>Ga0070730_10001052_pt1 | contig 27680 bp, 35 predicted proteins | sample Coa_R1_3_FD_66447 | JGI IMG/M metagenome (GOLD analysis project Ga0070730, IMG submission 66447) | Surface soil microbial communities from Centralia Pennsylvania, which are recovering from an underground coalmine fire - Coalmine... | ecosystem: Environmental > Terrestrial > Soil > Unclassified ... | reverse complement strand
TAACATGCGTAACAGGGTATTTCAAGGGGTCTTTTCTTATAATATCACAAAAATTGTTGTGTGTTTATAGGCACTTAGCTTATTACTAATTATAAAGAGCCAAATGAACGACAAATATACCTAGGCTGTTCGCGTAACACGTTACGTGCGCGGTAGGCTGTAGCAGATGTTACGCGAACATGGTGACGTAACGTTCGCTTCATATAGTATATATATTGAAATCTTAGTTTATAATTATAATATATATAGATAGAGAGCCTGTTACGCCTGTTCGCGAACTGCCGTAACAGGTTGGCAGTCTATCAACTGCCGAACCTACCAACCCCCCTTGCCGCTCCGAAAGTCGCGGTCCCAGTATTTCATGGCCTTCACAGGCCTGCCGGCCTCACAGTAAGTCCGAACCGGAGCGTTCGAAGCTTCGAACACCCGAAACGCATGGATATGCTCGATTGCAAGCTTTGGCGCTTGCGGCCTAGCAACAAACGAAGTGATCGAAATGTCAGCGCGCGTGAGTGCATTGAAGCGCATGGTCTTACCCCGCTCGGTAAATTGACAAACGCTCGGAGCCTAGTGCGGCTCCGAGCAATATTGGTGCCCCGCGTCTCTCACACGCGAGGGCTTTCATCCTTGCCCCTCCCTTGCCTTTCGGGCCTCGATAGGCCCTATCGCTTTAGGAGCGGGTATCGCCTGGAACTCAGTCCCAGGGAGCCATTGCGAGCCGGGCGCTTTCGCGGGAGGGCTCGGACCGGCTTCGCTCCCCAGCTTTCCCAAGCTCCCGGTATCCTTCGGGTGCGTGGTAGGCTAGGCATGAAGCCTGTGGCGCGCGGCACTTCGGGATGGAGACTTCGAACACCCTAGACCGACTAGAAGCCAGACCTTTTCGGCGCTTCGGTCGGAGGGCGGGCTATAGGGCGGTTCCGACACCCTAGGAGCTGAGTGAATAGAGGCCGGCTACCCCACCGGGTAAGCGCCCAACGGGGGGAGGGGGGGTCGGCGCTCTTTAGGTGTTTGAAAAATATATAGGACCCAAAAACCCGAGCCTACTTAAATACCATAGTAAAACTACTCACAAAACCCCTATTGACATACTAATTACCACCATATACATAGAACCAAACCACCCATTACACCCCACCACGGTGTTTCCATGAAAACTTTGCTCGACGTCGCCGGTAAGGCGACGATCGCCCTTATGGGCGCGTGTGCAGTAATCCTTGGCGTAGGAGTTGCTATCGCCTGGGCCTGCTTCGTTTTCAGCCTCTTGACTGACCTCGTGCGCTGAGATGCTTCGCTTCCTAGCCGCCGGGCCCTACGTGCTCGTGGTAGGCCTGATCGCGCTCGAGCTCCTCGCGCACCTCTACGGTGCCGTCCAGTGACGCCGCGCATCGAGCAGACATGGAGCCGCCACTGCGCAAGGGTGCTTTCGAAGGCACCGCCCCGCGGCCCGTTCGAGTTCCTGCTAATCAAATCAGGCGACGACGCCGGCTGCTACACGCTAAGCCAGGTCACCAACACGATCTACGAGCTCATCGCCGGTTACTGCGCAATCGGGAACCACTCTTACCCAACGAAGATCGCACAGGTGTCCGAGGACCGCTGGGCGGATCTGCAGCTGCTTGCGATCGCCGGGCTCGGGGAGTATTGGCATGTCGGCTGAGCGATCAATAATCTTCATCCACCCGCACGGCTCGAAGGTGGCGTTCACGCAGACGCCGCGCTGGAAGTTCTGGTGGTGGTTCCTTGGCATGCCGCCGGCATGGGTGTTCCTGCCGGCCTACGCATACGTCGCCCGGCCGAAAGTCAAACCCGGCACGCGCGAGAGCGAGTGGTCGAAGTTGCAGCTGCTCGTGCTCGCCGACCGGGCCCACATGTGGGAGTGCCGCTGGTATGACTAAGGTGGTCGAGTTCATCCTGACTGGCTTATTGGTCGTAGAGGCTGAGGTATATTGCTACACCAACGCGTCTGAATACGATGTGCGGCTGCTAGCTAAATTCGACACGCCGCTACGGCATTATGGCGGGCAGCTGTCGGTATTTGGCAGGCCAGTGGCCTTCGCAGATGCGGACATGTGGGCACGCCTACAGCTGCTAGTGCTCGCTGGGCACGCCACCCATCTCACTATCTAAACCCCACCAAAACCATAGGTATTCCATACCAAAACAGGAGGCAAACAGACGCGGTAAGTGACTGAAAATAAAGGATAAAACGGGATTGACATGGCCCGCCACCCATGACTATCTCAGCTTCGAACACCACCACGACAGCGTCGTCCACCACCCAGGACCACCACGAATGTCAGCATCAATTGAGCTGCTCACCACCAAGCAGCTTGCAGAAGTCCTCTCAGTGTCTGTGCTCACTCTGGCCGAGTGGCGGCGCCTCGAGCGCGGCCCGAAATTTACCCGGCTCGGTAAGAACATCTACTACCGCGCTGAGGACATTCGCGCCTGGGTCGAGGATAACCTCGACGACAAGCCGCGCAAGAAATCCACGACCGGGGCGCACCCTCAAGCGACGGACCCCGTTGGCGTGGCATCGGCGGGCGGCGGGCATTTCTCTCCGGTGTCCGCCGCCGCGCCTTCAACCCACCCTGCAGTCTCAGGAACCCCCACCCCATGAACGAATTTTTCAGCACCACGCCCGTAGAGCTCGGCGGCGTCGCGCTCCTCGCTGCGCTCTTGGTTGGCTGGCTCTATGAGCGCCACCTCAAGGGCCTACACGAGGTGTCAGCCGATAGCCTCGCGAATGAACTTGTCGGTGTTCTCAATTCCCTCGGTTCAAAGGTCACATACCTCCATGGCGCGGTCCATGAGGTCCACAGCGCCGTCGAGGATCTCCACGATGCGCACATGGACACGCATGAGGAGGTCACCGGCGCGGTCGCTGGTGCCATGAACGCCGTGGCGAAGACCGTCACCAACCTCGCCAACGCTCCGGTGCCGGCCGCGCCGGTCACAAGCCCCGTCAAGGCTGCACCGGCGGTCGAAGCTTCCGCCAAGCCGAGCAACAGCAAATAGCGTGGACAACTCGGGTTCCCAGTTTGTTCCCGAAGCGGCCAGCCCGTATTGGCGATCATACGAGCTGCAGATCCCCGGCACCTGTGATGAAGTCCTCAAGGTTGACCTAGATCAGCAGATCGTATTCTTCCTCAAGTTGCTACCCTGGGGCAGCAGGGTCCACTCACTGCCGATCGTCGAGATGTATGACAAGGACGAGTCGCCCACCACCGACAAGTCCAAAGCCCATCTCGTCTACTGCGGCACCATGATCAATGGTGCGGCTCGCGTGTATGTCTATAAGCCGACGCACCACTGAGGATCCGAGGCGGGATTAAAACACCCGGGCCCCTAATGAAAATCGCCGGATACTGCCCGGCGCCTCGGAATTGCTACCGCGCCACCACCGCGGATCGACAATCACCCCCTCTGCTTCCCACCCAGGAGCTACCATGTTGAACCTTATCCGCGCCTTGGTTGCAGCCCTGCTATGCGTCGCCGTGATCGGACCCGCGCCTGTTAAGGCGCAGGACGTCCAGATCCAAGGCCAGCACTGCATCCAGCTCAATGAAATGCGCACCGCGGCGTCGACTTCGGTCGAGCAAACCAAGGGCGAGGACCCCTCAAAGGAAGTTCGCCTCGTCGTGCTCGAGGGCGACCGCGCCCAGGCGGTGGCCGAAGCCTCTGCCAAAGAGGCGCGGGCGACAAACCCAGAAGTGAAGGCGCGCGCCATCTCGGCGATCGTCGCCGTCGTCTATAAGGAAGAGGTCCGCTACACCGTGCAGTTCGCCGACACGGGATGCTTCTCGAACGTCGACGACATGGACCGCCACACATGGGACCGCTGGCTTAAGGCCGCCGGCGTCGACGTCTAATCGTAGCCAGACTACGACAATGCCGCGCAAGCTAATCACGCGCCATGATCCGGCGCCTAAGTTCGAGATCCCGCAGGGGCAGGTGCTCCGCGGGCTCTCGGCGCTCGTGGATCCCGAGCACAACGTCCACCTCAAGTGGATCAAGACGAAAGAGGACCCCACCCTCCCCGGCCTCGTAGAGGCGCTACAAGACGCATTTGCCACCTACAAAGGCCGCTCGAAGCCTGTGGGCGTGCCCACACGCACACATAAGGACCTGCTCAGTGTCTACCCCATTGCCGACCAGCACCTCGGGCTCATGGCATGGGGACGAGAGACAGGAGAGTCCTCTGACCTTGAGCTTGGGGCCAAACGGCTGCGTGCTGTATCCGCCCGGCTGCTCAATCAGTCCCCGGCAAGCCGCCAAGCTCTTGTCCTCAATCTCGGAGACTGGACGCATACCGACGACAGCCGAAATGAAACGCCTGGGCATCGAAACCGGCTAGACGTCGATAGCCGCTACCCGAAGATCGTCCGCGTCGGCGTCGATCTGTTCATCGACCTGATCGAGGGGGCCAAGGCGAAGCACGAGCGGGTGCTCGTGAAGGTGATCCCGGGAAATCACGATCCACATGCCTCCGTGGCGCTCAGCATCGCGCTCGAGAAGTTCTACGCCAACGACAAGCGCGTGAAGATCGACAGCGACCCGAGCGAGCACTTCTTCCTACGGTTCGGGCAGACCCTTCTTGGCGCCCACCACGGGCACCGCGCCCGGGCCCAGCAGCTGGTCAACCATATGTCCGACGTCCGCCGCAAGGACTGGGGCGAGACGCGCTGGCATTGGATCCTGACGGGCCATATCCACCACGAGACGCTCAAAGAGATCGCCAGCTGCCGCGTCGAGAGCTTCCAGACGCTCGCCGCCAAGGACGCATACCACGCCAACGCGGGCTACAGCGCCGGCCAGAGCCTCTCCTGCATTACCCTCCATCGTGAAGACGGCGAGCTCGAGCGCCAGCGGGTCAACATCCCGCCGCCCGCGCGCGACGCCAAGACACTGGAAGTCGCATAATGGATGACCTGGCCGAGACGATACGCGTGCAGCTGCAGAAGCGCCTAGGCGATATGCCCCACGTCACCGACGTGCGCATTGCGCCCTGCAACGAGATGAGCATCGGTGGCACCGGGTATTTCGTGGCGATCCACTTCGAGCCCGGCAAGCATGGGGGCACCATTGTCGACGAGCTCGACACCATGTCGCGCAGCCAGTGGCTGGATGACGTCGCCGGCTGCATCCGCGCCTCGCTCGAGCCGCGCCGCAAGCCCGAGCTCGTGGTCAGCAATGTCTGAGGAGTTCCGCACCCGCATACGCCGGGTGACGGACAAGCGGACCGGCAACGCCGTGATTTTGCATGAGTTCCGCAAGCCGCGGCACGAGTCTGTGCGGGCGTTCATGCGCAGCGCCCAATCGATAGCCGAGATCAATAGGGATGGCACACCGGCGTATTTCATCTGCTCATTTGACCGTCAAATGATGCCAGCCGTGTGCTCTCACATCGACGACGACCTTCCGGTCACGAATGCAATTCTTGTCGCTGCGGTCACTGAGGCGTTCCGCCACCGCCTCATCGACTATGTCGCCGGAGGCGGGGAAAGCACAGAACACAATCCATGCGGCTAGTCATCCTCGAAAGCCCTTACTCGCCGGCCAACGGCCACCCTACCGAGAAGAACATCGCTTACGCCCTCGCTGCGCTTCTTGATTGTCTCGAGCGCGGCGAGTCGCCGATCGCGTCGCACCTCCTCTACACCCAGATCCTCGACGATCAGGTGCAGTGGGAGCGCGACATGGGCATGGATGCTGGGCATGCCTGGTATCGCGCGGCGCAGGCCTGCGTCGTCTATACCGATCTCGGGACGAGCTCGGGTATGAAGGCGGGGATCCACAAGGCGCGTGCGCGCGGGATCCCGGTCGAGTATCGCACGATGAAAGATTTCAGGTGGAAGGAACGTGAGAATGCCGACGAACCCATACAACAATCCGAGGCCGCCGAGGAACTGGGCGCCGGGCGGGAAGCCCCTATCAGCGCCGCCCAAGCCCAAAATGCCAAAGCCAGTCGCAGCCCCGAAGGGAACTGGTTTGCCGCCGCCCACCAAGAAATCGACGCCGTATAAGGGCCCTGGTTTCTAAGTTACCGACGCGGGTAATGAACCCAAGAGGAGATATACAATGGCTTTTCGGTGCAAGGTCGCGGTCGAATCGATCACGCAGCATAATTGGAACCCATCTGCGCGGACTATCAAGTTTAGCGCGCAATACGACGACACGATTCCGGAAGACAAGCGCTTCTACGACGCTACGCCAAGCGCCACGTTCGAGATGTTAGTCAACAACCCCATCGTGATCGAGCAGCTTAAGCCTGGCAAGAAATTTTACGTCGACTTCACGGAAATCTGATTACGCCCACATGTGGGCATGCCCTCACGTCCAGGCGCGCGCCGAGAATACGGGCTTCGGCGGCGCCTTCATCCTATGCCGATGCAGCCGGTTCGCAATATACTGCGAGTAGCCATTGTGGGCCGTAAGGCACGCGTATTGCAGCGCGTCGGCGAGGTCCGACCACGGGTGTAGCTTCTCGGGAAGCGGCGCCATCTGGCCTGACTTCATTTTCTTGAATCGATACATGCCATTCATCGCCCGCACGAGCTTCGGGCAGTTATCGGCGTCGACAACTAGCGCCGCGCCATCGCCGCGCACCCCGAGCAGGAATGCTTCGACGGCCCTCAGCCGCTTGTCGATTTGGTTGGTCGGCGCCGGGAACGCATTCATGCCGGCGCGCTCGAACAGCGTGAAGCTCGTCTCCTCATAGCTCGAGTTCTGAGCGGTGCCCGCCGGATCCCCGACGATGTAGAACTGCCGGCCGAGGAACATCTCTTCCATCAGTGCCGGCCGAAGATGCTCGTTGATGTGCTTCTCGAGCCCCATACCCTCGCTGACGATCTCCTTAAGCACCAGCAGCTGGCCGCGGTGATTTGGCTGCGTGATCAGCGCGCAGGGATTGCGGCCGAAATCCTGGGCCACTATTAAAGGGTATCCCGGCACAGGTTGGAGGTCATGCCCCACATGACGCTGCATCGAGAACGTGGCCTTGAAGACGGCCGCGCCACTGGGGTCGTTCCCATATTTCGCGTGAACATAACGCCGCTGGTAGTCATCTGTGGTCCCATCGAGCAGCTGCGTATAGTAGAGCCGCCCGCGCGCCACGCGGTCAGGATGGCCGATCGGAAGGCGCAGGGTGTCCTGCGTCTGCATCAGCCAGTTGAGATTTTCGGCGTCAGGCTCCAAGCCTCCTGGCTGGGTGAAGACGTCCCAGCCGGCTGGTTTCTCAAGAGCCATTAGCCGGTGCCAGTCTGACCCATCCGTGGGCATGTTGGTATCGGCGATAACGCCGACCCAGCTTGGCGCCTTCGGATAACGGCCGCAGCGGCCCCTCAGGGGCCCGATCAGGCCGATGTCGATCTCGATGCACTCCGACATCCAGGCGCCCGTGAGCTGTGAGCTCAGCAGGCGCTTCTGGTCTTCCGGATCCTCGAGCGGGATCAGGAGCCATTCTGAGCGCACATCGCCGAACGAGAAATACACGGTCGACTCGCTGACCTTGTATTCGGCGATGCCACGGAACCACCCCATGATGTCCTTGAGGACAGTCATCTTGAGCTGTTGAAGTGTCTGCCGGACAATGGCGAAGCGCGTGCGCCGTATACCGTCGTCGTCTGGATCCTGCTCGCAGGCGCGCCGCAGGAACTCCATCATGCACCCGATCGTCTTGCCGGATCCGACCGGGCCGGCGATCAGGCGGAACGACGCGTCTGACTTCATGAAGGCGGCGACGGTGGGCGACGCCTCATAGTCAATGGTGGTCACAGCACCTCGCCTTCGATCATTTTCGGTGCCGCGTCCTTCTTGAACTGCAGCTGCGCGTCGGCGCCCATGTTGATGGTGATCTTGACGCGCTCGCCGGTGCTCTCGCCCGCGGCCACGCCGATCCCGCCGTTGCGCGACAGGGCTTTGAAAAGCTCGACCGCGCCGGCCAGGGATTCCTTCTTGTCGATTAGCCGCTCGAACAGATGCTCGAGCGATGCCTCCACCATTGCGGCTTGCTTGATGCGCAGCCGCTCGGAGATGTTGAGGCTCGAGTTCCAGGCCTCGACCTGTTCCGACAAAATTTTTTGAAAGGCCGCCGTTTTCGAAATTCGACGGAAGGTTTGGGTAGGGATTTGGTGGGTTTTGAGTATAGTTTCTAGTGGGTTTATGTCTAAAGCAATTTCACGTGCAATACTGGTGAGCGTATGAATACTATACTCATCCAGTGGTAAAACCGATACTTCCAAAACACGCCCCGTTCCCGGCGCTTCTATTGCATTTCACTGGCCTTATACTGTATTAAGGGCAAATGGTCCAGGCCCTGCCCACCAATTTATCGTCCCGCGGGGGCGGCGGGATGATCCAAGCTATGTCGCCCGACGAGCTGGCTGCGAAAGAGCAGGCGGCTGATCTCGCGCGCGTGAAACTTACCGACGCAGGTAACAACGACGCGCTCGAGGGCGGGCTCGCCGGCCATATCCGCACGCAGTTCGACATCATGCGGCGTCACCGCTCGACCACGGCCGGCTGGAACCACCGGCTGCTCAAGGCGCAGCGGGCGTTCAAGGGCGAATACGACCAGACCCAGCTCTATGACATCAGGCAGTTCGGCGGTTCCGAGATCTACTCGCGTGTCATTGCTGCGAAGTGCCGCGGTGCGACGTCGCTACTTCGGGAGGTCTACCTCGGGCCCGAGAAGCCCTGGGGCCTCGACCCCACTCCGGATCCCGAGCTGCCGGACAACGTCACCTCTGCCGTGCAACAGCTTGTCGAGCAGGAGGTGCAGGGGTCGCTGGCACAAGGCGGCCAGGTCCAGCTCACCGACATCCGCGACCGCATTGAGACGCTCATGGACGCGGCGCGCGACGCCGCGAAGAAGAAGGCCCGCCACGAAGCTCAGAAAGCCGAGGATCGCCTCGACACGCTTCTGATCGAGGGCGGGTTCTACACGCACGCGCTCGCTGAGTTCATCAGCGACATCCCGCTTTACCCGTTCGGGGTGATCAAGGGCCCCGTCGTCCGCATGACGAAGTCGGTCCAGTGGGTGAACGCCAAAGCGCAACAAGTCACCAAACCGAAGATGTTCTGGATGCGCGTGTCGCCATTCGACATCTATTGGACGCCTGGGGTCAGCAACATCGAGGACGCCGACGTCATCGAGCGCACCAAGATGTCGCGCGGCGATCTCAACGACGTCATGGACCTGCCGGATTACAACACCGACGCCGTGCGCTCGGTCCTACAGGACTATGGCCAGGGTGGCCTCTATGATTGGCTCGACCCGACCGACTCCGAGCGGGCGCTCAACGAGAACAAGGAAAATCCGAACCTCAATCAGTCGAACCTAATCGACTGCTTGGAGTTTCACGGATCCGTGCAGGGCACGATGCTCCTGCAATACGGCATGGACCCCGATCTCATTGATGATCCACTGCGGGACTACTTCATACAGGCGTGGCTGATCGGGCGGCACGTCATCAAGGCGCAGATGTCGCCTTCGCCTCGCAAGCGGCACCCCTACTTCATCACGAGCTTCGAGAAGGTGCCGGGCACCATCGTGGGCAACGCCCTGCCGGACATTTTGGAGGACATCCAAGAGGCCGCGAACGCAACTTTGCGTGCCCTAATCAATAACTTGTCGATCGCGAGCGGCCCGCAGGTGGTCATCAACGAAGACCGCATGGATCCGTCGCAGGACTCTCAGAATCTCTACCCGTGGAAGCGCTGGTATACGCGTAATGACCCTGTTGCCGCCAACAACACGGGGTCGCAAAAGCCAGTCGAGTTCTTCCAGCCGAACGCGAATACCCAGGAACTCCTCGTCGCCTACGAGAAGTGGACGCAGATGGCCGATGAACTATCCGCCATCCCCCGCTACGTGACAGGCTCGGACCGCATGGGCGGCGCCGGCCGCACGGCATCCGGCTTGGCCATGCTCATGGGCAACGCCGGCAAGCTGCTTCAAACCGTCGCCGCGAACATTGACCGCGACGTGATGCAGCCCGTCCTCGAAGGCCTCTACGATATGGTGTTGCTCACCGACACCTCAGGCCTTTTCCGTGGCGACGAGGAGATCAAAGTCCGCGGCGTCGACGTCGCCATGCAGCGCGAGACGAACCGCCAGCGTCAGCTCGAGTTCCTGCAGCTCACGGCGAACCCGATTGACACACAGATCATGGGCATCAAGGGGCGCGCCGAAGTGTTGCGCACCGTCGCCCACACCATCGGCATCGACGGCGATGGCATCATCCCGTCCGACGACGAATTGAACGCAGCCCAGCGTGCCCAGTCTGCGCTTCAACAAGGCCCGCCCGGTTCGCCGGCGGCTGGCGCCCCGCCAGGTGCGCCACCTCTTGCTCACCCGAGCAACATGCCAGCCCCTGCCGCGAACCAACTCGGACAGGACCAACAGGATCAGAGTCGAGCAATCGCGCCGACTCCCAGCAACATAGGAAACTCAGCATGAGCTCTGCTTCTCAGCACGTCGTCGTCCAGCAGCAGGTGGACGGCAATCTGAACCCGAGCGCCGACTATGGCGTGTCAAAGTTCGTCCCCATCAACGCGGTGACCATCACCTCGGAGACGGCCGTGTGGACGCCCGCGGCGGGTAAGAAGTTCCGCCTCCGCGGTGTAGTGCTTTCGTCCCACACTGCAGCGGGCCCGATTATCGTCCGCGATGGCACGGGCGGCACAATCATTGCCGTGATCCCTAACAACGCCGTCGACTCGGCGTTCGAGATCGTGTTCCGCGGCACCGGCATTCTGTCGGCCGCTGCGAACAACGCGCTCACCTTCACGGGCGCGTCCACCGAAGTCATCAACGGCTTCGTATACGGCGACGAAGAGTAATCGGCATGAAGAAGACTCATGTCCGCTGCTCGATCGAGCCTGGAAGGGAGTAGCCAATGGCTCCTCCCCTCTACCCCCCGAAAGGGAAGGGCATCAGCGGCCGTGCGGGCGTTGCCATAAACGTCAGCTCGACCGACGCCGTGGTGAACTTCGACTCTCTTTGGGTCGGGGTCACCGGCAACATCACCCTGACCGGCGAGGACGGCGTGGACGTCGCCTTCACCAACGTGCCGGTCGGTTTTTTCAACATGAGCGGGACGACCGTCAGGCACATCGGAACCACGGCCTCGGGGCTCGTGGCCGTCACGCTCTGAGGCCGCCGAGGAGAACTACATGAGCAGCAAGGTTATCGGAAAAGAGAAGAGCGCCAGCAGCCCCAGTTGGGCGAAGGGCGGCAAGGGCCACATGTTCGGCAAGCAGCATGCGAACCCGCAATCGTCGGGCACCAGCGGCAAGTCGGGCGACGGCGACGGCGGCAAGTTCGCCAAGGGCGGCAGCGGGCACATGTTCGCCAAGCAGCACGCCACGCCGCAGGGCTCGGGCACCAGCGGCAAGTCGAGCGGCGGCGGTGGCAGCACCGGCACCGGCGGCGGCCGTGTGACCAAGACCCTTAAGGAGAAGTGGGGTGCATAAGCCCTACGCCAATCCCAAGGGCAAGAAGTCGAAAGAGCAGGTCCTCGACAGCATGTATGAGCGCGAGGACCTGACTTCCGGCACGCCTGCCAGCCGCGCCCACGGCTGGTATGGCAAGAAGGGATCCCCCCACGCCATCGTGGATGATTTCATCCAGCGTGAGAAGGCCCGCAAGGACGACGGGACGAGCGGCGTCGACAGCGTCTCGCTGCCGGCCCCGCTGTTCTGACATTCCCCCAGACGAAGCTTGAGCTCGCCAAAATAGCGCTCAAGCTTCGTCGCGCGGACCCTGCCGCCTGGCAGGAGTTCCTCGCGAAGCTTGCTGAATACAGCCACCACACCACCACCCACTGCGTCCAATCGCCGGTCGAAGGCTTACAGGTCAACCAAGGGAAGGCTCGAATGATGCTCGAGCTCCTGCAGGACCTGCAGGGCGCCCAGACCACGGTCGAACGGGCCAACGCTAGGACCCCCACCCAGTGAAGCCTGCAACCAAAGCCCCCCCGCTCCCCGAAGATCCGACTGTCATTATCCCGAGGGCGGCCCGCGACGCCGCTGCGCGCGCCGATCAGCTTATGAAAGAGCTCAATCAGGCGCCGCCCCAAGATCCGCCGGCGAATGATCCCCCGCCGCAGGATCCCCCTCAGGATCCGGCACCGCAGGATCCCCCTCAGGATCCGCAAGTTACCTCGCCGGGTAATAACGCACCGGCGGCGGACGACTGGAAGCACAAATACGACTCGTTGAAGCCGCGCTTCGACCAGCTCAACAACGCGAACCGCCAGCTCGCCTCCGAGGTGACGGATATGCGGCGCCTCATCGAGACGCTGCAGAGCCAGCATACGCAGCGCCCGCAGCCGACGTCCGACGACCTCGAGGTGACCATCACGCCGGAAGAGGAAGCCGACTTCGGACCGGAGTTCATGTCCATTGTCGAGCGCAAGGCGAAGCAGATCGTGGCGCCAAAATTGCGTGAGCTGCAGAGAAAAATCGACTCTTTTGGCCAGGAAAATTCGAAAAGCGCTCGCGAGCGCATGATCGAAACCATGAATAACCGTGTGCCAAACTGGGTGCAAACCAACTCTAACCCTGACTTTATTGCCTGGTTGCAGTATCGCGACGTTCTCTCTGGACAAAAGCGTCACGATATGCTTATGAATGCTTTCAATGGAAATGACGCCGCCCGCATGGCCGCGTTCTTCGAGGCCTTCGCGGCCGAGAACCCAACAGCAGACGACGCCCCGCAAGGTGGCCAGCAACCGACAGAGCCCGGCTCAAGGCCCGGCCCAAAGGTCCAACTGGAAACACTTGCGGCGCCGGGTCGAGCCAGGTCCAGCAGCACCCCACAGGCACCTGCGGACAAGCCCTTCATAAAGCGCTCTGACATCATTGAGTTCTACAAAGATCGCGCGAACGGACGTTTCCGCGGTCGTGAAGAAGAGGCCGCCAAGTTCGAGCGGCAGATCTTCGAAGCTCAGAAAGAAGGGCGCATCCGCTAGCGCTCGATCCTTGTAATACATGGTGAACCCTCGGGGAGAGCGCTGTCCGCAGCACTCTCTTCGAGGTTTTTGCTATGTCCGTTACCGTTTCCGGCTCCCCGTATCTTGGCTCCAACCAGAACCCGGCATACTCGGGGACGTTTATCCCCGAGATTTGGTCGGGGAAGCTCATCGAGAAGTTCTACGCGAGCACCGTGCTCAGCGTGATCTCGAACACCGACTATGAAGGCGAGATCAAGGACAAGGGCGACCGCGTCCATATCCGCCAGAAGCCGACCATCACCGTCTCCGACTATCAGGTCAACCAAGCGCTTGCCGTGCAGCGCCCGGCAGCGGCGATTGTCGACCTGACCATCGACTACGCGAAGTATTTCAACCTCGTCCTCGACGACGTCATGGAGATCCAGAGCGACATCAACTTGATGTCCATGTGGGCCGACGACGCCGCCGAGCAGATGAAGATCGTTATCGACACGGCGGTCCTGCTCAACATCCTCAACACCCCGGTGGCCGCCAACTCGGGCGCGACCGCGGGCGCGATCTCGAGCTCGATCAACCTTGGCACCACGGCGGCGCCGCTCGCCCTCGTGCCGCGTGATGCCTCGGCTGGCCGCGTCGAAATCCTCGACCTGATCACCCGCCTCGGCCAGACGCTCGACGAGCAGAATATCCCCGAGACGGGCCGCTGGATCACCCTGCCGGCTTGGGCGGCTCAGTATCTCAAGCAGTCGGATCTGCGTCAGGCTTCGATCTCGGGTGACTCCGCGTCGACGCTGCGCACCGGCCGCCTGGGTATGATCGACCGCTTCACGCTCTACACCTCGAACCTGCTTCCCAACGGCGTCGCTGGCGGCCTCTCTGCCGGCGAGTGGGTTATCTATGCGGGCCATCCGCATGCCCTGACCTTCGCCAGCCAGGTGACCAAGCTCGAGACTCTCCGCTCCGAGCAGACCTTCGGCACGCTTCTCCGCGGCCTGCAGGTCTACGGCTTCAAGGTCCTCGACGGCAAGGCGCTCGTCCAGGCCATCGTCACCCCGTAAGGCGGGGTAGTGGGGGGTGGGGCGCGATTTACCTGAGGAGGTAAGTCCGCCCCACTTTTTCTTTTCAGGGCAAGTCAAGTGGCGCTTTTCGACACGGTTGCCGATTATCTGACGGAAGCGCGTAATATGCTGCAAGACTACACGCAGCCTTACCGCTACGCCGATGCCACGATCATCACGGCCCTTAACGAGGCCGTGTATGAGGCGCGCCGCGTTCGCGCGGATCTATTCTTGCCAAATCCTTCGTCGATCCCGAGCCTCGCCGCCTCCGGCGACAGCACATCGTTCATCGACGTGCAGTATCGGCTGGCCTTCCTCGACTATGTCGTCGGCCATTGCGAAGCGTTCGACGCTGAGCCCAATCAGGACTCGCGCGCGCAGGCCTTCATACAGGGCTTCCTGATGCGGCTCACCTCGCCGATCAGCCCAATCTCCGTGATGGGGGCTAATCAGTGAGCACCACTACGACCACCAAGGTCCTCAACGATATTCGGATCCAGACGCCGGGCGTCACCGATGGTGGCCTGGCGCTTGAGCTGTTCAACGTGGTTGAGGAGCTCTGCAACCAATACCTTCAGATTACCCCGCCGGTCGACCCGACGACGGACCCCGCGACCTGGCTATCCGACGCCCAGTGGCAGAAGTATTCGCGCCTCATTATTGACGGCACGGTCGCGCGGCTCCTGTTTCAGCTCGGGAAGCCATGGTCGAACCACACGCTGGCCCAGATCCACCAGCAGCTTTACCAAGATGCGCTCTTTATCGTCCAGAGCGACTCGGGCAACACGACGGTTACGACGTCACCGACGCCGTCGCTTATCCAGCGGTTGGTCGACAATCTCCGCGTGAACCTGCCTGGCGTGCAGGATCCGTGGATCAAGCTCGAGCTCTACAACGTCGTCAACGAGTTCTGCCGCACCACCGGGTGCTGGCAGGACGTCAATCCCATAACTCTTGTCGCCGGCCAGTCGTCCTACCAAATCACGCCGACCCAAGCCGAGATCATCGACATTTTGTCGATCGCGCACGTCTCGTTCGATACGACGGGGGCCGCATATTTCCAGGGCACCCTGGCGTTCTCCAACGCCCCGACTACCACGGACGTGACGAACGGGCAGCTGTTCGTGACCATGTCGCTCACGCCGTCGCTGGACCCTGGCACGGACGTCGAGCACTGGATCCCCTCCGATATGTGGAGCACGGATTTCGACGTGCTGCTCGAGGGCGCGCTGGGGCGCCTCATGTCTCAGAAAGGTAAGCCCTACAGCGATCCGCAGCTCGGCATGTATCACACGCGGCGCTTCCGGATGCTCATGAGCACCAAGAAGCACCAGATCGATGCCGGCAACGTCGTCGACGGCCAGACGTGGCGGTTCCCGCAGTTCGCAGCGCAGCGGAAATTCCGCGTTGACTGGGGTGGGCGGCCGTGACCCAGCGCCAGCGCATCACCAACCCAATCAACGATTTTCCTCCCGGTTCCCCGGTCGGGATGATCGCCGGATCGGTCCCGCCGACCGCGCAAATCGTCGTCACGAGCGACTCGAACGCGGCCTCGGCCGCCGCCGCGCAAGCCGCCGCATCTGCCGCCGCCGCGCAAGCCGCTTCCACCACTGCCACCGGCGCGGTGTCGACGATCGCCGCCGACGCCTCGGTTGCGGCGAACGCGGCTACCAGCGCGACGACAAGCGCGGGCAACGCCGCTGGGTCAGCAGCGAGCGCCGGCACATCGGCATCGAACGCCGCGAGCTCTGCAACCGCTGCCGGGACGTCGGCCACTAACGCCGCCAGTTCGGCGACGGCCGCGGCCGGCTCAGCCACAGCCGCAGGAACGTCGGCGACCAACGCCGCCAATTCGGCGTCGGCTGCGAGCACCTCCGCGACCAATGCGGCGGGGTCCTCATCCACGGCGAGCACATACGCGACCAATGCGGCGAACTCGGCCACGGCCGCCGCGTCGTCCGCCACCACGGCCTCGAACGCTGCCACCACCGCCCAGTCCGCCGCTGCCATCCTGGCTAGCCCCGACTACGGGACGTTTTCCACCTCTCCCACCTCCACCACTGACTTCGGGACACCCTGGTAATGAGCATTCAAGTCCAGCACCGCCGCGACACCCGCGCGACGATCATGACAAAGACGCCGGCGGCCGGCGAGATCGGCTACGCCACCGATACGCTCGAGCTCACAGTGGGCGACGGCGCGACGGCTGGTGGCGCTTGGGCGCAGAAGAAGAACTTCGTGGAGGTCCTGTCGCCGTCATCTTTGAGCGCTAGCCAGAACGATTTCAACCCCACCGGATATAGCGCCCATACTGGGGCACTGCGCCTAACGTCTTCGGCCAACATCAACATCACGGGGCTTTCCGGCGGCGCGTCGCAGCGGGTGATCACCCTCTACAATGCTGGCGCGTCGAGCATCACCCTGACGAACAACGACGCGTCTTCGCTCGCGGCCAACCGGTTCTCGCTCGGCGCCGCGGTCACGATGGCCCCTAACCAGAGCGCCAAGCTCGTCTACGACGGTGCGAACTCCCTATGGTATTGCATTGGCGTATTTGTCGGTTCGGGGTTTCTGGCCGCCGGCAATAACCTGTCCGACCTCAACAGCCCATCTTCCGCCCGCACAAATCTCGGGCTCGGTGGCGCCGCGGTCGCTAATATCGGCACCGGCGCCGGAACCGTTGCGGCTGGCAATGACGGGCGCATCACGGGTGCCGCGCAGACCGCCAACAACCTCTCTGACATGGCCAATATCAGCACGGCCAGGTCTAACCTCGGGCTTGGATCCGCCGCCACTGCCAACACTGGCACGAGCGGCGCGGTCGTCCCGCTGCTGAATGGCGCCAACACCTTCGGCGCCGCACAGACCTTCGGCGCCTCCCTCGTCCCCACTGCCGACACATATTTCGGCGGGGCCGTGACTCCCCCGGCGCTGTCCGCCAGCGTCAATGACTACGCCCCGACTGGCCTGGCCACAGCTAGCATCTTGCGCCTGTCGGCGAGCGGCGGCTCGTGGAACGTCACCGGTATTGCGAGCACGGGCTTCAACGAGGCCCGCAATCTGGTGGTCATCAACGTCGGCTCGAGCAACAGCATTACGCTCAAAAACCAGAGCGCATCGTCTGCGTCGGCTAACCGGTTGTTGATCGGCTCGGATATTGTGCTTGGCCCCAGCCAGAGCGCGCACCTGATATATGACGCGACGGCCGGGTTCTGGGTCGCGGTCGCGGTGTTCGCCGGCACCGCCGGCGTATTGCTGGCGTCAAACAATCTTACCGACGTCGGTAACGTCGTCACGGCGCGCACCAATATCGGCGCCGCCGCGGCGTTCACCTCCACTCAGCTCAACGCGCTCGATTATGGCATCGTGGGCAACGGCATCGTCGACGACTCGGCGGCTATCAACACGTTCCTGACGACGTGTTCTAGCAATGGCGCGGTCGCCTATTTCCCCGCCGGAAAGACCTATCTGTGCGGGATCACTGGAATTGTGGTGCCTGATGGTGTGACCGTCCGCTGCGGTAGGACCGCCACCTTCGTGCGCAACGGCGAGCCGGCCGGGCCCGGTGGATTTGGATCGAACTCGAAGTTCGGTTCTCCGACCAACGCGTTTATCCAGATGGGTAACTATGCCACCTGGGAAGGGGGCGTGCTCAATAACACGGCCGTCCTAGGCACGAGCACGACGAGCTCCACGCTGGGATCGGGCACGTTCAACTTCACCACCCAGGCTGGATTGGACGTCGCCATTGGCCAGTTCATCCGCGTGTATCGCACCTCGGACCCGACGAAGTGGTTCGATGGCACCGCGACCACATATACCGGCACGACGCTTACCTGCAGCTTCCCCGGCTATTTCGGCTCGGGAACATTCACGGATTGGAGCTTTAACACCGGCGGCGTCAACCAGGCTGCGATGAGCTTCTACAACGTCACCCGAAGCCGGGTGGAGGGTGTTCGTATAACCGGCAACTGGTATATCGGCATCTTATTCCAGGCGTTCAACCCGCCGGCTACTAGCGCGTTTCAGGTTACCCACTGTATAGCTCGTAACTGTCTCATTGAGCTCCCGCAGAACAGGGGCATCTATATCTATGGGACCGCGACGGCGCTCCTAATCGAAGGGTGTCAGATCCTCGGCGGGAACATCTGCAATTACGGCATCAACTTCAACCCCTCGAACAGCAGTGGCAGCGCCAACCTTATTTCCCGCGTCCGTATTGACAACTGTTATATGGAGTATTGCTCCTCTCAAGGCCTCGCGATCAGTGAACAGTCGTTCTACAACCAAGTATCCAACTGTATTGCGTCCAACATCACGGGCGCTAGCACCGGATCGGCTGCGTTCCTGATCCAAACAGCAAACGGTGCCGGTATCCTCCCGCAATACAATAACCTTGTTAATTGCTTGGCGTTGAACTCTTTGTATGGGTTCGAGGTGTATGGGGGCTACTACAATTCATGGCGCGCGTGCTCGGCCATTGCATGCACCTCTGGGGGGTTCCTCATAAGCGGGTCCTCGCCGGCGACAAACTACCATCGCATTGATGGCTGTAACGCTGACGGCACGACGGCCGGTCCTGGGTTCTGGGTTGGGGCAAACGCCAACCACTGCGATCTTCTCTCCATTAGCGCAGTGGGAAATAGCACCTATGGCGTCCAGATCGACACGGGCGCGACCACCACCATGGTGTCGGGCCACTCCTACGCCAACACCTCGGCCAATCTGCACGATTCGGGCACGACCACGAGCGCCGGCCAGCTGCTGACCACCTAATATGTGGGCATGCCTTCACGAGGGCATGCCTACACCCCCACCCACTAAGGACCCACCACCATGGATTGGCTACCCATCCTCAAGAAGATCGCCCCGCAGGGTAATCCTGAGATCCTCGCCGGTCTCGCCGCTGCCATGCCCAACGTGATCAATGTGGCCCAGCTCACATCGGTCCGACGCCAGGCCTATTTCCTCGGCCAGTGCGCAGAAGAAAGCGATGGCTTCAAAACCACCGTCGAATACGCGTCGGGCAAGGAATATGAGGGCCGCAAGGACCTCGGCAACACGCAGGCCGGCGACGGCCCTCGCTTCAAGGGACGCGGCCTGATCCAGCTCACCGGGCGCGCGAACTACCTGCGTTATGGCAAGGAGCTCAGCGTCGACCTTGTGAACAACCCGGCACTGGCGGCGGGGTTTCCCGTCGCGGCGCTTATCCCAGCGCTCTACTGGCACGACCACGGACTCAATGCACTCGCTGACAAGCAGGACATCGAGGGTGTTACCCGCAAGGTAAATGGTGGCGAGAACGGGCTCGCGACGCGCCGCCTCTATACCTCGCGCGCATCTCTCGCGATCGGCCAGGTCGACGAGAAGACGCCCATGGCGCATCCACCCGGCGCGGCGCCCGTCCTCCTGCCGGCCAGCCCAGTCCCTCACCCGAACCAACCGGCAGTCGCAGTAGCCAAGCCGGCCCAGCCGCAACCAGGCTTCTGGGCGCGCTTCTGGGCGGCCCTTTTCACCCCCACCAAGAAAGTCACCTAACATGGACCTCGCATCCCTCCTCATCCAGAATGGCGCACCCCTGATCGGGGGCCTACTCAAGACCGCCGCATCCGCCGCCGGCGGCCCGGTTGTCGGCGCGCTCGCCGGCGTCGTCATCGACGCCGTCGCCAAGGCAGTTGGCGCCCCCTCCTCTGAGCCCTCGGCCATTGCCGCGGCCATCGCAGCTGATCCCGCTAAGGCCGCGGCGGCGATCCCGCAAGTGGAGGCGGCCCACGCCGAGTTGATCAAGGCGCAGACCGACGCGCAAGAGGCGGCATTCAAGGACGTCGAAGACGCCCGCGCAACCACTGTCCAGCTCGTTGCCCAAAAGTCGATCATGGCCTGGGGCGCGGTCGTCGTCTCTGTCCTCGTCGTCTTGGCGTTCCTTGCCGCTCTGGTGCTGCTCGTGCGCTACGGCGTGGACGCGAACAACCTATCTGGACAGGCCGAGCTAATCCTCACCGGCACTCTCGGTGCGGCGTTCGCCCAGGTGGTCAATTACTGGCTCGGCTCGAGCTCCGGATCTTCCGACAAGACGGCGGCGCTCACCTCGCTGGCACACGCCTCAGTGCAGCCGCCCGCCGTCATAGTAAAGGCGAGGGGAAAATGACCTTCGAGTGGATCGGCTTGGCCTATTACGGCCTATCGGCGGCGGCGATCCTCGCCACCCCCGGTGCGTGGGCGTTCCGCGTCTGCATGTCGCGGATCGCTAAGGTCGAGAAGGAAAAAACCGAGCTCGAGCACGCTTTCAATGAATACCGCATCCAGGCGAGCGAGAAGTTCGCCAGCGCTGCGGCCATAAACCGCTTGGAATCGAAGATCGACACCATGTCGGACCGTATAAACGGGACGCTGCTCGACATCTTCAAGGGCAAGCCGAAAGCATAAAGACTAGGGACGCGTTTTGTGGTATAGAAGTTACCGGCGCAGGTAATAACCCTAGCTATCCCCCACTGAAACAGAGGCGAATACATGGAACACCTTACGGACGAAAACCGCGCGCGCATCAATGCCGAGCAACAGGCCGGGCGCGCGCGGCTCGAGCATCACGCCCACACCTCGAGCCAGCGCATGCGTGAGAACGCCGAGAAGAAGGCAGCTGAGGCCGCCGCGGATGCGCAGGCTTCGCAGGACGAGAAGGACAAGCGCATCGCCGAGCTCGAGGCCAAGCTGGCTGCAGTGAGCGGCACCGCGGTCATCAAGGACGGCTCGAATATGGACGGCAAGTCGACGTCGCCCCAGCCGGTGCAGGTGAACGTCCAGTCGTATATCGACGGCTTGAGGCGCGCCAAGGAGAACAATCCCGGCCATGAGCAGGAGCTGCACCCCGCCGCGGACGTGATCAAGCGCAAGACGACTAAGCTCGACGCGATCGCCAATCTCGACGCGCTTCTCAAGAAGTAAGCTCCGATGGCCGGGTGGAAGACGCTCGATTTCATTGGCACGTTCCCCATGAACGGGCCGCGAAACGGCGCCGACAACGCGGCCGTCGATGGGGTGAACTTTAACCTTGAGCCCGGGTCGCTCACCGGCATTCCCGGGCTCAACGCCGTGCAGAATGTTTCCTGCTCGTCGGTGTTCCGCATCCCCACGGGCTCCGACCCTACGGATTGGACGTCTTCGTTCTGGATGCAGTTCGCCGACGCCGACACCAACGTCGTGCGGTCGCTTGTCGTCAATGACAGCTTCGAGCGCTACTATTGGACCTCGCCGAGCGGTGGCTTCAAATACGCGACGAAGGCGCAGATCCTTGCCGGGTCCACGCCGCTTAATGTTGGCGTCACCCCGCCCAACAGCTATTCGCTCGTAGCGTTCGCAGTGCCGGGGACGGGCGGCGCCGGGAACCCGCCTGTGACCGAAACCCGGTCATATGTGGTGTCATTCGTCTCGATCTACGGGGAAGAGTCGCAGCCCTGTAACCCCGCCAGCGGCACCGGCTACGCCGACGCTCAGTGGCAGCTAAACGACATCCCGCAGCCCGTGGTCGTGACGGGCCAGGTGCCCATCAACGTCATACGGGTCTACCGCACTGTCTCGGCCAGCGACGGGTCGAGTAACTACTACAAGGTGACCGATCTAGCAGTAGGCGTCACGGTGTTTCTCGACACGGCGTCGGACACGGCCGTAACCGCCAACGAGATCATCCCTTCGACCACATGGACGCCGCCGCCGTCAAACCTCCAAGGACTTATCGCCATGCCGAATGGCATTATGGCCGGCTGGGTGGGGTCCACGGTTTATTTCTCAGAGCCCTTCCAGCCGCAATCCTGGCCCACGACCTATGAGCTGCAGACGCAGGACGCAATCGTGGGGATGGGCGTCTATGGCAACACGCTCGTCGTGCTCACCAGTGGTCGCCCGGTGCAGATCACGGGCGTGCGCCCCAACACCATGGCCATGTCGACGAACAACGTCGCTATCCCATGCCTATCGCGCCGCTCGATCGTTAGCTCGCCGGACGGGGTCTACTACGCCTCGGACAATGGCTTGATCCTAATCGGGCCCAATGGCATCGCCAATATCACCGAGCAGTTTGTCAGTCGCGAGGACTGGAACAACATCTATCTCCCGAAGAAGCTGATGGCGGTCTATGTGGCCGGCATGTATGTCGCACTGCGCAGCGACGGGACCGGGTTCTTGCTGCGCCCCGATGGATTGAACCTTGGGCTGGCGAAGTTGAACGCCGGGCAGATAGTGACAATGATCGGCGTGGATATTTGGTCGGGCAGGGTGTGGTCCGTCCTCAACGCCGCGGGTATCTACGAATACATGTGCGTGACGGCAAACCCCATGCCCTATACGTGGACGTCGCGCGAGTTCACCCTGCCGCAGCCTTGCAATCTCGGGGTGGCGCAGGTGTATTTCGACCCCCCGACTTATACGTTACCCGGCGGGGTAAGCGCGGTCACGCTTACGGTCTATGCCTACCAGCGCGGCGCGACCGGCAACCAGAAGGTGACGGTATTCAGCGGGCCCGTCGACATCTCAGAGCGCGCGGTCCGCCTCCCCGCCTCCCTGCGCTCGGATGTGTGGCAGATGTCGATCACCGCGTATGTCCGCGTCCACCAGCTCACGATCGCGACCTCCGTAAATGAGCTGAGGAGCGTCTAATGGCCGGGTCCACCTGGGCCACGATCCCTGATCCGGCCCCCAGCCTGCCGAGCCTGCAGGCCTGCGCATTTGCGCTCAAGGAGAACGTCGAGCTCCTCACTGGGCAGCGCGGCCCGGTGACGCAATATTCCGTGCAGCAGCAAGTGCTGGACATTAAAAATGCCATCTCCAATGGCACCACGTCCATCACGGCGCGCATCACGCAGATCTATGACGCCACCGTCAACCTGAATAACTCGCAATCGCTGGCCACGTTCATCACCGAGGTCACCGCCGAGGTTGACAATGCTCGCCAGGGACAACCTAGCCTATCCGCGAGGATCACACAGGTCGACCAGTCGCGCATCAACGGCGACAACGCGCTAGCGCAGAGCATCACCACGCTGACGTCGACGGTCAACACGAACAACACGAACATCAACGCGTCCCTGACGTCCGAGGCGACAACTCGGGCCAGCTCTGACTCGGCGCTGTCGTCGAGCATCACCACCGTGAACGCGAGCGTCAACTCGATTTCAGCGAATGGGAACGTGTCGCTCGTGGCAACCGCGGCGCCAGGAGGCGCCAGCGCGGCTTACACATGGGAGCTCAGCGCCGGCGGCGTCTCGTGCGGTATGACGGCTATCGCCAAGGTGGGCGGCGGCGGGGCCATCGCCTTCACGGCGACGAGCTTCACCCTGACGGATAGCGGCACGGCGACGCCGGTGTTCTCCTATTCGAGCGGCGTGTTCACTTTCAACGTCCCGGTGTCCATCACCACGGCGAACATCGCCAATCTGGCGGTCACCAACGCCAAGATCGGTTCGCTCGCGGTCGCCAATGGCAACATGCAGAACGCCGCGGCCACCCAGGGAGCGTCAGGAACATCGTCGGGGCAAACGGCGTTCGCGACCTTGGCCACACGCGGGACCGGATCGGTAGCTGTGTTCTGCCAGTTCACCGGCTCACCAGGCAACCTCTACCTGCCGCCCAGTGTTGGAAGCCTGCAGCTGTATATCGACGGGGTTCTCGTCAGCGCCATAACCAATAGCTACTCGCCGGCTTTTGTCGGCTCGACCCAATATACAAACTACCTCGAAACGACGCTCGTCTATGTGACGTCCCTGGCTGTGGGGTCGCACACGTTCGAAGTCTTCGACTCGAACCCGACCGGGCTCGGCGGCGTCACGGTCGTCGCATTGGAGCTCAGCAAATGATCGATCCGAGCTACCTGCAGTCAGAGCCCTATGTGCGATATGACCCGGCCACCGGGGAGATAACCGCATGTGGACAGGTGGGCGTGGGGTTCGTCAATGACTGGAACACCGCCGGCACGGGGAGCTTCTTTCCCGACTATGGCACCTGCGACGCGCATTGGTTCGACACGTCGGTGTTCAAAGTTACCCCGAAAGGTAACTGCCCGGCGACCTTGTCGGGCGCCAGCCTGATCAATTGCCCGGTGCCGTCCAAGCTGACGATCTCGCAGAACTCTATCTTCCAGCAGACCTATGACGTCACCGAGTCGACGGTCGACCTGTCGTTTGAGCATCCAGGCACATATCAGCTGGTTCTCAAATCCCCGAAGTTCCTAACTGCCCAGTTCACGGTCACGATATGAAGATCCACCACACCACTGACTACGCCCAGGCCAGGCGTATGGAATACCCGCCGCTCGAGGAGCTCGCCGACGCCCTTTACCACCAAGCGCAGGGCGACTCGAGCAAGCTCGCCGCCTATCTCGAGAAGGTGGGCAAGGTGAAACAGCGCATAAAGAAGCCTTCCGGTGCATGACATTGTCATCAACAACGAGCGCATAGGGCGGCTGCTCGCTACGTGCGCAGACATCCCTTGGTTCGATGGCATGGCGACCATTGCCAGGGTGCGGGACAAGGAGATCCTGGGGGGTGTGCTGTTCACGGATTACACCGGTTCTAGCATTTGCATTCATGTCCACGCTTTTGATAAGCGTTGGATCAATAAAGATATGCTTTGGGTGACGTTTCACTACCCTTTTATACAGCTGGGTGTCACGACTTTATTTGGCAAAGTCGAGGCGGCGAATAAACATGCACTTGATTTTGACTTGAAATTAGGGTTTAAGGAAGTAGCCATAATCCCGGATGTTTTCCCATCTGGCGCAATGGTTGTTCTGAGCATGTGCCGCCATAGCTGCCGCTGGCTCTCTCTCACCCCGAAGCACTTAAGAGCTGGGAATGGCGTATACAGAGGCACAGAGGCAGGCGCAGGCGCGCTACCGGGAGCGGAATAGGGAAACCCTTCGTGCCCGTAGCAGGACCGCTTATGCGTCCAATAAAGAGAAGGGCATAGCGCGCAGCAGAAAGTGGGCTGAGGAAAATAAGCCCCGCCTTCTTTGTAAGAAGTTGCAGGACAAATACGGTATCACAGCTGCGCAGAAAGCCGAGCTATTAGCCTCCCAGGGTGGCCGGTGTGCCATATGTGCGACAGATACGCCCTCTGGATTGGGGTGGGCTGTCGACCACTGCCACAGCACAAATGTGATCCGAGGAATACTGTGCCCGCACTGTAACACCATGCTTGGTTACGCGCGGGATAATATACAGACGCTACAGGCAGCAATCGTTTATCTTAGTAGGGGGGCATAGATGGGCAGCAAATCGAAGGCACCTCCCGCTCCTGACTACACGCCGATCGCGCAGGCCTCCGAGCAAGCCGCGCAGATCCAGGCGCAGACGGCGGCTGAGCAGCTGAATTGGGCGCAGCAAGAAGCTGCGATGAACACGCAGCAAAATCAGGCCGTGCTGAATTTCGACCAAGGCGTCGCCAACCAAGAGTTGGGGATGCAGCAGAAGACTATGCAGTGGGCCGCGCAGGACCGGCAGAACTACAACCAGAATTTTGCGCCCATCGCGAAGGAATACGCGGCCAAGGCCAAGGGCTGGGACTCGCCGGGGCGTGAGCGGGCTATGGCCGGCGAGGCGGCGGGCACCGTCGCAAACCAGTTCGCCGGCGCAAAGCAAGCCAACATCGACCAGCTCGAGTCCTACGGCATCGACCCGTCGCAGACGCGCTACGCTGCGCTCAACCTCGGCACCAATCTCTCCGAGGCTGCGGCGACCGGCGCCGCGGCGAATAACGCCCGCATGCAGACTCAGCTACAGGGTGAGCAATTGCTCGGCAACGCCGTCGCAGCTGGCCAGGGACAGCAGCAGCAGGCGGTCAATGACGTCGGCGCGTCGAACAGTTCCGGCAATAGCGCCGCGTCCAACACCAATCAGACGCTCAACAACTCTCTCGCGACAACGGCCAGCATCGGCAGCACCGAGGGCACCGCCCCGCAGTGGTCGTCGCTGTCGAACGCGTCGCTCGGCACCTGGGGCAACGCCCTCAACATGGGATACCAAGATCAGCTGGCCGGGTTCCAAGCTAACCAGCAGGCCAGCTCGGGCGTCGGCGCGCTCATCGGCGCCACTGCCGGCATGGGCCTTGGTGCGTTCTACGGTGGCGGCAACTCGATCTTCAATGGCATCAAGAGCGCGCTGCCTGGCTTCGAAGCCGGCGGCGCGGTGCCAATGTTCGCCGCGGGCGGCGCCATCCCCGACTCGCAGGGCGCCATCCCGCTCGACGGCCGCGCCGGCGCCTCCGCTGTCCCCCCGGCTGCGTCGCCGTCAGGCGGCCGAGCGGTCGACGACGTTACGGCCCGGCTTAACGTGGGCGAGTTTATCGTGCCGAAGGACGTGGCTTCGTGGGAGGGCGAGAAGAACCTGCAGAAGCTTGTCCAGAAGGCTCGTAGTGAGCGCCAGGCCGCCGCGCAGCCGGGAGCTCCGCAGCAAAGCGCCATCCCTGTACCGCCCCAAGGCGCACCCCAAGGGATGCCCCGAGGAATGCCCCCGCATCCGGCGATGCAACGCCCCGCCGGCTCCATCCACGCCTTACCTGTGTAGGTAAAACCCAAAGGATCCCGCCCGGTGAGCATGGGAAGAGAGCTAAAAGACTTCGTCGCTGCTATGCAGGGCGGCGTCACTACCATGGTGCGCCTCGAGCAAGAGAGCGCCCGTGAGAAGCACTATGCGGCCATGGAGAAACTCTACGGCGCGCGGGAGAATATGTATAACTCCGCGGCGGCCAAGAACATGGCCAAGGCCGTGCCGCTCGACCCCACCGGCGGCCAGCAGGCGATCCAAGACGCGGAGTCACGCGCGGGCGGCGGAAACCAGAACGCGGGCGGCCAGAACAACAGCCAGGGCGGCAATCCTGGGCGCACCCTCGAAGCCAGTGACCTCCAAAACCCTAACGCCCTAGTCGACAAGATCGTGCAGGGCGAGTCGGACGGCAACTGGAACGCGGTCTACGGCGGGGCCAAGATGGACCTGTCGAAGATGACGATCGCGCAGGTGCAGCAGCTACAACAGGGGATGAAGCAGAACCTCAATTCTACCGCGGTCGGCGGTCCGCAATTCATCCAGAGCACGCTCGCCGGGCTCGTCCACCAGACGGGCATGGACCCGAACACGACGTATTTCACGCCCGACGTGCAGCGCCAGCTCGCCGTCACCCAGATCAATAACCGCGGCTTCCAAGCGTTCAAGGCGGGCAAGATCTCGCAGGGCCAGTTCCTCGACAATCTGTCCGAGGAGTGGGCTGCCCTGCCGGGCTCGAACGGCGCCGGCCATTGGGACGGCTATAATGGCAACAAGGCGCGCGTCGCGCTCGGCAGCTCGATCACTCAGGGCACCGCACCTGTGACGCCGGTGCAGCGCGGCCCGGTCGGTGCAATTCCGGCCGGTGGATCCACGCCCGCTACTCCCGCTGCGCCCAAGCAGCAGCCGTCGACGCCCTCTGCTGTAGCTTCCTCGGCTGGCACCCCCACGCCGGCGGCGCCCTCTCAGGCTTCGCCCGCTCAGGGATCGCCGAGCGCTCTACCCGTGGCGGCGCAACCCACCTATCGGACGCCGGACGGCACCACATATGCCGGCGATAACGCCGCGAATATCCCCGGCGCGACTTTGGTCCCCGCTGCCGCGCAGCAGGCCCAGGCACAACAGCCAACGCAAGC
>Ga0070730_10001051_pt1 | contig 27690 bp, 29 predicted proteins | sample Coa_R1_3_FD_66447 | JGI IMG/M metagenome (GOLD analysis project Ga0070730, IMG submission 66447) | Surface soil microbial communities from Centralia Pennsylvania, which are recovering from an underground coalmine fire - Coalmine... | ecosystem: Environmental > Terrestrial > Soil > Unclassified ... | reverse complement strand
AGGCAGCTTCAACCTCCAATAATTGGCTGAGATCCCCCCGCTGAAAGGGGCGCACCAGCACATCCTGGTTCCCCCTAGTGGGCATCCCAAAATCCTCTTTATCATACGAGCGCAGCGTCGTGAGCAGATGAAACTGACGCCCCAGTAGCGTCTCTTTCAGCCAATCGGAACTTAGATCGCCGCCAGTATAATACAGCGATTCAGCCCCCATTCGTCGCACCGCCGCGATAAACGGCGGCAGGAGCAGGTCGAGATAGCGCGCAAAGCGATGCCCCTCACTCCAGACCACTCCAAAGCCGCCAATCCAGGCGGAGGGCGGCGCCAGCAGGTTCGCCAGCAGAAATGCCTGAAGAGACGGCCCCGAAAACGCCGCCACGCCGGGCCTGCGCGCCAGCAAGCGCGGCAATTCTTCCGAGCCAAAGCGGGCATAGAGGTATTCAGAGGTATTCATTAAGCGGCGCACCGTCGGCAGATCACTCACAGATAGCTCACGAACCGTCAATGCCCGGTCTCTCAACATCGTGATCTCCTCACTCGTCCTCTGGCTTCTGCTCCGGCGGGGTCCATCCCTGGCGTACCTGTGGTTTGTTTGGCCGACGGCGATAGCCAACCAGGCCATGCAGATCACGCAGCGCATCCACGATGGCATCGGGATTCCAGCGCGAAGATTGCGCTGGCCCATAGCCCAGCGTATCCACCACCTCATCGCCTCCAAGCAAGACATTAAAGCAGGAGGCCGCCGATTGCGCCAGCGCATCGAGGTCATACCCCCCTTCCTGCACCAGCAACAAACGACCATCGCAATACGCTTCAGCCAGTTCTTTGAGCAGGCGGGTAATCATCACGAAATCCACATTCGCCAGCAGCAGCTCACCCAGCGGATCGCGCCAGTGAGCATCAAATCCGGCAGACACCAACAATACCTCTGGCCGAAAACGATCCGCCAGCGGCGCAATCACCTGGCGAAACACCGCGTCAAAGACCGCCCAATCCGTGCCAGCAGGCAGAGGGATATTGACCGTCGTGCCAAGACCCGCGCCCTCGCCCATCTCATCCGAACGCCCGCTGCCCGGATACCAGGGATACTGGTGCGTAGAGACATAGAGGACACGCGGGTCTGCGTAAAAGACCTCCTGCGTGCCATTACCGTGATGCACATCATAATCAACAATCATGACCCGTTTGAGGCCATGATGGTCAAGCGCATAGCGCGCCGCCACCGCAACATTATTAAACAGGCAGAAACCCATCGCCTGATCTGGCATCGCGTGATGGCCTGGAGGACGCACAAGCGCGTAGCCATTGCGCGCCTGGCCCGCCAGCAGCGCATCCAGCGCCACCAGCGGCGCCCCCGCCGCCATCAGCGCCACTTCATACGAGCGCTCCGAGACAGAGGTATCGGCGTCCAGGCGGCCTCCACCAGCCTTCGATGCTTCGGCAATCGAACGGATATACTCGCGCGTATGCACTGCCGCCAGTTCGTCTTCGGTGGCTGGCCGGGGGGCCAGGCGCAGCACGTCGGGTCGATCCAACCAGTGTAGCTGCTCAAGCTGGTCATAGATCGCCTTTACCCGGCGCGGCGATTCCACATGCCGCGCCGGGGTGAGATGCTCCAGGAAGATCGGGTCGTAGATGAAAGCAGTCGCCATCTCAGCGCTTCTTCCCCGGCGCCTGCTTCAGCAGATCAGGAATGTCGAAAATGGTATCGGCTACTGGAACGCCTGCCGCTTGCAGCGCCGCCACTTTGCCCTGCGCCGTGCCAGTATTGCCAGAGACAATCGCGCCTGCATGCCCCATGCGCTTGCCTGCCGGGGCCGTGCGCCCGGAGATAAAGCCAACCACCGGCTTGCTCATCTCTTTGATATACTCAGCGGCATCTTCCTCATCGCTGCCACCAATCTCGCCACACATCACCACCGCATCGGTCTGCTCATCGCGCTCAAAAAGACGCAGGCAATCGGTAAAAGTCGTTCCAATGATCGGATCGCCCCCAATGCCCACACAGGTGGACTGCCCGATCCCGGCTGCCGTGAGCAACGACACGACCTCATACGTCAACGTGCCAGAGCGCGAGATAAAGCCCACATGCCCCTCGCGGAAAATGCTATAAGGGATGATCCCAATCTTGCCCACACCAGGCGTGCAAAGCCCTGGGCAGTTCGGCCCGATCAGCCGCACCTGCTTCTCCTTGACACGAATCATCACCCGCACCATATCCAGCACCGGGATATTCTCCGTAATGCAGACAATCAGCCGGATGTCTGCATCAGCCGCCTCCATAATGGCATCGGCAGCGCCCGCTGGGGGTACAAAAATGCAGCTCGCGTTTGCCCCCGTCTCTTGCTTCGCCTGGGCGACCGTATCAAAGACCGGCACACCTTCCACCTGTGTGTCGCCTTTGCCGGGAGTCACGCCACCAACCAGTTTCGTTCCGGCGGCCAACATGTTCCTGGTATGAAATTGTCCTTCGCGCCCGGTGATACCCTGGACGATCACACGCGAGGCTTGATCGAGAAGAATGCTCATGCCTGCTCCTTTATCGCCGCCACAATCTTTTGCGCCGCGTCGCGCATATTCTGGCCCCAGGTGAGGCCAGCGTCGGCCAGCATCGCACGGCCTTCGGCTTCGCCCGTTCCAGACAGGCGAACGACAATGGGCATGCCTTTGGGCAATTCGGCCTGCGCCAGAATGACCCCACGCGCTACTTCTTCGCCACGAGTAATGCCGCCAAAGATATTGACCAGAATGCCTTTGACATCGGGGTCGTGTGCCAGGAACAGCATTGCCTTCTTCAGTAACTCCGCCTTAGCGCCACCTCCAAAATCAAAGAAGTTGGCCGGCCTTCCGCCCACACGCGCCACCATATCCACCGTCGTCATCGCCAACCCGGCCCCATTGGCGATCACCCCCACGTCCCCGTCCAGTTTCACGTAAGAAGTCAACCCCTGCTCATGGGCCTCGTATTCAATCGGGTTGGCCTCCTCCGGCTCAGCCCAGGCAGCGTACTCTTTCTGGCGCACCAGCGAGTTATCATCAACCAGAATCTTGGCATCAGCGGCCAGCACCTGCCCATCAGCAGTCAGCGCCAGCGGATTGATCTCGGCAAGCTGGGCATCGGCGCCGACGAAGGCTTGCGCCAGCGCAGAGAGAATGGCGCCACCCCTGGCAACCACAACGGATGGCACGCCTGCGTCAGCGAGCATCTGGCGCGCTTCAAACGCCGGCAGCCCCCAGCGCACATCAATCACCCGGCGAATAATCTTCTCTGGCGCGGTCGCCGCCACCTCTTCAATATCAACACCGCCAGCCGCGCTGACCATCGCTACGGGCGCCTGCGATTTGCGGTCCAGCACAATGCCAATATAATACTCTTCTTTAATCTCTAGCTTGGGCACCACTAAGACCTTTTGGACGGTCAGCCCCTTAATCTGCATGCCCAGCACACGCGCGGCGGCTTCGCGCGCCTGCTCTGGGGTATCGCCAAACTGGATGCCACCAGCCTTGCCACGTCCACCTACATAGACTTGCGCCTTGATAACCACCGGCACACCAAACTCGCGGGCGATCTGTTCGGCCTCCTGGGGCGTCGTTGCCACTTTGCCTGGCTGAATGGGAATCCCATAGCGGCTCAGGATGTCCTTGGCCTGATATTCATGAATTTTCATGTCTCCTCCTTATGGTAGTTACCACCCCACCATCACCCTTTGTAACGCTGGCTTCGCGCCTGCATTATACCGGCCTGGCAGAAGCAGTGTCAAGCAGCAGGCGAAACAAGAGAAGCCCTCACCCACCTCACTAATAGTAATGCTTGCGCCGCATCTCCGCAAAACATGTACTGATAGGCCAGGGCAAATTGGGTAAATAATACCTTCATAGTCAGGCTCCCAACATGGTATAATTTAAAGGACGTGGCAAACGAACGTCTCTCAGGAGGATTTCGATGAGCATTTTAGAGCGGCTTGGCATTCACCCTGGACGAGCCGCCGATAAATTAGATACAGATGGTGAAACCTTTGCCCACTTTAGCGCTTCAAGTCGCACCAGTGGCGCCATTAGCCTGAATGGTGACACGGCCTCCACGCGCCGGAACGTGCTGGTTGCTATTCATGGCGATGACATGGATGAAGAGTTAGTGCGCCTGGGCTGTATGATGGCAAAAGCCCGCAAAGGGCGGGTTTTTGGTGTCTATGGCGTCGAGGTGCCGCGCATACTGCCAGTTGATGCGACCTTGCCGGAGGTCACCGAAAAAGCCGGGCACGCGCTGGAACAGGCCGTACAGATGGCCGAGCATGCGAACTTTGAGATTGAGCCAGAGATTGTGCAGTCGCGCAATTATGGACAAAGCCTGGTAGATGAGGCCGATTCACATCAATGCGGCCTGCTCATTCTCGGCATTCCCTATCGTACTGACCGCAGCGGGCGCTTTGATCCTGGGGAGACGATCCCCTACGTTCTGAACCACGCCAAATGTCGGGTTTGGGTCATTCGGGGTCAGCAGCGCGGCTGCTAACGACGAGCGCTAGCCACGCTCACCCGCTCCCTGGAGACCCGACAGAGCGGCCAGGGTGATCTTTTTCTGAGGCGACCAGAGAAAAAATGAGAAGGAGTTGGCATGTCAGACCATCATGCCCCTGGCAACGCACGAGATGAATCACTAGATAAAGGGCCAGAGTATTTTCGCGCGCTCTATCGGGTGGTCAGGGCGGTCAATTCCAGCCTGCACCTCCATACAGTCCTCAATCTGGTCGCGGAGAAAGTCGCTGAGGCACTGAACGTCAAGGCGTGTTCGCTTCGCCTGTTGGACCGCATGACCGATACCCTGACTATCAGCGCCATGCACGGCTTGAGCCAGCAATACATGCAAAAGGGACCAGTCAAGCTAGACAAAAGCCAGCTTGACCAGGAAGTCTTGCAGGGCCAGACGGTCTACATCCGCAACGCGGCCAACGATCCACGCTTCCAGTATCCTGAACAGGCGCGCACCGAAGGCATCGTTTCGGTCTTTTGCGTCCCACTGGTGAGCAAAGGGCAGGTACTGGGTGTGCTACGGGCCTACAGCGACGCGGAGCGCGAGTTCAGCGCCTTTGACGAGGAGTTTCTCCGCACCCTGGCGAGTGTCAGCGCGCTGGCGATTGAGAATGCGCGGCTCTACGAAGCGCTCAAACGAGACCTGGATGAGACTATCCTGGCACTCTGGGGTGAGAAACCCATCCCAGCCGCACTCAATGAGCCAGACCACCACCATATTGATTGAACGCCTGTTTTTGGGCTTGCAATCACCGGCCAGATATGGTATAGTTAATTCGCGTCCGGGGATGTAGCTCAGTTGGGAGAGCGCGACAATCGCACTGTCGAGGTCAGGGGTTCGAGCCCCCTCATCTCCACCATACCGCGAATGAACCCCCTGCTCTTGTTAGCGAGGGGGTTCTCATTTGCCCATCTGTACACCACGCCGTCCAGCGGCAGAAAAGAGCCTTTCCTCCGACGCCAGCACTTCTGCGCCAACGCCACAGCAGTCCCTACTCCGCCTTGCTGCTTGAGCCAGCTTTTTGCGGCGAGCGTCGGGCTGACTTCCTGGCGCCAGATTGCCCACTCTCGGCCTTTGACTCAGCTTTTAGTTTTGGACGAGCGGGCGCCTTGGGCTTTGGCTCGACTTTTGGCTGGGAACGAACAGGCGCTTTCGGCTTGGGGGCGGGCTGGGTCTTGGCTGTCACGGGCGCCTTGCGCGTCGGCTGGGTCTTGGCCGTCACGGGCGCCTTGCGCGTCGGCTGAGTTTTGGCCCCATTTGGCGCCTTCGGCGCGGCAGAAACAACGCTCACATCGATCACAATCGCGCTCATATCATCGGGCTTTGAGCGCATCGTCGCCTGCAATCCACGTTGGGCGCGCTCGCGGGCGGCGCGAACCAATGTCTCACCATCGTTGCGTCCCGACTTGCGCAGAACTTGGGTAATCTCCGCTTCGGTCAAGTTGTCATGAATGCCATCGCTACAGACCAATACGCGGTCGCCAGGATGAAGTTCCCGCTCACCTACGTGTACCTCTGGCTCACCCCGACCACCAATGGCCTGCGTAATCAAGCCACGCTGATAAAAATAGCGCTTCTGGCGATCATCCAGGTCTTGCCAATTTTCCGCTTGATCGATCTGATAGGCTTCTTCTTCGCTGATCAGGCCCACCGATACATGCGTAGAGAGAATGCCATCATCCACCGTCACGCGCTCTAAAACGCCCCGCGCATGTAGGAGATACAGACGGCTATCGCCGACATGCCCATGCACCAGCAGACGCCGATGATCGGACGTCTCCCAGAGTTTGGCAACAATAGCCGTCGTTGCCATACCCGTCAATTCAGGCTGGCGCTCCACCGCCGCGCGTACCTGCCGATCAGCCTCCAGCAGAGCTTCCCGCATCATAGCGCGCTGATTCGCCAGATTCTGAGCAGGCGCTGACCGATTCTGCCAGGTGGAAAGAACGGCTTGCGCGGCAATACGCGAGGCTACCTCGCCACCTTCATAGCCACCCACGCCATCAAAGACAGCCACCAGATCGAGCGTGGTATCAATGAGAACCGCATCCTCGTTGGAGTCAGGATGATCTTGCGAGGGAAACGTAGACCAATAGATGCGCAATCCGCTACGCATGCGCTTTGTTCGTGTCTCAGCAGGAGTAGTTGGGACTGTCAATGAAATCAACTCACTCTCTCACCAGGCAACAATCGGCGGCGCCTTGCCAACCGAACACTATATCGTATTCATGGGCTTATAAGAAGATAGAAATAGGCCATGCGTGTGTGGGAAAATCTGTTATCCGCCATTGTAGCACACAATAAGAAGAATGGCTCATCCTGCCTGAATACGGGGGCGATATTGGATAGCTTCGGCCAAATGATTGACAGCAATCACTTCTGCATCTGCCAGATCAGCTATCGTGCGCGCTAGCTTCAGAATCCGATGAAATGCGCGGGCCGAGAGATGAAGTTGCTGCATAGCAGCTTTCAGGAGGCTTTGTCCTCCGGCTTCCACCTCGCAGAAGGCGCGTACCTCGGCTGGCCCCATCTCAGCGTTGCAGGTGAGCTTTGTTCCGACAAAACGGCGAGCCTGGCGTTCACGAGCCGCCTGCACCCGCGCGCGAATAGCGGCTGAGCGCTCAATCTCGCGTCGGTCTGCCAGTTTCTCATAATCCACACGCGGCACTTCGACATGAATATCGATGCGGTCAAGCAATGGCCCACTGATGCGGCGCTGATATTTAGCAATCGCACCCGACGAACAGGTACATTCTTTTACCGGGTCTGTAGCATAGCCACAAGGACAAGGATTCATCGCCGCCACTAGCATAAAATTGGCCGGAAATGTTACCGTGCCCTGTGCCCGCGAGATCGTGACAACCTTATCTTCTAATGGCTGGCGCATCACCTCCAACACATTCTGCCCAAACTCCGGGAGTTCATCCAGGAAGAGGACGCCGCGATGCGCGAGACTAATCTCGCCTGGTCGCGGCCAGCGTCCACCGCCGACCAGCCCAGCATGGCTGATCGTATGGTGCGGCGCGCGAAAGGGACGCTGGGTAATCAGCGGAACATCCGTCGGCAACAGACCGCTGACGCTGTAAATCTTGGTCACATCCAGCGCCTCTTCAATGGTCATGCGTGGCAGAATGGAGGGTGTCACGCGCGCCAGCAACGTCTTGCCCGACCCTGGCGGTCCGCTCATCAGCAGATTATGGCCGCCACTGGCCGCCACCTCCAGCGCGCGCTTCACATGTTCCTGCCCACGCACGTCGGCCATATCATACCCATAGTGCGCCTGCTCTTGCACGTCAAGCACCCTGGGGTCGGCCACATAGGGTTCGATCAGGCGCTCACCACGCAGATGTACCCCAAGCTGGGCCAGGCTCTCCACCGGATAGATCGCCACTTCCCGCACCAGCGCGGCTTCCAGCGCGTCCACCGCCGGAACAAAGACAGAACGCACTTTTTTATCGCGCGCCAGCGAGACCATCGGCAAAATCCCATCGGTATGGCGTAGGTTGCCATCGAGCGAGAGTTCGCCAAGGAAGAGCGCATCGGAGACATCAGCAAACGCCTGCTCGGAGGCGAGCAAGATAGCTACGGCAATCGGCAGATCATACGCCGGTCCCTCTTTGCGCAAATCAGCCGGCGCCAGATTCACCGTCAGCCGCTTCATCGGGAAGATCGCGCCGCTATTTTTCAGGGCCGCGCGCGTGCGCTCCTTCGATTCCTGCACAGCAGCATCCGGCAGGCCCACAATGGTAAACGAGGGCAGACCATGCCCAATATCGACTTCTACCTCCACCAGCGCCCCATCCAGACCCACAATCGCGCAGCTCCGCACCTTCGCCAGCATACACCCTCCGCATAGTTTCTTGCCTGGCATTCATCGCCAGGAGACAAGAAGATAGGACGCTTCGCGCCCCGCGCAGCCAGCAGATTTGAAGAGGCTCCTGATCAGCCTCCTAATCGACCAACCAAAGCATATCATAGCGGGTCAACAGAGCGGAGCAAGAAAAATGGCAACCGACAAGGAAACGGCAAGAAATAGTACTCCAAAAGAAGCCACCTGATGCCGCCTTACAGCGCCTGGCATGGTATACTTCTGCCAGAAAGACGCTATTCAACGAAGGAGAAGCCTGGCGCTGGCCGATCTGGTTGGGCAGGCTGTGCAGCAGCATATCCTGGACGCCATTGCGCCGAGGGGTGGGCGAGCGGTTTCTTGCCAGCCATCTACGCCGCCAGGTGGGCGCGGCAGACTACCTGGGCTAGAAGACGGGGCATGGCTCCTATAACCATCGAAAGAAATAAGGCGCTGCACTGCCCCGGCGTTTATTCCGGCTCAATCGTGCTGGTTAAACCATAGCTCTCCAACCCCGCCCGATAAAACTCTGCCGTCTCTTTTGGGCAGATCACCACCAGCGCCTTGCCATTGAGGTGGGCCTCTAGCATGATCTTAATGGCCTCATCCACACTCAGGCGCTGAACCGTCCGCAAGAGCGCGTGGACCACAAAATCCATCGAATTGATCTCATCGTTATGCAGCAGCACGCGATACTTGGGCAGGAGCCGCAGCAGTTGTTCAACATCCTGGCTGGTCAGCGTATCTGGTTGGGAACTCATCGCCGGTCCTGTCGTAAAAGCAAGCAGGTGAAAATCACTAGTTCTCTCTTTATTCTAACCAGCCAGGATTCGCTTGTCTAGTGGTTTCTATCTCTGATTTACCCCGGCTGCGTGTGATCCTCCGGTACGCGACCCTCCCCCAGCCCTCTTGCAGAGTCGCCCTTCAACAGATCCGAGCCTGCTGCCAGGGGAGCGGCGACGCATGGCCCTGGCAGCGAAGGGAGCGGGAAAGCCATCGACCACCCAGAATCTAAGGCGTACTCAAACTAGGCGTGCCAGGCTTTGCTGGGCGCTGCTTCAGGCGCCGCCGCAGATACAGCCCCACCACGACTGGCAGCCAGAAGACCGCAAAAACTGCTACCCAGATAAGAATATCAGCTACCACCTGAAGTACAGCGATCATCGCACTGCCTGCGGTGGCAAAGATCTGGCCAGGGTTCCAGGGCTTCGTTGGGGCCGCTGGTGGCGGCGGGGCCGGTGGCGAAGCTGTAGATGCCAGATTAACCGTGACAGTCGAGTAGGCTGTTTGGCTGTTTAGTTCGTTAATCTGGCCCTCAATCTGCTCAATCTGGCCCTCGACATCCGTCAGCTTATCCTGGATGGTCAGGGTATCAGAAAGGTTCTGCGCCTGGCTCATCAATTGCAAGAGCCGCTGCTGCTCCGTTTGCAGATTCTTCAGGCGCGATTGCAGGTCCACATATTGGGTGGTCACGTTCTGAACCGTCTCATTCTCCCCGGTCAGTTTGCCATTGAACGCAGGATAGGTCGCCGAGAAACTGCCGAGATAGCTCTTGACGGCCTCATACTTAGCTGCGCTCACCGCAAAGGTCAGCGCAACGCTATAGCTGCCATCGCTCTGTTGATTGATCTGCTCTCCCGCCGGTTGCGCCACTGGGTCCATTGAGAGGACATCCTGCGTGATCTGGTGTTCCACATCCAACGGTTTGCTGACCTGCAAATTGACAGAAAGCGAACGAATCAGGTACGCATTCACTGGCGTCCCATTGGGCAAAGTTGGCTGCCCGCTGCCCCCAGAGGGAGTTGAGGCGCCGCCAGCCTGACCACTGCTGTTGCCAGACCCGCCATTCTGAGTTGAAAACGCTGTGCTTGCTGAGTTAGAAGAGCCGCCACACGCGGCCAGCACAAGCGTCAGCACCGCCAGCGCAGCAGCGCCCAACCAGTGTCTCACACAGCTAGATTGCCTGAAATAGACAAAAAAAGACCTGGGCATCTTCGCGCGCTCCTTTCGGGAGTTCAGTCGAAAAGAAAGCCTATCTGGCCCAAACCGATTGTGTGCAAACCCGCAGCGTCAACCTCATGGACGCTACCAGAGGAGACGTGTCCGCAGGCGCTAAAGTTCCACTCAGTTCGGTTGTGCGAGGCAAAGCGCCAGGGGCGGAACGTAATTGCCTGTTCGCCCCTGCGCTTTTCTACCCAAAGAATCGCCGACCCGGCCTTTTGAGGAATCGCCCTCACTGCTTATAATACGTCTGGTGAGGCTTGCTTCTCACAAAAATGGGTTATTGGCTATTGGCTGAACACATCTGGCCGCGCCTGGGTGTGCGCCCATAGGCCCACGAAAATCCGGAGTACGTGCAGAGGAACATGGCTTCAGCGCGGCGGCCACAAAACAAGCTCTAGCAGCTTGCCAGCAGCATTACGCTGAATGAGTCCATGCAGCGGCAGCGCCTCCGTCGTATGCAGCAGGTCACGGGCCAGGATGGCATCAAGCGCCGCGCAGGTATTCTCGATGATATCATAGCGAGGATACTGCCTCAGCGAAACCCATCGCAGCGTACCCTCGGTGCAGGGGGGCAATTGCTCGCCAGCATAGAGCGCAGTGAAATAGACCAGGCGAACTTCCGCGCCAGGATCAACGATGTCGGCCACAAAGCGCCAATTGCTGATGTCGGCCAGCGTCAGCCCGGTCTCCTCGCGTAACTCACGCAGCGCCCCAGTCGCTGGCTCAACCACTTCATCGCCTTCCAGCCGACCGCCAATACCCGTCCAGCGCAGCGGCGCAAAGCTCTTCCAGACCGCACGTTCCAGCAGCGCAACCTGCGCACAATCAGGGGTAAACAGAAAAATCACCGAGCGCACATCATCGAGCGCGCTCAGCGCCTGCTCCGGCAGCGATGGTTCAGCCACAGCGCCTCCTTTGCCCCCAGGTGAGCTTGCCCGGTCCAGAGCAGGAAACTCTCCTGGAGAGCCACGCTCAAGCGAGCCTCTCCAGGATAGCATAGATGCGAGGTCAGCGCCAGCCAGACCCTTCTGATAGGCTGACTGGCGCTGACGCAATTCTGGCAATTCCTGCAATTCTTCGGCGCGGCATCCCTGTGCGCCTGGCCTGGAAAAGCGCGCCAGAATTGCTCCCCCTCCACTGGCTGCTACGCGGGAGAAGCCGCAGTGCCAGACCGCTGATGACGCGCGCGCACGCGGTCACGCGCGCTCTGGAGCCGACGGAGCAATTGAGGCAGCATAACCGGCTTGTTGATAAAATCATCGGCGCTCGCCCGCACTGGACCTTCGACTTCTGTATAATCCAGATTGGTGATAACGACCATCGCCACCGGGCGCTCGCGTGTTAGTCGCCACAGGAGATGCAGCAGCCGGAACCCGGAGATCATTGCGCCAGTCCGGCTAGCCTCATACAGCCCATCCAGATCAAGCACAATCGCATCCAGAGCGCCTTGCTCCGCCAACTCCAACGCTTCGCGCCCCGTAGAGACAGCCCAGACCACATATCCCGCAGCGCCCAGGCGCAGCTCTAATTCCAGGCGCTCAGATTCTGTAGCGATCACCGCCAATACCGCTAGCGGTCGCTCCCCTGGCGCCAACGCCAGAACGTCCGCCCCGGCAGCGAGGGCATCATCACTTCCCGTTTCGGATACCGACGCAATACGAGCGCGTTCTATGACTGCTGAGTGTGTCATCTGTCGCTGCATAGCAGTGTCCTTCGTAGCTCCGCAAAAGAGGATGGACAGAGATAATAGCTGCTCAAAACCAGACGCATGACCACATCATCCGATGGGGAGGGAGGGTGGAACCTGAAGGGCCAGAAACCACTGCAAACACGAACCTGCCCAGGCGGAAGAGGTAAAGGCGCTAGATCAGATTAGAAGATGCCAGGATTCTATAGAGTAGCAGCGCAGCACGATATGTGCCAGAGTTTCGCCGAGAGCGCCCAATTTCCCTTGTCCTTCTGCCCTCATTGGCAGCAGCTTCGCAAAGGTGTATCCTTGCAACACCCTTGCCAGCATGGCAGCCTCAGACCGACTGACACGACTACTCAGGGCTACGACACATTGCTTGTCAAAGCACGCTCCGATGCGCCATACTGAAGACGAACTATCAGTTCTGGAAGAGCAACCTCTGCCAGAGAAGGAGCGCCAAGACATTCATGCAAACCGCCAGAATAAAGCTACAAGGCTTCTATAGCCTCCTGGCCGGATTCGTCTTGCTGGTAGGCGTGCCTATCTATCAATCAGTCGTGCTGGGGCCAGCGGGCTATCGCGGGCCATCCGATATGGCCTTCACGCACGAAGACTACGGCCCACTGTTAAGCTGGATCGGGATTCACAGCAATGCCTTTATCGTCTTTCGCCTGCTTGAAATCATCGCCTTTTTTCTGATCATTCGGCTGCCATTCGCACTGCATCGCGCGCTGAAGCCGTATGGGCGCACCCTGGCGCGCTGGATGCTCGCTGGGGGCCTTGGGGGTCTGGCGCTCTTTGTCGCCATGATCGCCCTCAGCACCGTAAGCTTCATCAATGCCGCCGCTGACTACAGCTCCCAGGCTCCATCTTCAGCAGCGGCCAGAGGCATTGCCAGCAGTTTCAGCAGCCTCTATGGGATGGAGGCGCTGGCGCAGAATACGGCGGGCGGGGCGCTACTCGCCATCTTTTTGCTCTGCGCCAGCCTGTTGATCGCGCGCAGTGGCAAGCTTTCGAACTTGTTGGTGTATTTTGGGCTGCTCGTGGCGGCGCTCATGGCCGGGCTGGCCCTCCTCTTTGCTGTCTCACCACCAGAGGCGCAGACACAACTGACTACTCCTGCGCTGGCCTCATTTGCCATCTGGCTGATCTGGCTAGCCATGCTGCTCATCCAGCGTGCCGGGCGCCTCTTGGCCGGGCCAGCCCCAGCCAGCACTCCAGCAACCGAACTCGCAGAGGAAGCGCCAGGAGGCAGCGTGGCTGGCGCGGATGCGGAAGCGCCAGGCGACGTGCCAGCCCAAGCGCCAGTTGTATCACCGCCGCATGCCAGATCAGCCAGCGAAGCCGAGCCTTCACCAGCTAGCCTGGAAACGCCTAATAAGCAGAGATCGCCAAAGGCGAAGCACAGCAAGGGCAGCGCATAAGTCAGACAAAAACAGCCCTGGCGATGGGATTTCCACCGCCAGAGCTGTTCTATCAAAGCAAGCTTAGCGCGAAGAGCGATACCTGCCGCTGTTGCCGCCGATAAGGCGACCAATGAGCGCCAGCACCAGCGCCCCCAGGAACGCTAAAACGGTGGTTCCAGTAAAACGGAATACCTGATCGTTAATCAGGTTGGGCGCCAAAAGTTGCAAGAGGATCGCCGCGATGAAGGCGCCCACTACCCCCAGGAGGATGTCTCCCAGGCACCCATAGCCCCTGCCACGCACAATCTTCCCTGCCAACCAGCCGCCGATGAGTCCTGCCACCGCCCATTCTAGGCATCCGACATCGAAGTTTACGCCAGAGAGGAACCCCAGGACAAACATCGATGGCATGTATCTCTCTCCTTTTAACGCAAAAGCATAGCCCACGAAGGTCAGCCGCTCATGCTTCTTCACAGCAGAAGCTAGAGGAGCGCTGGCTCTTGCTCTCCTAAACACTTTACGCTGGGGTTGCCCGCAGGGTTGCAAAGCACCGGGGCGAGAGTCAAGGTCAAGCGGTGTCAGTGGCGGAGATGCGCAGCAGCAGCCCGATGATAATATAATTCGCAATCAGCGAGCTACCTCCATAAGTGATGAATGGGAGGGGGATGCCAGTAAGCGGGAACAGCTTCAGGTTTCCGGCAATGATAATCATCGTCTGGATGGCAAAGATCGCCGTCAGCCCACCAGCCAGCAATTGATGAAACGCCGTCTTAGCGTTGGCGGCAATGCGAAAGCCACGATGAACCAGCATAATATACAGCCCAATCAGCGCCATAACCCCCAGCAACCCAAACTCCTCAGCAACGGCGGCAAACACATAATCGGTCTGCACAGCAGGCACATTCGTGGGCGTTCCCAGACCCAGCCCTGTGCCAAAGACACCGCCTGAACCAATCGCGATCAAGCCCTGGCAGATTTGGTAGGCTGGCCCCAGAATAATCTGTCTGGTCGCGGCGTCTGTCGCATTACAATTAATGCCCACTACCGTGACACGCGCCTGGACATAGGTAAAGAGCTTGTAGCAGATCAGCGCGCCAACCGCAAAGAGAACCACTCCCCAACCCACATAGAGAAACCGGCCACTGCCCAGGTAGAGCATCGCCAGGAAGATGCCAAAGATAAGCAGCGCCAGACCCAGTTCGCGCAGCCCCACAAAGAGGACCAGGGCCATGCCCAGCATCAGCAAGAGCGGCCCAAATTGCTTCAGTGGAGGCACAGGAATAAAGCCAAGCTTTGGCCCGCCCTCTCCTAGAATCTCGCGGTTTTCAGCTACATAGGCCGCAAAAAAGATGACCAGACAAATCTTCAGCAATTCGGACGGCTGAAATGGAATGCCACCACCGGGACCAGGCAGATTCAATTCATCATGCGTAGGGCTATCAAAATTGATATGCGTGGTGAAGACGCGCACCAGACTGATACCAACCAGCAGAATCCCAAAAGCGGCAAAGGTGTACTTATAGCGACTGATCCAGAGCGTACCACGCCGGGTGAATAAGACCGTCAAAAGGCAACAGAGCAGCCCAAGCAGCAACCAGAGCAACTGCTTGGAGCCGAGATTATCGGCTGGCGGGTTAAGCGCTGGGCCAAGGCGCAGCGCCATCAAAACGCCAAAGATACTCAGCAAGCCAACAATCGGAAACAGCACCTGATCGGCCTGAGGCAGAAGGACGGTCAGCAGGATGTGTGTCACCAAGAGCGCGGCAATCACCCCAATGGCCGGAACCAGGCTATCCAGTGTCGGCAGGCTCACCTTGTCCGAATGGCTATCCACCAGCACCAGCATCACCATGCCCGTCAGCATAAACAGGCATGGTAAGAGCAGCAATTGCAGTTCGCGCCAGCGATAACGATGTATGCCCTGAAACATCATGCCCCCGTCCAGAAACGCACCTAGACTCTACACACGCTGCAAGCAAAGAGCGCCTGGCGCCCTAGACTCCAAACTTGAACGTCACCACCCCATCCACCGGACCCAACACCAACAGATCACCAGGCCGGGCAGGAACACCCTGCCCGGCTGGAACCTGTGTCCCGTTCAGGAAGGTCTTGTTGCGGCTTCCCATATCTTCCACCCACCATTGCCGATCATGATAGGTAATGCGAGCATGCTCGCTGGAAATGCGGCTATCTTCCAGCACCACCGTGTTGGTTGGGCCACGCCCAATGGTCGTTACCGGCTCAATGTCAATCCGGTGGCCTGGCCGCAACGGCATTGGCCCTGGCTTGACAACAACCAGATAGCCCAGCCCCTTATGCGCGGTCGTGCCACCCCGTGCTGCCCCTGAACCGCTCGACATCCTGACCAGATCGCGCCGGACGACGAAGATAAGCTGGATGAGGAACAGATAGATCAGCGCCACCAGCACAATCCGCAGGATAAACAAAAATTGATCAAGTTGTAAGTTCATGAACGGTCGCTCTTACCTCCGTTGGTGAAAGATGAAGTCATAGCTTCCAACCGAGACAAGGTCTCCATCGCGCAACGTATGCTGACGCACGGTTGTATGGTTAATACCGATGCCGTTCAAGCTACCAAGGTCGTAGATGACAAAGCGGCCATTCTCATAGCGAACCTGGGCATGATGCCGCGAAACCCGCCGATCATTGACCACAATATCATTGGAGACATGCCGACCAATCTGGATGACTTCACGATCCAGCCGATAGACCTGTTCTGCGCCCGTCTGGCCGCCACGACGGCGCAAACGGAGAACCGCCTGGGGCATCTGTGGCGCTGGCGCGGCTACTTGCTGCGCTGGCCCAGCCTGGCGGATAAATGGCCCGCCTGCCGCGTCAGGAGGCTGCGGCGGGTTCGCTGGTGGAGCCTGAGGAGGATATGCTTGCCCGGCAGCCTGCCCAGCCCACTGCTGCGCAGCGGGCTGGCGGAGACGCGCCTGCTGCGCTTCCTGGAGCGCCTGCTGGATTCCCGCAGAAACATCAATTGTCACGGTATTCATCGGCTCACCCGCGCCAGCTACCGCCTGAGCCGCGACAGGGTCTTGCGCTGGGTGATGCGAATCGACCAGGCTAGAATCAATATGCACAGCGCCCACAATCATATGCGGATCAACATGGAGCTTGACGATTGGTTTGGTAGTCAGCGTATAGCCGCGCTCGCGGGCCACATCGATCAAATACTGTTGCAGTTCAGGGATCAGCGCACGCCAGGCGCTGAGGGCGTCATAATCCTTCTGACTCAACGCCACCTCATAGACGTTATGCGCCTGGCGGCGGCCCTCGCCCATAATCAGGAGGTTATCCTCCATATGGCGCTCCAGCTTCCGCTTGAGTTCCACCGGCTGCAATTTCGTGCGGAACACGCGGCCAAAGCTCCCTTCTACCAGCGATGTCATGAACGACTCGAACTTAGTGAGTACGTTCACCGCTCTCACCCCTCTCTGCCTTCGCGTTCAGCAGAGCGAGCCAGCGCCATGCGGGCCTGCTGGACATCTGCTGCAATCTGCGCTTTTAACGCATCCACACTGTCAAAGCGGCGCTCCTCGCGTAAACGCGCAATAAATCGCACTTCCAGTTCTTTGCCATAGAGGTCTTGTTGCGCATCCAGGAGATGAACCTCTGTGAGATGTTTCGTCCCATCTACTGTCGGGCGTACCCCAATATTCGTCACGCCAGGATAAAATCTATCTTCCACTTGCGCGCGGACGGCATAGACCCCATCGGCGGGGAGAATCTTTTGCTCATCAATCGCCAGATTAGCCGTCGGAAAGCCCAACAGGCGCCCACGCTGATCGCCTTTCACTACCAGGCCACGCGCGCTATAGGGGCGACCAAGCAGACTTTCTGCCGTCTCGACCTGGCCCTCTGCCAGCACAGTACGGATATGAGTACTGCTGATCCGGTGATGAGCGTCACGCTGCAAATCAACCGTTTGTACCGCGAAGCCATGTGTCTGTCCATAGGCAGTGAGGAAGGACATATTGCCCTCGCGGTTATGCCCAAAAACGAAATCGGCGCCCTCCACCAACACGCGCAACGCCAGATGCTGCATCAGCAGATCGATAAAATCGCCCGCCGAGGTCATCGCCAGCCCTGGCGCAAACGGCATAACAACCACCACATCCAGATTTCCCAGCCCTGCCAGCAGGTCCAGCTTCTCCTCAAGCATCGTCAGGTAACGAACCTGCTGCTCCGGGTGGAGTACCTCCAGTGGGTGCGGCCAGAATGTGATCATCCCCGCCTTGCCACCTAAGGCTGCCGCAGCCTGCGCCGTCTGCTGGATGAGATGCTGATGCCCCCGGTGGATGCCATCGAATACGCCAGCAGTCAGGGCATAGGGTGCATCCGGTGTGAGCGCCGCAAGATCTCGAATAACCTGCATATCGATGCTTCTTTGTTCTCCCAACTTATACTACCACAGCAGGGTGGTGCCCGCAATCAGTAGCTCTTGCCTTACAGAGAGAAGTGCTTCTTCTCTCCTTACCTCTCTGCATCATAGCCCCTATCTCTTCTATCGTATCATACCGTTCCGCAGATAACAGCCCGAAAACGGAAATTTTCAGCGCTTGTGTGAACTGCTTCACAGCTTATTGCCGTAAATACCTGGCCGATACTATCTACAAAAGGACCATCTTGCTCAAGAAGGCGGCCATAGCTCACCCTCTCATACCCGTGACCGCTCTCCCTGAAAGCCCCACATCCTAGAACGAATAGAGGACCGCCAGAGTTTCCAGATAATGCCAGACAAAGAAACAGGCCAGAAAACAGGCCGTCCTTATTCGACCGACGCGCTCGTGAGTACCTTATGAGGATGCCAGGCATGGACCGCTGCCTGCCAGCGCAAAATAGCCAGAAAGCGCCCATCGGTGGAATAAGCGCGCAGCAAAGGAGCCTCGCTCTCGCGTTCTGGGGCGCTCTCAGCGTCAATAGCCTCTGCTGAGGCGGCTGGGAGCGTAGGAAGGAGAGCCAGTGCGGGAAAATGAAGATTCTGCCCTTGCATAAGCAGTTTTTCCTTCACCGGGCCAAGAATGACCGCCATGCGATCTAGCAGCGCCTCATCGGGAGCATAGAAATAGTTGGGCCAGCTTCCATCCTCAAGGGCCTGAGCCAACTCCTCCAGGGTCAAGCTCTCCTCCAGCGTAAATGGCCCACTGCGCAGGCGCACCAGCCCGCCCAGATATGCCCCACACCCTAACCGCTCGCCCAGATCGTAGGCTAGCGAGCGGATATATGTCCCCTTGCTGCACTCCACTTCGAGTGTCAGCGCCGGAGCCTGCCAGTCCAAGAAATCAAGCTCGAAGATTTCTACCGGGCGCGCCTGGCGTGGGGCTTCAATTCCCGCGCGGGCCAATTTATAGAGCGGTTGCCCGGCGGATTTAATCGCCGAATACAGCGGGGGAAGCTGCATCTGGCGGCCCAGAAACTCTGGCAGCGCCGATGCAATTTGCTCGCGTGTCAGATGCACAGGCGTGCTGCGCACTACCACGCCCTCGGCGTCATAGGTATCCGTCACAGTCCCGAACACGACGATGGCCCGATAGCGCTTGCCACTCTCGCTGAGATACTCCGCAACGCGCGTGGCTTGGCCCAGACAGATGGGCAGAACGCCGCTCGCGGCAGGGTCCAGCGTGCCCGCGTGGCCCACGCGCTTCTGCCGCGTGAGCCGCCGCACCCGCGCGACGACATCATGCGAGGTCATGCCAACAGCCTTATCGATGTTAAAAATCCCATCCATTTGTGCAGAGCAAGTGACTTTCTAACCAACAATCAGCAAAGAAACCAGCAACCACCAGAGAACCCGCAATCTAGGGCTTCTTCTCACGCTCCTGGGCGCGCAACTGCTCCTCTAGATACCCCAGCGCCTCGCGTTTGGCCTCTGCCAGCGTCCCCTGGAAGGTAAAACCAGCAGCGCGCACGTGCCCGCCACCACCGAAATGGGCCGCCATCGCCGCCGCATCATAGGGATGAACCGTGCGCAAACTCACGCGCGGGAAGCCATCAGGATGCTCTTTAAAGAGCGCCGCAATCTGCGCGCCCTGAATGTCAATCAAATAGCTGGGCAAGCCATCATCGAGATCGGCGGTCGCCCTGGCCCTGTGGAGCATTTCCACCGTCAGCACGGACCAGACGAGCCGACCATCCAGCGAACTTTCAACAGCGCTGAGTACCTGCCCCCAGAGACGCGCTTTAGGCAAAGGGTTGATGCGATAGACTGGCTTGACAATCTCAGCAGGCACGGCTCCAGAGCGCATCAGGTGGGCAGCCACCTCCAGAGTACGCGGCGTCGTAGCGCTGAACTCGAAGGAACGAGTATCCGTGATAATGCCCGCCAGCAAACACACGGCTGCGTCGCGGGAAATGTTGACGCCAAGCTGCATCAGCATCAGGGTAATCACTTCCGCCGTCGCCGCCGAGGCGACATCAATGATATTCACCTGCCCGCAGCCCTGCGAGGTTACATGATGATCGAGATTCACCACTGGCGCCTGATCCAGAAAGGCGCGATGGCGTTCATACACCGAGCCATAGCGACTTAACTCACCAGCATCCAACGCGACGACCAGATCAAAAGCCCCATCTCCCAGATCGGACTCCACCGCAGCGACGCCAGGCAAAAAAGCGTAGACCACCGGGGCTGGATCGGCACAGGCAACAACGCACTGCTTGCTGAATCCCCGTAGCACATGCGCCAGCCCCAACGCTGACCCCAGAGCATCTCCATCGGGATGCTCATGCGCCAGCAGCGCGACGCGCTCAGCACGCATCATCAGCGCCCACGCGGCGCGAACCTGCTCGCCATCAAGAGCCACAACTACTCCTTCAGCAGAAAATAAACGCAGGCTTCAGGGCGCGGGAAGGAGTCCATTTCCCGCGCCCTGAAGCCTGAAGTTGGGTTGGTCACGCTGGTTCATTGCGTGGGGGAGCGTGCGCCTCAGTAGGGATCTCCTGCCCCTCAATGGCTGCTGGTGTTCGCAGGCCAGCGCCAGAGGGCTTCGCCTGCCCCTGCTCCTCCATCTCCTGGATGAGCTGAAGAATGCGTGTCCCCCGTTCAATAGACTCATCGAGCCGAAACAAGATTTCGGGTGTATAACGAATATTGAGGCGCTGCGCCAGCTCATGGCGCAGAAACCCTGCCGCGTGTTCCAAACCTTGCAGCGTTGCCCGCTGCTCTTCGGGGGCGCCAAGGACACTGACAAACACTTTTGCGTGGCGCAGATCAGCCGAGATCTCGACATCGGTAATGCTCGCAAAACCGATGCGCGGGTCTTTCATGCGCGTGCGGATCAGATCGCTCAACTCTTCGGCGATCACATCGTTGAGTTGTTCTTGCCGTCGTGTTGTCATGAGAATCCACCTCCCGGAAGTGAGAAGGCCAGCGCCAAGACGCATACAAGCTGGGAGAGCGCATGCTGGCGCTGGGGCAGCATGTCCCCTCCCAAGGACCGAGATGTCTAGCCCTACACCTTTACTTTAGAAAATGCCTCGATGACATCGCCAACTTCAAACTGATTGAAATCTTCAATCGTGACGCCACACTCAAATCCGCTGGCAACCTCGCGCGCGTCATCCTTGCCGCGCCGCAATGAGGCAATCTGCCCACTCAAGACCACCTTGCCATTGCGCAGCACCCGCGCCTGCGCCGAGCGTGTAAGTTTGCCGTCGCTGACACGGCAGCCAGCAATGACCGTCGTCTTGCCAACCTTGAAGAGTTGCAGAACTTCTGCATGCCCATCCACCTGCTCACGGTAGGTCGGTTCCAGCATACCCTTCAGGGCGGCCTCAATATCATCACCCAGCTTATAGATGACATCATACGAGCGAATATCAACGCCTTCATTCTGGGCCAGCCGTTGCGCCGCCGAGTCAACCTTGACATTAAAGCCGATAATGACGGCTTTAGAAGCTGAGGACAGATGCACATCGGTCTCCGAGATGTTGCCAACCCCATCATGCAAAATGCGCACCTTCACCGTCTCTTCGCCCAGGCGCTCTAACGTTTGTTTAATTGCCTCCAGCGAGCCTTGCACATCGGCCTTGATGAGCAAGTTTAATTCTTTGGCCTTCCCGGCTTGAATCTCAGATGAGAGGCTATCCAGGCTGATCGCGCGGGTACCTGCCGTCGTCTCGACCTTTTGCTGGAGCGCACGCTGCGAAGCAAGGGTGCGAGCGCTCTTCTCATCGGCCATTTCCTCGAGACGATCACCTGCCCTGGGCACTTCAGGCAGACCCAGAATCTCGACTGGCGTGCTAGGGCCAGCCTTCTTGATCGGCTTGCCCTTGTCATCAAACATGGCGCGCACACGACCCAAAATGGCCCCGACGACAACAATGTCGCCAATTTTGAGCGTCCCTTGCTCAACCAGCACAGTGGCAGAGACGCCCCGGCTCTTGTCAAGCCTGGATTCAATAATGGTTCCGAGCGCCTTGCTCTGCGGGTTCGCCTTCAGATCTTGCACATCGGCCACGAGCAGGATCATTTCCAGCAGTGCATCAATGCCCGTATTCTTTCTGGCCGAGACAGGAACGCACACGACATCACCACCATATTCCTCGATCACCACTCCCGCATCAGCAAGCTGGGTCTTTACATGATCAGGATTAGCGCCGGGCTTGTCCATCTTGTTCAGCGCCACGATGATGGGCACTTTGGCTGCCCGCGCGTGGTCAATGGCCTCCAGGGTTTGCGGCATCACACCATCATCAGCGGCAACGACAATCACCGCAATATCTGTAACCTGCGCGCCACGCGCGCGCATAGCCGTAAATGCCTCATGACCAGGCGTATCGAGGAAGGTAATCTTCTTCCCATTGACCTCAACTTGATAAGCGCCAATATGCTGCGTGATCCCGCCAGCCTCGCCTGCCGCCACGCGGGTCTTGCGAATCGTATCCAGCAGCGAGGTTTTGCCATGATCGACATGGCCCATCACCGTCACCACAGGTGGTCGATGGACCTGATGAGCCTCATGAGGCCCAGCAGCGTGTCCGCTCGCCTCCGGCTTCTGGGCGCTCTGCGTGGGAGGCGGAGCAGCCTCCAGTGTCTCGTAGCCCATTTCCTTCGCCACCATCGCCGCCGATTCATAGCTAATCACCTGGTTAATATTGGCGAGAATATTATGCTTGAAGAGTTCCCGAATAATCTCCATCGGCGCCACTTCCAGCAGCGCCGCCAGATCACGCACAGGAACCTGAGGCGGAATTGCCACCGGCTCGGTAGGCTTGGGTTTCACCGCCACTGCTGTACGCCCAGGCCCATTCGCAGGCCCTCCAGTTGAGGAACGCCGATCACCAGGACGCCCGGCAGAGCGCCCATTCTGGGGCCGACCCCGACCAGATGGCGGCCCGGATGGGCGGCGACCACCAGACGCATTTCCACTTGAGCCATTGCGTGATGGTCCCCCAGGGCCAGATGGGCGCGGCCCATAGCCTCCTTGGGCCGGACGAAATGGCCCAGAAGGCGCTGGACGGTAGGGCGCACTCCCAGATGATGAGCGATTCCCCAGGTCAGCAGTAGACGACGGGCGCGGCGCTCCATTGCCAGACAAAGGCCGATTGAAGGGAGCGCCCTGACCCGCCGGGCGGTTTGGATAGGTTCCACCCCCCTGACCCGCCGGGCGGTTTGGATAGGTTCCACCCCCCTGACCCGCCGGGCGAGTTGGATAGGTTCCACCAGTGGGAGCGCTCTGATTGGCGGGACGAATTGGCGTATCGCCAGGAGCAGTGGGGCTGGAGGGTGTTCCAGCCGGACGCCGCTGAGGTGATCGAGAGGCGGGGTTCGAGCGAGGCTCCTTCTCCGAACCTTCGGTGTTTTCAAATTCAGCAGGATTCTGCTTCATGTGGTACCTCCTTCGATGCTGTCATAACCTCAGCTCAGGCCACAGTACAGCTATCGATGTCTTACAGAGTAATGCAGAAAAAGAAATAAGCCCAAAGAAACAACAGGGCTGACACTCTCCACAACGAGAGGCCAGCCCCAGCAGGGTGCAGTTATTTGGCTCTGGTCGATTCGCGCAGATTTTTCGCTCAGTGAGAAAAGGAAGGAGGGTGTACCCGCGCTTTCGAGCGCCCACCCGGCCATCTGGCCGGGCATTGTTCAGGCTCCTTCAAGAGGCTATTCACGTCGCAAACATCGGCTTGCCATAACTGCCTCCCCGCATTGGCTGTCGGCCTCTCTGCGGGACTGTTCAGATGATCCAACGTTGACAAACATCACGGATGGCTTGATCGTAACAGGACGAATCAGAAAAAATAGCTTCCGCTGAGACACTACGCATGCAACGTGCCGCGCCACCAGAAGAACTGCCCTATGGCGCCCGTTCGGGCGCTCCTGCGACCACACGAGGCGCCGGTTCTGCTGGAGGTAACGTTGCTGCATACACCTCCAGCGCCAGGCGATCTTCCTCAGAGATTGTTGTCTCCAATTCCTGCTCCAGACGCTTCTTTTTCAGCGCTGTATTCCAGCAGGAGCGGTTAGCGCAAAGATAGGCGCCTCGGCCTGATTTTTTCCCGGTAGGGTCCATCTCTACCCGTCCAGTCGGCGCGCGCACAATGCGCAGCAATTCCCGCTTTGGCTTGACCTGATGGCAGGCAATACAGGTACGCTGGGGCACATGCTTGGGACGCTTGGGAGAATTGGCGCGCTTTCCCTGCGCGGGTGGAGTCGAGGTTCCAGTCACCTCACGACCTCCCTTCTGTTACCAAAACAGCAGCGCCATCCTGCTTCCTGGTCTGCGTGTATGAGCGCCGCCGGGCGCGTCAGTCATTAAAGGCTTCCAGATCAAGACTGGAGAGATCAAGGCCGCCTAGCACGTTTCCTGACTCACGACGCGACCCTGCATCCTTTGCTGGGGCTGGTGGCCGTTCAACGCTCTCCTCGCCAGGCTTCAACACATCCACGCGCCAGCCCGTCAACCGGGCGGCAAGCCGGGCATTCTGCCCATCCTTGCCAATAGCAAGGGAGAGTTGCTTCTCCTGCACCGTCACCAGTGCCGTATGGTCAGATTCACGCAATTCCACTTGCAGCGGTTTCACCGGGCTGAGCGCATTAGCCACAAAAGTCGTCTGATCAGGATTCCATTGAATAATGTCAATCTTCTCGCCGTTGAGTTCGTTGACAATGTTATTGATGCGCGTGCCACGTACACCAACACATGAGCCGATGGGGTCCAATCCCTCCTGGCGCGCCCAGACAGCTACCTTAGACCGACTGCCCGGCTCACGGGCAATCGCCTTAATCTCGACATAGCCATCGAAAATTTCGGGCACTTCTAACTCAAAGAGGCGTTTGACGATATTACGGTGGGTACGCGAAACCATCACTTGCAGGCCACGCCCCTGGCTCCGACGAATATCATAGACATAGACGCGCAGGCGTTGCCCCACCCGGTACTTCTCAGCCGACACCTGCTCATTCCTTGGCAAGAGCGCCTCAGCGCCGTTCAAATCAAGAATGTAGGCATCCTGATCCTTGTCACTGCGACGCACAATGATACCCATGACCAGATCATCCAGTTTATCTTTCAGGCTCTCATACAGATATTCTTGCTCCGCCTCGCGGATACGCTGCAAGATCACCTGTTTGGCTGTTTGCGCCGGAATGCGGTTAAAGATGGCCGGGGATTCGACCTCGATCATCTCCCCCAGCGCAGCCCTCGGATTCAACTGCTGGGCTTCGCCAAGCGAAATCTCCTCGTTGCTGTCCTGGACAACAGCAACAACATGCTTCGCCGCCCAGATGCGAATGTCACCGCGCTTATCGACTTCGATACGAACGTTGTTCCCGCGCCCGGTACTTTTTTGATACGCTGCCAGCAGGGCTTTGGCGACGGTTTCCATCACCACATCCTGCGGTAGCTTTTTCTCTGAAGTAAGCTGCGAGATTGCAGCCTGAAACTCGCTTCTCATACGGCCACCCTCCCGCCGGCAGACATGCCGGAACTACTCCACGGTCCCCTCATACAAAGCAAAAGACCCTATCCAAGCAGAAAAGTGGGGGGCGCCCACTTTTCTTTCGTACATCCCTCGTTTTCTCAGGGTATTATATCATGTTCAGTCGCGCTCCGCAACCACTACTCAGCACGCTTCTTGGCGCCTTTAAACTGTTTCCCGCTTCCTTGCAGTTGACGCAAGAGAGGTCCACCCCGTATACTTTTAGGAGATGCCTATCTCCTATCACCCCACTCATTCATCCAGGCGCTTTGATACCCGACCTTCGGTCTTGTCTCAAAGGAGAGCAATATATGACAGTGCAGCTTGCTGACGAAGAAAAATTAATGATGGATGTGGTGCGCGACCTCGCCCGCGAGAAAGTGGCGCCCCGCGCCGCCGATATTGACGCCACCGGGCAGTTCCCCTGGGACATCAAAGACCTGCTGGCCGAGCAGGGCATCCTGGGAATGCCCTTTCCCGAAGAGTATGGAGGCATCGGCGCCAGCAAACTCTCCATCGTCATGGTCATCGAGGAACTGGCAAAATACTGCGTCACCACCTCGCTCATTCTCGCCGTCCAACAGCTTGGCACGCTGCCCATCGTCCTGGTCGGCAATGACGACCAGAAGCGACGCTATCTACCGCTCTGCGCCAGCGGCGAATGGCTAGCCGCCTACGGCCTCACCGAGCCTGGCTCCGGCTCCGACGCCGGAGGCATGCGCACCCGCGCTGTGAAGAAGGGCGACAAATATATCCTCAATGGTTCAAAGCGATTTATCACCAACGCCGGGCTGGCGCACGTCAATACGGTGTTTGCGCTCACCGACCCCGACAAAGGCACACGCGGTGGCATCAGCGCCTTCATTGTGGAAAGAGACGCTCCCGGCTTCCAGATCGGCAAGATTGAAGAGAAGATGGGCATTCGCGGTTCTCAGACCGGCGAGTTGATCTTCGAGGATTGCGCGATACCCGCCGGGAACCTGCTAGGGCGCGAGGGCGATGGCTTTAAAATTGCCATGATGACGCTGGATCGCTCGCGGCCTGGCATCGGCGCGCAGGCGTTAGGCGTGGCGCAAGGCGCGCTGGATTTCGCCGTGCAATACACCAAAGAACGAATGCAATTTGGCAGACCCCTTGCCGACAACCAGGGCCTTCAGTTCATGCTGGCCGATATGGCAACTCAGATTCAGGCAGCTCGTCTGCTTGTCTACGATGTGGCCGAGCGCATTGATCGCGCCGAGAGCGACGTGAGCCGCTACTCCGCGATGGCAAAGTTGTTTGCCTCTGACACAGCCATGCAGGTCACGACGGATGCAGTACAACTGCTTGGCGGCTATGGCTATATCAGAGACTATCCCGTCGAGCGGATGATGCGCGACGCCAAGATCACCCAGATTTACGAGGGCGCCAACCAGATTCAGCGCGTCATCATTGCCCGCGATCTGCTAAAATAACGCCTGGCTATCCCACCTTCTATCTCCAGAGGCTTATAGGCTTCTGGCCTAGAGCATACTGCGCTCTGATGCTCACCTGTGCGGTCCCAGGCTCCAGGCACACCGTCTGAGCCTTTAGTAACAGAACAAAAGGAGCAAACAATCGATGGACCAGATGTCGGCAGCCGATACCTTCAAGTTCATGCAGGAGCATTTCAACGCTTCCGCTGCCAAGGGCGTGAACGCTACCCTCCAATGGGATCTCGCCGGTGACGGCGGCGGCTCCTGGGCGCTCAAGATTACCGATGGCGCCTGCGAACTGATCGATGGCGGCGTTGAGAAGCCTACCACCCGGTTCAAGCTTTCCACTGACGATTGGATGGCAGTCGCCTCTGGCAAGCTCAACGCGATCAATGCCTTCATGACCGGCAAGCTCAAGGTCGAGGGCGATCAAGGTCTCGCCATGCGCGTGAACTCCTTCTTCCCCGCACCCCAATAAACCGCTCGCGCGAGCAAATAACTCAAAAGCTGAGGGAGCCAGGCACTGGCGTCATGCCAGTGCCTGGCTCCCTTTTGTTGACTGATGAGTTGACTGACCGCTCAATACCCCGTCAGCCGGTCAATCATTCCGCGCTCCTTCGCCCGGTGTTCTATCCAGCGATAGAAGAAATACGAGGCCACCGCGCTTACTAGCGCGCTCAGCAAGACGATGAAGAACAATTGCCAGTTGCTAAACTGCGCCAGCAGCGGGCTGACCGGGCCAGTAATCGACCCTCCCTGCCCATTGGAGTACGTCGCGCTGATGATGCCTCCGTTCAGGGCGCGGCGCATCC
>Ga0070730_10001050_pt1 | contig 27692 bp, 20 predicted proteins | sample Coa_R1_3_FD_66447 | JGI IMG/M metagenome (GOLD analysis project Ga0070730, IMG submission 66447) | Surface soil microbial communities from Centralia Pennsylvania, which are recovering from an underground coalmine fire - Coalmine... | ecosystem: Environmental > Terrestrial > Soil > Unclassified ... | reverse complement strand
GTGGTCCGGCACGTTGTTCCGGGCCGCGGACTGGGTCTTAAATTCACGGCGTTAATTGACCAGGACCGCCGGAAGTTCGCCGCGTTGGTTCGCCGGTTGCGGAGCTAGGGCGGAAGGGTGTGGGGGGCAAAGATCCGGGTATCCAGGTAAATAACTGATAATGAGTAGTTTATCTGTGGCTCCGTGGTCTCTTTCTGGCATTTTGGTCCCTCTCCTATCCTCAACTCCTACTAGTACATAGGTACTCCGCGAGGCTGAGGAAATTTTGTGTCTACAGTCCTATTGTGGGTCCGTTGGCACCCGGATAGACTCTCGGTTGTTGCAGGAGGCTCCGCTTTGACCGGGTCCGAACGCCGCACCACACAGCGCTTCCAAATGCGCCTTCCGCTTACCGTCCGTTGGACGACGGGTGCGGCCGTTGGAGAAACGAGCACGGAATCCCGGGATGTCAGCTCCCGGGGGGTGTACTTCTTCCTGGCCAAGGACGTAAAGGAAGGCTCCGCGGTTGAGATCCTGCTGACTTTGCCAAACGAAATTACACTTGCCGGCCCTGTCCGAGTGCGCTGCCTCGGGCGCATTCAGCGGACGGAGCCGCGCGACCAAGGCGCGATTGGCGTGGTAGCGGCGATTGAACGCTACGAATTCCTGCGCGGCCAAGCAGAAAAAGACTAGCAGTCCCGTTTCTTGCTCGCTCACTGCGGAGGCGGGCAGGATAAGCCGGGGTTCCTCGGCCCCTCAGCGGAGACCCCGGCTTTTTTTCCCAGGAATTGCGAAGAGTCCTTCTTCGCAACCAAGTCAAAATCCCTGACAAAACTGACCTTCAGTGACAAAGGCGTTGCGCTTCGCGCGGCGCGGGCGGGTTTACCTCTACGCGGCCTGTCCCTCTGAGCAGGCGATTTCCACAGAGCTTTTGCGAGAGGATGGCACTAGCTCAGCAGCACCTCAAATTTGCAAGGAACAATCGGCAAGGGTGGGCGCCCAGCCCAAAGTTGAGCGGGCCCGGCAGGCGGCCGCAGCGCCGTTGCTGCGCGGTAATGGCGGTCAGAACGGGGGGAGCAAATCCGGATGGCATCGGAACTTCAGTCGATGCCGGCGCAAATTTCGCCGGCGGATGAAATGCGGGGAATCACGCTGCTGGATCTGGCCGAGGTGCTGGATCAGCACAAGATATGGGTGGAGTCGGGCGGGGAATCCGGCGTGAAGGCGGATTTGTGCGGCGTGAACCTGGCACACGCGGACCTTACCGGAGTGAACCTGCAGGGCGCATTCCTGAACAAAGCTAATTTTCGCGGAGCCGATCTCTCGCTCGGAAATCTACGAGGCGCGTCTTTGGTGCAAGCCGATCTGCGGGATACCAATCTTCTGGGCACGGAGTTGCGTGGCGCCAACTTGATGGGCGCGACGCTGTACGGGGCGGAAGGATTGTGGGTGGGCCGGCTAGGCGGCACGAACCTTTTCGATGCCATGCTGCCGGAGGCGGTGGCTACATTTGATGGCGCGAAAGCGATCGAGCAGGCCACGAAATTTTCACGGTGGATCTATTTTGTGATTCTGGCGGCTTGCGCGGCTTGCGCGGTGGTGATCGCATTTACCTCGGACGTGAAGCTGGTGCTCAATTCTTCTGCGATTCCCTTGGCGCGCGCTTCGAATGTCATTCCCATGAGCGGATTTTATCTGGGCGCGCCGCTGTGCATCGTGCTGCTGTACCTGCGATTTCATTTTCTGCTGTTGCGTTTGTGGAGCAACATGGCCGCGTTGCCAGCGGTGTTTATCGACGGAAACACGCCGGAGAAAGACGGCCCGTGGTTTCTGATGGCGCTGGTGCGCCGGCACTTTCGGTGGATGCGGGATAGCCGTTCGCCGCAGGCGAGTCTGGAAACGGTGGTGGCGGCAGTGCTGGCCTACTGGGTTGCGCCGGTTACGCTATTGTTTTTCTGGCTGCGCTATCTGGCGCGGCAGGACCTGCGCGGAACGTTGCTGCACGTGCTGCTGATTGCGCTGGCGGTTGCGGCGGCGAGTTGCCTGCCAACCATTGTTTCACGCGTGTTACGTCCGGGGGATTTGTATCGCAAGTCGAAAGCGATATTTCCCGTGGTGCTGTCCACGCTGAAGGTGACCCTGCTGAGCGGGTTTCTGCTGCTGGCGCTGTCCTTTGGGGTGATTCGCGGAATGCCCGCGGATAGCCCGGCGGACCCGGACATGAGCGGCAGGGACATCCGGCGGTGGGCCGCGCAGGGGCTGCAGTTTGTAGGCTACCGCCCGTACGCGGACGTAACAGAAGCCTCGTTTTCGCCGCTGCCCGCGCATGGAGATTGGTCGGACGACGGAATCGCGGCCATTCACGGTGTGCGGCTGAATCAGATGAGCTTGCGGTACGCGCGCGGATACCACACCTTCTGGGTCAACGCGCGATTGTGGCGCGCAAATCTGGAAGGAGCGTACCTGTCGGAGGCCGATCTGCGGGGCGCCAACCTGCGCGAGGCGCGTTTGCATGATGCGGTGCTGGACCGGGTACAAGCGGGCCACGCCGTGTTCGTTTCCACCGACGCCCGGAACATCAATTTGACCGGAGCGGATCTGCGCGGCGCCGATTTGTCGTATGGAATATTTGAAGGAGCGCAACTGTCCAACGCGAAATTGTCCGGGGCTTCGATGTATGCCACGGACTTGCGCGATGCGCAGTTGTTGAGAGCCGACTTGACGCGTGCCGACCTGCGAGACGCCAAACTGGAAAAAGCGATCTTGGCGCTGGCCAACCTGCAGAACGCGGATTTTTCCGCCGCGAAATTGATGGGAGCGAACCTCAGCGGGGCCCAATTCCGAGGGGGCATTTTTCTGGATGCGATGCTGAAGGACGCCGATTTGCGCGGAGCGTCGCTGAGCGGAGCGATCGTGCGCGACGCAAATTTTGAGGGCGCAATCCTGGAGGGCGCCGACCTCCGCGGAGCGGTGGGACTGACGGCGCCTCAGGTATGCGCGGCACGCTGGCGCGGCGCACTGCTCGACCCCGATGTGCAAGCCGGAGTGCAGGCCCGCTGCGGCGCTGCGCAGTCAGCGACCGTTCTCTCGCAACAGCCCTGAGTTAGGCTTGCTCGGGTTGGACGGTACACTCAGCAGGCTCGGGAATTCACCGAGGCGCAATGGACGCGGTGTTGGCCGGTCCGTTTCCGATTGGGTTCCGACCTTGTGACGGGGAACTGTTCCACAAACTCCTATGGGCTCTAGTTTGGCGGCCTCTTGTCATTCGGATGGGGAGGCGCCTGCTGACGCGGCTGTTGACGCTGCTCCATTCTCTGTTGCTGCTGCTCATGTCTTTGCTGCATTTGCTGCGTCTGTTGTTGATGCCGCTGTTCCATCTGCTGTCTTCGTGTGTCATCAGCCCTCTGCTGTGCCACCCGTTGATGTTCCTGGTCTTGTTTTTGTTGCAGCTTCTGCCGCTCCTGTTCTTGCTTCTGGTACACCTTTTCTTGTTCCTTTTGGTATTTCTGATCGGTCTTTGGATTTCCCGTGTTCGGCGGTCTGTCCGGCCGGTTCACCTTTGGCAAATCGTTGGGATGAACGTAGTTGGGCCGGTTGGCATTGTTCTCCGCCCGGTTCGTGTTATTTTCCGACCGGCTGGCGTTTGGTGGCCTGTTTGGATTGTTCACAGCATGGTTGTTCGCGGCACGATTTGGGGGCGGATTGTAACGGCCTCCTTCTTTCGCCGGCACTACACCGCCGCCGCGAAACGCTCCCGGCCTTTGTGTCGCAGCAATCGGGGGCTTCCCATGATTTTCCGAGGCTCGCAATACGCGATTGGAACGCGCCGCCTGTATATGCTGGACCTGCGCCGGTACCGGGCTGATATGGCGTTCGCGAGCGGCGGTTTGCTCTTGGGCGGTCGGTCGCGCGTTGACGCCGCCATTACCGCCGTTATAGCTCACGCGCGTAACGTTGACGTTGTTGTTCACCACCGTCGTGTTGTACACATTATGGATTTCCGTTACGTTGATATTGTTCACGGTACGGTTGTAGTAGAAGCGTCCGCCGTCCCAGCGGCCACCTTCATACCCGCGGCCCGAGTACCCGTAGCCGTAATCGATCCCGCCGTAAAAACCTACGACGGGTCCCCAATATCCTTCGTAAAATTCAAACGCGCTCCCTCCCCAGCCCCAATAGCTCGGAGTCCACAGGTAACCAACTTCCGGCGCCAACACCCAGGTACCCGGCACCCAGTAGTAGTCTTCGTCGTCGGACTCCCAGCCCCAATAACCTGGGGTCCAGATGTACCCCTCGCCCGGGCAAATTGGCTGTTCGTATACCGGCAGTTCCGGTGGTGGAAACCCCACAGAAATGCCAATACTCACCTGTGCGGTCGCGGGCACTGGCAGCACCGATGTCAGCGCCAGCATAGCCATGGCGGCTGTCAGCAAACGAATTGCATTGGCTAAACGCATCTTCCTTCCCTCTGCCCGCTCGTCTTTCTGGATTTTCTTGCTCTTGTGGAGATGCGGGCGCTCTGAATTACACGGCCTAAAGCGACGATTTTCGTCCCCCCATATTACCTAGCGTATGAAACGGTTCCCATGGGGTTATGCCAGTAGAAATCCAACAGGAAGACAGTATTATCTGATATTAGTGAGGACGCCCCGGGGATCGACCGCGAGGGTGGAGACGTCAGAGCGCCAGCCCAATGTTTTCGGCCCCCCTTTCAGGTTGGTCGGAAATCTTCGGTTTGCGTGGTTACACTAATGCTACGCACTTGCTGCCGTTGGCGCCGTCTGAGTCGGCTTGATGTTGTGGTTCATGCGGAAGAAGTTCGTGGGGTCGTACTTGTTTTTCAGGGCGACGAGACGCTCGTAATTGGGCCCGTAAGCTGCACGCGCGATCGCCTCGCCCTCGTCCGAGACGTAATTGCCATACGAGCCTTCAACAAGGAACGCCTGCAAAGCATTCCAACACTCTCTGGTCCATCGGACGTTCTTTTCCGATTGCGATGGATCTGCCCAGTTCGACCACGCCATAAAGTTATACGAATATTGCCGATGCGGGAATGCAGTGTCTGTGACCGCGACGCGGGTGGCAGCACCGTGCCAGTGTTCAAGGGCGGGCGCAAAAGAGTAAGGCGAGGGACGAGTGTTTGCGTACTCCGCGAGTATCTCAATGATTTCGTCGCTCAAAGTACGCACGAAGCTGGATTTCACATAGGTATGGCGTCCTGGCGGAAAGAACGGATCGAACAAGCCCTGCATTTGGACGTAGCTTCTAGCCTCAAGGATGTCTGCCAATGGCGCGCCAAATTTCCGCAACGGCTTTAAGACTTTTTCGCCCTCGGCCAACGCTCCACAGTAGCACGCAGCGACGGCAAAGACCGGAACGCCGTCCGGCAAGGTTAATGCCGCCGCCTGAATCACCAATTCGTCGGGGATGCGCTCCGCGAACTCGCGGAAAAAGTGCAAGACTTCTCGCGCTTTTGCGACGGGATAAAAAACCCCGCCGCCCAGCACGGGACCGACCTCGTGCAGACGGTATTCCAGAGAGGTCACGATTCCAAGATTGCCGCCGCTGCCGCGTACCCCCCAGAAAAGGTCTCGGTTCTCAGAAGCATTCGCCACCAGCAGGCGGCCGTCGGCCGTGACCACGTCCACTCCAATCAGGTTGTCGAGCGCCAGACCGTACTTGGCATGCAAGTGGCCCCATCCGCCGCCCAGGGTCAATCCGGAGATGCCGGTTTTTGTAACCGTTCCGAGCGTCGTGGCCAAACCAAACGCTTGCGTCTCGCGGTCGAACTCGCCCAGAACCAGGCCGGCCTCGGCGCGCACGGTTCGGTTGGAGGGATCGACCCGTATGCCTTTCATAGCGGAGAGGTCGATCATCAGGCCACCGTCACAAACGGATTTGCCGGCAACGCTGTGACCTCCGCCGCGAACGGCAACCAGAAGGTCGTGATCACGCGCGAAACGGACGCAGGCGAGCACATCGGCGGGACCAGAACAACGCGCAATGACGGCGGGCCGGCGGTCAACCATGGCGTTAGGAACGGTTCGAGCCGAATCGTAGTCCGGTTCGCCCGGACGCAACGCCTGACCGCGAAACGACTCTCTAAACTTCTGGATGGCAGGTTCTGGAAGCATGGAGGGCACCTCAATTGTGGCGCAAGCTTACTATCGAACCGGGAAGCACGCTACCAAGGTCGATGCCAACCCTGGGGGTGTAGCGCAGGCCATAGATTAGATTTTGTAGCAGGCGAGCTTCTAGAAAGTCCTCAAGGGAAAATCAATTTTTTGTAGAATATGAGGCCATGCCGACCTTGCGCGCCACGGCTTATGAGTTCGGAGGATATCAGCTCAATCTCCTTGGCCGCAGCTTGCAGCGGCGAGGCCAGGTGATCGCCCTGCCACCTAAGGCCGTGGAGGTGCTGGCGGAACTGGTCAAACAACCGGGTAGCGTCGTGAGCAAGCAGGAGCTGATGGAAGCGGTTTGGCCAGAGACGTTCGTCGAGGAAGCGAATCTCAACCAGATGATATTCCTGCTACGGCGGGCGCTCGGAAACGACAATGGAAGTCAGTACATCGCCACCGTGCCGCGGCGTGGCTACCGATTTACGGTTGGGGTTCGCACAGTGGAGATTCCGTGCCGTATAGAATCGATTGCTGTGCTTCCGCTGGCCAACCTCAGCGGTGATTTGGCGCAAGAGTATTTTGCCGACGGAATTACAGAGGCGCTGATCACCGAACTGGCGAAAATCCGCAGCTTGCGAGTGGTTTCGCGAACCTCTGTGATGCGGTACAGAGACACCAGGGAGCCGGTCCCGAACATTGCGCGTGCGTTGCGGGTACAAGCGGTGTTGGAAGGGTCGGTGGTGAAATCGGACAACCGTCTAAGGATCATGGTGCAACTGATTCACGCTGCCAGCGATCAGCACCTGTGGGCGGAGACATACGACGGCGCCATATCGGATATTCTCGGACTACAAAGTCAGGTGGCCCGCGATGTCGCCGAAGGAGTGCGCGCAGAACTCAGCCAAGAGGAGAAGGCCCGGCTCAACACTTCACGCACGGTGCATCCGAAGGCGTATTCGTTTTATTTGAAGGGCCGATATTACGCGCGAATCCTGACGGAAGAGGGACAACGCAAAGCGATCCGATACTTCCAGGAATCTATCCAAGCCGATTCCCACTATGCGGCTGCGTATGCGGGCATGGCGGAATGCTTCATTGAGCTAGCATATTTCTTCGGAGTGCAGCCGAAGAAAGCGTTTGGGGAGGCGGAGGCTGCGGCGGTCAAGGCCGTTGCGCTGGATGAAACGCTCGCAGAAGGGCACGCGGCACTGAGCCTGCTGCGTCTTCTCAATGATTGGGATTGGCGTGCGGCAGATGCGGAGTCGCGCTTGGCCATTGAGCTCGCGCCCGGCGATGCCTATGTGTATTGGAAACGCGGCATTTACCTGCGGTATGCGGGGCGCAGCGATGAGGCGGTGGCGGCCCATTGCCATGCGGAGTATCTGGATCCCTTCTCCGTAATGGCGATCCAAGAAGTCGGATGGCCCTTGTATTATGGGCGCCGTTTTGAGGAAGTGGCGGAACAGTTTCGTAAAGCGGTGGAGCTCGAGCCGGGATGGGACCAATTATACTTCGGACTTGGACTGACGCTGGTGCAACAGCAGCGTTACGACGAAGCGATTGCCGCGCTGCGCACCGCTGCGCAAATGGGTCCGGGCAACGCTTTTACGGAGGCGTCGCTGGCATACGCACTCGGGCGTGCGGGCTGCACTCGCTCCGCTAAGCAAGCTTTGGAGCAGCTTATTGCGAATTATGCTTACGTCCCGCGCTGGTTTCTTGCGATGGTGTGGGTCGGGCTGAATGAAAAGGAGCGGGCGTTGGAATTCTTGGAAGGCGCTTTTCGCGATCATGAGCCGTGCCTGGTGAGTTTGAAGGTAGATCCAATTTTTGATTCGCTGCGAGAGGAAAGTAGTTTTGCCGAAATGGTGCGCCGAGTCGGGTTGGAGCCTTGAGTACAGCGGTTGATCCTTCGGCCCGACTGAAATGCGCGGGTAGCTAAGGATAACAGTCGCTTTTTACCAACGACGCCGAAGGTGCGGCGATGCAGTGATTGGCGACGGAATGCTAGCGTTCGTCGCCGAACATTTTTATGTCTTCGGGGCCCTCCTTGAGGGGACCTCGGGAGCGGCCTTGCACTTGTACGCGGATTTGCTCGACGATATCGGGATTGGCGAGGGTGGTGATGTCGCCGGTATCCATGTGATTGGAGATGGCGGCTAACACCCGGCGCATGATTTTGCCGGAACGAGTTTTAGGCATGTCCGGTACCATGTGAATGGTTTTTGGACGCGCGATCTTGCCGATCATGGTTTCAATTGTGGCGGTTACTTTGTCTTGTACCTGCTTGGTCGGCGCCACGCCTGGTTTGAGGGAAATATAAACGACGGGCACGCGGCCTTTGACGTCGTCCACGGCGGGAACGACGGCGGCTTCGGCTACTTCTGGCAAGCTTAGGCAGGCGGATTCGACTTCCTTGGTTCCGAGGCGGTGGCCTGCTACGTTGATGACGTCATCGACTCGGCCGAGAATTCGGAAGTAGCCGTCCGCGGGTAGAACGGCGCCGTCGGCGGCGTAGTAAGGCCAATCGCGCCAATCCTTGCTTTGCGGATCCTTGTTGTATTTCTTGTAGTACTGATTGACGAAGCGCTCCGGGCTGCCCCAAATGGTTTGCATAATCCCGGGCCACGGATTGCGTATGCAAATGTTGCCCGCCGCGCCGGAGCCGGCGCGCACTTCCTTTCCTTCTTCGTCCCAAATGATGGGATAAATTCCGAGCGCGGGCGGCCCGGCGCTGCCGGGTTTCATGGGCTCGAGCGCCGGCTTGGTGGTGCAGAGGAAACCGCCAGTCTCGGTCTGCCACCAAGTATCGACGACAACCGCTTCCTTTTTGCCGACCACGTCGTAATACCAGCGCCAGACTTCCGGTTCGATGGGTTCGCCGACGGTGGTCATGTGCTTGAAATGGTAATCGTATTTCTTGGGCTCGTCGCCGCCGGCTTTGCGCAACATGCGGATGGCGGTGGGAGACGTATGGAAAATGTTTATATCCAGGCGCTCGGCGATGCGCCAGGGACGCCCGGCATCGGGGAATTGTGGGACGCCTTCATATAACACGCTGGTGGCGGCGAGGGCGAGCGGGCCATAGACGATGTAGGAGTGCCCGGTGATCCAACCAATATCGGCCATGCACCAATAGACGTCTGTGGGGTGAATATCCTGGTAATACTTGGAGGTACCGGTGACATAGGCGAGATAGCCGCCGGTACGGTGCTGGCAGCCTTTGGGCTTGCCGGTGGTGCCGCTGGTGTACATCAAAAAGAGCGGGGCTTCGGCATCCTGCGAAACGGGTTCGACGACGTGATTGCGATAGTCCTTTAGAACTTCGTCGACAAAGAAGTCGCGGCCCATGATCATGGGCGATTCGGAGCGGAAATGGCCGGGGTAACGCTTCCAGATGAGGACCTTGTCGATGGTCTGGCCCTCTTTCTTCGCGGTTTCGACGGCAATATCGGCGCTGCCCTTGTGATCGACCCATTTGCCGTTGCGGTGGTAGCCATCGGCATAGATCAGGACGCGGCTGCCGGAATCGGCGGCGCGCAATCCGCAGGCTTCGCCGCTGAATCCGCCAAAGACCACGGAGTGGACGACGCCCAAGCGAGCGCAGGCCAGCATGGTGATCGGCAACTCCGGGATCATGGGCATGTGAATGGTGACGCGATCGCCATTCTTGAGGCCGGCAAAATCGCGCAGCATGGCGGCTACTTCGTTCACCCGGCGATAGAGTTCCTGGTAGGTGATGACGGCGGCGGATTCGTTTTCCGGCTCGGGAACGAAAATCAGCGCGGCCTTATTTTTGTATCGGGCAAGATGGCGATCGACGCAGTTATAGCAGGCGTTGAGTTTGCCGCCGACAAACCACTTCCAAAACGGTGGATTGCTGGTGTCCAAAGTGGTGTGCCAATACTTATCCCAGTGCAAGAGCTCGGCGTAATCACGAAAGCATTCCGGGAAATGTTTCTCGCTGAACCGCTCGGCCATCGCGGGATCGTTCAGGTAGGCCTGGGCGATAAATTTCGGGGCGGGATGAAAATACTCTTCCTCTTTCCAGTGGACGGCGATCTGCGCTTCGTTCTCCCTGGGTTTGCGCCCGCCGGATGCAGGTTTCGGCTTTCCGTTGGCTTTATTGGCGGCTTTGCGAGATTTGGCGACGGCCATGGCTCCCCCTGGAGGAATGAATTCCGCACAGAATCATACGACGATGAAGAACCTGCGCGCGCGAAAATGCGCGGAAGGTCCGGGCAAACGTGCAGCGTCCACAATGCGGCTTGCCGGTCTTGGTAAGGCCGATGATGCTCCCGCTAAAGCGCGGGAGTCAATCGCGTACGCCTGGTTTTCAGCGGCTCATGGCCGACGTTGGGCCGCCGACTTCATCCCAGATCTTGGTGCCGTGCGTTTCTTTCAGCGCCAGGCTTCCGACCACGAAGGTGATCGCGGCCACGATCATGGGATAGTACAAGCCGGCATAAATATTCTGGGTGCTCGCGCAAATGTACACGCCAATGAGCGGCACCAAGCCGCCAAAAACTCCGTTTCCTATGTGGTAAGGCAGAGAGAGAGAGGTGTAGCGGATTTTGGCCGGGAAAGCTTCAACCAGATATGCCGCGATTGGTCCGTAAATCATGCAAACGTAAATCACCTGGATCAGAACGAGCAGGACCAGCATCGGCACGTTTGGATTGGAGGCTTCTTTGGCGGGCACCAGCGTTCCGCTTGCGTCTGGGGTGAGCGGAGTCAGGCTGATCGCGCCGGTCACTTTGTTCTTGGCTGATTTTACGGTGACCACATTGTTGCCGGCGGCCTGCTGCATGGCGTGGTAAATCGGAATGTACGTGACTACCGCCAGGAGGCACGCCGCCATCATCAGCCACTTGCGGCCAATGCGGTCGGAAAGCGCGCCGAAGACGGTGAAAAATGGCATGCCAACCAGCAGGGCCACGGCCACTACAATCGCGGAGGTCTGCAAGTTTACTTTCAAGATGGTCTGCAGATAAAACAGCGCATAGAACTGGCCGGTGTACCACACCACGCCTTGTCCCGCCGTCGCGCCGAATAGGGAAATCAAAACGCGCTTGGCATTGTCCCACTTGGCAAAGGCATCTTTCAGTGGCTGAGCGGAGGTCATGCCAGAACTTTTGATGGAAGTGAAGATAGGCGATTCCTTCATCTTCAAGCGAATATAAAGAGAGACGCTGACCAGTACGATGGAGATGAGGAAAGGAATGCGCCAGCCCCAATCGGAGAAGGCTTCCTTGCTCATCCAGGACTGGGTCGCCAGCACAACTAAGAGAGAAACAAAGAGTCCGAGCGTGGCGGTAATCTGGATGAAGCTGGTGTAGAAGCCGCGCTTGCGGTCGGGGACGTGCTCGGCCACGTACACCGCTGCGCCGCCATATTCACCGCCGAGCGCCAAGCCCTGCAGTACGCGAATGGCCAGCAGCGCAATCGGGGCAAACCAGCCGGCGGTGGCATAGGTGGGCAAGAAGCCAATCAGCGCGGTGGCTCCTCCCATGATACTAAGAGTCACCAGGAAAGCGTACTTCCTGCCGACCAGGTCGCCAATTCGGCCAAAGAAGAGCGCTCCGAAGGGGCGCACTACAAAGCCCACGGCGAACGTGGATAGATAGGCGATTAGCGCCAGGGTGTCATTGCCCGCGGGATAGAACTTGGTGGACAGCACGGCAGCCAGGCTGCCGAATATATAGAAGTCGTACCACTCGATCATGGTGCCCACAGCAGAAGCCATAATCACGCGCCAGATGCTGTAATCCGGCGTGCTGCTGACTGCGATTGCGTCCGCACGAGTCGCCATACTTCCTCCTGTTACCTCGACGAGGATCGGAAAGGCAAACCGCTGCCTGATAGGTATCCCACAAATATGACCGGAACCGCACGTTCATATACGTAGAGCCGTTCATTGTCAAGGACGCCGTTAAGTTCACGGGTGCCGGGAAAGTGGAGCGGGTAGCGCATTCGTGATAAAAGACTAGCCTTGACTCTCCCGCAGGCCATGTTCCTGTTTGCCGCTGGCGTATTGGGCGGTGCGCTCAATGCTGTCGCCGGAGGCGGCAGTTTTATCGCGTTTCCCGCCTTGCTGTTCACGGGGGTGGGGCCGGTGGCCGCTAACGCCACCAATACGCTGGCGCTGTGGGTTGGCGTAACCGCCAGCGGCGGGGCGTACCGCAAGCATCTCAATATTTCCAAGCGTGTGATGATTCCGCTGATCGCCACCAGCATTGCCGGCGGCCTGGCGGGCGCGCTGCTGCTTATCAAGACGCCGCCGCAGACGTTTCTGCGGGTGCTTCCCTGGCTGTTGCTGGGCGCCACGCTGCTGTTCGCTTTCGGCAAGCACCTGACCGGGCGCATCTCCGCCGGGATCTCGCATGAATCGAGTGCCGGCGCGGTCACCGGCGCTTCCATTTTCGAGCTGATCGTCGCGGTTTATGGCGGTTACTTCGGTGGGGGCATGGGCATCATGAACTTAGCCATGCTGGCGGCCATGGGCATGACCGATATGAATGCGATGAACGCGCTCAAAGTGGTGCTCGGAGGATTCATCAACGGCGTCGCTACGCTCACTTTTATCGCCAACGGAGCGATCGTGTGGAAGCAAGCGTTGGTAATGACCGCCGGGGCCATTGCCGGCGGCTATTCCGCCGCGCATTATGCGCAACGCTTGCCGCAGGCCTGGATTCGCGCGTTCGTGATCCTCGTCGGTTCGGGCATGACCCTGTATTTTTTTGCGCGTGCCTACCTTTAGGCCACACGTAAAGGTGATATAGTCCCGCCGCTATGTCTGCTACAAGTCTGCACAACGGAAATGACGTCAAAATACCGCTGAATCGCAATCAGATTCGCGGGTTCTGGGCCGCTTGGGGCGGCTGGGCGCTCGATGGCATGGACTCTTTCATCTATGCGCTGGTGCTGGTGCCGTCGCTGCGCGATTTGCTGCCGCGGTCGGGCATTGCCGCAACCAAAGGCACTGTGGGTTTTTACGGCGGCCTGCTATTCGCGCTGTTTCTGATTGGGTGGGGCCTGGCGTTCCTGTGGGGGCCGGTTGGGGACAAATTCGGACGCGTGCGCACGTTGATGACCACCATCGTGTGGTATTCGGCTTTCACCTTCCTGAGCGCGCTGGTCACCAATGTCTGGCAGTTGGCCGTGCTGCGCTTGCTGGCCGGCATCGGCATTGGTGGCGAATGGGCCATGGGCGGCACGTTCGTGGCCGAGGAGTGGCCGGAACATCGGCGCCGCGCCGGCGCTGGGTACATGCACACCGGGTATTACGTCGGGATCTTTCTTGCTGCCATTGCCAATTATGCGATTGGCGGCCGCTTCGGCCACAACGGATGGCGCGTCATGTTCGCTGTCGGCGGAATACCCGCATTGTTGCTCGCGGCGCTTCGTCACGGCGTTACGGAGCCTTCGCGCTGGAAGGCCAAAGAGCGGGTGGTGCAGTCTTGGCGCATCTGGCAGCCGTTTGCCGCATTATTCTCCAAGGCGCTGCGCCGCCGTACGATTCTCAACTCCTTGTTCATGCTGGCATCCATTTGCGGGCTGTGGGCCGGCACGGTCTACGTGCCTTCCGCGGTTACGGCGCTGGCCGAAGCAGGCGGGCGGGTGGGCCCGGGCGCCGCGCAGCTTGCTTCCCGGGCAACGATGCTGGTGGCGTTCGCCACCATCCTGGGATGCATTTTGATGCCGTGGTTAGCCGAGCGGCTGGGAAGGCGCGGCGCGCTGGCGTTTTACTTCGCGCTGATGCTGACATTCATCGCGTTAACCTTTGGCAAGGTCTTCTACCTGGGGCCGTCGGCGTTACCCATCTTCTTCGTGTGCTTGTTTTTTCTGGGGTTGGGCGGGGCAAATTTTGCGGTCTACACCTTGTGGTTGCCGGAACAATATCCGACCGAATGCCGGGCCAGCGCGTTTGCATTTTCCACTTCTTTCGCCCGTTTTGGCGGCGCCGCGATTACATTCCTGGTCGGTGCCGGAGTGCAGCACTACGGTTCGATTGGAATGCCGGTCGCGCTCACCTCGCTGGCTTTTGCCGCGGGCTTGCTGCTGATACCCTTTGGATTGGAAACGCGCGGGCAGGCCTTGCCCGCATAATCAAATACTGCGCCACGAAAACAGGAGGAGCATGGCCACCGTCGAGGCCAAGATATTTCCCAGCGAAGAGTTGCACGAGTTCAGCACCCGCATCTTCCTGCATTTCGGCATTCCCCCAGAGGACGCGAAGCAAGCTGCGGACGTGCTGGCCGCCGCGGATCTGCGCGGCATCGATTCGCACGGTGTGGCGCGCTTGACCAGCTATGTCGACCTGCTCAGCGAAGGCCTTATCAACCCGACTCCGAAGATCAGGATTCTGCGTTCGACGCCGAGCACCGCAACCATCGACGGCGATAATGGCCTCGGCCTGGTTGTCGGCCCGCAAGCGAATGAAATGGCCATGAACATGGCGGAAAAAGCGGGCTCCGGATGGGTCAGTATCGGCCATAGCAATCATTTCGGTATCGCCGGCTACTACGTAATGAGGGCGCTGGAGCGGGACATGATCGGTATGGCCATGACCAACTCGACCAAGTTGGTCACCCCGTTGTGGGGTGCGGAGCGCATGCTGGGCACCAATCCCATTGCCATCGCTTTTCCAGGAAAAGAGGAGCCGCCCATCGTGGTAGACATGGCCACTTGCGCGGCCGCTTACGGCAAAATCGAGATGGCGCGCCGCCGCGGTGAATCCATTCCGCAGGGCTGGGGTATCGACAATCAGGGGCGGGGCACGACCGATCCCGACGACATTGTTGCCGGCGGCGCGCTTTTGCCGCTGGGCTCGGATCGTGAACGTGGCGGACACAAAGGCTATGGTCTCGCCATTATGGTCGATGTTCTCTGTGGCGCGCTGAGCGGAGCCAACTGGGGCCCCTTCACGCCACCGTTTGCCCTGCGCCAGGAAATCCCAGCGCGCAGTGTAGGGAAGGGAATCGGCCACTTTTTCGGCGCCATGCGCATCGATGGCTTCATCGAAGCGGATGAGTTCAAACGTCAGATGGACGATTACATACGCACTTTTCGCGCTACCAAACCGGCGCCCGGCACCAAGGGGCCGCTGATTCCCGGGGATCCCGAGCGCGAGGCGGAAAAAGTTCGCAAAAAACAGGGAGTTCCGTTGATCCTGCCGGTGGTCGAAGAGCTTCGCGCGATTTCCAAGCGAACCGGCGTCCCGTTCTCCTGATATCCTGATGCGAGAGTGATCCAGACAAATTCATGAGCGATTTGGTACCGCTGACAAAACTGGACGGCATTGCCGTCGTCACCATCAACAATCCGCCCGTCAACGCGTTGAGTTCCGCCGTCGCTTCCGGCATCGCTGCCGCCGTAACGGAAATCGAAAAAGACGATGCTGTAAAAGCCGTGGTGTTCATCGGCGCGGGAAGGACCTTCATCGCCGGCGCGGACATCAAGGAATTTGGCGAACGAACGTCTGGAAAAATCATCTGCCGCGAAAGCCTCAAGCCTCTGCTGCTGCGTATTGAGAATCTTGCAAAGCCGGTGGTCATGGCGATTCACGGAACAGCGTTCGGCGGGGGCCTCGAGCTCGCCATGGCTGGGCACTATCGCATTGCTTTGCCCACGGCCCAGGTGGGCCAGCCGGAAGTGAAGCTGGGGATCATTCCCGGCGCCGGGGGAACGCAACGCTTGCCGCGCCTGGCTGGTGTGGCAAAAGCTGTTGAGATGTGCGCGGAAGGTGCTCCGATAAGCGCGGACGATGCCCTACAGGCCGGCATTCTCGATCGCCTGGTGGAAGGCGAATTACTCCCGGAAGCGATTGCCTTCGCACGGCAAGTCGCTGGCAATGCCGCGCCGAAAACCCGCGCGCGCAATTCCAAACTGGGCAATCCAGTGCAGAGTGCGCCGGTTTTCGCTGCTGCTCGCGAAGCGGCGCGCAAAAAACAGCGTGGTTTGCTGGCCCCTCTCGCCGCTATCGACGCCATCGAAGCCGCCGCTGGACTCCCATTCGAGGAAGGTTGCCAGAAAGAGGAAGAGCTGTTTACGAAATGCCTCTTCTCCGATCAATCCAAGGCCCTCATCCACGCTTTCTTCGGCGAGCGCGAAGTCGCCAAGATTCCGGATTTGCCCAAGGACACGCCTGTCCTGGACGTCAAATCGGTGGGCATCGTCGGCGCCGGCACCATGGGCGGAGGCATTGCCATGGTTTTCGCCAACGCGGGAATTCCGGTGTTCCTCACGGAAACCGATCAAGCCGCGCTGGATCGTGGCTTGGCCGGTATCCGGAGAAATTACGCGCATTCGGTGAAGCGCAACCGGTTCTCGCAGCAGTTCGCCGACGAACGTCTTGCGCTCATTCGTCCCACGCTCGACTTTGCGGAATTTGCTTCCGTCGATCTGGTGGTTGAGGCGGTCTTCGAAAGCATGGCCCTTAAAAAAGAAATTTTTGGCCAGCTCGATCGCGTCTGCAAGCCCGGAGCAATTCTTGCCACCAACACCTCCAGCCTCGACATCGACGAAATCGCCTCCGCTACGTCGCGCCCGCCATCCGTCGTCGGCACACACTTCTTCAGCCCCGCCAACGTGATGCGCTTGCTGGAAATCGTGCGCGGCGCCGCCACTGGCAAAGAAGTGATCGCCACCTGCATGCAGATCTCCAAGCGTATTGGCAAAGTCGGAGTGCTGGTCGGCAATTGCATGGGCTTTGTGGGTAATCGCATGTTCGGCCCCTATCGCCGCGAAGCGCAATTTTTGGTCGAGGAGGGAGCCAGCATCGCCGCGGTCGATAACGCGCTCTACGAATTCGGCATGGCCATGGGCCCGCTAGCCACCGGCGATCTCGCCGGCCTCGACGTCGGCTGGCGCATCCGCAAGGAATTTCGCCACTTGCAAAAACCCGGCATGCGGCAGGCGTTTATCGAGGACCGTCTCTGCGAGCTTGGGCGCTTCGGCCAGAAAACCGGCGCCGGCTGGTACAAGTACGACGAAAACCGCAAGCCATCTCCCGATCCGCAGGTCTTTGGCTATATTCGTCAGTGGACCTCCGAAGCCGGCATGCAACAACGCGAAGTCTCGGCCGACGAAATCGTCGAACGCTGCATCTACACGCTGGTGAATGAAGGCGCCCGCCTTCTCGAAGAGGGCATCGCGCTCCGGGCAGTGGATATCGACATCATCTATCTTAATGGCTATGGTTTTCCCGCTTATCGCGGCGGCCCCATGTGGTATGCCGACACCATTGGCCTGAAAAATGTCTATGAGCGCATCCGTGAATTTCAACAACGCCTCGGCAATTGGTGGGAGCCCGCACCTTTACTGCAGCGCCTCGCCGAGCAAGGAAAAACTTTTGCCGAATTCAGCAGCCGCCAGAGCGCGGCTGCTTGACGTCCGCTAGACCGTCTTATCCTTCGAGTAGCAGATCGATTCCAGGTTGCAATCCACGCAACGCGGCGAGCGGGCCACGCACACCCGCCTCCCGTGCCAAATCAGTTGGTGTGAAAATTGAATCCATTTTTCGTTGGGGATCACCCGCATCAAATCCTGTTCGATCTTTTTGGGCTCCTCGTGCTTGGTCAGGTCCAGCCGCCGCGACAAACGGATCACGTGGGTGTCCACCACCACGCCGCTGGCAATTCCATACGCCGTTCCCAGCACCACGTTTCCCGTTTTTCGCGCCACTCCCGGCAGCGTCAGGATTTCTTCCATGGTCCGCGGCACTTCGCCGCCAAAAGTTTCGATGACTCCCTTGCTCGCTCCCATGATCGACTTCGTCTTGTTGCGAAAGAATCCCGTCGGCCGGATCTCCTGCTCCAGTTCCCTGGGATTGGCGTGGGCAAACGCCTCGGCATTCGGATATTTCTTATACAGCGTCTGCGTCACCTGGTTCACCCGCACGTCCGTGCATTGTGCCGAAAGAATTGTGGAGATCAGCAGTTGGAAAGCATTCTCATGTTTCAGTTCGCATGTCGCCGCCGGGTAGGCCTCATCTAACTTGGCCAGAATCGCAGCTACCCGCTTCGGATCGGTTCCCCGTCCCACGGCTCGCGCCACTTTTGCGGCCTTTGCCGGCTTCGCCGCCGTGGTGCCGATCACCGCCACTTTTGCGCGTTTGCCGGTGGTGGAGCTCTTCGAGCCGCGCGCCTTCTTGCTGTTCGCTTTTTTCATGGTTCGTCCGCCAGAGTATCACACCAAAGAAACGCCAACAGTTTCCGGAATGCTTGGCCGCGATGACTATGCCGGTTCTTCTCCTCCGCCGGAATCTCCGCGAATCCCTTCTTTAGCGCGGACACGTAAAAAACGGGATCGTATCCAAATCCCCGGTCCCCGCGCGGCGCTTCCATGATTTCCCCGTCCACCCGCCCGGTGACGATAGCCCGCGCCCGCCCGCGCTCCGCCAGCCCAATCCCGCAAACAAAATACGCGGCGCGCTCTTCGGCCTTCTTCGCGCGCATTTCTACCAGCAGTTTCGCATTGCGCGCCGCGCTGCTGGCTCCGGGTCCCGCGTAGCGCGCCGACCGCACCCCCGGCGCGCCGCCCAGGGCGGGCACCACCAATCCTGAATCATCCGCAAACACCAACCCGTCGCACAATCGCGAGTAGTGCAAGGCTTTCCCTGCGGCGTTCTCCGCGAAGGTCGCTGCGTTTTCCTCGAATGCCGGGAGGGACTCGAATCCCGGGAGCAATTCCAACTCGATCGGTGTCTGCAAATCCGCCGCTCGCGCCAGCGCCTGATATTCCGCAAGTTTTCCGGGGTTGGAAGATGCCAGAAAAAGCCTAACGGGCGCGCGCACTGAATTTCACGGGCAGCACCGCGCGTTGTTCATCGGTCAGCCGGCGTATTCCCGCCGCGGCCAGCGCCAGCAGATCCTGCATCTCGCTTCCGCTGAACGGGCGCCCCTCTGCCGTCGCCTGAATTTCCACAAAATGGCCGGTGCCGGTCATCACTACGTTCATGTCCACTTCCGCGCGTGAATCTTCTTCGTAGCTCAAATCGAGCAGCGCCCGGTCGTCCACAATTCCAACGCTGGTGGCTGCCACCGTATCGATCAACGGCGAGCGTTTGAGCATTCCAGCGGCCACCATTCGTTCAAACGCCAGCGCCAGCGCCACGAACGCACCGGTAATCGAAGCCGTTCGCGTTCCGCCGTCGGCCTGAATCACGTCGCAATCAAGCCAGACGGTTCGCTCGCCCAGCGCCTCCTGGTCCGTTACCGCGCGCAAGGACCGCCCGATCAGCCGTTGAATCTCCAGCGTGCGCCCGGACTGCTTCCCGCGGGTAGCCTCGCGCGCCGTGCGTTCTTCCGTAGCCCGCGGCAGCATCCCATACTCGCTGGTCACCCAACCCTTGCCGCTGCCCTTCAGAAATCCGGGCACGCCGTCGTCCACCGTCGCTGTGCAAATCACTCGCGTGTTTCCCAGCTCGATCAATACGCTGCCTTCCGCGGTGGAAATGAAATCGGGAGTAATCTTCAGCGCGCGCATTTGGTCCGCGCCGCGTCCATCGTTTCGCAATTTTCCTCCCGCTGCCGCAATGCCGCTTACTCGCATGTGTTCATGGCTTCCTGGCCGGCTCGGCCAGTTTGACGGCGGCTGGCGCAGGTGTCAACGCAGTGGCCGCCGGTGCAGTCGCCGCTTGAGGCCCCAGCATTGCGTTCGCGTTTACCAAAAATGTCTGGGTCAGATCCAGATGCCCCGCCAACGTCTCCACCTCCTGTCCGTGAATCAGGATCTTCAGCCGGCGCACCTGGGGTACATTTGCTTCCAGGGTTTTAGCGATCGAATCCACGGCCATCTGCTCACTTTCGATCCCCGACGGTATCGACGTCGCCACCGCTTCCGAAAAATCCGCAATCGCGGTGCCGTCCGGCAATAAGTAGAAGGCCAGCAATGCCGCGTCCGGCGGCAAAGTGCGTAACTCCGTATCTACCGGGCCGGCCAGCAGAGTGTTCAGCACTTGTTTGGCGCGCAACACCGGATCCTTCGCGAGCGGCAACTCCACGGTGACTGCCGATACCGTTCCGTCATCAGCGCCCGAGGCCCAGAATAATTTCGCCTTCACCCGCGGATCGCTGGGATTGATCACCGTGGGTTGGGTTAGTTCTCGCCGGGCCTGCTCTTCGCTGCGCTGCTGTAATTTCGCTGCTTGTCGTATATTGCGCCGCAGAATCGGCAGGTAAATCGCCGCGATCACCACGGCCAGCACCAGCGCGCCCAGGAACCACCAGCGCCAGCGCGGCATCATGGCCGCTCTCCCGGATTCGCTGGAACCACGTACGTCGGGCGAAACGCCGCCGCCCCGCGGGCAATCGCGTCAGCTACTCCGGGCGCCATATGATCGAGTTGAGCGCGGTCTTCGACAATGACGCTCGAGATTTCGACGGCTATGGCCGGCGCCGCGGTGGTGCGCAGTTGCCGCACGCTGGCGGTTTGCGCGTTGGCCGGCGAGCCTTTGAATCGTTGCGCCAGTAATCCTTGCACCTGATCGCCTAACTTGCGGCTCAACGACGCAAAAGGCGCCTGCGCGCGATCCCACAGGATCAGTCCGGTCGCATCGGTTCCCGTCGGCATGTCGCTCATTACGTAAACGCGCGCGGTGCCGGCGGTGCCGGTCGAGGCGATGTGCAGGGTCACAAAAATTGCTCCGCGCTGCGCGTTGGCCATCGCCGAACGATCGTCAAACGACGGATTCGCGTTGCCTTGCCGCGTCTGCACCACCTGAAATCCCTGCGACTCCAGCGCTGTGCGAACCTGCGCCGCAAAGTCCAGCACAATATCGCTCTCGTGGATTCCGCCGGTACCCCGCGCGCCCAAATCCGTTCCGCCGTGCGCCGGATCAAGCACTACAATGTTCAGCCCTGCGCGCGCCTGCGTGGCAGGGTCTTGCGCCGTGCTTCCGGTCTGGGTCGTTGCCGGTTGCGCCGGAGCCGCCGCCGGTGGTGTCTGCTGTGCCGCGAGGGGCGAACTCGTCCCTCCAGAAAATGAGGATGCTGCTCCAGTTGCGGCCGCGAGAAACGCAGCAGCTACAGCCGGAGCTATCCATACGTTCCTGCGAATAGATTGGTGAAGGAATAGTCCCACGTCGAGCAGCATACCAAATCTTCCAATCATCCCTTATACAAGCCGCTCGCTCCGCTGCTCAACTGCAACACCGCCGTTGTAGCGTTGGCCCTTCCATCTATTCTGGAAAAGGAAGGGTGCGTCCCCGTCTGCGGGCAAGCCGGGGCATTCCCGCGTCACTTCAGCAACGGCTGCAGCTTCGCTCTCTGCAGCATCTCATTCACGCCTGCCAAATCCCCCAGCACCGCTTTCCATTTAGCCAGCGCATCCCCGGCTGCCGCTTCCCACGCCGCCGTTGCTCGCTGTGCATCCGTCGTCGGCGCCGCGTTCGATCCGTCCACGATCATCAACAATCCCGTTAACGCTGCGGCAACGCTGTGCAACGTCGCAGGTTCCGCTCCCGGCAGCCTCAGCGTGAAAAACCCGAACGGTTGTTCTCCCTGCACGCCGTTTGCTTCATTGACCTTGCGGGCCAGTTCCGCAAGCGCAGCGGAAACCTCCGCGTTTCCGGAGGCCGTTGCCGCCCGCGCAGCAATTTGTTTTTGCAATTCGTCGGCTCGCTCTCGCGCCGCCGCCACTTCCCCCAGCTGATTGGATACGCGTGAAGCCGCCTCAAATTCCTGCCGCAAAGCATTTTCCGGCACGCTGATTCGCGGGTCCATCTTCACCGCGAGCGGCTGCGACGAACTTTTTCCATTCGCCGTCAGCTTCACCGTGTAATTTCCGGGCAACGCCCAAACACCAGCCGGTCCGTAGAACGAACGCCGTATCCCAGGGGCCATCGCATAATGCAAATCCCAGACGAACCGGTGCATTCCCGCTTCTGCCGAGAGGGGAGCCGCCTCCCGCACCCAAGCCATGGCCACCGGCACATTCTTTGGGTCGGTCTTCGGTAGCACGTCGTTACTCGAGAATCGGCGCACCAGCGCGCCTTCGCTATCGAGTATTTCCAATTCCACTGGCCCCTTCGTTTTTCCCTTTAGCCAATAATCGACAACCGCGCCATCCGGTGGATTTTCCGCCAGCGGTTCGTCCATCGGCACCGGCGTTCCCTGGTCCGACCCCGGTCGCACGCGATAAGCGGCGGCCGGCTGGAACAGCCACAAATCCGCTGACGCCACCTGCGCGGTCATCTGCCGCAGCGGACTTGCATCATCCAAAATCCAGAACGAACGCCCGTGCGTGGCGATGACCAAATCGTCGCCGTGCACCACCAGGTCGCGAATGGATGTCGTCGGCATGTTCAGTTGCAGCGACTGCCAGGAATCGCCGTCATCGAACGAGACATACACGCCCTTTTCGGTGCACGCGTACAGCAATCCTTTCCGCAGCGGATCTTCACGAACGCAATTCAGGAAGCTGCCCTCCGGAATGCCATTCGCCGCCTGCTGCCAGCTCTTCCCAAAATCGCGCGTCCGATAAAGATATGGGTGCAAATCCTCCAATCGGTGGCGGTCCACTGCCGCATACGCCGTGCCGGCCTCAAAATGCGAGGCCTCGATCAGCGTCACCTTGCTCCACGCTGTCAATTCCGCGGGTGTGACATTGCTCCACGTTTTCCCCTCATCCCGCGTAACCTGAAGCTGTCCGTCGTCCGTGCCCGCCCAGATTTCTCTCGCCTCCACCATCGATGGCGCAATCGTATAAATAACTCCCCGCCGCTTTTCACCCGGCGCTTCCGCCGCCGTCGCCGCGTCCACATTGGCCGGCACACCCGGATCCTCGCGCGTCAAATCCGGGCTGATCGCCTGCCACGAATTCCCGCCATCCGCGGTCCGAAATAATATTTGCGAGCCAAAGTACAAAACGTGCGCGTCGAGCGGCGAGAACACCAGCGGCAAAGTCCACGTCCGCCGCAACCTATCGGTCTGCGCCAATCCCGGCGGCAACGGCACGATTTGCTCGGTGCGTAAATCCTCCCTTGTCACAAATCCGCCGTAGACCACTTCCGGATTCAGCGGATCGGGTGCGATGTAGCCGTTTTCGTCTCCCGCTTCGATCGGCCGCCAATCACGAAAATTCAGAGAACGATATGCTCCGCGGCTCGGTGTAGCAGCCGAGCCGCTGTCCTGCTGTGCGCCATAAACCCAATAAGGAAATCGATTGTCCGTGGCCACGTGATAAAACTGCCCGGTAGGCTGGTTATACCAACTGCTCCAGGTTTCCCCGCTGTTGCGCGTAACCACTGCGCCCTGATCGTTGCCCAAAATCATTCTCTGCGGCTCATCCGGATCGATCCACAACTGATGATAGTCATCGCCCCCCGGTTCGCCCTTAAGCACGCTGAACGTCTTCCCGCCGTCGCGTGAACGATACAGACCCGTGTTTGGCACATACACCGTGTCCGCATCTTTCGGATCCACGCTGACCTCGCAGAAATACCAACCGCGCCCCCAGATCCGCTTGTCCTCGGAAACGCGCTGCCAGTTTTCCCCGCCATCGTCGGAGCGATACAGCCCGCCCTCCTTCGCATCTGCAATCAAATAAACCCTCCGCGGACTGCTCGGCGCAAACGCAATCCCCATCCGCCCCAGTGCTTCGTCCGGCAATCCGTGCCCGCTCAACTGCTCCCAATGCTCGCCGCCATCCTTCGAGCGATAAAGCCCTGTCCCCGGCCCTTTTGACGGCGGATAAATATTCCAAGGCGGGCGCCGCGTCTGTAGCAGCGCCGCAAAAATTGTCCTGGGATTTCCTGGCTCAAACGCCAAATCGATAGCGCCCGTATTTTCGTCGCGGAACAGCACTCGCTTCCACTTCTTCCCGCCATCCTTGGAATAGAAAACGCCGCGCTGTTCATTCGGTCCGTACGCGTGTCCCAGCGCCGCCACAAAAACTTTTTCCGGGTCGCGCGGATCGATCACAATCCGAGCGATTTGCCGGGAGTCCTCCAGCCCGATGTGCGTCCAGTTCTTCCCGCCATCCAAGGATTTGTACATCCCATTCCCATAAGCAATGTCCGACCGCATGTCCGACTCGCCTGTTCCTACATAAATGATCTGCGGATTCGAAGGCGCCACCGCAATCGCCCCAATCGAAGCGATCGGTTGCGAATCAAAGATCGGTTTCCACGTTCGACCCGCATCGTTCGTGCGCCAAACCCCGCCGCCCACCGAACCGAAATAATAGACGTCCGCTTGGCCGCGCACACCCGTGACCGCCAGCGTCCGCCCTCCGCGAAACGGTCCAATCGATCTCCAGCGCATCTCCTGAAACAAGCGCGCATCAAATTTCTGCGCGGTGTCGGGCGCAGCCATTACTCCATATCCGCCCAATACGCTCGCGCACAACACCAGGAAACCGCAGAAGTATTTCACGAGATTTTCTCCGCCGGGACGTTCCATCCAAAACGCCGCGAGTATATATCACTCTCTTCTTCCTCTTCTCCGTGGCCTCTGTGTCCGAACTCGGCGGTCGTCCTGTCAACTCCTAATCCCAAAAACAAAAATGCCCGATTCTTTCGAATCGGGCGCCGCACACAAAGTTTTTCCTAAGAAGCTTCGACGCGCTCCACTATCGCCGGCCGTAACACACGCCGCCGCAGCCGGGCGGTACCGAAGTACACCGCAAACCCGGTAACGATGATGACGGTGCCAAATACCAGCCCATTCATCCTCAGCACCGTCTCGCTACCGCCATGCGCCACCGCCAACACCAGCACCAGCAGCGGAAACACCCCGACCGAGATCGCGCCTGCCAATCCGCCCGGCACGCGAAACTCCCGCTTCAACTCTGGCTCTCGAATCCTCAGCACCACCAAAGTCACAAACTCCAGCATCAAGCTCGCCCCATACAAAATAATATCCAGCGTCACCAGCCGCTCAAATCCCAGTCCCAAACAAAGTGCCCACCCCGTCGCCAGCACCACAATCGCCACCCACGGCGCCCGCGTCTTAGCATGCGTCTTGCCAAACACGCGCGGCAGCATTCCGTCCTGCGCCATCGCCAGCGGCAATCGCGAGTAGCTCATCACCAGCGCGTTGAACATTCCAAACGCGCTCATCATTCCGCCCAGCACCAGCAAAAATCCCAGCCAGTTCGCGCCGTGCCAGGTTCCGCCGATCAGCCCGGCCACCTGGGCCCACGCACCGTCCCCGTTGAACGCTGCCGCCGGCACGCCCGCCAGGTACACCGCCACGAAGGGCACCACATACGTCAGCGAAACCAGTATTACGGCCGCAATCATCGCTCGGGGATAGGTCCGCTGCGGCCGTTCCACTTCCTGCGCAATGGTCGAGGCGTTATCCCAACCCATGTAATTCCACATAGCGATCAGCATTCCGCCCAGTAAGCCCACCGCGCCCGCGCCAGACGCCACCGGCGCCGCGGCCGCGCCACTCGCCACCGCCAACTTGAAAGGCGCCAGCAGCACAATCAGCGCGAATGGCATTGACAGCAGGAAAAATAGCCACAGCGACGTAATCCCCACCACCCGAATTCCCGCGATATTCAACCCCGCGCAAGCCACTACCACAAACAGCCCGACCAGCACTCCGCGATGCCCTTCGCGAAACCACGGCGCGATCTGCGTCAAGTAGGCCACGAACAATGTGGGATAAATCGCCATATCGAAGACGCTGGCCACCAGCGACAGCCACGCTTCCTGAAATCCCCAGAAATTTCCCAATCCGCGCCGCACCCACGCGTAGTATCCGCCCTCCGCCGGAAGCGCGCTGGACAGTTCGCCAATCATGAACGCCGTCGGCAAACTCCACAGCACCGGCGTCAGCAGCAAAATCAATATCGCGCGCCCGTATCCGGCGCCTTGCACGATTTGTTCCGTGCCATACGTGCCGCCAGACACCATGAAAAATGTCGCGGCCACCAGCGGCCACAGCGTCAGCTTGGCGATTCTTTTTTTCGCTTGGGGAATTGCGTGGGACGAAACTGGGGCGGGGAGGGATAACGTACTCAATTTTTACTCTCGATCCTCCTAAAGCGAACGCTCACTTCACCGAACTCCGAGCAACTTCGCAATCGAAGAATACAAGTTCCCTCTCTACACGCAAGAACAAAATGCGCTCGGCCCAAAGTTATTTTGCCCCATGCCTAACGGAACTCCCTTACCGCTCCCTATCTTGCTTCGCGCTATTACTCAGCACAGCGTCCATTGTAGCGGCGCAGCATGCTGCGCCGGTCCCTGGACACCGGACTGCGTTTGGGGCGTCTGCGACGCTAACCTCCGACGCACGACCGCCGAATTTGTGTTAGCCTTTGCCCGCACATATTCCAGTCATCGCGACGAAAAAGAGGGAATCGCATGTCTGAAGATTTGCCCTCCAACACATCTCCCGCGGCAGTGAACGTAAAGCCCCGCGCCAACATCGCCCTCTGGCTGGGCTTCTTCCTCAGTGTGTTCGCCTTCCTCAGCTATATCCCCATCTTCGTCCGCTATCCCAGCACTCGGGACATGCCCTGGGTCAATTTCCTACTCTTCGCCGTCGGACTCGTGTTCCTGTTCGTCGGCCTGCGCCGCGCGTTTGCGCAAGCCCCTCTCTACGGCGGAAAAATCCTCGGCCCCATCCTGGCCACCCTGAGCGTCGCCGCCCTCGTTTTCTTCTGCTTCACAATCTTCTCTTTAGGCAAGCACCTGCCGCCCTCGACTCAGGCCCCAAAAATCGGCCAGAAAGCCCCGGACTTCGCGCTCTCCGACACCAATGGCGCCATCGTCACGCTGGCCTCTCTTCTGTCCACGCCTAGCGCCTCGTCCCAACCGACCAAGGGCGTCGTCCTCATTTTCTACCGCGGCTACTGGTGACCGTTCTGCAACTCCGAGTTACGGGGTATACAGAAACAGCTGCAGGACTTCCAGAAACTAGGCGTCAAGCCCGTGGCCATCAGTGTGGATTCCCCCACCGAATCGACGGATCTTTGCCGCAAGGCCGGCTACACCTATCCGTTCCTCTCCGACCCTAACGCCGAAGTCATTCGCCGCTACGATGTGCTGCACAAAGGGGCCGGCATCAACGGCCACGATATCGCCCGCCCGGCCGAATTCCTGGTCGACTCCGCAGGCATTGTCCGCTGGATCAACCTCACCGGCGACCTCCGCGTCCGCGCGCGCCCCGACGAAATGCTCAAAGCGGCCAGCGCGTTGTCCCACTAGGAGGGGTGGCGTCGCGCAAGTGGTTACACGCCGCGAGACGGGCGCGCGTCCTGATCAGGATTTCCGCAGACGATTCACTTAATGCTGGCCGGGACGGCGTTGTAAGGGTGGATCCGGGTGCACTACGCGCCGAGCAGCTCTTCCAGAGATTTGAGCAGAGGTGCCAGTCCGTCCGCCTTGGATAGGATCATCGTGATACCGAACCCCGGGGATATCGTTCCGCGCAGTTGTTCGGCGTACAACGTAAACAAAATGATGGGGATATTGGGCATGTTGGCACGCAACACCATTGCCGCCTCTACGCCGCTCATGAGCGGCATGGCCAGGTCCATGATCACCAGGTCGGGCCGTAACTCCCGGGCCATCTTGATGCCATCGACGCCGTTGGCCGCTTCCCCGCATATCTGGAACCGGGTCATGCCCTCTAC
>Ga0070730_10001048_pt1 | contig 27752 bp, 16 predicted proteins | sample Coa_R1_3_FD_66447 | JGI IMG/M metagenome (GOLD analysis project Ga0070730, IMG submission 66447) | Surface soil microbial communities from Centralia Pennsylvania, which are recovering from an underground coalmine fire - Coalmine... | ecosystem: Environmental > Terrestrial > Soil > Unclassified ... | reverse complement strand
ACGTCTGTGGGCTCTTTTCCATGATTTTCCTCCAAAAGTCCAGCCAGAGTAGATGTGGCCTCAAAATCCAGGATTCAGAAAACTGCAAGAGAGCATACCAAAGAATTTCCTCACCGCAAGGCCACGCACGCAAATGAACCAAGCGAACCACCAGCCATAAAAAACAAAAGCAAAACATCACCGCAGAGGCCGCAGAGAAGCGCGGGAAAGATCCAAGCAGATGCATTCTGTTAATCAGTGGCTACAGTGGAAATCAGTGGTTAGTTTGGTTTATTTGCGACAAATCTGCGTGATCACAAAAGGGTTTGGTTCAGCGTAGCGGCTGCGATAGTATGGTGCGTTTTTACCATCTGCCAAAAGGAAATCACGTGTTCCAAAACAATCTACTTTCCGGCAAGAAGATCCTGATCACCGGCGGAGCCACCGGCCTGGGCAAGAGCATGGGGCGACGATTTCTCGAACTGGGCGCTTCCCTGTGCATCTGCGGACGCCGCGAACAGGTTCTGAACGAAGCTGCCAACGAACTTCGCGCAGCCACGGGCGGCACAGTAAAGACCTATGTCTGCGACGTCCGCGACGCCGAACGCGTGGAAGCCATGATCGAGACCATCTGGCAGGAGGGGCCTCTCGATGTTCTAGTCAACAACGCGGCCGGTAACTTCATCTCGCGCACCGAAGACCTTTCGACACGAGCCTTTGAATCGGTGATCGGCATCGTCTTGATGGGAAGCATCCATGCCACCATGTCCTGTGGCCGACGCTGGTTGAAAGAAGGCAGAAAAGCCAACGTCCTGAACATCTCCGCCACCTACGCCGAACTCGGTACCGGATACGTGGTTCCCTCAGCCATCGCCAAAGCAGGTGTCCTGGCCATGACCCGCAGCTTGGCGGTGGAGTGGGGACGGAGGGGCATTCGCTTCAATGCCGTAGCCCCCGGCGCTATCCCCACCGAAGGCGCATTTTCCCGCCTGCTGCCCATCAAAGACATGGAAGAACGGGCCAAGAAACGCAATCCCCTGGGCCGCTTTGGCACCCATGAAGAACTGGAAAACCTGGCAGCATTCCTGGTCAGCGACCAGTCAGAATTCATCAACGGCGAGTTCATCACCATGGACGGCGGCGCGCTGCTCCAGGGCGCAGGATCGTTCAATCCGATGGGCGATTCGCTGACTGATGAGCAGTGGAAGGCGATAAAGCCAAAGAAAGTCTAGGGGAGACTGCGAAGTTCTATCGAGGGTTCCCATCTGGCGTTCGCCGTGGATGCTGAGGCAGTACAGATCCAAGGCAGAACTCAAGGTCCTTCACCCCTACTTCGGGCGCTGGAGAGTGCGCGCCCTTCGTTGACGGGGTTCAGGATGACGTTGCTTTTATTGGTTCCTGATCACACCTGCCCAGTTGGCTCTTCCGCATCATACGGAGATTCCCGCATAGGAATTCTTGGCACACACGGCAGAACTCAAGGTTCTTCACCCCTACTCGGGCGCTGAAGAGTGCGCGCCCTTCGTTGACGGGGTTCAGGATGACGTTGCTTTTATTTGGTTTCTGATCACATCTGTCCAGCAGGCTCTTCTTCCGCATCATCCGGATTGGCTGGCACGGCATCAGGAGCAATCTCGGAGGTTGCCCGGTTCGTGAGCGGCGGATTGGACGGCAGTACGATTGTCTCTTGATGCAGAGGCGGAAGCGGCTGCTCGACGGGTTTCGGCTGCAAGCTTATCCAGCGTTCATACCAGATCACCAGGGACGCCCTTTGCCACAGGCGGCAGGCGAGCAGCAGCAACAAGGTTGTTTCTGAGACGATGAAGGCCCAGACAACGGCAACTGGAGAGACGAACTTTACCCAGATCGCCAGTCCAACGAGAGTTACCGCCACTGTTGCAATCGCAGTCACCAGTTGAATCGCATACAGTTTACTGAAATTGCCGAAGGTAAGTCTGCGGGCTGCGCCGAATAGTGTACGGTGGGCCTTTTGCTCTCCGCTGGCTACCAGGTCGATTTCGGCCATGCTGACCCAGAGACGCACGGCGGCGAATGGCAGAAAGAGCAGAAGCAAGAAGAGCAGATCGAGCCAAAGTGCAAGCCTGGGTCCTGAAATCTCGCTGGAAATGCTGTTGGGAACTATGATGGAAACCAGAAAGAAGTAAAGCACGAACGCCACCAGGAGTATCAGGGACCACAGCAGCATCCGCACCATGCGCGCCAGAAACTCTCCACAGGCGCCAAAAAACTCGCCTGCAGTCTGCCACCGCGATGGCCCATTTACGCCTGCGGCATAGCGAAATTCCTGAATCACGCCTGGCTCGGCAAACAGAACAATAAAGGCGAATGCCAACGAGGTGAGCAACGACAGATTTCTAAAAATGCCGAAGCTGAATTGCGGCGAGCTAATGAGTTCGATGTAGGCGCCGAGATCGAAATGATCAGCCAGGGACCTGGAAGCCAGAGAGTGATTGAGGAGATTTCCAAGCGTCAGATGCACCGGCAGCACCGCAATCACGCCTAGAGCAAAATTGGCCAGAAACAGCCACCACAAGACGCGCTGCTGCCGGAGGACCAGCCCCGCTCCGCCTGCCATTGCGCTCCATGCTCCCGGTTTCTTCCCGGCTGTCTGCATCGGGTTTCTCCTCTAAATCTTAATCTCTATTGGCGGTGATTTGCCGAATGACGAAGCACTCAGCATTCAGCACTCGGCATTCAGCTTTTGAATATTTCTCGTAGTTACAAGATTGGTTTTCGCTGAACGGTGCATTCTCTTTCCTCTCTATTACGTACCGCTACGAATCAATCTGCTTCAGGGCTGAGTGCCGACTGCTGACTGCTGAGTGCCGGCTTCTTAAATGAACGAAGCCAGCAACTGGCCAATCCATTGCGATGCAAACAGCCAATAGTTGCTGATCTTTTTCGAAGCAATGGAATTAGGCTTGACCGTCTGGCTGTTGTTGAAGAAATTTGCATCCAGAAATATCTGGTGGTCAGGGTCTATCTCTGCCGATTCCACCTGCGCTGGTTTGTCATACATGAAGCGGACCCAGCGGTCGCGCCCATCCCAGTGTTCACGCAACTTCGTTCCATCAAAGAATTTAATTTCGACCGTCACTGGAAAAATAAAATCGCCCTTACGCGAGACGATGACCTGATCGCGATAGATGCCAGGCTTACCGGTTTCGTCGTTCAACGGCTCGGAGCTTATCCTGGTCACCTCATAGTCGAGCGCCTGGGTGCCATAGACAGCCTGATCGAAATACCAGCGCAAGTTCTTCCCGCTGACCTCTTCCACTGTTCGCAGAAAATCTTCGCGACTGGGATGAGTAAAGCGATAGCGCAAGAAGTAAACGTGCATGGCCTCCTGCAGCTTCTGCTCGCCGATGATGCTTTCGAGGGTCTTCAGCACCGTGGCGGTCTTGCCGTAGGTGATGCCGCCATAAGAATTGCCATGCATGAACTCCCAGCCACGACGGACGAGCGGATCGGCGTTAGGCAAGGAGAGATACTCCATGCGCTGGTATCCGAATTCTCCCATGTTGATGCCCAGCATATTGACGATGGAGGTGTCTTTGCCGTAAATGTCATCCATCACCTTTTCGGAGTAGCTATTGATGCCCTCGTCGAGCCAGGCGTCTTCAAATTCATTCGTCGCCACCATGCCGTACCAGTACTGATGGCCGAATTCATGTTCCACCACCACTTCCGGAAAGAGCAAGACGCCACGCGATGAAAACAACGAAGTGTCTCCGGTGATGAATGTGGGGTATTCCATTCCCCCCGCAGCCGTATCCGCCGGGTCCACCACTGTAAGGGTGCTATAGGGATATGGCCCATACCAGCGGTCAAAGTGATCAAGAGACTGCTTGATGATGTCGAGATGCCGCTGCGCCTGATTGGCGTGCGGGCGTTCAAGGAGCAGTTTGATCTTGACTTGATGCCCCGAGGAAGACTGCCACGAATCATCCACCTGGACGAAACGAGTATCGGCAGTCCAGGCGAAATCGTGAACATCTTCCACCCGGTACTCGTGGGTCAGGGCGCCATCCGCGTTGGTCTTGGTGGCGACCTCTTCCCCGCTGGCGCCCACGACGTAGCCTTTGGGCACAGTGAGCTTTACGTCGAAGACGCCGAAGTCGGCAAAGAACTCAGTGCTGGCGTGGAATTGATGGCAGTTCCAGGCGTTGTGCCACCACACGCCTATTTTAGGAAACCACTGCCCTCCCAGCACAAAGTTGTCTATGTAGCCGGTACGGGCTATCACTTTTGGCATTTTGGCTTCAAATCGGATTTTGAACGTGACGGCTGCGCCCGTTGGAACGGCCTGGGGAAGCTTGACCTGAAAGACGGTGCGATCATCCGGATTGCCGTCGTCTGGGGCGACGAACTGCATGCGATTGGTCACGTCGCCCATTCCGCTAACCTCAATCGCCAGCACCTTGTTCGAGCCAAAATAGGTGGTGTCGAGATACTCTCCCCAGCCCCCATTTCTATCGCGACGCGATTCTCGCATCCAGGTGGACTTGGGCTGGAACGCATTCAGATAAAGATGAAATGGGAACGTGTCCTGTGACTGGCCGGTAAGGTTGCGGTAGATCAGGGTCTCCTGCCCGGTGATGGTCTTGTTCGCGGGGTTCCATCGGGCATCGATGTCGTAGTTCACCACCCTCTGCGAGCGAGGCAGCCCATTCTTGCCGTCGGGATCAACTCCCGGAAAAGACGTAGACGTGGGAGAAGGCGGTGGCGGTGTCTTGGGAGGCTCGACCAACATGGGCAATTGAGGGCCGTCTGCATGACCAGGCCGGACGAGAATTGCCATACCAATAAGAACACCAACGAGCACAAAGGCAGCGAACCGAAATGATTTCATTTGATATTCACCGGAAAAGCTCAATGTAACACAAGCACTCAGCATTCAGTCAGACAAGCAAATGGCAAATAGCAATTGGCAGTTAGCCACTTGAGCCCACCGAGAGCGTGGTCCACTGAAAAGCTAACTTCGTGATGAGTTTCTCGACGGATATGCAATCGGGTGATCGGTTTTGCTAACTGCTGAATGCTTCCCTGAACGTATGCCGTGCGATCATCAGATCTTCGTCGGTGGGAATCACGCGCACCGTGCATCGGCTTTCCGGCGTGCTGATGATGGCTGCATGCTTTTCATTTTGGTTCTCATCTATGCTTATTCCCAGAAATTGCAGATCAAAGCATATCTCCCGGCGTACGGGGGCGGCGTGTTCGCCGATTCCCCCGGTAAATACCAGGGTATCAAGCCCGCCCAGCACGGCCGCAAATGCGCCCAGGAACTTTCGCACGCCATAGCAGAACATCGCCACTGCCTGCTCGGCACGCGGATCGGAGTTTCGCTTTTCCAGCAGGACTCTCATGTCACCGGAAGTCTCTGAGACCCCCAGTAGGCCGGACTTGTGGTCGAGCAGATCTTCCAGAGATGGAGCGTCATAACCGGAGCGCAACAGATAAAGCACCAGACCGGGATCGAGATCGCCGGATCGTGTGCCCATCATGAAACCGCCGGTGGGCGTCAGCCCCATAGTTGTGTCCATCGGAATGCCGTCCCGCAGAGCCACCATGCTGGATCCATTCCCCAGATGAGCAATAACGGTTCGTCCTTCGGCTCGCGGGCTCACCTCGAGGACAGGCTCCTGTGCTTGCTTTCCGAGCGCACTCAGCACATATTCATAAGAAAGGCCGTGGAAGCCATAGCGCCTTATACCCTTGTCCCATAAATCGCGCGGCAACGGAAAGCGGCGGGCTAATTCCGGCATGCGGGAGTGAAAGGCCGTATCGAAGCACGCGACCTGCGGCAGATCGGGTCGCCACTTTCGAATGGCCTCGATCAGCTCTATCTGGCCGGGAAGATGCAAGGGCGCGAGAGGAACAAGTTGCTGCAAATCATTCTGTAATTGCCTGGTAATCTTTTGCGGCTCGGTGTAGAGCATACCGCCATGAACGATGCGATGCCCAACCGCAGCCGGTCGCGGCAACTCAGGCCGCTCGACAGCGGCAAACAATGCCCCAATGGTTTCGTGGGCGCCGGCAAACTGCGCCTGCCGATCTTCGAGGAGCTGTTTCTGGGCGTCTTGAATCCATAGACGAGCGCGGGGCTGACCGATGCCCTCAATCGCACCGTCAGCAATCTTTTTTTCATCCGATTCTGAAATTGCGAACAACGCAAACTTTAAGGAAGAAGAACCGGCGTTCACGCACAGGATAATGTATTCCATGAATTTGAATTTTTACTGCAATGAATGCAGCGGACGCAAAGGAAAAACCAACGTTGCCGCAGATTCCGCAGATGAGCGCGTGATCAGGAAGAGGATCAGCCAGCAGTTTTGATTTTGCTTTCCTTCGTGTTCCCTTCGTGTCCTCTGTGGTTGCTTTGGTGTTGGTTTTGGTTGCGGTTTATGCTGCACTTCGTACTCAGCGATCTCTGCGGTGGCATTTTGATCTTGGTTTTCAAAATTACAAATGAGAATTAAAAATTATCAATTCTTAAACTCCCTCCGTCCAGCGCCAGTCACGGACCTCGGGCATGTCCTCGCCGTGTTCACGGATGTAATCGTGGTGCTCGGCCAGTTTGCCCTGGAGAATCTTGATAATGGGTTCCGCAACATTCGCGGATATTTGCGTCCGGCGAATGGCATCAATGGCCAATTGGAACCGGTCCATGTTGTTCAGCACCACCATGTCGAAGGGCGTGGTTGTGGTGCCCTCTTCTTTGTAGCCGCGCACATGAAGATTATCGTGATTATGCCGGCGGTAACACAGGCGATGAATGAGCCACGGATAGCCATGATAGGCAAAGATAGTCGGCTTGCCGGGAGTAAAAAGTTCGTCGAAAGCCTCGTCACTCAGGCCATGCGGATGCTCGCGGGCAGGCTGCAGCCTCATCAGATCGACGACGTTCACGACCCTAACTTTCAGCTCCGGCAAATGCCGCCGCAGGAGTGAAGCAGCGGCCAGAATTTCCAGGGTAGCCACGTCTCCGGCGCACCCCAGGACTACATCCGGCTCTTGGCCCTGGTCATTGCTTGCCCACTGCCAGATGCCGATGCCGGCGGTGCAATGGCGGATGGCAGCCTCCATGTCGAGCCACTGTAACTCTGGTTGTTTGCCCGCCACAATGACGTTGACATAGTTGCGGCTGCGCAGGCAATGGTCTGCCACAGAGAGCAGCGTATTCGCATCCGGAGGCAGGTAGACGCGCACGACTTCCGCCTTTTTATTCACCACGTGGTCAACAAAGCCGGGATCCTGGTGGCTGAATCCGTTGTGGTCCTGCCGCCAGACGTGTGAGGTCAACAGGTAATTCAAAGAGGCTATAGGTTTCCGCCAAGGAATTTCTCGTGTCACCTTGAGCCACTTGGCGTGTTGATTGAACATGGAGGAGATGATGTGGATAAACGCTTCATAGCAGGAAAAAAATCCGTGGCGGCCGGTGAGCAGGTATCCTTCAAGCCATCCCTGGCACATGTGCTCGCTCAACACTTCCATCACGCGCCCATCGGGCGACACGTGCTCGTCGGTCGGCAAAATCTCGGCGGTAGATACCCGGTCAGTGACCTCAAAGACCGCGGAAAGCCGGTTGGAGGCAGTTTCATCGGGCCCCACGATGCGGAAATTTCTGGCGCTCTCATTTTCTTTGAGCACGTCGCGCAGCAGAAGGCCCAAAATGCGGGTGGATTCCGCATAGACAGTGCCCGGCTTCGGCACCTTCACGGCATACTGGCGAAAATCGGGCAGCTTCAGCGCCTGGAGCAATAAACCCCCATTGGCATGAGGATTCATTCCCATGCGGCGCTTCCCTTTTGGAGCCAGTGCTGCCAGTTCGGGAACGAGCCGTCCATTTTTGTCGAACAGTTCCTCGGGCTTATAGCTCTTCATCCATTGTTCAAGGACTTTCAGATGCTCCGGCTTGGTGTCCAGGTCAGTAACCGGGACCTGGTGCGCCCGGAATGTGCCTTCGATCGGCACGCCATCCACGATCTTGGGTCCGGTCCAACCTTTTGGGGTTCGCAGAATAATCATCGGCCAGCGTGGACGAGCGGAAAAGCCTCGGGTACGAGCGTCCTTCTGAATCTGCTGGATCTCAGCCAGTGCTTTACTCAGAGTCTCGGCCATAAGGCGATGCATGGGTTCCGGCTGGTCACCCTCGACGAAGTAAGGCTGATAGCCATATCCGACAAACAGATCTGTGAGTTCTTCGTTGGGCAAACGCGCCAGCACGGTTGGCCCGGCAATCTTATAGCCATTCAGGTGAAGCACGGGCAGAACTGCGCCGTCACTTCGGGGATTCAAGAACTTGTTGGAGTGCCAACTGGTGGCGCACGGCCCGGTCTCAGCCTCGCCGTCACCCACCACGCAACATACAAAAAGATCGGGATTGTCGAGCGCCGCGCCATGGGCATGGAGCAATGAATAGCCTAGCTCTCCCCCCTCATGAATTGAGCCCGGCGTTTCGGGAGCCGCATGGCTGGGAATTCCTCCTGGCCATGAGAACTGCTTGAAGAGCCGCCTCATGCCTTCGGCGTCCTGGGCAATGTGCGGAAACAGCTCTGTGTAGGAGCCCTCAAGGTAGGCGTTAGCGACAATCCCCGGTCCGCCATGTCCCGGTCCGGTAATGAAGATGGCATTCAGATCATGTTCTCGGATCAGCCGGTTCATGTGCAGATAAATAAAGTTCAGCCCCGGAGTCGTGCCCCAATGACCCAACAGGCGCGGCTTGACATGCTCGATCCGCAAGGGTTCTCGCAGCAGCGGATTGTCATGCAAATAGATCTGTCCTACAGAAAGATAATTGGCGGCCCGCCAGTAACGGTCCATGTTGGTGAGTTCTTCTTGAGAGAAGCTTGAGAGGTCCTGCTGAGTGAGAGCTTGCATCGGGGGACTCCTTGCGGGCACTAACGCTTCACATGAGCATGACAGAAATGAGTCCCGCGTGGCAATAAAATGCCGTTAATATGGAACTGCTGGCTGCTGGCTTCTAGCTTATAGCCAGAGAATCCTATGGGACTTGGGAGCGTGTTAAAGACCCGTTGTTCGCTTTTTGAGAGCGCACAGCCGAGGGCGGCTGTGCTCCGCGATCATGCGCTGATTATGCCCTACGCTCTTAAGCGTGGCCTACGTTTTCCCGCTCGGCTGATGCTAACGGCTCACCGAGCGCCGCGCGCAAAAAGTCTTCGCTGGGCTCGTAGCTTTCTGTCACTACCTGAGGACAGCGCAGGCAAGCTGGTTTGCCTTCCTGCTGATACCAGCGGCATTTTGAACGGATCAGGCAAGAGGGGAGGCCGTCGGTCACAACAGGCAGGATCTGGACTATGTGCGTCGCCAGTTGGCAGTCGGTTCCATCGAAATGGCGGCAGGCTCTCTCTTCGCAATAGGCAGCAAAGCGGAAGACCTCGGTGGGCTTGGCTGGAGCTGTACTGGCCATAAGATCTTCTGTTACCGCCAGATGCTCGTTGAGATATGCAACCTGAAACGCGCCACCGATGACCCCGATAATCCGGCTGCCTTCCATGTCGGGCTGGGCGCTGGGGCAAAGCTGCCGCCTGTCTTCCGCTGGAGCAATCTCTCGCACGATCTGTTGCTGCAACATGACTGGCCTCCCTCTCCTGGCAAAACCTTCTCCTAAAAAACTTTTCCGTTGTTAAATAGTGAAAAAAAAACACAAAACGTTACAGAGTATCTTTAAAAAGATTTAATGGAAGGTTCGATTGAGAGGCCGCCGGCGTCCCTAGCCCTAGGGACAATCCGAATAGAGATCCCCCCAGCAGCCTCTCTTATCTAAGCAAGACGCAGGACGCAGCTAAATCCCTTCGGAGCGAAAAACCATTTACCGCCAGGCAACGACGAGGCCGGTCATTTGGTAAGATTTTTGTACTAAGGAGAACCAACCATGAGAAGCATCCGATCGATCCTCTTCCTCTTTACCCTCATTCTTTCCTTGGCGGCCTTTGCTGTCCAGGCACCGGCGTCCCAACATGAAGGCAGGCAGTCGGATGAGCCAAATTCTGGCCACGCGAAACGCGGACACATGCCCAATGCTGACGCTCAGGTCAAGCATTTTACCGAAGTGTTGAACCTTACCGACAATCAGCAGACCGCAGTCAAAGCCATTCTGGAAGATACGCACAAGCAGGCGGAAGCGGTGTTGGCCGACAAGTCTCTCTCCCCGGAAGACCGCAAGGCCAAAATGAGTACCCTGCACGAGAGCGCCCATGCCAAAATGCGCGACATCCTCAATGACGAGCAGAAAAAGAAGTTCGATGACATGCGAACCCGAATGGAACAACACATGCACGAGAACAACAAGTAGAATCTCGATCCCGAGGAAAACCAATATCCAGCCACCTCATTCTCCTGGACGCATTATTTCCTAAACCGGTCTGATCTGCTGCCGTAAACCGGTTCGCGAACGAATGGCATGGGACGGGCTCGGCAAGTCTCGTTTCGATACCTTGGTAGATCCATTTTTACCGTTATGCACCAGTCCGGGCTTTCTTCCGTTTTTCGCTGACACTGCGGCGCCGTTTTTGCCTCGGGAGCGAGATAACGGTTTTTCCTGATGGATTGAATGTGGCTCGAATCTGCCGCTATCCACCATTTCAGCCAGGCTGAGACTTGGGAGGAAGGAGCGTTCGTGCCGATAGACCCTTTCCAGGTCAGCCTCTTCGAATGTCACTAGTTTTGATTTGGGAATTAGGTCGCCACCGCCTGCTTCCCAGGCCGCCTTCCATAAGTCAACGATCAGGTGGACGCTATCGGTCAGTGCGCTGATGGTCGCGTCGCGAATGCCCTGATTCTCCCAAAGCTCCTTGGCCCGTGCTTTCGGACCCAATTCGGGCTTATCGGCCTTTATGATGTCCATGGGGGCAAGTCGCTTCTGGGATTCGTGCATCAGATGAATCGTCTGCACCGCAGCATCATATCCCGAGGTGATGCTTCTGTTGTTTCGGGAAGGCTTGGACAGTTCTTCGTCAATGGCTCTGAGCGCCGTCGCCGGGTCAACCTCCAGCATTGTCTCTTCATAGATCCCGTGGATCTTCGCCTCTCGTGTTTTCTTGAAAGCTGCGTACTCCTCGCTTTCGTGCCTGGGCGGATAACCGCGTCCTCCCGCGTTTGTCATGGGCGGTAATCCGTGGTGCAGGTAGGAGCAGTGCAGCGGCTGCGCCGCATCGCTGATATAGTGCGGAAGGATGCCCGCTGCTGTAACAAACCGCAGTACATCCTTCTTTTTCAGGTACTCAACCATCGCATCCCAGATTTGCCAGACACGGAAAGGCAGGCATCCTTCGGAGGGGCCTACGCCTTTCGCCGCGAAACCATCGAAGTACTCCTTCCACACGCTGGCAGCCACATTGGCCGGGTCATCGATGCATCGCTGGAGGAGCGTCTCCCCGCCATGAATGTCATAGATGTCAACGTCCGCAAAATGCTGGCCTCCTTCGTTCGGTCTGGTGCCCTTGGCGGATATAAAGACGTAGTCGGATACGTCCGACAGCGGCACAAATCCGCCTCGGCCCATGCGAAACGCCGATCCTTCTTCCAGGCGGTTGTTGTCGAACCCGATGCGGGCTTGGTTCTTCTTTAGCAACATGCCCAGGGAGCCATCCACTTCGTCGCATGCTTTCCAGCCGATCGCAAAATGTCCGATTTTCCCCCAATATTCGTCGTGTCCGGTACTCCAGTCGTGCACAACTTCGACATCGAGCGAGCGACAGACTGTGGAGAGAAACGTACCCAAGGCAAATGCGCTGGTAGAGCCGTCTGGCATGACGAGCCGTTGTCCTCCCCATTGCATTGCAATCGGCCTCAGCCGGCGCGCGCGCTTGCCATGCTCAACGTGGGAACCACGGTTTTCAAAATCTCCGTGGTCCTCATAGCCGTTGCTCTTCGCCGGCGGATCGTAAAACCAAACTGTTCCCGAGTCGCCGTGTTGCGTCAGGGGATGGTCGCCGGTGACTTTCCTGTCCTCTTTCCTGGGAGCGATCAAAACATCTGTAGCATATTCGTACCCGCCAACTGATTGGTAGCGATAGAACAATGCGCGAATCTCCCCTTCAGAGATGCCGCTGCTGCCGCCGAAGGCGCGCACATGGCAGCCAATCAGATCCAGGGTAACGGTTTGTTCTGTCGCATCAAAAACCTCTCCTATTTCACCGATTCCAAATGCCTGCGAGGTCCAATCGTTGATATCGTCAATGCGGACCAAACCGGCATCCATGGTGAGAAACTGCCGGGAACCGGCCCATTGCGGAAAAGCTGTGGTCATCGGCAAACGATCGAGAGTTAAGTTCGAAGTCCGGCCTACGGTCTTATAGGCGCCACGGATATAAGCCCGAACGTCTTCACCACCAGCCCCGGCAACATGCCGGTTGGTAAGGGCATAATATGTCCCTCCTTTTCGCACCAGACATGCGAACGTCCCCACGCCCTGCTCTCCCTGATGTTCCCGAAGACAGGCATACCCACCCCCTAGCAGGGGACTGTTATGAAAGGGACCCAAAGCGGGCGCTGCCGCCGATTCGTCTGGCTGTGCCAGAACCACGCACGTAGGGACAATGCGACCGTCTGCCAGGTATAGAGTGCGAGGTATGGCGGAGGCTCCAATCTTGTCTGGGTCCTCCCACTTTTTCACCAGGACGAGAACAGCCGGCCACGACCAGGGTTGAATGACGGAATTCATAAACGTACGCGGCTCGTGCACGAGAGGAAAATCTTTTGGACGCAATTCACCCGGATGGTGGGTTGCGTACCAGTCATCCTGATGGATCAGATAACGCCCAACGGCAGTGGCTACAACATTATCCAGTGTTGAAAGGTAAACTTGGTACGCTTCGCGGGCGTCCAGCAAGTCTTTCATGGAAAGGGACGCATAGTCCCTCCGTGGCGGGAAGACGGATTTTGAACTATCTGGCTGCTTGGCGTGAACTGGCGTTGCTTGCTTCATGAATTTACCCTCCCTATCGCGGTAACAAGACCTGGCGATGACGTGGCTGCTTTTTGAGATGGATTAGGGCTGGGAGGGCGGATGTTGAGCCGCCCCTCCAGGGTGAATCGCACGGGAGAACCTTGCTCCTCTACCTAAAAGCCTCCTTGCAGAAGGTTTTCGTTGCGGTCGCGAATCTCCTTGGGAACGTTGGCCTCGTATGCGCCAAGAAAGTTCGCCTCGTCATCCGGCCCTTCATCGGGAACCTGGAGCGCGGTGAACCAACGGTTGAGCAGGCAAAACTGGCCAATGAGCCAGGTCATCTCGACGATCTGCGAATCGACGAGCTGATCGTGCTGTTTATCGTTGAATTTCTCCCACTTGCAGACAAAGTCGCGGTCGAAGTCCGTCATTTCCGCAGCCGGCGCCTTGCCTGAGTTGTGGGCGCGCAGCACGGACCTCAGATTTTTGAATTCGCTGTCTGCAACCAGATGCGCATCCTTGGCGACTTCAACCGCGTAGTCAAGGCAGGCATTCTCACGCCGGGTGTAGAGTTCACGATGCTTTTCATGCTCATGAAGGTACAGCAGCTTGCGGGTTGCTTCCTCTTCCCGGCCCAGGCTCTTGAAGAGCCCGAACGCGATGAAGGAATGATGGGTTACCGAATACCTGCTGCGGTTATACAACGAGGTCCGATTGGTCACGAGTTCCTTCAGAGGGCGATCCAGAAAACCCGCAAACTGCTTGCCGTGATTGTAGAGATCAATGTCAAAAATGAAGGAGTTGGCATACGGCACTTCTGTAACGGCCAGTTGCGGGCAATGCCCCATCACCTTCATCAGATTGTTGGGAAAATGTCCCCACGTCAGTTCACCTTGCTTGAACGCTGCCGCCGTATAGTCATCGACTTCGTCAATTTGTAATGGTCGAATACGTGTCCATGGTCCTTGTTTCATTGAAGTTTCCTCCTTGTACCGCGGGAACAGTTTCGCGAGTTTTGCTGGGGCATGCCTCGCTTTTCAGCGGGCATTCCCGTCCAGGTTCACGTCCGCAACTTGTGCTCCCTTATCCTCTCTCTTGAAGTCCCAGAGCAGCCAATCATCGTTCGTCACGAAGTCCTGTTTTGCGGGGTCCCACTTCTTGGGCAACTTGCGGTTCGCTTCCTCGAGAAAGCGAAGCAATGGCTTCTGCGGCGGGTGCCTTTCCTCGTCGTCATCAATCCGTATGCGCTCCTTCCAGCCGAAACGATCGCGGTATTCGGCAAATCCAAAACCATCAAAGAAATGCTCCACCCCAACCAGCGGCAGATACCACAGGCTGGGACAGCCATTCAGATTCTCTTTGACGGGCACTTGAGTGATGAGCGACTCCAGCAGTTCCTTGCCCCGGTCGTCGTCCTCCAGGTGCTTCCTGAGGTCGGCCAGGGCCGGGAACTCAATGCGAGGGCTGACGAACAACACCGGCTTGAACTCGTTGCGCGCCAGAATGATTTCATTGGGTGTTCCGACGCTATAAATGTTGGTCGGGCAATAAGAGATGATGAAGTCGCTGGTATCCACCATCCGCAGATCAATATGTAACGCCGGCCAGAAGGACTCCGCTAATTGCGACCTCGCTTGTGCGCCTTTTTTTCCAGGAGTAAACGTCCAATCTTTCTTAACGTCCTTAGTCGTTTCACCTTCGCGGCCGTACTCATGCAATCCCCGTACGTCCGGCTTTGTCCACGGATCAAATACTGTCACGCTCATTTCTTTAAGAAACTGGCCCACGCGGTGGCGCCATCTGTGCTCCTTTTCTTCTTGTCGTGAGGCGACGAAATCCATTGGCCCCGAAAGATAGACCCTCGCCTCCTGAAGCAGCCCTTTTTCTTCCCGTTCAGCTTTCAACTTTTCAGCATTTGTTGTTGCTAGTGCAGTTGCCATATCGTTATCTCCATCGGTCGGCTACGCTCTTGCGAACCGCCGCAAATTTGTCACGGATCAAGTTGTGGTATTCCAGGTAAGCAGCTCGGAAATCGGCGAATGCTTTTCGGTAGATACCGTCGCCGGCCTGCGCTGCAATGCATGTTTCCAGCAGGGAAACCAATCTTCCGCGCTTTTCTGCCAGAGTGGCTCGAAGAGAATCCGTCTCTTCAAAATCGCCGAGATAACGGAGCCAGCCATCCATTCTGGCGTGTGACTCAATCGCCCGGTTAAAAACAGCCAGAAAAGGGGAAATCGCGGCACTCCGTTGCGACTGAAGATCTCCCGTGCTCTGCTTCGCTTTTGTGCGCAGAACACGCTCCGTCTCTGCGGTCCAAATAGCGGTTGCCGGATTCTTTTTCTCCTTCGCGGCGTCGTAGGTTGTATCGCTGATAATGTCGAAGAGTTGGTCAATTTCCACCGAACCCGCCTGGCCTAGCAGGATGCCTGCCTTTCTGGCGCGACGTTCGCAATCCATGAACTGGTCCCAGCTCAGGAGCGGACGAGCACTGTCTGTGGCCCGCGCGATGATTGCGTTGGTCAATGGGTCGTAGATGAATTTCTCGCGCAGGTGAGGCTTGTCTTTCGCGGTACGGCGTCCGAGCAAGACCCACGTGGATTTATGCCGCGTGTCTGTGAGGAGTGACGGCATCCCGAGCAGTTCCGCCTCCTCAATCATGAACTTGATCTTCTCGTAAGGATCAAGAATGGCTCTCGGCGTTTTGCTGAGATCGCGATTGTCGCAGAATGCGTTCCACGGCTCCACGATTCCGATAGGCATCAGCAGCATCTGTGCCGGTATGTGGGGATTGCTGAGAATTTCGCGCCATACTTTGCGCGCCGTCAGCGCATCCAGGCAGAGCCACATTCCCATCTTGAGGATGTCAACGGCAAGCGTGGTGTAAACCGATTGGATTCGTTGCGCCGCGGTGGCTGCGGTATAGACCGGGTCCACTGGACGTCCGTCTGTCACAATCACGCCTTTGGCATCGGCATGGTCCGCAACATCATTGAGTTCATCCGGGTCAAGGTACTCGAGCAAGTTGGGTAGCCACGCGTCCTCGACATTATCAGCAACTGCAACGTAGCGCAGTCCGAGGGTCGCGGCAGCGTCCACGACCTGATTGATGGTTTCTACCCGGTTGTGCCCCGTGGACTCAACATCAAGGTAGAGTGCAATTAGCTTCCGCCTCTGGTCCAACGGCGGATCGAGTTGGCAGGCAGAATTGATGGCATGGACAATCTCACGTGGCGACATGCCGGTCACGTCGTAGACCGCTCCGATGTCCGATGGCACATAAGGCTCAGCGCCTTCAAGTTTTGACGTCCCGCCGCCTTGCGCTCTTTGTGCCTGGTCCTGGTCATACCGGCTCAATTGCAGCCGCAGGTCGTTGACCAGTTCTTCAGGGCTCGCCGGACGAACGGCTGGCTTCAACATTCCCCCCCGGACGGGGGCCAGGTCGTCAATGGCTGCCGGATGGGGGAAGTTGCGAATGGGAATCGATTGGACCTCTTCGGAGATGTTGGAACTGGTTGGAACCGAGGCGGCAAACAACCGCGTTGCCATCGCCAAAAACGGCGGAATGGGCGAGACTGCCTGGCCCGGCACGATCAGCTCCCCGTCCAGGCCGAAACCCAGATCCATCGTCTGCAAGGCCTGGGCCTCGGGAGATTGCGCGATCCCCATCGTGTAGTAGTAACCTGCATCCAGGTCGCTGGCGCTCACGAAGTGCAATGCGCCGCATGGTTGTTTCTGCAATTCAATGAATCGCTTCTTGCCGCGTGGCCGCAGGGGGAATTGACCGTGCTTCACAGTCGCTTCCCAGCCGATTGCCAGCACAGCCCTGGCTTTGTCCGTCAACTGAAAGTTCACGGCCGTGAACGGTTCGACTTTCAATAGCGACTTCTGTAAACGGTCTATGACTGTCACTGCAAGGAGGGAAAGCCGCGCCAGTTCATGACCGCCATCAATTTCCGCCAGCCATCCATCCTGCGGAACATTGCCCACAGCCTTCTGGATTTCGTCGGTTAGAATCCCGGTCTTGGCAAGACGCAGCGCGCCTGCGACTTCATCTTTGGTCAACGCTCCTAGTTCGAGCGCGCTGGTCATTGCCTCGAATTCTTGAGCGGTAACATCAATTTCTATCTGCTGCTCGGGAAGTTCAATGTGCGTTATGGCATGCTCATCCCCCGGTGGAACAGGGCAAAAACGCAGCCGGCCTTGAAGGACATCTGTTACCAGGGCGGGATAGCGTTGAAATTGTTGTTGTAGTTCCGCCGGCGCAGCCGGCGGCTCTTTCACCAAACCCTGCGTTTTCATGTTTGCACCTCGCTCAAATTTATTTTCTGATCTTTTTGGTCAACCGAGCAGAAGCAGCACGAATGTGGCCCCATTTCATACGCGATTTCCCGAATGCATTTTGTGTTGGGAACTGGTAAGAGAAGTCATAGAGGATCGTGCGATATCAATTGCCAGCATATGACTAGGATTTAAGCTAGTATGTGACGTACATCACGCTATTTAGATAGCTTGTCCATTTCAGGAATATGTTTCCGATTTTAGGACTAATCACTGATCCAAACAAAATATTTTCTTGGGTCAGAAGGTCCAAACCGCAAGGTTGCTAAGTGTCACTTCCCATTTTTCCATTTCGGGATCAGGCTTAGTAATTAACGCATTTTAGGCGGGATGCGTCCGTGCAATATTGCACACATTGACGAAAAAAGCAGCTTTGAACCAAAAACTACCAAAAACAGCGTTGAGTTTTTGGTTGCGGCTATGCTGCGCTGTGGTGAAAGATTTTTGAATTTTTCCCTAGCGAAACTTTAGCGAAAATCAGCTACAATAAAGCAATGTCTTCAGTACCCGATTCCCTGGCCTGGGCCCATCCGGTGGTGCAGGAGTGGTTTGTACGGAAGTTTGGCGCGCCTACAGAACCGCAGGAGCAGGGATGGCCGCACATCCTGGCCGGACGCACCACTCTAATCTCCGCGCCCACGGGCTCAGGCAAGACTTTGGCCGCTTTCCTCACCTGTATCGACGCATTGGTGCGCAAGGCCCTCGCCGGCAACCTGATGGACCGCACCGAGATCCTCTACATCTCTCCGTTGAAGGCCCTGGGCAACGACATTCAGAAAAACCTGGAAGCTCCACTGGCGGAGATCACGGCTCTGGCCGGAGAAAAGGGGCTTCTCATGCCCCAGATTCGCACCGCAGTCCGCACTGGCGACACTTTGACGCACGAGCGCCAGAAGATGCTGAAGCGGCCTCCGCATATCCTGGTCACTACGCCAGAGTCGCTCTATATCCTGCTGACCGCGGCCAAGAGCCGGGCCATCCTGCGCGACGTGAAGACGGTGATCGTAGACGAAATCCACGCAGTGGCCGATGACAAACGCGGCGCACATCTCACGCTTTCATTAGAGCGGCTGGATCATCTCGTAGCTGGGGCTCCAAATGTATTTTCAGCAAATGACGGTCTGCAGGAGCTAGTATCCGTTGATTCGCAACACGAGCTGCGCCCTGATACAAATCAACGTCTGCCTAGAATATATCAACCTTTACCTGAGAGTTTTTCCGTAAAACCAGTCCGCATTGGGCTTTCGGCGACGCAGAAGCCCATCGAAGTTGTCGCCCACTTCCTTACCGGGAATGGACGCCCTGATCCAGTGGTGGTCAACGTAGGACACAAACGCGAACTTGATCTGGCCGTTGAGGTGCCGGGGATGGAACTTGGCCCCATCGCCACCAATGACATGTGGGACGAGGTTTACGACCGCCTCGCCGTGCTGGTGGGCCAGCACCGCTCTACCCTGGTGTTTGTGAACACGCGCCGCATGGCCGAGCGCGTGGCCTTCAACCTGGCGGAGCGCATGGGTGAAGACACGGTAGGAGCGCATCACGGCAGCCTGGCCCGCAAGCTGCGCCTGGAATCGGAAACCAAGTTGAAAGAAGGCCGGTTGAAGGTGCTGGTGGCCACTGCGTCCCTGGAACTGGGCATCGACATCGGCCATGTGGATCTGGTCTGCCACATCGGTTCTCCTCGCTCGATTGCGGTGGCGTTACAGCGTGTAGGGCGCGCTGGTCACTGGCGAGGGGCCATCCCCAAGGGACGATTCTTTCCCACTACACGCGATGAGTTAATAGAATGCGCGGCACTCGTTCGCGCGATCCAGGAAGGCGATCTGGACCGCCTCATCATTCCCGAGGCCGCCCTTGATGTGCTGGCCCAGCAGATCGTCGCCATGTGTTCAGCCGAAGAATGGAATGAAGATGAACTGTTTGCTGTAGTCACCCGCGCTTATCCTTATCGGACTTTAGAGCGCAAAGATTTTGAAGATTTGCTGACCATGCTGTCGGATGGCATCGTGGCCCAGCGTGGACGCTTTGGGGCCTACCTGTATCGGGACCGCGTCAACCGGCAGCTCAAAGCGCGGCGCGGCTCGCGCATGATCGCCATCATGAACGGCGGGGCCATTCCCGAGACCGCGCTATATACAGTGGTGGCGGAGCCCGAAGGAACAGTCGTCGGCACCTTGCATGAAGATTTTGCCGTGGAGAGCCTGAAGGGTGACATCGTTCTGCTGGGAAATATGAGCTGGCGCATCCGCCGCGTCGAAAATGCCGGGCGAATCCTGGTCGAAGATGCACACGGCGCACCCCCTTCGATTCCCTTCTGGCTGGGCGAAGCTCCCGGACGCACGGAAGAACTTTCCCGGCAGATTGGCGAATTGCGCCAGGCAATCAGCGACCTAACACCCAATACCGTTCCCGGATTCGTCAACCAGAAATCACCCGAGACCCTCAACGCAGTAGAGTGGCTGAAGCGGGAGTGCGGTCTCGATGATTCTGGAGCGGAGCAAGCTGTTGAATACGTCGTGACCGGCCGGGCGGTTCTGGGCGCGGTCCCCAGCATGAACACCATCATCGCCGAGCGCTTCTTTGATGAAGGCGGCGGAATGCAACTCGTGATCCATGCGCCTTTTGGGGCGCGCATCAACAAGGCCTGGGGCCTGTCGTTGCGGAAGCGCTTCTGTGTCTCCTTCAATTTTGAATTGCAAGCCGCGGCCACCGACAACGGAGTGAACATCTCCCTGGCCGAGCAGCATAGTTTCCCCCTAGCCGATGTCTTTCATTTTCTCCATGAGAATACGGTGAAAGAGGTGCTGCAGCAGGCGGCCCTGCTCTCCCCGGTGTTTGAGACGCGCTGGCGCTGGGACGCCAACCGCTCGCTGGCCCTGCTGCGCTACTGGGGTGGCAAAAAAGTTCCGCTGCAGATACAGCGCACCCGCTCGGCCGACCTTTTGGCTTCGGTCTTTCCCGATGTCGCAGCCTGCCAGGAAAATGTCGATGGGCCGATTCAGGTCCCCGATCATCCGCTGGTGCGCGAGGTCATGAAAGATATCTTCCATGAAGCCATGGACCTGAATGGCCTTAAACAATTGCTGCGCCAGATCAACTCCGGAGAGATCAAGTGCATCGCCGTGGATACGCCGATCCCCTCTGTTTTTTCCCACGAGATTCTGAACACCTTCCCCTATGCCTACCTCGATGACGCGCCGCTGGAAGAACGCAGAGCGCGGGCGGTGGAGATGCGCCGCGTCCTGCCCGATGCTGTACTCAATGAAGTTGGCGCTCTCGATCCGGCGGCCATCGCAGAAATCCGGGCCGATGCGTGGCCTGATGTTCGTGATGCCGATGAACTCGCCGACACTCTGCACAGCTTGATCGCCTTGCCCGAAAGCCTGGGCGCAAGCTGGCAGCCGCTGTTTGAAAGGCTGAGAGGAACGAATCGAGCTACCAGGACAAGACATGTCGGTGGAATACTTATCTGTGAACCACAAATAAAAGATGTGACACAGCCACCCTCGGCTGTGTCTTCTGGGAACTTAATGAGTGAAGATCAAACCCCACAGCCGGGGGCGGCTGTGCCACATGATGATTATTCTTTTGTTTTTTGGGTCTCTGCCGAAAAACGGAAGACATTCAGGGCCATCTATCCTGATGCACAGTTTGAAGATAACCTTCCCGAAGTAGAAACCGAAACACCTTCCCGCGACGACGCTTTGAAATTCATGGTTACCGGCTGGCTCACTCATCTTGGGCCAGTCACAGCATCAGGGCTGGCCAAGATTCTCAACCTTCCCGCGGCAGAGATCGAAAAGACGCTGCTGCGCATCGAAGCCAGTGGCCTTGTTCTGCGCGGTAACTTCGACAAGATCGCCAGAGAAACGACCGGCAGCGACGAAACCCAGTGGTGTGAGCGCCGCTTGCTGGCGCGCATCCATCGCCTGACTTTAGGCTCGTTGCGCAAGCAGATCGAGCCGGTCACAGCCGCCACATTCATGCGCTGGCTGGTTCGCTGGCAGCACGTCGCGCCCGGTTCCCAGGTGCGCGATGAGCATGGCGCCCTGGAAGTGTTGCGGCAGTTGCAAGGGTTTGAGATTCCCGCCAGCGCCTGGGAGCGCCAGATCCTGGAGCGCCGCATCAGCAATTACGATCCTAAGTTCCTTGACCAGCTCTGCATGACGGGGGCCGTGGGTTGGGGGCGTCTTTCCGCGCATCCGGCCATGCTGGAAGACTCCGCAGGCGGCGCGCGGCGCGTGGTGCCCACCAGCGTGGCTCCGATTACCTTTTTTGTGCGCGATGAGGCCGAATGGTTGGCGCTGTCCAGCGTCCGCTCCGCCCATGCCGATCTGGAGCAGGAGGCGCGCGGCCTCAGTCCCAGCGCCCATGAAGTGCTGGCCTTTCTTCGGTCGCGGGGCGCTTCATTCTTTGTCGACATTGTCCGTGGCTCTGGCAAGCTGAAAGCCGAAATCGAAACTGGCCTTTGGGAGCTGGTGGCGGCAGGGCTGGTGACCGCCGATGGCTTTGACAACCTGCGCGCCCTGATCGACCCCAAGCGCCGCTCCGGACAGAGCACCGGGAAAACCAACCGTCCAAGGCACAGTGCCGGACGCTGGTCTCTGCTCTATCAATCCGGGATTCAACTCGAACACCAGGCTACCAACCAGGCAATCGAGGGAGTCTGCCGCATGTTGCTCAACCGCTATGGCGTGGTCTTCCGCGAGCTGTTGGCCCGGGAGAGCATCCTGCCCCGCTGGCGTGAACTTCTGATCGCCTTTCGCCGGCTGGAAGACCGGGGCGAGGTGCGAGGCGGGCGCTTCATCAGCTCATTCATCGGAGAGCAGTTTGCGCTGCCCATCGCGGTAGAATCCCTGCGCGCCATGAGAAACATCGAGCCGACAGGAGAGATCATCACCATCTCCGCCGCCGATCCTCTGAACCTGGCCGGCATTGTGGTGCCCGGAGAGCGTGTGCCCGCCATCTCCGGCAAGCATGTAAGCTTCAGGGATGGCATAGTGGTCGAGACGCCTGGATTGCAGCCGATCGCAATTGGCAAATAGCAATGAACAAAAACGAGTTTTACCGCGGATGTGTGCGGATGGACGCGGATTCAGGGAACGAGAACCCATGAACAACGAAGCGCCACAATTAATTGAAGGCAAAGACTATTATCTTGAAAATGGCAAGTACGTCTTTACCGCACACTATCTTCTTAAGCGTGGCTACTGCTGCGAATCAGGATGTCGGCATTGTCCCTATGGATTTGTGAAGAAAGTTGCCGACGTAGAAGCTAGCAGCCAATAGCGCCGCGTTATTCATACCTCAAAGCATCCACCGGATCAAGCCGCGCGGCCTTCATGGCGGGATAGATGCCAAAAAACAAACCCACACTGCTGGCAACGCCCACGCCCAGCAAGATCACGCTGATGGGCACCGACGAGGGGAAGTGGGCGAGACGCATTATGAAGCTGATGCCGAGCGAAAGAATCACGCCAATCACTCCACCTGCGCCAGTCAAGGTCATGGCCTCCGTGAGAAATTGGAAGCTGATGTCGCGCTTGCGCGCGCCAATGGCTTTTCTGACGCCGATTTCACGCGTCCGCTCGGTCACGCCCATGAGCATGATATTCATCACGCCTACTCCGCCCACCAAGAGTCCAATGGAGACAATACTCACAACCAGGACCAGAATTCCGGACATGATTTGGCGAAACTGGTTGCCGGCCTGCTCGGCGCTGCCGATGCCAAAGGTGTCCGGCTTGTCAAAAGCTACATGGCGACGCTGGCGCAACAGCCCTCGGACCTCATCTTCGGCTGCCGCCTTCATCCCCGGATAGGCCATGGCAGTAATGAAGTGCTCATCATCCTGGGGATGGTGCTTGCGGTAAGTACGATAAGGAACAACCACGTCGTTGTCTCCGCCGCCAACCGTGGTGTTTTTTTTCTTTTCCAGAACGCCAATCACTTCATAAAGATTGCCGCCCACCTCCAAAGGCTTGCCCACTGCGCTTTCACCGGGAAAGAGAGTGTGCTCCACGTTATAGCCAATCACCACCACGTCGGCACGATGCAGGTCTTCCAGGTCGGTAAAGAACCTGCCATCTTTCATCCGGGCGTTTTGAACTTCGGCATAACTGGCGGTTGATCCCGTGAAATTAATGCTGGTAAGTTCGTGGCCTTTGTTGCGCGCCGTGTAAATGACCCTCGGCGGCCCTCCCTGGACCACCCTGGGAAATACCTCGATGCTGACATCTTTAATTGCCGGAACCAGTTCCTTAATTGCAATGCCATCTTCATAGGTCAACGGCTTGCGGGTGCGCTCTTCCGGAGTCAACCGGCCGAAATGCTCATTGAATTTGAAGATGAAGAGATTGTTGATGCCAAAATCGTTGAGGGACGCCTGCACATTATCTTCGAATCCCAGAAGCACGGAGGCCACAACAATCGCTACCGTGACGCCGATCACGACCCCCAGCACGGTCAGAAATGACCTGGCCTTGTGCGTACGAATGGTTTCCAGGGCCATCTTCACGTTCTCGCCTAGTAACTTGGAATGAATCATAGTTAAGTCTCTGCCCTCAGGGCTTCAATGGGATCTAGACGTGCTGCTTTGCTGGCCGGATAGATGCCAAAAAACAAACCAATCACAGTGGATACTGCAATGGATACCACAACCCAGACAATGGGCACAGCCATGGGCACGGAAGTGGTACGGCCCACCACCACAGCAATCAGGGTAGCAAAGATCACGCCCAGGGCTCCGCCCACGGCCGACATGACCGAAGCCTCAATCATGAACTGGAGCAGAATGTCGCGGCGTGTGGCACCCAAGGACTTGCGCACGCCAATTTCCCGGGTGCGCTCGGTTACGCTGGCCAGCATGATATTCATGATCACAATACCGCCAATGACCAGGAAGATGGCGACAATGAAGATCGAAGTCGTTGCCAGACCTCCGGTGATGTTGTTCCACAGGTCCATGAGGGCTGAGGGTTCCAGGATGCCGAAGTTGTCCTCTTCGTTGGGCTTGAGGTGATGGCGGGCCCGCATGAGCGCCCGCGATTCGTCTTCCGCCATGGGCATCAGATGCGGGGCCGCCGCCTGGATGTTAACGCTCGCGCTCTCCTGAGTGCCGTAGACCTTCCGGTAGGTTTGAAGAGGGATATAGACAAATCCATCCTGTGAATTGCCGAAAGTAGAGCCGATCTCTTTGGCTGTCCCGATCACCTCATAAGGCTTGCCTTCAACGATGATGGTCTTGCCCAGCGGATCCACGCCGATAAAGAAGCGTTTTACCACGTCGTTCCCGATCATCACGACGTCGGAGCGGTGCTCGTTGTCGCCGTCGCTGATGTAGCGGCCAAGAGCGGGCTCTTCGACGTCCATTTCTCCGATGTTGGCGGTTACCCCTCGAACGTCAATGTCCTCCAGGCTCTCATTCCCGTATTTCACCTTCCCCAGGTGCCGAAGCTCCATGCCAACATTCTTGGCCAGCGTCATGTTGTCGCGCAGGTATTCAAAATCTTCAAAGGTGACTTTTTTGTTGCGTCTCTGGAGCCTTACGAACTCGTCCAAGCTGGTGATGATCGGAAATTGCCTGACCAGGTACACGTTGGCGCCGAAATTGGCTACCCGCGTCGAGATATAACTATTCATCCCCTCAATCAGGGAAACCACGACAAGGAGCGTGGAAACAGACAGGATCACGCCCAGCAGGGTGAGAAAAGAGCGCAGTTTATGGGTACGCAGGGTCTCAAGGGCAATGCTTGCGGGTTCGCGCAGCGAGATCCTTCTCCGTACAGTACTGTTTTCGGCCATCGGTTATCAACAGAATAGTGCCTGGAGTCAGGCAACACAAGGCTTTCTCTGATCCTAGATATAGACGGACGGCAGAGGCATTTAGTTCGATCTTTTTTAAGGTTCGGCAAGATTTTGGTTGTCGCCTGGGCGGTTGCACGGCATGGTAGAATCCATCCACCACTCCCCATGAACTTCTTGTAGCGAAGGTTCTGACCTATGAAGACTCGCCCTGGATGGTTTGCCTGGTTTTTTTGCCTTCTTGTCGCCTTGAGCATCCTGCCCTGTGCTTACGCGGATGGATCTGCGTGGGTGGAAGTTCGGTCGCCTCATTTCTCCGTGGCTACAGATGCGGGTGAGAAACGGGGCCATGAGGTTGTCCTGCGCTTTGAGCAGATGCGCGCCGTTTTCGCCGCCCTGATGGTCAATGCCAACGTAAACATCCCCATACCTCTGCAGATTGTTGCGTTCCGCAACACCAAGGAGTTCAGGCAATTTGCTCCACTATGGCACGGCAAGCCGACGCAACTTGCGGGGCTGTATCAGGGCGGTGAAGACCGCAGCTTCATCATGCTCGACATGTCAGTGGAGAACCCGTGGGCCGTCGTATTTCATGAATATGCGCACCAACTCATGAATGGAATGCTCCAGAAGCAGTTTTCCCCCTGGTTTGAAGAAGGTTTTGCCGAGTACTTTTCCAACATCGAGGTGGACAACAAAGAGGCCCGGGTGGGCAAAATCCCGCTGCAAACCCGCGAGATCGTGCAGCAGAACGTGATGAAGATCGCTGATCTCTTCAAAGTGCGCCAGAACTCCCAGACTTACAACGAGAGCGGTGATCGCCGGACAATTTTTTATGCCGAATCGAGCATGGTTGTACATTATCTTTATGATAATCAGCTCATTCCCAAGCTTTCACTCTATTTCGATTTAGTGACGAACAAGAACGTGGCGGTTGAGGATGCCATCCAGCAGGCTTTTGGGATGAGCGCCGCGCAGTTCGACAAGGCTTTGGATAAGTACATGCATGGCAACACGTACAAGTATTATGCGATACCTACTCCTGCCAACATCGCCAGCACCGGCTACACGACGACTCCGTTGAGCCTGGCTGACAGTAATGCTGTTCTTGCGGATATCCATCTGCACTCCCACGATTATCAGGACAAGGCCATCGCTGAATTTCAGGAGATACTGAAAGCCGATCCGAACAACGCCATAGCGTGCCGGGGATTGGGTTACGGCTACCTGCAGAAACATGACTACAAACAGGCGGCAGAGTATTTCCGCCGCGCGGCGCAGTCCGACTCCAAAGATCCGCGCGTCCACTACTACTCCGCGCTGCTCATGAGCCGTGAAAATGGCTTCAATAATCATTCCGACCTGCCAGAAATGACCAAGGAACTGGAGACGGCGATCGCTCTGGACCCGCAATTTGCCGACCCGTACATGCTCTTGGGATTTGCCCAGGCGCATGGCGGAGATCCCGGCAAGGGCCTGGAGACGATGGAGAAAGCTATCTCGCTGAACCCCCGCAACACAACCTATCAATTCAATCTGGCGCAGATGTACATAAATAATCACAAGTTCGACCAGGCCCTGGCTGTACTCCACGCCCTGGAGAAGATCCAGGACCAGCAACTCTCTCTGCGTGTAGGCGAATCGATACGGTATGCAGAGCAACGGAAAGAGATGTCCCAGGCAGCCGAACGGCCGGAGCGATCCCAGGCATCTAATGCAGCCGCCGATGCGCCGACCACGGAGACGCCTACGGTGACTCTAAGAAGGTCGGCACACTCTGAACAAGCTGCTCCCGATTCCCAGCCTGAAGCATCCAGACCTGACTCGCCCCAGCCTGAGCCAGCAAAACCCGTATCGTCAAAAGCCCCGGCGCCGGTTCGGTTCCTGCAAGGAATATTGCAAGCCGTGGACTGCTCCGCGCCACCGGCTGCGGTTGTGACGGTAGTGTCAGGAGCAAAGACTTGGAAGATGACTATCGCCGACACCAATCACCTGGTCCTCTTCGGAGCAGATAAATTTTCATGCTCCTGGAGCAAACAGAGAGTTGCTTTGAACTACCGTGATGAGGGTAACGCCCAGGGCAGCGTGGTTTCTATGGAAATTAAATGATTCGGTCTTTAGTCCTTAGCCTTTAGTCCTTAGCCCTTGACCCCAAATCGCCGACCACCTCTATCCTGTATCCTGCACTCATATACTTGATCATAAGAATAGTTCTAGAGTATTCATATTAAGAGGAAATTGAGCCTTTTCTTATCTCAGATGAGCCAACCTTCGGCCCTTATTTTGGTTCTCACTAGTCAGTATTGCTGGATGTAACTCTCCCTTCAGGTCAACAAAAGCCCCAACATCCAAGTGTGGAAATTCAATCGAACGGACAAACACCGAAGCTGCGGTACTGGGGCAGAAGCAGCGTCCGGAGGAGATTAAGATACAGCCGGCAATGTGACTTTATTTGTGGAGTGTCTCTGCGTGATCTCGATTCGTTCCCTGCTGGTTTTGGTTTTGTTGTTTATCTTTGCTGCGACGTTTGGAAATGTCGCCTATGGCCAGAGCTGCGCGGCCTCGGTGGATAAGACGGTGGCCATCTGCTCGCCGGCTAACGGAGCCACAGTGGGCTCTCCTGTGCAATTTACGGCTGCCGCTCTCGACAACGAACACCCCATCACCGGCATGGTCCTCTATGTAGATTCCCAGA
>Ga0070730_10001045_pt1 | contig 27792 bp, 25 predicted proteins | sample Coa_R1_3_FD_66447 | JGI IMG/M metagenome (GOLD analysis project Ga0070730, IMG submission 66447) | Surface soil microbial communities from Centralia Pennsylvania, which are recovering from an underground coalmine fire - Coalmine... | ecosystem: Environmental > Terrestrial > Soil > Unclassified ... | reverse complement strand
GACCCAGCTCGCAGGCCGCTACTATGGGTCGGACGATTCGCACTCCATCGATGGATTGCTTGGCCAGGCAGACATCGCCGACATTGATGGCGACGACGTTCGAGCGCTGGCACTGCTTTCGCAAGCCGATCCGCTCATTCGGGCAGCGCATCTCGATAAGTCGCCGATCCGCGCGAAATGGCTGCTGATCCGCGGCGAATCTCTGTTCGGAGATGCCGCGAAGGCCGCCGACGCACAAGCATCGCTCGAGGCATCTGCCGCCTTGTTCAAAGCCGTTGCGCCACGAGACCCACGCCACGTAGAAGCATTGCTCGATCTGGGATCTCTGTCGCTCGAGCAATCACGATTTTCTTCGTCGGCCGATTACTATCAACGAGCAATCGCCGTCGCGCAAGCGAACGCACTGTTGGAGGGCGACTTATTGAACCCGTACGCGGGACTCGCCTTGGCACGAAGGCGCCTGGGCGATTTCGAAGGTGCGGCGATGTCATTTGCGCGCGGCACAGAGATCGCCGAGCGCACCTATGGTCGCCAGACACAACGTTATTGGAGGATCGCTTCGGACTGGGCGCAATTCCGCTACGAACGCGGCGAGCGGCAGGCAGCGTTTGCCGCATTCAACGAATTGCTGCAGAATCTACCCCGGGGACAAGTTGAGTTTCGAAACGCCACGGATGCGATGGAGGCGGCGCACGTGCTGCGCAAGTACGGCTACTGCCTCGCCGTCGACGGCCAAGGTGCGCGGGCCGTTCAGCAATTGGAGCAAGCTCAGGCTCTCCTCACTAAATCTGCGCCGCACGCCTTCGATTCCGGCCGATTGCAGCTCGACCTCGGAACGGCCTATCAAGCCGCGGGCCGCATTGCGGAGGCCCGCGAAGCATTCACGGCCGCCTTGACCGACTGGAGAGCCCAGAAAGCATCCGCATCGAAGCTCGCGAGCGCCCTTGAGCGCTGGGGACGTTACCTGTTATCTCAAAAAGACCCGAACGGCGCCACCTCGGCATTTGACGAAGCTCTGCAGTTGTCAAGGGGACACGCCACCGAAGCGGCTTTGCTCTCGCGGGCGGGATTGGCGGCGATCGCTGTATCGAAAGGCGACACACGCGCCGCACTGTCCGCCAGCAAGGGCGCTATGGATCAACTCGGCCACCCCGAGGGATACTACGATATTCGCATCGAGCCCTATATCTGGGCCATTCGCGCGCGATCGTTGCTGTTGGCCGGCGAGCCGGAGTCTGCCCGTGCGCTGGCGCTGAAGGTGCGCGATGCAGCGTCAGTTTATTTTGCTCCGGACGCTCCGTCGCTCATTGAAGCCGAGGGGCTATTGCGAAACCCACCCACTCGTGTGTCGCTCCATTAGCATAACTACGTCCGCGAATACCCAGCCACTCGCGGCGCCTGAAGAACTCAGTCAGGCCCGCCTTCGCACCATCTGTTTTCGGCTTGGCCGCCACTTTACCCGCCACGAAACCGGTCGCTGCCCCCGCCACAATCGCCGTGACGACGACAACAACAAAATCATGACCGCCCTTGGCGCCAGCGGGGCACTCATGGCCGGCCGTACATGGTGGGGGCGGGGAACCGCTCGCGACCGTCGCCGCAGTCATGTCCGAGATCTGTGCGTGCATACTCAATCCGTTCACGCGATTCTCGATGGACTGAAGCACCTTTTCCAGCTCAACAGTTACTGCTCCGTCAAACCCAATCTTGTAACTCACGCGCATCTGTCGTCTCAGTTACGAATCCCGCACCCCGCCGTCACGCTACCCATGCGATAAAGAACGCAATTCACTATTCGCCCTAAGCTTGATAGTTCCACTCAATCATGTCCACCCTTCGCGCCATCGGGAACGATCGGGCTGTCTGCAGAGCCACTACTCAGCCCGACGGCGGTGGATGCGACGGTCGACTTGCCTTTCGACGTATTGGCCGCGGGCCCCTTCCCGCCGACAGTTTTCGATCCCGGATCCTTCATGGGCCGACCCTTGCGCGGCCCCCCGCGCTTACCAACGGTTTGATTTTTCATGTTTAGCTCCTTGTCCTTTTCCACCGACTTCCCAGAATCCTTGAGCTGCCCGCAGACGATATGACCCATATGCGTTCCGTGCGGGCTCCGTCATGCGGGCAGCTCTGCCAAATATAACGGAATGCGAGGCCGATTCCCGACATCCGAATGGCCCTGCATCTTCCCTGTAGGCCGTGCCCGGACGGGGTGGCCGGCCATCTGATGACATGCCTCGCATGCAGTGCCTACCCTGCCATCGACTTACGCGCGGCATTCAGTGGCTCTTCGCTCACACCGAAGGCAGCGCGGCCTCCGTTCATCTGGACACACGTTGTCAATTCAATGCGTCGACTGCCCAAGTATCTGCAAATCCAGCGCGTCACGCCTGACCAACGACCCATCGGATGCCGCGTGCAGGGTGTGTTCGAGCTCATCGGCGACTACAATGAGTTGCGCGGGGCTGCGTGCACTCCTCTGCGGTAGTCGGCACGGCCGATACGCTCGCCGATCCATGAGTACACGGCACCGGATCGCTTTCACGCCTCCCGCGAGCTGGTGGAAGCACAGCGCGGCGAAGTTCACCGGGTGCTGCGCGAACTCAACATTCCGGGGTTTTGAAGCTCCACTCGATACGGCTGCGCAGCGCGGCAAATGAACAGATGCGCGGGCAGCACGTTGAGAAATTCAAAGCGCCGCCGCACATCGCGAAAGATGCGGCGCAAATCGCGCAGCACACGCGTGGAGAATTGAAAGACCACGAATACGCCGCCGGGCGCCAATGCCATGTTCGTATCGCGCAGCGTGCGCTCCCGCACCTCGGCGGGCATGGTGCTGAAGGGAATCCCGGAGACGATGTAATCGGCGCAGAGATAGCCGCAGTCGCGCAGGATCTCGACGACATTATCCGCGGGCCCCTCCACCACTTTCAGCCGGTCGTCGACCATTGCCGACCGTAGGAACGCGACGAACTCCGGATTCGTTTCGATCACGATGAGGACCGCATCCGGACGCATTCTGCGCAATATTTCCCGGGTCACGACTCCGATGCCGGGTCCATATTCGACGATCACCCGTGCACGCGACCAGTCGATTTGCGCGAGAAGCCGCCTGACGAGGAAGCGCGAGCTGGGCACGATCGAACCCAGCATTTTTGGGTGGCGCAAAAAATTGCGCGCAAACAGCATGGCGGCGCCGTTCGGCTTCTTGGAACTTCGAATCCTCATTACGCGGGCATTCATGTCGTGCATTTGGAACTTCGAATCCTCATCAAGTGGAGATCTGTCGTGCATTTGGAGCTTCGAATTCTCATTGGGAGGGCATCACCTCGTGCACTTTTACCATTCTTTTCGCTCGGGAGCGACCGAGTCAAGGCCGAAAACTGCCCGCTCCCCGTGCGCGCCGCGCATTCGCAATCGCCCGTCCACTGCGCGAACCAGAATGGGATGCGCACGCGAATTCCCACGGCATGGCGCCCAAGCGGACTTCATCGCTATGCCGGGGGCGGCTGGATTTTGCACGTCTAGAGCCCCCGCTTGCAAACGAGCGTCGGCGGTTCCCTACAGAGCGCGCGCCGTTTGTGGGCTGATTCGCGCGGAAAACCGCGCGCGTTGCCCGCAGGCGAAGTCCTGATTTGTCCGACAACCTGCGACCGCGGATGGAGAGATTCTGCGCTTTCACGGCCGTGAGCTTTCACGGCGTGATTTGCATTTCCACACAGGAGGCACCAATGCTAGTCAGAGACATCATGACCCGCGCCGTCAAGACGATTCCGGCTGATGCGACGTTGCGAGAAGCGGCGCGCCTGATGGCCGCGCAAGACTGTGGAATATTGCCGGTGGCGAAGGGCGACCGGCTTGTGGGCATGCTGACCGATCGCGATATCGCGCTGCGTGCCGTTGCGCAGAACAAGGATCCCGACACGTGCACGGTCCAAGCCGTCATGACCGGAGACGTAAAGTATTTGTTCGAGGACGAAACGACGGAGGATCTGGTCCGCAATATGAGCGATCTCCAGATTCGGCGGCTCCCTGTTCTTGACCGCGATAAGCGGCTGGTGGGCATCGTGTCCCTGGGAGACTTGGCGGCGAAGACCGGCGATGGCCGTGCCGCGGCGGCGCTACGATCCGTATCGGGAGCCGCTCCGACGGAAGGGCCCGTGGCCGGCTAGCTGCGATGGTCAGCATGACGAGACCAGAGGTTCTTACCGTCGGCGCGAGTGCGGCCCTGACCGGGATCAGTCTACCATGCGACCGGGCGGCGGATTCGAGATCTGCCCATCCGCCTGGAAAAGCTGATTGAAACCTAGCGAGGTCGCGAATACAACATGCCCGTGGAATCGCTTGATCGCCCCGTCCATACGCGGCCCCCGGGAGCGGCCGCCGGGGCGATCGCGGTGCGCATCGTGCTGGGCGTGGTTGCGCTCCTTGTGCTCCTCGTGGTCGGCCTGGCGCTCATACCCGACAAGGAATGGAAGCATCTCATCATTGGCATGGTATCCAAGGAGACCGGGCGCGAAGCATCCATCGATGGCGAGGTGCGAATTCGGTTTCTGCGCCTCGATCCCAAAATCGAGGTGCAGGGCTTCCGACTGGCCAATGCGGACTGGGTGAAGGGTGGACCGATGCTCGAAGTGGGCCGCCTCGAAGCCCGGTTGAACCTGCCGGCGTTGCTCCGGCTGCGCGTGGAATTGCCGCGCGTCGAAATCGACGGGCTGAAGCTCGACGTTGAACGGGACGCCGGCTCCAGAGTCAATTGGAGCTTCTCCGCGCCCAATGCCAAACCCGCGAACAGCTCGCGGCCGGCGCGCCTGCCGATCGTGAGGCAATTGATCGTGAACGACGGAGAGCTGACTGCAAGCGATGCCATCCGTAAACTGAAGTTTCACGGCGGATTTTCCATATCCGAGCAGCAGAAAAAAAAGAACGCCGCGGACGGCGCATTGCGGCTGCGAGGTTCGGGGGAACTGAATGGGAAACCGTTCGACCTGCGCGTCGATGGCGGGCCGCTTTTCGAGGTCGACACCAGCAAGCCCTACGGCTTCGATGCGGCGATCAGCGCTGCGGACATAAGGCTCGATGCGCACACGGAGATCCTACATCCCTTCGACCTCGCCGCCGTTACGTCGAAGTTCCACCTCACCGGCAAAGACCTCGCGGACGCTTATTATTTGACCGGTCTGGCGCTGCCGAACACTCCGCCCTACGATGTCGCCGGGACCGCGGTTCGGGACCAACTGAAGTTCCGCATCGACGACTTCCAAGGACGGTTGGGCGGCAGCGACCTGCACGGCAAACTCGGCATCGACATGGGCGCCGATCGTCCGAAGCTCACGGGAGACCTTGAGTCCAAGCTCCTGGATCTCGCCGACTTGGCCGCGCCTTTGGGGACCCAGGCATCGCCGCAGCGCAAGTCCGGCACGCTCGATCGCACGAAAGCCAATTCGAGCGACGCGAGTGCCAAGCCCAAGCCGGACCAGGCGGCCCCCGCGACGGCGGGACTCCTGTTGCCGGATGCCGATCTGCAGGTGGAGCGCGTACGCGCCATGGATGCCGATGTGCGCTTCGATGCCACCGCGATCAAGACCGCGAAACTTCCCATGAAAAAGGTGCGCTTTCGCCTCCTCCTGGACGACGCAAAACTGATGCTGCAGCCGCTCGAATTCACGCTGCCCGAGGGCCGGTTTTCCGGCAGCGTCGCGATCAACGCCCGCGGCGCTACGCCGCAGACCGACATCGACATGAAACTCGATGGCGTGAATCTGGAGCAATTCAAGCCCAAGGGCAGCGAAACCGCGCCAATGGACGGTCAGATGGTGGGCCGCATGCGTTTGCACGGCACCGGAAGTTCGGTGCACAAGACGGCGGCCAATGCCAACGGTGACGTGACCCTGGTCGTGCCCAAGGGAGACATGAGTTCGGCCCTTGCCGAACTCACCGGAATCGATCTCGCCAAGGGTCTGGGGCTGCTCCTGACGAAGAAGAATGACAAGACCGAGATTCGCTGCGGCGTCGCGAGCTTCCACGCCGACAACGGCGACTTGAAAGCCAATGCTCTCGTGGTGGACACGACGCATGTGCTGGTCACCGGCGGAGGCGACGTCAACTTCGGGAATGAGGCGCTGCATTTATCTTTGCGCGGCAAACCGAAGGAGGTGCGACTGGTCCGTCTGCGCGCGCCCATCGAGATAGGCGGCACGCTTGCCCACCCCAAAGTCGGACTCGAACCGGGGCACGTACTCAGTCAGGCCGGCGGGGCCGCCGCGCTGGGCACGCTGCTGACGCCGGCCGCCGCGGTATTGGCCTTCGTAGGCGGCGGACTGGCCAAGGACGCGAACTGCGCCGTCGTCGCCCGCACCGCCGAGGAGAAACACGTCCCGCCGGTGCATCAATAGGGGGTTCCCGACAGACTGCGATGCATGGGCACCCGGCGCCCAACGCGCGCCACTGGGATCGTCGGTGGAATCCTTCGGCCGATGCACCACCCCTGTGGCCGGAGGAGGCGCAGAGTGAGAATGCTGGAGACCGCGCCGTGACGCGGCGATCGCCGCGTCACGGATCCCTCAGCCGACTCCTTTTGAACACGCGGTTCAAATCATCGAATCACATCGGAGCAGATCGCACCGGGCAGATCACATCGTGTTGCGGGTTTCCCACTCCTTGACCTGCTTTTCCGCCTCGTCCTTTTTGATGCCATATCGTTCTTGAACACGGCCGACGAGTTGGTCGCGCTTGCCCGCGATCCGGTCCAATTCGTCGTCGGTGAGCTTGCCCCACTGCTCCTTGACCTTTCCCTTGAACTGCTTCCAATTCCCTTCTGCGCGATCCCAATTCATGCTGGTTCTCCTGGTTGTGTGCAATGAGACCCAGATACTAATGATGATCGCAGAAAGAGAGGATCCCACTAACCCAAGCAAGCGCTGTGAGACCTTTCCGACGGCGCCATCGATGGGCCTCAGCGGATCCGCAGTTTGCGCGCACGCCATAGCAAGACCGACAGCACCAGCCAAAGACCCAGGGCCGCCGCAAGCACCCACGCGGCATCATGGAGCGGCAACAATTTCCATACCAGGAAAGCGAATGCGGCGAGGGCGAGACTTCCCATCGCCGCGCCGCGAGCATCGAGGGCGGCCGCCAACCGTCCACGAATCGTGTGTCGGATCCCGCGGCGGCGCTTCTTTTGGCGTTCATGCTTCTCGATGAGCGTTGCGCCGGCCGGAAAGATCGCCGGAAACGCCAGGAACAGGCCACCTACGACAGGCCCAAAGTGTCTGGCAACCAATCCCGTTGCGGCGGTAATCGCACCGCCGAGTACGAACCGGGTGAGATATTCGTGCCATCGGAGCCGCCGCAGCGAGGTCAGATTGAATCGAATTTTCATCGGCTATCTCAGGAACAGCGACCAGATGCCGAATGCGCAAATGGCCCACCCGAGCAGCATCGAGAGTGTTGTGGGGGCGGCTCCGAGATGTTTTTTTGCCATGAGATGGACGCAGGCCAGCGCATAGATGAAAAAGGCCAGCGCGCCCGCGATCATCGATCTTGCCTCCAGGGCGGCATAATGTTTGCCCTCGCCGGCCACGGTGAGGCTCAGCGTTGCCAATGCGACCGATGGGGCAGCGCCGAAAAGTCCCGCGAAACTCTTCGGTCGCAGCACATCCCCGATCACGGCAAAGACAGACACGACCAGGCCACCCAGAAGAAATCTCTCGACAAACATGGCTGGTATCCTCCCGGATCTTCGAGGTGCGCTGGCGTCGCTCGGCAAGTGACCTGTAGGCAAAGGCCGATAGGCGTCAAGCGACGCATGTGGCACCATCAATTCATGGCTACCCGTTCCAAAAGGGCCGTGGGGCTAGCCGATCCTACTCGGCTGCCGGCTTTTGACGAGGATGATTCCGATCTCATTGCGGTCATCATCGAGACACCGAAAGGCAGTCGAAATAAGTACGCGTTCGACCCGGATGAGCGCGTCTTCGCCTTGAAAAAGGTCTTACCTGCCGGCATGGCATTTCCATATGATTTCGGATTCGTCCCCTCTACGCGGGGCGGCGACGGCGATCCGCTCGATGTGCTGGTCCTGATGGACGAGGCCGCGTTCGCGGGGTGCAAACTCACCTGCAGAGTCATCGGCGTGATCGAGGGAGAGCAGGGCAAAAAGGGGAAGTCGGAACGCAATGATCGCATCGTGGCGGTCGAAAACGACAACCACAGCTATGCTCACGTGAAACGGATCGACGATCTGGGGAAGCTTTTCGAACGGGAGCTCGAGGAGTTTTTCGTGAACTATCATCGCTTGAGCGGTCAGGAGTACCGCATTCTCGCGCTCAAAGGGCCGGCGGCAGCGCGCCGCTGCGTGAAGCAGGCACGCAAACGCGCCCTCCATTGACCGTCGAGTTGCAGCGCGTTTCCATCGAGCACCCGGGGAACACCGCTCACTGCGCACCGAAGCCTTGCCGACGCCGGAGGGTCGATGTCCGCGTGGGGAAACGTCAAATTCGCCGCATCGGGAAATTCCCGCGCGGCGCGCACTCACAGCCGCCCGGTGACCACCAAGATCAGCAGCACGATGACCAACAAGCCCAGCCCTCCACTCGGGTAATAACCCCAAGAGGTACTGTATGGCCATGCCGGCAGCGCGCCCAGCAAGAGGAGAACCAGGATGATGAGTAATATTGTGCCTAGAGACACGGGGTCGCTCCTTTTTCCGTTCTTTGGGGCGTAGTCTATTGCAGTTGCGGTTCTGGCATCGTCGGGATAACCGAGTCGATGCACGTAGGAACTTTCTTAGCGGCCTCACGCGATTCGCCGTAGGAATCGGACCACCATCGGAATAGGACTACCGTCGACTGCGAATCCCGGCGACATGCGCGCACGGAGCATGAGCGTATAGAGTTGGCGATGTCGCGGCTGGGGAGGATGATCGTGATTCGAAAATTGAGCAGCGGCGAATACCGTCTGTATTCGAGAAAAGTCGACCCCAAGACCAAGCGGCGCCGCAACCTCGGCACCTTCAAGACCCGAGGCGCCGCCGAAAAGCACGAGCGGGATGTGCAGTATTTCAAGCGTCAATGATGATGACGCGCTATGGTTCGCGTACCTTTCGGGTTCGCGGCTTCTTCGTCGCGATGTGTCCCCCGACGACCCGCGCCGCAACATGCGGAAACTCGAGCGCGACCATGACCGCATAGATGGCCGCGCCGGCAGCGATGAGGACCGACAACAAAACGAGGCCATTCAGGTGCGGCCGTAAAGCCGATTGCATCAGAGCCACAAGGACTCCCATGACTATCGCCGCCGCCAACGGCGGCATCTGCGGCTTCAAGATCTGGCGTGCCCGGATTCCGCACCGTTTTTTCGCCGTCATCAATGGAAGCGCCAGCAAAGCGAACGGGCGCGCGCCGACCGCTGCCGCACTCGCCATCAAGCCGAACGGCGCCGCAATGCAGACCGCCAAGACCGCTCCGATGGTTTGTATGGTTTCGAGCCATGCTTCCGCGCGCTGTTCACTCTGCGACATGAGCAGCGCTCCGACGGTGTAGATCGTTACGTACGGAATGCAAGTCAGCATGAGCATCTGAGCGGGAACGATACCGGGGTACCAGCGCGGATCCAGCCATGTGTGAAACAGGGTGGGCATCACGGCGGCGCCGCCGAGGCAAGCCGGGAAGCTCAGCACGGCATAGCGAAATGCCAGCCGGTCGATGGCCTCGGTCAGTCCGATTCGGTCCGCCGTGTATTGCCGCAGCGCCACCCGGGCGACCGTATAACGCGGCACCAAGAACACTTGAACCGCGATATCGCTCAACCGGAGGGCCAGGCTCATGACTCCAAGATCATTCGCTCCGAGAAATGTGCCCAAAATGAACCGCGGTACGCTGCCGGAAGTCCAGCTCATGCAGCGCGATACGAACAGCGGCAGAGCAAGCGCAGGGAACTGGCGGAGATGCCTCATCGATGAACCAAACCGGAACGGCAACGGCGTCGCGCGCCAGAGCATGATGGCTGCCAGACCCTTCTGTGTGATGACCTGCCAGACCAGCGCCCACACACCGTAATTCAAGAGCGTCAGTGCGACCCCGACGACACCGCCCGCGATCAGACTGACGATCGTGCGAATGGCGAGCGGGCGAAACCGCATGTCGCGCTTGCACGCCGCGTTGGCCGGCGCAGCGATGACGGAAAGGATCGGCAGGACGGCCATGCAACGGCTGACGGCGACCAGCTGCGGCTCGCCGAACCATCGTGCGATTGGAACGGCAGCCGCGAAGATGCCGGCCCCGAAGAGGATCGACGCGAGCGCGCATAGTGTCGTCATCGCGGAGAAATGCTCGGGTTCCGTGTGAGGGATGCTGATCAGAGTCTCGGTGGCGCACTCTCCCAGGACGAGTTCGACAAAGCCCGCGAAGATCATGATGATGGACATCAAGCCGAAGGGCCGCGGACCGAGCAGCGGAGCCTGAATGGCGAATAGCAGAAATCCGAACGCCTGCATGAACGCGGTCTGCGTCGTCACCCATGAGGTCGACGACCACGGGCCGATGAACCGCTTGATCAGCATTGTTTTGAAAAATAATAGCCTTTGTAGGCTCGAATCGAATGCTCGGGATGGAAAGGGATGTGGCACGACAGGTCGTTCTCCCATTCGTCCACCATCCGATACCCCAGCGACGTGAAATTACCGACGAATTCCGCTTCGTTGAACAAGTGATTGGGGAGCAGCGCCGTCCCCATGTTTTGTATCGTCACGGCCGCCGGCTGAGGATACACCGGCACCTTGTTGAGCACTACATGGCGCGGCAACGCTTCTTGCGCACGCAGCACGTCGAACGGCGCCTCGATGAAGTGCAAAGAGCCGCATGCAAGCAGGACATCGGCATCGCTCAATCGAGCCATCGAGGTCGTGAAACTCAGACCCGGCGCGTCCAATTCCCGCGTGATCGCCATCCCTTCATCGATGACCGCCGCGACGTCATTGATCAGCCAGGTCAACTGTTCCGGATAAACCAAGTGACGGCGAAATGCGAAGTAGCTGATTCCGATGTTCCCGCCCCAGTCGAACAGCAAACGGCAAGCCGGAAGCAGCCGGTCCAGCCAAAACATGACGGGATAATCCATGGGGAACAGATGAAACAGATCGTGCGACTGCCGACGCGCGGAGGGCGCGTTGTCGAAGCCGACCAATCGATCGCGCGGGATGGCGCGCAGCGCCGCTTTGAAATCCGGATAGACCCCGCTGAACAAGCGGATTTGGCCCTGGCAGCCGTTGAAATAGCGCTCGTACGCCCTTTGCAGCGGCCTGCGGAGCAGCGGGACCTGCGCAGCCGCGCGTGCCCCGACTGCAGCCAGCATTTGCGCATATGGCTTCATTTTGCGTGTGGACTCATGGGTTCACGGCAGGCGGACGCGCCGCAACATATCCAGGAAGCGCCGATCCGAGCGAAGTCCATCGAACACGGGATCGACGGCGAGGTAGGACATCCACACGGCACGATCATCATAGGAAATTTGCAGCCATTTGAAGGTCTGCTCCGTGTCGTTCAGAGCCGCGTAGATCTGCGCCAGCCCGTATGGCGAAACATACCGCCTGCCGGAGATCGTTTGCAATTGAGCAACGATGCCGAGAGCCTCCGTCCTTCTTCCGGCGGAAGCCTCGGCCACGGCGACCTGAGCCAGATACAGCGGGCTGTCTCCGGAGAGGCTTGCCGCGTTCCGTAGCTCGAGGAGGGCTTCCTCATACAGCCCCAGCCGTACGTAAGATTCACCGATAAGAAGGTGGGCCGCGGCGAAACTTGGGTCCAGCTCAACGGTATTGCGGCCTTGGGCAATTGCGCGGTCGTAGTCGTGAGCGAGGTAGTAGCGCAGTCCCACCCAAGTACCGATCATGAGGTTGAGCGGATCGAGTTCCAACGCCCGCTTCGCCTCGAGCAGTGCCTCCTCATGCCGCCCCTTGACGGACAAATAATCTCCATACCAATGGTGTGCATTCGCATAGAGAGGGTCCAACTGCAATGCACGCTTGAACTCGGCCTCCGTTCCCGGCCAATCCCACCCGTGGTGCAGAACCAGTGCCAACGATGCGTGGGCTTCCGCGGACTCGGGATCGATTTCAATGGCTTTCAGCGCCGCGGCATTGGCTTTTGGCAGTGCCTCCGCCGGGGACGTAAAGCCGTGCCAGGTCAACCCGCTATTGCAATCGGCCAACCCTGAATAGGCCGCGCCATAGGCCGGGTCCTCGTTGATTGCCTGCTGGAAATAATAGAGCGCCTTCTGCATGCCGCCGGCGGTTCGCTTGTTCCAGTAGTAGCGGCCCTTGAGATAGGCCTCATATGCCGCGGGATCGAGGTCGGGCCGGCCCGGAAGCCGTGTTTGCCGAGCCGGCGTCAGTGTGACATGGATTTGATCGGCGACCGCGCGCGCCACGGAGTCCTGCAGCGCCAACATATCTTTCAGTTCGCGATCATAGCTCTCGGTCCAGAGGCCGGTCTGGTCTCGGACCTGAATCAACTGAACGGTGATCCGCACGCGATCGGATGCACGTCGAACGCTCCCTTGGAGCAGATAGCCGGCATGCAGCTCGCGGCCGATTTGACCTACATCCAGACCGCTGCCTTTGTACTTTACGACTGAACTACGCGGGATGATCGCGAGCCGCTGCGGATTCAGCTTGCCAAGCTGCGCGATCATCTCTTCAGTCAGACCATCGCTCAAGAATTCCTGGTCCGGATCACGGCTCAGGTTGTCGAACGGCAGAACGGCCAAGACCATCTTTTCGGAAGACGGGTTCGCCAGCATGGCCGCTCCATGCCACGCCCAATAAACCCAAACCGCGAGCAGAGAAGCGGCAGTCAGGCCGAGCAAAGCAGCATATCGGCGAGTGCGCAAACCGACACGCAGGAACCCCGCTCCGGAAGGTCGCCCCGGCGCCCGGTCTGTGCCTGGGCTCGTAACTACGCCCCTGCCCGTGCTAGTGCCTGGACTTGTGCCTGCGCCCGCGTCTGTACCTGTGCCTACGCCTGTCCCTGTGCTTGTATCTGTGCCTGTGCCTGTTTCCGTACCTTTACCCGTACGCGTACCTGCGCCTGGGCTCGTATCGGCGCCCGTGCCTGTACCTGCGCCCGTACCTGTACCTGTGCTTGTATCTGTGCCCGTACCCGCGCCTGTGCCTACGGGAGCAATGAAGCGATAACCACGTCTTTCGATGGTCTCGATAAATCGGGGACTATCCGCTGAATCTCCCAGAGCATCGCGCACCTTCTTGATGGCGTTGTTCAGGCCCTGATCGAAACCGACGTAGACATCGGTCGGCCATACCTTCCGCCGGAACTCCTCCCTCGCGACCACCTGGCCGGCTCGCTCGACCAGCAGCGCAAGCACTCGAAAAGGCTGATCCTGTAACTTGACCCTGACGCCTGCCTTATGCAGCTCGCGCGCGATCAGATCGAGCTGAAAGATCCCGAAGCGAACAACGATATTCGTCGGCAGACTCGGTGCTTGCATGACGGTCCCTGTGGGTAGCTATCCTACCGTAAAAAATCCCGCCCAAGAACCGCAAAAGCCGGGTTAGCCGATGCTGCAATCCTTCAGTGAATCAGCCACTTAGCGGGATATGAGAAGAGTATCCGCAGAAGATTGCTCTTGTGCGGCCCCCGTGATTCAAGCTCGGACGCCTTGGACGATTTCGCCTCCGATATTCGCCTCGGAGAATTCTCGGAGAAATCTCGGAGTAAAGAAAAATCTCGGAGAAATCTCGGAGAAAGAAATAGGGAATCAGAAATTGGGAAACCATCACAGCGGTAAGGAGCCGTCATGACGAAACATCTTCGATGGGGATTCGCCTCAGCCGTCTTTGCCACCATTCTAGCGACGAATGCCAACGCGCTGGACGCGGTCACGGCTTGGAATCAAATCAGCGAGAACGCGGTGAAGGCCGCCGGCCATCCACCGCCGGTTGCTGCCCTGGATTTTGCAATGGTGCATTTGGCGATCTACGATGCAGTCGAGTCCATCGACGGCCGCTACCAACCGTATTACAAACCGGTACCCGACGCGGCCGGCTCGTTGAGCGCCGCGGCCGCCAAGGCCGGCCATGACGTCCTCGTCGGGTTGTTTCCGGCGCAGAGCGCCATGCTCGAAGCGGAGTATGCGAACTTCCTGGCAGCGAACGGAGTCGATCCCCTCGATCCCGCGACGGCGGTCGGGGCGAGGGCCGCGGCCGATATTCTCGAATTGCGCAGCAACGACGGCCGCTTTCCGACCAATCAGCTGCCCTTCGTTGGCGGCCCGGCGATCGGTGAGTGGAGGCCCACGCCGTCCCTGCTGCCGGGGCTGCCGCTAACCTTGGCGCCGGGTATGGCTCCCTGGGTGGCCGCCGTCAGGCCATTCACGATGCAGAGCGACTCCCAATTCCGGGTCGGCCCGCCGCCTGCCCTCACCAGCGAGGAATGGGCGGCAGACTACAACGAAGTCAAAGCGCTTGGTTCGCTGCAGAGCACTACGCGGACCGCGGAGCAGACCGAGATCGGCTATTTCTGGGCGGATAGCGGTCCGTTGTTATGGCAGAACGCGCTGCGTTACATCGCGAGCCGCTACGTACACGAGATCGGCGACTCGGCCCGCATGTACGCGCTTTCCGAGACCGCCCTTGCCGATGCCCAGATCGCCTGCTGGGAAAGCAAGTACTTCTACACGTTTTGGCGTCCGATCACGGCCATCCGGCTGGGAGATGAGGACGGGAATTCAGCCACCGCGGCCGATCCCAATTGGCAGCCGCTCATCAACACACCCAACTTTCCCGAGTACCCCTCCGGTCACGCGGCCATCAGCGGCGCGATTTCTCACGCGCTGCAGCTATTCTTCGACAGAGATGAGCTGAAGTTTCAAATGACCACCACCAGCCCGAAGGCCCTGCAGAAAACCCGTTTTTTCAGCCGCTTGTCACAGGCGGAGAGCGAGGTCGTCGACGCGCGCGTGTACGTAGGCATCCACTACCGCAACTCGGATGTCGCCGCTCGAGCGCAAGGCTTCCATGTCGCAGATTGGGTTTATGAGCACTACTTCCACCGGGTTCGCGAACCCGTCGGCGATTAGCGTCGCCTGGGGAAAGAGGGGGTCATGCGCCTCCCATCACTCCGGCGCATGATCCCCGCGGGCTAGAAACGATACGAGGCGGTCACGCCGAAGGTCAAGGGCCGGTAGCTCGACTCGTAGTACGGCCTCGCGCCCGGAATATCGTGCGCGATCGCGTACGGCGAGGCCTCCTTGGTCAAGTTATTGCCGAACACCGACACCTCCCACCCGCCCAAGTACATGCCCGCGCGCATGGACAGCGACTTCAAGTTGCCGGGCAGCGGCAGGGTCGCGTCGTAACTGAAGGTTTTCGAGTCCACGGCCGGGGAGCCGTTCTGATAGGTGTAGTCGATTCGGTAGAACGCACGCCGGTCGAACAGACTGAAGTGATACATCGTCCACGCGGCCATGTGGAACGGCGGGCCGCCGATGACGTCCCGTTTGTTCACCAGAATCGCTTTGGCGCCCTCATATACGGTATCGTCGTTGGTGAGGCTCACATATCCGGTACTGAGGCCCGCGCTGAAGTCATCGGTCAGCTTGAATTTGGCGGAAATGTCCCCGCCGATGCCGGTCGCCGATCCGAGGTTCGCGACGTAGTTGAAGCCGCACGACGGAAAGCGCACGGACTGTTGGATGTCCTTCCACTTGAGAACATATAAGCTCGAGTCGAGCGCGACACGGCCGCCGAACAGATTGTCCTTGGCGCCGATCTCGTAGCTCCACAGCGAGTCGGGCGTATACGTGGCCGGCGTCGTCGTCAACCCCAGCGCCGAGAGATCCGATGCGCAGAGCGCAGCCGGCACACCGGCGTTGACGCCGCCCTGACGGTATCCCTTGGAGGCCGTCAGGTAGAGCATGTTGTTCGTGTCGAGCTGATAGGAAAGGCCGACTTTCGGAGTGACCGGTGTGGCGCTTTGCGCGCCCGACACCGGCGTCAGCGGAAATCCGGTGAAGGTCCCCGTCTGCCCGAACGAGAACTTTTGGCTCGACACGCGCACGCCGGCGATCACCTTGAGCGCATTGGTGACGTTGATGTCGGCGTTGCCGTAACCCGCGATCTCTTTGTCCCGCGCCCGGGTGAATTGCGTGAAGCTCAACAGATTTCCGTTCACGCTCGTGTAGACCGCCTGGCCATCGGTGGTCAGGTCCTGATCATTTTGCGTGGCATCCGAATAGAAGAGTCCCGCGGTCCAATCGATGAACGATGGCCGCGACGACTGCAGGCGGACCTCCTGCGTGAAGACGTTCTGCCGATTGCTGATGAAGGCCTGCGATGGCGCATCTCCCGGAAGAAACTGCAGAGGGTTGCCGTCGAAGATGCCGCCGAAGTAGGTCGTGTAGTCGAGATCGGCGTAATTTCGATGATAGAAATAGGAGGTATTTGAAATGAGCGTCATCGCGTCCCAATCGTATTGCACCTTGATCGCCGGCAGATAGAACGAGTCCCGCGTAGGCTGGCTCACGCGGCTGCCCTGCTTGAAGTCGCCGTCGGACAATTGACTCAAGGTCGACCAGTACTGATTGCGGTCGTGATCGTAGACATCCTGGTACAACAGCGATGCGGTGACCTTGAGGTGCTCCGCCGGCGCGGCGGCGACGGCGGCTCGTCCCACCAACGATTCTTGATAATTGCTCTTCGATTGCACCGTCTGCCCGGTATCGGGCGAGACGCGATCGATGTATCCGCCATCGTTGCGCCCCCAGGCGCTCACCCGGAACCCCAGCTTGTCGTCGATGATGGGGCCGCCGAAGGCTCCGCCCGCTTCGTAGCTCGGATCGCCCCCGAGCGTTTCGGCGGCCTCCGTGCGTACGTAGCCGCTGTACTTTTCCAGGCCGGGCTCCGGGGTGATGAACCGGACCGCGCCGCCCTCGGCCCCGGCGCCGAACAGCGTCCCCTGCGGCCCACGCAACACTTCGACACGCTCGAGATCGAACACCTGCGGAAAGGCATTGGCGTTCCAGTAGCCGACGTTGCGCATTTGAATGGGTGTGTCGTCGATATAAATTCCCGTGGTCGCGGCGCCCACGTCCGAGAATACGCCGCGAATCGAGATGTCGCTGCTGTTGTTCCCCGCGGCGCCGGCGGTGTGCGTGAACTGCAGATCGGGCGTCAATCGCGCCAGATCGTCGATCTGCCGCACGCCTTGGTTGTCCATTTGTTCAGGGGTGTAGGCCGTCACGTTCAACGGAACCTTGCTGATTTCCTCGGCACGGCGGGTGGCCGTCACCGTGATCTCCCCGAGATCGTAATCAGAACCGCGGGCGCTCATCGGGTCGGCATCGGCGGCGCGGGAAGCGCCGGCGGTCACTGCGCACAGCATCGCCGCGGTCAGCGCAAATGCAAGGCGAACGGCGGACGAGGTGCGCAATGAGGCGCGCACGATGGCCCCGATCCGAAGCGGACCGGCAATGCCCGCGCAGACAGTGGCACTCGCAAAATTCGATGGATTCATGGCGATCGGTCCCTTAATTGATAGTTAGAAGTCATGTCGCCAACCGTCCCCTTTCACCGTGCAGACCTTTCGATCTGCGCCACCATCATCCCTGCGTTCTTTATGTTCAATGAAACCACGAGAGGCGCCGCGGACTACCCCGTCTGCGGGCCCCAGGCGCGCTGCGCACCCTCACGGCGTCGCGCATCGACGCCACGCCAATAGTCTTGCCATGCATCCGCGGGCCCGATGCCATCCATGGTGGCGGGGCCGTTGATCCGCGAAGCCGCGGCGGCATCGAGTTCCATCGGCACCCGCTCCCCGGCCACTGCCTGTTTCAGAGCGCCCAGCAGCATCTTGCGGAACGCCACGATGGCTTTATCCGTGAGTCCCAGATGCTCGCGCGTGCGGTCTTGAATTTCGCCCTGCGACTCGACGGCCCATTGGTCATGGACGTTGATGTCCTCGCCCATTCCGGTATAGGTGCGCCGCTCCTGCTCCTCGAGATTGAAACCATAATCGTTGAACCGGCCCAATCGCGGCAGATAGTCCGGCAGGGTGTAGAGTCGCAGCCGCTGATCGCGCATGGTGGTCTTGTCGACTGCGGCTCCAAAACTCGTGAAGATCGCAAACCAATAGCAGCTGACGTCGTCGACGGGCACATGCCACTGGGTGATGGTCATGGTCTCGGACATGGGAATGACGAAGGCCTGCGGGAACAACAGGTTCGTGACCCGGACGTGCATCTTGCCGTCTCCGATCTCGCGCAACGCCGTGATGCGCAGGCCAATATCGCTGGACTCGACCTCGATGCGCGGCTGCGGGAAGTCCCTGAGGATCTTCGTCATGGGCATGTTGCTGTCCGCGGAGGCCGCGCGAAATTGCTTGCCGTAGGAGTCGGCGGCATTTTCGTCTTCGAAGAAGCGATGCAGGAAGCTTGCATGGGCCGGGTCGATTCCCACCTCTACGGCCTGCAGCCAGTTGCATTGCAAATGCCCTTTGAATGCAAACACGTGGCTGTCGGGTGCGATGAAGCAGTCGAGCGCCGGGAGAGCCGGCGGCTCGCCGTCACCCAAGAAACCGAACACGATGCCCCCACCCTGCTGCACCGGATACGCCTTCTGCCGCACACGGCTGCAAATTCGACTCTCGGCCGGCTCGCCGGGCGTCTCCATACATCGGCCGTCCACGTCGAACAGCCAACCATGAAACAGGCACCGCACCCCACCGTGCTCGAGTCGCCCGAATGCAAGGTCGGCACCTCGGTGGGGACAGTCCCGATCCAAGAGGCCGAGCCGCCCATCGGGGCCCCGGAACACAATGAGATCCAAGCCGAGTACGCGCACGGCCTTGAGCGGACGCGCCCCCGACAGTTCCTCGGCGAGCACGATCGGCTGCCAGAATTTCCGCAATAGCTGCCGCGCCGGGGTGCCTGGACCTACGCGCGTGAGTGCGTCGTTTTGCTCTCGCGTCATCATGATCGTTCGCCTACCGAACAGATGATGTATATTACGAACATGTTTCGATTGATAGCACAGTTTCCTTTGACCCGCACGAATTTTTTTCTTATTTCGATTATTTCTCTTTATGGAAAATTAATGCACCGCCATAACCCGCCCGCCCACCCCGCCTCGCCCGCGGCTGCAAAGCCGCCTCGCCCCGGCACCACCACACCGCATCCGGGCGCCGCGAACGATGCCTAGGCTCAAGCCGCAAGCCGCGGCCAAGCGAGCCGCAAACCCATTGGGCCGTGATTTTTCCGAGGGCCTATCCCGCGGTTTGCAGATCATCGCAACCTTCGGTCCGAGCGCCCGCGCGCTGACCTTGAGCGAAGTCGCACGGCGGGTCGATCTACCACGGGCCACCGCGCGCCGCTCGCTTCTCACCTTGGCGCAACTGGGCTACGTCCGCGAAGACAGCCGTCTGTTCAGCCTGACGCCCCGCGTTCTCGAACTGGCGGTGGCCTACCTATCCGCCAGCCCGGCGGCGACGGTACTGCAACCCTGCTGCGAACGCCTCGCCGCGGAATTCGGCGAAACCTTTTCCGTCGCCGCGTTGGACGGCGAACATGCCGTGATGATCGCCTATGCCACGCCGCGCCGGATGTACATGGATGCGCCCGGCATCGGCTTGCGACTGCCGGCATTTTGCAGCGCCGTCGGACGTGTGTTGCTGGCCGGCCTGGCGGAGACCGAACGGGAAAAATTCCTCGTGCAGTTGCGGCCGAAAGCGATCACCAAGCGCACCGTGACGGACAAGGCGGGATTGCGGGCAATTTTGCAGCGGGTTGCGGCCGCGGGATTTGCTCTGGCGGAGGAAGAAGCGGAACTTGGCTTTCGATCGCTCGCCGTGCCGGTGCGGCGGGCCGGCGGCGCGGTTGCCTTCGCCTTGAACACGGGCATGCATGTCGACCGCGGCTCCGCCGAGTCGCTGCAGGTCAAGTTCTTGGCGCGATTGCGCGCGGCGGCCGATGAACTCGGTGCCCAGATCATCTAGTCTGAAGCACGGCGCAGCGCCCTCACGGGCGATGCGAAGGATCCGGCCACGGTTCGCGCACCGCTGCCGCCACCGCGCGCGCGGTCGTGGTGACGCAGCGCTCGAACTCGGAACGGCCGTGGGCAGCGTTGGAGTCCGCGACATCGCGCCCCCACACGCCGGTTTCGCTCACCTGATCCATGCGGTAGTCCCAGAAGGAATCGACATCGCGGTGCGAAGTCGCCCGCTCCATTCGCACCAACCGGGGATACAGGTACAGCATTACGGAGGTTTCGAAGAAATTCGCGTGCATCAAGGCGCGCCCGTAGCGCACGTGTCCGTCCACTTCGGGACCCGGGTACATGGTGACGTAGCCCAATGCGCGCACGCGGGCCGCGCGATGACGCACTCGAAGTTTCTCGGCCGACACGTCCAGGGCGCCGTTGTTCCAGATATGCCCGTTGAGCAGGATGAACTGACGGATGCCGCGCTCGTACAGCGAATCGGTGATGTCTTCGAGCATGTGGATCATGGTCTCAGGCCGCAACGAAATCGTTCCGGCGAAATCACCGTGCGATGCCGACACGCCGTAGCACAGCGGCGGGATGACGGGTACGCCGGTGACGGCCGACACTCCGAGCGCCACCGCGTTGCCGAGCAGTGTATCGACGGCGAGCGGCAGGTGCGGGCCATGCTGCTCGGTGGCCCCGACGGGGATGATCACCGCGTTCAATGCCGCCGCCGCGCCGCGCGCTTCGGCCCAAGTCATCTCTTCCCAGCGGACCGGCCTCCCCGAGCCACCGAGTTCTTTGGCGAGGTTGGCGAGACTGTCGCCGAGCGGGGGAATGTCCATCGATTCGATACCTGCTGGGTGGGCCGCTACCAAACGCGGCGAGTCTTGTGGGGCAGAAGATCCAGCGCGGCGACGGACTGGATGCCGCTGTCGCCGGTGATCCAGATGCGGGCGTCGGGACTGTAGTCGCTGATCAATTCACGGCACACGCCGCACGGAGCGATGATGCGATACTGCCCGGCGGGCTTGATTTGCACCGACACCACGGCCGCGATTTCGAGCGGTGCGCCGGGCGCGATGCCGGCTCGCGCCGAACCGAGCGCCACACCCTCGGCGCAGATCGAACTGCGCCGGCACGAGCCTTCCATGTGGACCCCGGTGTACACGGCGCCATCGGCGGTGCGCAGTGCGGTGGCGACTTCGTGGCGTCCGTGAACCCAGATGCGGCCGAGCAGCGTCTGCGCGATCGTGAGCAGCTCGATATCCTCGGGCGGCATGCCGGACGGCGGTGCCACCTCGGCCACGGGCCCCTGAATCATGCCGGGCTCCCGCGAATCACGCCGACAGGCCCAGGATTTTGGCCATGTTGCCGCCCTCCACCAGCGCGCGATCCCGCTCATCCGGTATGGCCTTGGCGATCTTCATTCGCTCCAGATCGAAATCCGATCCCGGCCATTCGCTTCCCATGAGTATCTTCCCGGGTCCGAGCCGCGCATACGCCCGGCGCACGTCGCTCAACAGCGTCGCCGATGTTTCGAGGTACACGTGCGGTTGCCGCTCGGCCACGATGATCGCCTCGGGAACGTTCCACACGGCGCCCATGTGCGCGATGATCGTCGGCACGCCGGGATGATTGCGGGCGATCTCCTCAATCGCCAGCGGCGCGCAGAACGCATCGTCGAGCGCGTTGATGAGCACGGGCAAGCGGTGCCTCGCGCAGGCTTCGAACACGGGATCGAGCAGACCGTGGTCCGCCACATGATAGCCGTGCAGGCTTGGATGCAATTTGAGTCCCGACAAACCCGCCGCCGCGATGCGTTCGATCTCGGCGATGGCGTCATCGGCCTGCGGCATGATCTGCCCGAAGCCGAAGAGCCGGTCCGGGTGCCGCTTGACCAGTCCGATGATGAAGTCGTTTTCGATGCGCTGCGCCAGGGAACAGACCATGGCGCGATCCACCCCCGCCGCATCCATGCGGTCGAGGATGCGGCGCGGGTCGAACGGCACGTACGGCGGAGCCGCCTGGCCGGCTCTCGCGCCGGTCAAAAAGTCCGAGCGTCCGCGGACGTCCTGTGTGGTGTTGTAGGCGTCGATGATCATCAGAAGATGTCGAAGTATTCCTTCATTTCCCAGTCGGTGACGGTGGTTTCATAGCGGCGCAGTTCGGCCTGCTTGACCATGGTGTAATAGCCGATGAACTCCCCGCCGAAGGCTTCGCGCAGCATCGTGCCCTTGCCCAGCGCGTCGAGTGCCGCGCCGAGACTCGAGGGCAACGGTGCGGCGACCGCATCATACGGCGCATCCACGGGTGGCGGCGGCTCGAGCGCGGCGGCGACGCCTTGCAGGCCGCAGGTCAATTGCGAGGCAATGTAGAGATAGGGATTGGCGGCCGGTTCTCCGATGCGGTTTTCGATGCGCGTCGCGCCGGGATTCGCGCCGCCGATCACGCGCAGCATGGCTCCCCGGTTATCGCTGCCCCACGCGATGCGATCGGGCGCGAGAGAATGCGCGCGATAGCGCTTATAGCCGTTCACCGTCGGCGTCGTGAACGCCACGGCTTCCGCCGCTCCGGCCATCAGTCCCGCAAGGTAGTGGCGACCCATCGGCGACAGGAGTTCGCCGGGCTGCTCGGGAACGAATAGATTACGGCCGCTCAGGTCCTCGAGCGATTGATGCAAGTGCCACCCGCTCGACATCGCGCTGGCAAACGACGGACGGCACATGAAGCTTGCGTGATACCCATGGCGCCGGCAGATTTGTTTGACGGCGCTCCGGAACAGCACCATGTCGTCCGCCGACTTGATGCCGCGGGCGGGCCGGAATACGAATTCGACTTGGCTCGGACCGAATTCGAGCTCGATGGATTGGAGCTCCATACCGAGCGACAGCGAGTGCCGCCTCAACATGTCGGTGATCGGCTCGATGCGATCGAGCCGCAACTCGGTGAGATGGTTGTAGCCCTGATGGATCAGTTCCACCTCCGGCGGACTGCCGGGCTGACCGCCGTCATCGAGTGCGAGCCGCGGGTTCACCAAACGCAGGATGTGAAATTCGACCTCCAACCCCGTCACCAGCTCGCGCCCCGAGGCGTTGAGCATGGCGAGCGCCCGCCGCAAGAGGTGCCGCGGCGCGAATCCGACGGCAGAGCCATCGGAGAAATACACGTCGCAGAGCATCCATCCGGTCTTTGGCAGCCACGGCAACATTCGAAACGTCGTGGGATCCGGCACCATGATGACGTCGCTCGCGCCCTGCAGCTGCGTGAGGCCGATGCCCGCCCCGGGCGAGAACACGGGAACGACGGTGCGGTGGGACGAATCCTTGAGCAACAACGTGGACGTGACCGGACAGCCGTCCGTCAACGCGCCGGGCAACGCCTCGGGCAGCAAGGATTTGCCGCGCAAGATGCCGTGCAGATCGGGAAACGACAGCCGCACCAGATCGATGCCGTCCGCCTCGACGCGTCGCCGCAATTCGAGCGCGGCCTGGCGTTGCGCGTCGGTCCACAGATCGTGTTGCTCGATGAAAGGCATTGGACCTCAGAACGGAACCGGGTCTCGATCATTGTCGCACCCGGCAGGCTAGTCAAGAAAAATTTTCCTAAAAGAAAAAAATCTTTTACTTATGAGCCGGACGTGCGACGCTCACCTCATGGACCGACCCGTCGAATCGACGCCCCACCATACGCTCACGATCACCTCATTGGCCTACCTCCCGGCAGTGGCCGCCATGATGACCATCGGCGTACTGGTCCCCTTCATCGACAGCCTCTGCACCGACCTCAGCGCCACGCGCGCCGAGATCGGGCTCGCAATCGCCCTGTTCTCGACGCCGTCCGCGGTGTTCGCGACGGTGGGAGGCGGTCTCATCGACTCCTATGGTCTGCGCCGCTCGATGTGTCTGGCTGCCTGCGCCTCTGCGGCGGGCAGCATGCTCGCGAGCCGGTCGCAATCGGTGCTCGCACTCGACGGCGCGATGCTGGTGGCGGGACTCGGCTTCGGTGCCCTGTGCGTGGGACTGCCTTGTTTGATCATGGCGGCGTTGCACGGCGGCGCGCGCATTCGCGCCATGTCGTTCGCCTCGACTTTCGCCCCGACCGGATATGCCGCAGGGCTATTGCTGGCGGTGCCCTTTACCGCGGGCGGCGCCTGGCGTTTCGCACTCATCTGCCATGCCGCCATCATGCTCGTGACGTTGATTGCGCTCGCCGTGGCGATGCCGGCAATCTCCTCGGTCAGCCAGCCCCCGCAGGGCGTGGCGCGGCGCTTGTCAGGGTTGTTCGGCCTGTTTCGCGAGCCCAGAGCGCTCAGACTGGGTCTCGCCGTTGCACTTCCGAATGCGCTCTCCTATGGCACCAGTCTCGCGGCACCCTCCTATCTCGCGCGCGTGCATCACCTGAGCCTTGCGACTTCTTCCGCTAGCGTCGCCCTCGCGAAGCTCGCGGCCATGATCATCGGCGGACTCTCCATGGGCTACCTCTTGAGCCGCGCGGTGGCGCCGCGACTGCTGTTCGCCGTCATGGCGGTGATTGGTCTCATGGCACAGGCACTGTTGTTCCTGCCGGCCCGCGGCATAGCGCTTGCCACGATGGCCCTCATCATCTGGCTGTTCGCCTTCGGCGGAATGGCGGGCGGCGCGATGACCTTGCTGCCCACGGTGACCCGCAACCCGAATCGCGGCGGCGCGGCGTCGGGTCTCGTGAACCAGTTCATCTCCGTCGCATCCTTTGCCGCCCCGTCCACCTGGCTCGCGCTGCACGACGGCGGGCAATACGTGCTGCTCGCCGCCGCCTGCCTCCTCGTCAGTTCGGTGGCTCTCCCGGGCGCGGTGGTCCGGCGGCCCACCGCCTGAACCGGGACACCGCGGTCAGACGACCCCGGCCGCGGTTTCGCGCCGCCAATCGGCGGCGGCGATGGGTTCTGCGTCGATGTATCCCGCACTCACCACGGCGCCGAAGCGCGCATCGCCATCGGCGCAAGGCGTGATCCGATGCCCGAGCGCGCGCAGCGATTCGATACCGGCGTGGCGCTCCTCGATGAGCAGCATGCCGTTTTCGCTGCGCCAGCGCGGCCGGGCGATGGCCGCCGCCAGATCCAAGGCGCCGATGCGCAGTCCCATCAATACCTGCAGCAATGTTTGCACCTGACCGTCGGCACCGGGCGTGGCAAGCGCCAGCACGCCCTGCGGTGTGTGCAGCATGGCGGGCGCCAAGGTGTGAACCGGGCGCTTTCCCGGCGCCGCCGCATTGGCGCCCCCGGTAAAGCCACCCGCGCGATTGTTCAGGGTGATGCCGAGCTCCGGCACGAACACGCAAGATCCGAAATCGTCGAACACGCTCACCAGCGACGAAATCACCATGCCTCGCGCATCGGCACAGGCAACGCCGGCCGTGTGCAAATACGCCCGCGGCCCGCCGCGGTTCGACGCCCGTTCCAGGTCGATGGGCAGCTCGTGCGCGAGCAGCGCCGCGCCCGCGGCGACTTCATCACGATAGGCAAACGCGGCGTTGGTGAGTTCCACAGCGACGTGATCGGCGAGCGCCACGGCGCGATGGCCCAGCCGGCAGAGCGCCTGCACCGACATGTTGAGCAGGATTCCCTGCGTCATGGGCGGCTGAGTCGATAGCTTGAACTCGTCCCATCTCGTCTCGATGGGTGCGGCAAGAACCGTCTCATGCGCCGCTAGATCCTCCTCATCCAGCCCACCGCCCAGCGCGGCGATGGTTTTCGCGATGTGCCTTGCGGCGTCGCCCTGATAGAAGGCCGCTCGGCCCGCTCTCCCCAGGCGATCCAGCAGGTCCGCAAGTTCCCGCTGCGCGATCAAGCCTCCCGCCTGCGCATCGAACAGCACCCAACTCGCCGCGCCGCCTCGCGACAGCCGCTCGCGATGCTTGGCCAGCGCTCCGGCCAGCGAATGCGACACCCGCGTGCCCGCGCGAGCAAGGCGCACCGCCGGCTCGAGCGCGCGAGCCAGGGACAAGTTGCCGTGCTGCCGCGACAGTGCGCACCACGCGTCCACGATCCCGGGCACGGTGATGCTGTTCGGCCCATCGTCCGCCACCTCACGCAAGTGCAGCGGCGCGCGACCGGTACCGTTGACGGCCTGCGGAGCCCCGTCGGGCGCATGCACCAGCGCCAGCATGTCTCCGCCGAGACCGCAGGCATCGGGCATGACCACGCAGAGCACCGCCTGGGCCGCGATCACCGCGTCCGCGGCCGACCCGCCGCCGGTGAGCATTTCCTGTCCGGCGGCCACCGCCAAGGGATGCGCGGCAGAGACCGCGCCGAAGCGCCCGCGCAGCACCGGGCGTGCGTCGGACGAAGAGGTTTCGGCGATCAAGGACATGTGCGTTTCACTCCGCGGTCTGGACGCCCTTCGCCGCTCATACGGCCGTATACCCGCCGTCGATGACGATCGATGTCCCTGCAATATAGCGGCCCGCTGGGGATGCGAGAAACAAGACCATGGCGGAAACCTCCTCGGGGTCGCCTTGCCTGCGCAAGGGAATCTGACTCTCGATCTGCTGCCGCCGTTCCTCGGGGTCTTTCTGGTAGGACCAGAAAGGGTCGTTGAAAGGCGTGTCGATCCACCCCGGCATCAGCGTGTTGATGCGAATGCCCAGGGGGCCCAGTTCCGCAGTCAGGCTGCGGCACAGCGCGGGCAGCGCCGCCTTGGTGGCCTGATACGCCGCCATGCCTGCATGCCCGCGTATCGCGCCGGTCGAGGAAATGAGGATGATGCTGGGATTGTCGGATTTCGCGAGCTCGGGAGCCGCGGCCTGGGCGAACAGGAACGGCATACGGAGATTGAGCGCCACGGTGCGATCCCACATGTCGCAGGTCCAGTCGCCCAAGGAGGCCGACAGCATGAGCGCCGCAGTCACGAGCACCGTATCGAGCGAGCCGAAAGCCGCAATCGCCTGGTTCACGATCTCCAACGGAGCTTCGGGCTGCGCAAGATCGCGCTGAATGAAGCGGATGCCGCCGGGCGCGTGCTCGGCAACGAGATCCGCGGGCTGCGGCCGGTGATCGACGAGCAGCACGTTGTCGCCGCGCGCGCGAAAACCGCGCACCGCCGCGCGACCGATGCCGGTCGCACCTCCCGCCACGATCACGGTCGCCATGGAATCGCCTCGCTCATGAGGTGTTGCGGGTCAGCCGCAGCGGCAAACTCGTCAATCCGCGCAGCCCCGGCTGCAATCTTAACCTCGCGGGGCCGATGACTTCGATGTCCCGCACCTTGCGCGCCAACGCGCGGAGGAACACCTCCGCTTCGAGGCGCGCCATCATTTGCGCCACGCAGCTGTGAATGCCCGCACCATAGCCGATCTGGCCCGCGGCAACCCGGCGGGTAATGTCGAAGCGATCCGCATCGGCCCATTTCGCGGGATCGCGCCCCGCGGCGCCGATCAGCACCAGTACCTTCTGGTGCTTCCGCAGCTGCACGCCTTGAAACTCGCAATCCTCGAGGGTGGTGCGGAACAGGGATTGACTCGAGGAATCGAACCGGGTCGCCTCCTCGAAGGCCGAGCGGGCGAGATCCGGCTCCCGGCGCAGCATCGCCCACTGCTCGGGATGTTCCGCCAGCAAGCGCAGGCACAGACCGATCGAGTCGATGGTCGTATCGACGCCGGCCGACAGCAGCGAGCGCACCAGCAACGTCGCCTCCTCCGGATCGAGATCGCCCGCGTCGGCCTGGGCATAAATGGCGGCCCCGATACCGTATGGGGAGAGCGCCCCGCGTCGGCAGCGCTCCATGATCCAGGAGGTCACCGCGTCCGCGTCCTTCATGAGTTCCCGA
>Ga0070730_10001041_pt1 | contig 27853 bp, 17 predicted proteins | sample Coa_R1_3_FD_66447 | JGI IMG/M metagenome (GOLD analysis project Ga0070730, IMG submission 66447) | Surface soil microbial communities from Centralia Pennsylvania, which are recovering from an underground coalmine fire - Coalmine... | ecosystem: Environmental > Terrestrial > Soil > Unclassified ... | reverse complement strand
CGGAAGTCCCCCTGCACACTATGCCCGACCAGCGGAAAGCAGCGCGCGGGGCTGGGCGGCGGGGCACAGGCCACGCGGCTGGTGGGTAGGGCGGTCGGGGCGGGCGTGGGGGACGCGGGCGGGGCCGGGGCGGCGTAGCCGTAGGCCAGCACCAGGCCACCGTCGCCCATCGCCAAGGCATGATCGGCATCGGCCAGGCTGATCACGCGCAGCCTCCCGCGGGCCGGCTCCGGCACACTCTCGACGTGCCAATGGTTGCCCTGATAGCGCAGGATCAGCGGTCGGGGATCTTCCCCATCCGCCTGCCATCCGCCCACGGCCCATCCCGTGCCGGCATCGGCAAAGGCCAGGTTCTCCAGCCACCGCGACACGAGCTTGTCATCCGCCGGAGCGGTCAGCGGGAGGGCGACCGGGTGCCAGCCGCCGGCACTCCGTTGCACCGCGTAGAGATCGTCGCGGCAGGCGACGCAAATACGGATCGTGCTGCCTACGGCCCAGCCCGCCCCCGGCCCCGTGGCCCGCACGGCGGCATAGATCGGGTAGCAGCCGGGGTCGGCGCACGGGTCCGGCTCGGCTTCCGGCTGCCAGGTCTCCCCCGTGTAGCGCCACAGGTGCGTGCCCACGGCCCAGCCCTGCCCCCCGGCGAAATGCAGGCTGTAAATCGCGCCGAGAGTGGGTAAGCTGACGTTGGGCTGCCAGGCCCCGTGGCTATAATGTTGCAGCACGGGGATGCTCTGGTCGAGGCCGTTGCCAGTGTCCAGGTAGCCGCCGACCCAGCCTTCCTCGCCGGCCCCGAACATCTGGATCGTGGTATAGGTCAGGGCGGCCCCCCCGGTCTGGAGATCGTGCCAACTCTGCCCATCGTAATGGGTCACCCGGCCCGCCGCGCCGACCGCCCAGGCGTTGTCGGGGGCGACGGCGACGACGGCGCGCAACGGGGCGTTGAACCGCCAGATCGCGGTGGTGCGCCACGTGTCACCGATCCGCCGCAAGAGGATCGCCACGCCGTCCGGGCCATCGCTGCCGACGGCCCACGCCGTATCGGTGCCCGGCAGCAGATAGCCGCCGGTGAGGTTGAGGGTGGCAGGCAGACCCAGCGGGATCTGTACCCAGCCGGGGGGCAGGGCCTGCGCCTGCGCCGGGCGGGTGCGCGGCCCGCCCGCGAGCAGCGCCAGCAGGAGCAGAAATAGCGTTCCAGCAATCATATAACGGCGATACATGTAAAGACTCCTTAAGTGAATGATACACCCCCGTAGTTGGTATAGGGCCTCTGGCTTTCGGGGTATCGTGCCCGACCCCGCTGACTACAGCATCCGGGATCGTCGGTCGTCCCTGTGCCGTCGGCTCTATCAAACCACATTTCGCAGGGCCGGGGAAGTACTTTGCCGTAATGTGATCCGATAAAAATCCGATAAATTCGCGGCCGGAATGAGCCAGGTATGCTAAAATAGGGGAGTCGATCGATAGTAAGGAGTCAGGTGGGGATGAGTGCAGACACTACGGCTTCCGCCTTTGGGCTGTTGATCAAACAACGCCGGGAAGCGCTCGACCTCACGCAGGGCGCCCTGGCGCGCCAGATCGGGTATTCGGCGGATGCGATCAGTCTGGTCGAAACCGGGCGGCAGCGCCCGTCCAAACAACTCGCCGATCGGCTGGCGGCGGCGCTCGGGATCCCTCCGGCGATGCAGCCGGCCTTTGTCCGCCTCGCCCGCGGCAAACCCGAAGCTCCACTCCCCCCGCCCGCCTTCAGCGCCGCCCCACTGCGGGCGGCACTGCCCACCTTCCTCACGCCTTTTCGGGGCCGGGAGACCGAGCTGGCGCAGATCACCCACCTGGTCCGCGATGCCCACAAACGCCTGGTGACCCTCACCGGCTTCGGGGGGGTCGGGAAAACGCGCCTCGCGGTCCAAGCTGCGGTTCAGTTGCAAGACCACTTCCCGGCGGGTGTCGTTTTTGTCGATTTAGCCGCCATCCGCGATCCTACCCTCGTCGTCCCGGTGATCGCCGGGGCACTGGGATACACAGAGCCGGTGGGCCGTGGGGGGGCCGACCTGGCCGCCTACCTGCGGGACAAACAACTGCTCCTGGTGCTGGATAATTGTGAGCAGATCCCGCAGGCCGGGCGGGTCGTGCATACCTTAGTAGCGCAGGCCCCGCGGCTGGTCCTGCTCATCACCAGCCGGGCGACCCTGCGCCTCCCCGGCGAGCAGGTGGTACCGGTCCTCCCCTTGCCGATTCCCCCCCCGAGCGCCGCGAGCCACGACGACCTGGAGAGCTATGCCGGGGTGCAACTGTTTGTGGAGCGCGCGCAGGAAGTGCTGGGGGAGTTCGCCGTGACGGCGGGCAATGTGGGGACCGTGCGTACCCTGTGCCGCAAGCTGGCGGGGATCCCGCTGGCGATCGAGTTGGCGGCGGCCTGGTTACGCTTGCTCCCGCTGGAGGCGCTGCTGCCCCGCCTGGAGCAGCCGTTGGGGCTGTTGGCCGATCCCGACCCGGATCGGCCCGCGCATCAAGCGGGCTTGCGGGCAACCCTGGAATGGAGTTACAACTTGCTCGGCACGGAGGAGCAGTGGGTGTTTGCCCACCTGGGGGTCTTTGCCGGCAGTTGGGCGATTGCGGGGGCGGAGGCGGTGCTGGGGCGGCCGCTCCTGCCGAGTCTGCGTACATTGGCGGAGAGCAATTTGATCGACCAGGAAGCCGGCGGCGCGCCCGGGCGCTACACCATGTTGGAGGTCGTGCGCGAATATGCGCTGCAGCAGCTAACCGCAGCGGGCGAAGGCACCAGCTTCCGGCAAACCTATGCGCAATATTATCTGCAATGGGTCCAGAGCATTTATCCCCATCGCACCGGCCCGCAGGCGGGCTATTGGTTTGATCAACTCGAACTGGAGTATAACAACCTGCGCGCGGTATTGAGCGCGTTGTTGGCGCGGGAGGAGCGGGAGGCGGCGGCACAGTTGTGCAGTGATTTGATCGCGTTCTGGACGGAACGCGACCGCCTGGCGGAAGGCGAACAGTGGCTCCGGGCCGTGCTGGCCGGCGGACCTGGTCACACGGCGACCTGGGGCCGGGCGCTCACGGCGGCTGGATTTGTGGCGCGGGGCGGTGGGGACTATGGCGCGGCCCAGGAATATCTGGAAAGTAGTCTGGCGATTTTCCGCCAGATGAATGACCGATCCGAGACCGCGCGGACGCTGCGGCTGTTAGGGGCGGTGTTGACGGATCGGGGCGACTACCAGCAGGCTATGGCGTATTTTGACGAGAGCCTGGAGATTTATCAGGACCTGGGCGACCAATTAGGGATCGCGGTGATCTACGTGGATAAGAGTGGCCTCGCGCGAGCACAGGGGCACCTGCAGCAAGTGCAGCACTATTACGCCGAAAGCCTGGCGATCAGTCGCGCGCACGGTTTTGAAACCCTCACCACACACACCCTTGTAGAGATGGGCAAAACCTACATCTCACAAGGAGCAGAGGCAGAGGCGATCGCGGTGTTAGAAGAATGCCGCGTCCTCACGCTACGTCTCAGAAACCGGCGGCGGATGGCCTATACCCTTCTGTATCTGGGTATGGCGCAGATGCGGCAGGCTGTCTATGGACCGGCCCTATCGAATTACCGGGCCGCTGGGGAAGTCATGCGCGACATCACCGACCCGGACGGCCTGGCGGATTGTTTGGAGGGGCTGGGAGAATGCGCGGCGGGGTTGGGCGACTGGCCGCGCGCCATTTGGCTGCTGGGGTTCACCACCACCTGGCGGCGGGCGCAGCGAGCCGCCCAGACGGCCCAGCAAACAGCGGCTCAGATCCAGTTATTGGCGACGTTAGGCACCCAGGTGAGCGCGGAGGCGTTTGAGACCGCCTGGCGGGCGGGGGAGCAGGCGACACTGGAGGAGGTTCTCGCGGCGAGCGCAGCCCTCGATCAGAATCTCCCCGCATAACCGTGAGGACGGAACGCGAAACCGGGAATGCGCGGGCCCCCGGCCCCACCCGCCACCTAATGCATACGTCACAAGGGTGTAGCCTGGGCTACTTGTTGGAGCGCAGCCAAAAGTCGGGGGTATATCACCAAATGCTGCTGCCCTCGTAGATACGGGAAGCAACGGCAAGGCTGGGGGCGCGCCGTCGGCGCGGCAGACTGTGCGCGGACGGCGTACTTAGCGCAGAACACCCCCCGCATTGAGTGCCTGATAGGCGAGCAGCAGGCCGAGGCAGCTGACGGCCAGCGCCGAGGCCATCGGCAGCCGGCCCAGCCAACCCCCCTGGAAATTGAAGCGCACCCGGCCCAGCAGGTTGCGGCCATGGACCATCAGCAGCCCGATCCCCGTCAGCACCCCGGCCAGCCCCAGGCTGAAGGCGACGATTAAGACCATCCCCAGCTCGACGCGGTGCAGGCTCACCGCGAGCAACAGCACCAGCAGCGCGGACGGACAGGGGATAATGCCCCCCGTGATGCCGAGGGCCAGCAGGCTGCCGATCGACACCTTTTGCCCGTCCGCCGGCAAGTGGGTGTGCGGCTTGCCGAGCAGCCCGTGGCTATGCGGCACGCCAGGGGCCGGGTGGTGGTCGTGCCCGCCCGCCGCGCCATGATCGTGGTCATGGCTATGCTCGTGATCGTGGCTATGCTCGTGGTCGTGATCATGGCTATGCTCGTGGTCATGCTCGTGGGCAGCGCTCTCCGCCCCTGCGCTGCCCCGGCGGTTGCCTTGCCAGGCGCGGAAGCGCTGTGTGAATAGCGTCAGGCCCACCCCGGCGACCAGCACCCCCGACAGAAACTCCAGCCAGGGGTAGAGCTTCTCCGGCAAGATGTATTGCGAGGCGTAGAGGGCCACCAGCCCCAGCAGGAAGACGCCGATGGTGTGGCTGAGCGTGACCGTGAAGCCGAGTAGCACCGCATGCCATGCCGTCCCCCGACTGCCCACCAGGTAGGCGGCCACCACCGTCTTGCCGTGCCCCGGCGACAGGGCATGCGCGGCGCCCCAGCCAAACGCGAACACCAGGCTCAGCAGAATCACGCCCAGCGACAAATCCTGCTGGCTGATCAGGTCGGCCAGCGGGTCCTGCCGTGACTGCGCCCAGGTCATCGCATCCTGGGCGTTCGTCTGGGCGGCCGGCGCCCCCTCCAGCACACTGCTGGCGGTGGCGCTCCCCGGCGCAAATTGCAGCGTGGCACTGCTCACCCGCAGCGGGTCGTTGATCTTGTCCGGCGGGTACTTCGTCAGCGCGGCGCTGGCGTCGACGGCCGGCACGCTCGCGTTCTGCAGGGCCGTGCCGTCGGCCGCCTGGGCGATGATCTCTTTCCAGCCGATCCGCTCAGCGTAATTGTCGTCGCGGTACTCCAGATGGCCACTGCGCGCCGCCAGCGGCGCGGAGAAGTGGAGCTCCAGCCGCAGCGTGGGCAGGCCCCCGGCGCCCGGGGGGAAGCTGACGGCCGGCTGGCCGGTCGCCACCAGCGGCAGCGGCGCCCCGTCCACGGTGAGGGTCAACCCCTTCAGCATCTCGTCCGACTTGCGGGCCAGGTAGGCGGTGCGCTCGGCCGGGGTGAGGGTCGCACTGCCGTCCGCATGGATGGTCTGCAGCTCCGCGAACGCCGGGATCTCGGCCATATCGAGCACAAAGAACACGGCCACGCGACCGGCGCCGACCGTCAACGCGCTGTAGTGGTTGATCGTGAAGTTGCCCATCGGGTGCGCGCTCGCCGGCCGCGGGGTGACCACCAGCAGCAGGCTGGTCGCCAGCACGGCCAGCAACGCGAGACGGAAGGGACGGTTCATGTATCTCTCCTACTTGCTAGGCTGGCTCAGCTTGCTCAGCAGGGCGCGCGCCTGCGGCCCGTACTTGACACTGAAGTAGGGGTTAATCGCCAGCGCCTTTTGCACGTTGCTACGGCTCTGCGCGACGTCGCCCAGCTTGTCGTCGATCATGCTGAGATGGAAATAGAACAGCGCGTTCTGCGTATTCAGCCGCAGGGCCTGCTGTTCGGCGGCGAGTGCCTCCGTGTACTTGCCGGCCCGGTAGAGCGCCCAGGCCAGGGTATCCTCGGTGTGAATATCGTGCCGCCAGCCCGCCGCGGCCTGGGCCAGCGCGACCGCCTGCGCCGCGTCCCGGTCCTGGTCGGCCAGGAAGGCCGCCTTTTCGATGCCGGTCTCGACGCCGTTGACCGCGAAGAGCTGATAAATGTACTCCACCTGGTCATATTGTGTTTTCGCGTTGGCCGCATCGCCCGTGCTGGCGTAGAGATCGCCTAGCGCGCTGACATACTGCGGCAGCGGCACTACGGCGATCGCCTGCTTATAGAGGGCGACGGCGTCGGCGGGGCGCCCCTGTGCGGCGCGCACCTGGGCCAGACCGGCCAGCGCATGCAAATAGCCGGGATAGGCCGCCAGCGCGGTATTGTATTCCTGCTCGGCCTGGGCCAGCTGGCCGCGGTTGAAATAGAGGTTACCCAGCTGCCAGTGCGTCCAGCCGGCGTTCTCCGGCGCCGGGCCGCCGGCCGTCGCGGCCTGGCCCATCGCGGTGATCGCCCCGTCGACATCGCCATAGAGCTCACGCGCATAGGAGACCCGCGAGTAAGAGCTGAGGTCGGGACGCAAATCGACCATGCGCTGGAAAGTATCGACGGCCATCGGGTAGTCGCCGAGCTCGATCTGCGCGTCGCCGATCACCCCGTAGGCATACGCCTGGGTGGGGCTGAGGCGCTGGGCCTTGAGGCCCCAATCGAGCGCTTGCGGGAACTGGTGGCGCGAGAGATTCAGCGAGCCCATGGCGGCCGTGGCATTGAAGCTGGCCTGGTTGATCGCCAGCGCCTGCTGGAGCACCGTGGCGGCCTGGGTATAATAAGTCGGGTCGTTGGTTTCGCGGGCTTTCTGCAAGTAGGCCATGCCGAGTTGGGCCAGCAGCGAGTCGTTGGCGGGGAAGCTCTGCAGCTTGGTTTTGGTTTCGGCGATCACCCGGTCGGCATAGCCGCCGGTCGTGACTCCGGCCGCCAGGACGTCAGCCGGGTTGGCGAGCGGCGCCGGCGGCGCCTCGGTCTGCACCAGCGCGGGGAAGAGGACGAGGCTGCCGGCCACCAGCAGCAGCGCCAGCCCCAGCATCAACGTGAGACGATATTGCAGCCATTTCATGCAGCGCACTCCCGACTTGTTAGCTTCAAACTCATCCACAGTATATAGATATTATACCAGAGGCGACGGGAGCAGATCACAGCGCCTGCTCCCGTCGCGTGCGAGTTTATTTGCGCAGGGCCTGGCCGGCGGCGCGGCGGCGCACCGCGTAGCCACCCACCAGAGTCAGCCCGCCGAGGCCCGCCAGGATGGAGAGCGCCAGGGTATAGACGTCGGCCAGGTGGCCGCTATCCGTCCCGCCGGTGCGCGGCATGCCCGGAGTGCCCCCGCCGCCGGCCTGCCCGCCGCCGGTACCGCCGGCCACCTGCGTGCCGTGCGGCACCGACTGGGTGCCACTCCAGGCGACCGCGACATAGGGGAAGGAGCTGCGGAACGGCGCGTCGTTGGCGTCCACGCCATCGCCGAGCTGGGCCGCCAGCGGGTCCGGTTTGAAGTCCGGGTGGAAGAGCGGGTACGCCGCGCCCGCCACGGCCTTCAGCGAGATATCGGTCACGTCGTCGGCCAGCCGGCGGCCGTCCGGATAGCCGCCCAGGTCGCCGCCGACCACGCCGAGGTTACTGACCTTGTCCGGGGCGGTCGGGGGCACGCCGAGGTTGAGGCGCAGCTCTTCTGCCGGCTTGACGTTCGGCGGCTGGGTCGCGCCCTTGATCCCGGTCAGGAAGATCGCCACGAGGTCGTCGCGCGTGCCCGTCGGGACCTGGATGTTGTAGATCGCCTTGAACAGATGGGCCAGCTCGGGATCGGTCACGCCACCCAGGAACTGGGCATCGTCGGCCGGCTTCGAGCTGTTCCAGAGGTCCTTGGCCGCCAGCGGGACGACCACTTCGTTGACCAGCGGGGCGCCGAGGCGGCTGACCTGCACCCAATTGCCCGAGTACTGCGGCGCGGCGCCCCCGGTCTGGAGCACGCGGGTAGCCTGCCGGCTGGCGGTCGAGTAGACGCCGATCACGGCGTTCGCGTCGCCGGGGCCCGACGGCTTGGCGCCGTTGGCCGTCAGCTCGGTGATCGGGACCTGCAGCGCGATGGTCTGGACATTATAGCCCTTCAGGCCATCGACGCCGCCGCCGGCGTTCCCCGGCAGCTTGCGGATCGACAGCAGGTCGAAGACGTTCAGGTCGACGAAGAAGGGGTCGTCGGACTGGCCGGCGAAGACCTTGCTGCCGTCGCTGAGAGTCTGGATCGCCTGGTCGGAGAGCGACTCGTAGTTCGGGGTCGACTTGGCGCCGACGTTCGAGGGCGGGGTCTTCAGGTTCTGGCCCAGCACGGTCGACTGGCCGTTGTTGATGCGGGTGACGGAGTAGAACTGCTTCACGTTCCAGTTCGCCGAATCGATGCTCTCGATCGGGCCGGTGTTATACAGGAAGGTGTTCCCGTTGCCCACCTGGGTGTTGAACTTGAACTGGTAGGTGATGTGCGCCTGGGCATCGCCCACGTTGTCGATGTGCAGCTCATAGAGCACATCGTCGCCGAAGCGGAAGTAGTTCGGGCCGCCCACCGGCTCCTCGAACGGGTAGAAGGTGGCGATAATGGTCACCGTGTCCGGCTTGTCCGGGCTGACGAAGGCGTACAGGTCGGCGTTGTCGGCCGCGGGGTCCATGCTGATCATGGGCGCTTCGCGGTGGCTGGAGGCGCTGACTTGCCCGCTATGCAATCCAACCAGGGCCAGGCCCAAGACCAGGGCGCCGGCCATCACGAAATTGAGTACACGTGCGACTTTCATGAGGGATCTCCTTATGATCTGCTCCCGGCCTGCCAGAGGCGAGGAGTCAGAGGTACTGAGTATCGAGAACCTCCCAGTTGCTAGGTGAGCTTAGCAGGCTCACGACGCCACCCCCACCCCCTTTCGTGCTGTGCCCAGTTCACTGCTGCCCGCCGGGACCCGTACCGATGCCGCGCTGTCCAGGCGTTTGCAGTGGCCGCGGAGCTAGTCTGGTAGTACTATGCTTTGGTTCCCGGTTTGGATTGCATATTTGGAGCGGAAAGTGGAACGTCTTGCAATCCGCAAGCTCCGCCGAACCCGGGCAGCCCAGCAAGGACTATGCCGTAACACTGCCGACAAAAATCCGGCTGTCTTGCCGACAGCCGGATCATAGATCCATCCGGTGCTCATTTACCAGTCCAAAAACTGCTCATTTTGCGGAGCAAATTAGCGCACGGGCCGCGGGCCCGGGGGCCCCGGCGCTAGACGCCCAGGCCCTCCAGCTCCCACTGCCACAGGATCTCGGCCAGGCGGGTGACGCCCTGTTTCAGGTGCCGCCGGAAGGTGCTGAACGGCAGGTCGAGGAGTTCCGCCGCCTGCTCCTGGGTCGGCACGGGGCGGATATAGGTGTGATACACGGCCCGGTAGAGCTTGGCTTCGGGGGGAGAGGCGGCGAGCAAATCGCCGGCTTTCTTCAGCAGCGCCTGCAGCGCCGCCGCCCGCTCCAGATTGCCCGCCGGCGCCCTCACCCGCTCCCCCACCAGACGCGAGTGCAGGAGGGGGTTGTGAGACAAGGCGTCGGGCCGGCTGTAATCGCGCAACGCTTCGTGCACGGCCCCGGCGAATCCCTCCTGGCTCAAGACGACCAGGGGTGCCGGCGGCGGGGTGGGCCGGGGGGGCGACAGGGCGATTTCCCGCTCCGCGAGCAGCGCCAGCCACTGGTGGGGCGGCACCGCCCGCCAATCATGGCCGTAGACGCCAAACCGGTGCCCCCCCACCGTGTAGTCGACTTCCGGGATGCGCGCGAGGTCGCCATAGGCATACAGGGGCGCCCAGAACTCCGGGTCGGCGACCGGCAGGAAGCTATAGGTGAGCCCTGGCGTGGTCAGGAAATGGCGGATGACGTTGATGAAAATCAGGCTCTGCGCCGGGGACACGGCCTGGTAGGTATCGCGCGCCATCCAGAAGCGAAAGAGGGTGGCCGTTTCGCCCGGGCGCAAGGGCGCGTGGCTTTGCACATACCGCCCGGCCGCTTGCACGGCCGGGTCACGATCGCGGTCCGCGTCGCTCGTCCGCGGCAGCGCGATCAGCTGCAGAAAGGCCGATGCGCGGCCCTCACCATCCCGGAAGAGGGTCACCCCCTCCGGCTGGTGGGCCAGCCAGTGCTCGGCCAGCCAGGCCGACTCGGCGCCCTCGTGCTGGGCCACCATGGCCAGCAGGTCGGGCCGGTCGCCGTCTTGCAGGGGCTCGGGGCGGATCGTGCCGCTCTCCTGCCACTCAAAAAACGGCCGCAGCACCAGGTTATCGCGGTGTAGAAACATATAATCGAACAGCACCCGCTGCTGCTCCTGGTCGCGGGTTTGCTGCAGGGCGGTGGCGTAATAGCTCCGCGCCCGCGCGTGGAGCGCCGCGTACCAGGTGGGGTTCCGCCAGCGCAGATCGGCCACCAGAGCCTCCCGCGCCAGGTCGTGTGGGAACAGGCCGAAGCGGCCCGACTCCACGAACGAGAGGCCCCGTAACCAGTCAAAGAGCTCGTGGGAATTCGGCGTGTCGAGTATCGCGCCCAGCAAGTCCTCGGTAGTCAGGCGGACCAGGGCGCAGGCCTCCAGCGCGGTGCGATAGGTGGGCCCCGGCACCTTCTGCACCAGCTCTTCGAGCAACGCCCGCACGATGTCGGGCGCGTCGGCGGGCTGGAAGGGGCCCGCGCCCCGTTGGGCGAACAGGTCGGCCACCAGGGACAGCGCCAGCGGATGGCCGTGGGTAAACGCCAGCACGGCCGCATGCTGCCCGGCCGGAACCGCGCGAGTGGTGAGATAGGCCCGGCTCTCGTCGGGGCTCAAATTGCGCAAGGGCAGCGCCCGGACCATCCCTTGCCAGCCGGGATCGGTGCGCCAGGCCGGGGCCGGGGCATTGCGGCCGGCCAGCACGATCAAGGTGTTATCCGGCAGCTGGGGCAGGAAAGACTCGCGCAGCCAGGTATCCAGCGGGGCCAGAGTCTCATAGGTATCGATCAGGATGACCTGCCGGCGGCTCGCCGCGGCCAGGGCGTCCAGGGGCGCGGCCGGGGGCGGCAGGCCCAGGGCGTCTTGCAGGGCGGCGGTGAATTCTTCGGGGGCGGGATCGATATTGCGCCCGTCGATCGCGATCGCCGGCACGTCGCCGGCGGCACAGAGCGCCGCAAATTCTTGCAGCAGGGTGGTTTTGCCGACGCCGCCCGGCCCGAAGAGGTACAGCACACAGAACGGCAGCTCGGGGGCGACGAGCGCCGCCTGGAACAGCGCGCGCTCCGGGGCGCGCCCGACAAACCGGCGCCGGCGGGCCGCCTCGATCCGATCTGCGAGACGTACGGGCATAGGACCCCTCTGACTACTCCGCGGCAGTGTAGCAAGCATCGCGGCGTCTGTCAATACGCCGCGAGGTCAGGTGCGCGGCCCGCGGCGCGGTCGGCCGCGTACACATGGGCCGCCGCCGCTTGCAGGGCTGCCCACACGGCGTCGACGTGGCGCGCCTCGGTGCGGATATTGCCGATCGAGAGGCGCAACGTATAGCCCTCGCGCAGCACGGTGTGCGACAGGAAGGCGACGCCGCTGGCGTTCACCTGGTCGAGCACCGCCTGGTTGAGCTGAGTGAGGTAGGCCGCGATCGCCGCGCGGGCCTGCGGCGGGGCGGCCGCGGCCGCCGCTTGTAAGTCGCGCGGGAACGCCCGCAGGCAGACGAGCGCAAAGGGCGAGCTCGACAGCCGCTGAAAATCGGGGTGGGCGTCGACCGCCGTTTCCAGCCGGCGGGCCAGGGCCAGGGCGGCGGCCAGCCGGGCGCGGATGCCGGCCACGCCAAAGCTGCGAATCACCCACCAGAGCTTCAGGGCGCGGAACGAGTGCCCCAGCTGCAGGGAATAATCCATATAATTGACGATCTCATCGCCGGCCGGCGTGCGCAGGTATTCCGGGATCAGGCTGAAGGTCGCGGGCAGCGCCCCGACCCGCCGGCAGTAGAGGCAGCTGACCTCGACCTGGGTAAAGAGCGTTTTATGGGGGTTCACGATCAGGGAATCGCCGACCGCCAGGTCGCCGATCGTGGCCGCCACTTCCGGCACCAGGCCCCAGAACCCCCCATAGGCGGCGTCGATATGCAGCCAGACGGCGTGGGTGCGGCAAATCGCGCTAATGGCGTCCAGTGGGTCGCTGCTGGCGGTCGGCGTCGTGCCGACGGTCGCGCAGACGGCCAGGGGCCGGTACCCGGCCGCCAGGTCCGCCCGGATGGCGGCGTCCAGGGCGGCCGGATCCATCCGGTAGTGGGCATCGGACGGCACCTTGACCACATTATCCAGCCCAATGCCCAGCGCGATCGCAGCCTTCTCCAGCGACGAGTGGGTCTGATCGGAAATGTAGAGCCGCAGGCGGGGCAGGTTACGGCCGGACAGGCCGTGCTCGCGGATCTGCAGATCGAGGGCTTCGCGGGCGGCGCAGAGTGCGTAGAAAGAGCCCAAGGAGGCGCCATTGGTGAAGACAGCATCGGCCGTGGCCGGGTAGCCCAACAGCTCCGCGATCCAACGCAGCACGATCTTGGTCAGGGCGGCCGCCGCCGGGCTGGACTTCCAGACCATCATGTTGACATTGAACGCCGCGGTGAGCGTTTCGGCCAGGATGCCGGGCATGCTGCCGCTGATCGCAAAATACGCGTAGAACGCGGGGTGGTTCCAGTGGGTCAGGTGCGGAATAATCTTCTCGCGGGTGTCGGCCAGCAGGGTGGCAAACGGCACTGCCGCCTCGGGCGGGGGGCTATCGAGCAGGCGGAGTAACTCGCCCGGGGGGATCGTCGCCATCACGGGGCGATCATCGAGGTCCCGAAAATAGTCGCCGACGAGCGCGAGCACCTCGCGCCCATGATCTTCAAACACCTCGATCGGCCAATCGCCGAGCTCTATTGATGGCGCGGCGATGCCCCCCGGCCGTGTGTCCCATGTGTCGCTCATTCGCCCTCCTCAGCATAGTAAAAAAGCCGCCCTCTTCAGGACGGCTCGGGTGGATCTGAGCGGGCTCGAACCGCTGACCTCTACAATGCGAATGTAGCGCTCTCCCAGCTGAGCTACAGACCCCGGCGCCCTTTATTATAACCGATGTCGCTTTCGATTGCAACCGCCTTTTACCCGGCCCGGCCACCAGCAACCACGCCGGCACCACTTATGGTATAATGTACGTACAGGCGCCGATTACTTGATCGGTACAAGAGGAGGAATCGCAGCGTGGCGATCTATCTGGCAGTAGTTGGGCTGATCAGCATCGCGTTAGCGTTGTTCTGGCTCGTCACCGGGGCCGCCCAGGCGGGCTGGTTTCTGTTGGCCACCCTGGTCATCGGCATCGGCGGCGTCCTCTGGCGCATCTTCATGGCCCGCGGGGCGCCCGACGATAAATTCCCCTGGGAATAGCTCCGGCACGCTACCTTACGCCTCCCGCTTCAGCCGCCGAGTATCCGGCTGCACCTTGGTCCCATCCGTGTGCTGATAGACATACACAATCCGCTGGATCGCGGTGATCTGCGCGCCGATGGCCAGCAGCCCCAGCGCCCAGGTAACCACATCCGGGATCAGGGCACTCAGGATCAAGGCCAGGGCCAGCGTGCCGATCCGCTCCGAGCGCGCCATCAGCCCCACCTCACAGTCCACGTTGAGCGGCGTGGCCCGCGCCCGCGCATAACTGACCATCATCGAGCCGACGATCACGGCAAAGATCAGCATCGCCTCCAGGGTGCGGGGGTGTTGCGCATCATGGAGATAATACCAGAGCAACCCCATATAGATGACGCCTTCCGAGTAGCGATCGAGCGCCGAGTCCAGGAAGCCGCCAAACTGGGTGATGCGGTTGGTGATCCGCGCGAGCGCGCCGTCGAGCAGATCGAAGAGCCCCGCCAGGATCAGGAGCACCCCGCCGAGCGGCAGGTTCCCAGAGGCGAGGATCAGGCCGACCCCGATATTCAGCAACAGGCCGAACACGGTCAGCATGTTCGGCGTGACGGGCGTCTTGACGAAGATCCGCGCGATCCGCCGCATCTGGGCGCGGGTCCAATCTTGTAATACGTTAGTTACCACCGACAGGTACCTCCGTTACCACGGGCGCCAGGGATCGTTTCCCGCGGGGCGGACACCGACGCTGCCCAGGACGCCGTGCGGCGCCAGCGCCCGTAGTCGGCGGAGCGAGAATCGCGTGCCGCCGGTCCCCTCATCCCGGAAGCGCCGCCGGGACTGATCATAAAACGCTTCCACGCGTGCGGCCACGAGCGGCCAATCATAGCGGGCCGCCGTGACCCGCCCATGGGCGGCCATCGCGTCACGTAAGGCGGCATCGCTGAGTACCCGCACGAGCGCCACGGCCAAGGCCTCGGGGCTGCGGGGCTCGAACAGGAACCCCTCCTGCCCATGGCTGAGCACAGCCGCATAGCCGACACAGCGGCTGGCCACGATGGGCGCGCCCGCGGCCATCGCCTCGAGCAGCACCACGCCAAAGCTCTCCTGGCCGGTCGACGGGGAACAGTAGACCGTGCAGCTCTGATAGTAGCGCGGCAGCTCGGCGGCACTGACATAGCCGCTGAATTCGACCACGCCCGACGTGTCCGGCAGGAGATCGGCGAACAACCCCGGATCGCCCTTGCCCACGACGATTAGGCGCACATCCGGGCAGACCGTGCGAACCAGGGGCAGCGCCTGCAAGAGCGTGCGGAAGCCCTTGCGCTGTTCCTCGAAGCGGCCGACGAAGAGGATCACCGGCCGGCCGTCGCGCTCCAGCGGCGGCAACGGGGCGGCAAAGCGGGCCACGTCGACGCCGTTAGGGATGATCGCGTAGTCGCCGGGGAAATACTGGCTGACATAGTCCCGGGCGGCCACCGAGACGGCGATCCGGCCATGCAGGCGCTCGAAGTAGCTGCGCAACAGGGGCCGCGCCGCCGCGTAAGCCAGGCTCTCGTCGCCATAGGCGTGAAAGGTGCCGACATTGCAGGTCTGGGATTGGCGGAGCACGATCAGCGGCACGGTCGGCATCAACGGCTCGTGCAGGTGGATGACGTCGAAGGCCTCCGTGCTCAGGATCTCGCGCACGGTGCGGCTGATGCCCAATGAGAGCGAGATCCGCGCCCGCGAGCCGTTGGCGGGGAGCTCGACCACGTCGCCGAGCCGGCGGACATTGCCGGCCAGCAGGCGCGCATCGTCTTCGGAGGAGGGCGCCAGGATGGTGATCTGATGCCCACGCAGCCGCAGGTGTTTTTCGAGGCCCTTGACCTGCTCCGTCACCCCGCCCGGGTAGGGATAATCATATGGCGAAACCAGGCAGATTTTCACGAGGCGGCCCTGCGCACGCTGCGGCGCACAGCGCGCTGGACCTTGTACGCCGGCGACACTACCATGCTGCGCCACATGTTCGGTGCGGCGATCACAGCGTGATCCCGGAAGGTCATAAAGCGCCCCCCGGCGATCAACGTGTGGGCGGCCAGCGCAGCGCGCAGATCGGCGATCGTCGCGCCGGGAAAGTAGGTGTAGCCCAGGCCGATCATCGAGAGCGCATGCGCATCGCTGCCGCCGAATTCCGGCAGCCCCAGGCGGGCGTTGAGGGCGGCCACTGCGGTATGGGAGACGCGGCCGGCGACGCTGGGGTTGAAAGTTTCGAGGCCATGAAACGGGGCCGGGCTGGCCTGCACCGCCAACAAGGCCTTTTCCTGGATGCTGGCGGTGAGCTTGCACAGGGGGTGGGGCGCAATCACCAGGCCCCCGGCCTCATAGACCAGATCGACCGAGGCGCGCAACGATTTGAGCATCGGGAAGTCTCGCTCCACAAACAGCGCGAGCAAATGCCCCTGGCGGGTCGTGATCTCCGTGCCCATAATCACCTGCACGCGATAGCCCCGCCGCGCCGCCAGTTCGCGCGCCTCATGCGCGCCCCGCACGTCGTCATGGTCGGCGATCGCGATGATGTCGAGGTCGGTCCGGTGCTCAACATAGTCCAGGATCTTGGGGATCGAATCGATCCCATCGCTATACGTCGAGTGGATATGCAGGTCCGCTTTGCCATGGCCGGCCGGCCGGCAGGCGGGGCCCGCCGAGACCGGCTCTGGGACCAGGGGCGCGACGCCGTGGGACACTAACCCGCCTTCCTTTCGCGCGCCGCAATCCAGCACGCCTTTGCAATCTCCCGCCGCGGCCCCGATCGCGGCCGCACCTTCGATTATACCAGATCCCCCCGCCGCGTGCATGGTGCAGTCGTCAGTCGTCGGTCGTCAGTCGTCAGTCGCCGAAGAGGCGGGCGGCTTTCCGCTTTGGGGGGCAGGTATGGTATAATTAGGGGTTGAGATTGCGCACGGCTGGTGCGCATCGTGCAAATCAGCGAGCAAATCCGCGGGTAAAGCAGCGGCCGGCCGGCAGACCGCGGCCCCCGCGTACCCTAGACAGGGGAGGACCGATGCAAACTACTCCCGAGCCGATCGCGCGCCTGATTGGCGAGCTTAGCCGCCTGCCCGGAATCGGCCCGAAAAGTGCCTCGCGGCTGACCTTTTACCTGCTGCGCAACAGCCGCGAGCAGGCCGAGGCCCTGGCCGCGGCGATCACCGACGTCAAAGACAAGATCATCTTCTGCACGGTCTGCCATAACGTGACGGAGACCGACCCCTGCGCGATCTGCGCCGACCCCCACCGCGACCGGGCCAAGATCTGCGCGGTCGAAGAGCCACTCGACGTGATGGCGCTGGAGCGGACCGGCATCTATAAAGGGCTTTACCACGTGCTCCATGGCGCCATCCAGCCCCTGGAAGGCATCACGCCCGACAAGCTGCGCATTCCGGAGCTCTTGCGCCGCGTGAAGCTCGGCGAGGTGGACGAAGTGATCCTGGCCACGAACCCAAACATGGAAGGCGAGGCCACGGCCATGTACCTGGCCCGCCAGCTGGTGCCGCTCGGCGTGCAGGTGACCCGCCTGGCCCGCGGGCTGCCGATCGGCGGCGACCTGGAGTACGCCGACGAGGTCACCCTCGCCCGCGCCATCGAAGGGCGCCGCGAGATGTAAAATCAGGAGTTCTGCCCGGTCGGCGGCGCCTGATCCGCGGCGGCGCTTCGTGTGGTCCCGCATAACGCCAGGCCGGCCAGGAGGCTCGCCAGTGCGCCCAGCGCACCGCCGAGAGAAAGACCGGCGGCGCGATTCTGCCCGTCACCTGGGAGGCCGGTGTGCCAACGGCCCGGATCGGCGCCCAGGAAGTAGCTGACCACGGGCGCCAGCGGTTCGGCCGCGGCTTTCTCCGGCGCGGCGGACAGCCAGAGCAGGACGGCCGGCAGGAGAGATGCCAGGAACAACAGGCGCATCACGGCCCCGGTGTCGGGCGCGGCGCGGCGAGCGCCGCGCTCAGTTCCGCCGCGAACCGGGCGACCGGCCAGCCCCAGTAACGGCTCAGGCCCCCGAAGTCGATGCGGTCGCCGCTGACGCCGTAAACCGAGGACTGCCAGTCGTCGTTAATGGGCAGGAAGACGATGTAGTGCTCGCTGCCCAGGCGCACACGCTCGGCTCCGCATTTCTCACCGTGCATATCCAGCACGTCGTCCGTGAAATCGGGCGGCTTTTTATACCACTTGCGCACTTTCACGCCGTAGAACATGTTGCCCACGGCACCCTGGCCCCCCATGAGGTCTACATCGGCAATGTACTCAGCCTGGCGCGCCCGTGCCGCCAGCGCCTGGAAAGAGGTGTCCGGCGGCGGGGTGCCCTCGGGGACCGGGGTTGCGACCGCACGGATCGCCGCTTCGAGCCGGCTGAGCGGCTGTCCCTGGTATTCCGGGAAGACCGTGGACTCCAGGCGTCCCTGGCGCACGGGGAAAAAGCCCGCCGGGCCGCCCAGGGTGCTGTAGAAATCGTAATAAGCGTCGCACCAGCCGCTGGACCCCGGCCCGAGGAAGAGCAGATAGGAGCCGGCGCCGGAGGCGAGGCGCGCCCGCTCGGCCGCGCCCAGAAAGACACCAATCGTCGCCGATGGCCCGCCGATCAACGGCACCGCCCATGTGCCCACGTCGTGCTCGGCCGGCGGCGGCCTGAGCCAGCGCAGGACCTGGAACTGGTCCCAGCCGGCATCGCCCTTTGGCTGGCCGGGCACTGGCACCGCCTGAGCGATGCCCTCGGCATGTTGGACGAGCAGCGGCAGCGTCCAGGTCGGGGTCGGCGTGGGCGTCGGCAGGTCGGGCGTCGGCGTCGGCGGGGCGGGCGTGGGCAGGATGGCGGTGGGCGCGGCGAATTGCAACTCGCGCACGGCGATGGGCACGCCCTCCAGGGGCCCGACCAGGGCGAAGACCCGGCCCCCCGACCCGACCGCCAGCCGGTGCAAGGCCTGGACGTAGCCGTCCTGCAAGGGGATCAGCGCGCGCCCGGTCAACTGGCCGCTCGCGTCGAAACGGAGCAAGGTCGGCTGGAAGTAGGGCGCCTGGTCAAGCTGCTCATGCGCGTAGAGGTAGAAGCTGCCGTCGGGATTGACGGCGAGGATCTGCAGGGCGATCAGCGGGTGCGGCGCGGTGACCACAAAGGACTGGGTAGCGATGCGCATCGTGGCCCCACCGGGCGGGGTGCCCAGCTCGACGCTGTAGCTGGCGTGCGGGCCAGGGTAGCCGGGCAGAGTGGGCAACCCCGGCGGGTTGCCGGCAACCGGGGTGAGCGGGGCGAGCCTGCCGCTCGCGTCGACCAGCCGCACCAGGCCGAGATCGCGCGCGTCCCAGCCGAGCAGCACGTCGCCGAGGGGGCCGATGGACAGGCCCAGGTGATGCTGGGGGATTGCGCCGATTTGCTCGTCGCCCGGTATCTGGTCGGGGATGGGGTACTGGTCAAGCACCTGCCCGGCGCCGCCGAGCCGGACCACGCTCGTCTGGTAGAGCAGCCAGAAATCGGCGTTGCGTATCGCCAGCCCCTCGATCAGCCCACGCAGCGCATCTGGAAGCGGCAGCACGCCGAGCGGCGCCCCGCCGGAGTCGAAATGCAACAGGCGCGCCCCGCCGCCATTCATATCCTTGTAATAATCGCCCATCCAGAAGCTGCCGTCGGGGGCCACGGCGAAGCCGTACAGGCCCTCCCAGCCCGACCAGACGCTGATGCCACCCGCATCGGCCCGCGGCAGCGTAAAGACGAGGATCGACTCGCCCGGCCCGGCGGGGATCGTGGCCGGCGGCGGGGTCGCCGGCGCCGGCGGCAGGGTGGGCTGCGGGACAGAGGGCGTGCCCGCTAACGGCGGCGTGAGCGCGGCCGGGGAGGTCGCCGTGGGTGGGAGCGGGGAGGCGGGCGTCGGCGACGGCGCGGGCAACAGCGGGTCGAGGTAGGTGGCGCGCTCTGCCGGGCTGAGCGCGCGGGTGACCCGGCGCGCGGCGAGCGCCAGCAGGTCGGGCAGGCAGACGCTGAACTGGCGGACCAACCCATCCTTGCCGGCCGTCGCCAGGCGGCAGCCGTCGGGGCTGAAGGCCGCATCCAGCACGTGGTCGGTATGGCCGCGCACGGTCGTCAGCTCCTGACCGGTTGCGGCATCCCAGATCTCGGCGAAGCCCCCCCCGCCCCCGCCGACGATGCGCTTGCCGTCGGCGCTGAAGCCGACCGCCCAGTTGTCGGCCTTGCCCCCGCGGTCGCCCGCGGCCCGCAACACGAAACGCACCTGGCCGGTGCCCGTATCCCAGACGGTCGCCCCGTCGGCGCTCGCCCGCACCAGGCTGCGGCTGTCGGGACTCCAGGCGAAATGGCTGCCGCCGGCCACGCCGCTGTCGAGCCGCAGGCGCTCCTGCCCTGTCGCCGGGTCCCACAGGCGCACGGTCGTGTCGCCCAGGGTGGCGATACTCGTACCGTCGGGGCTGTAGGCCGCCTGCCAGACCCAGTTGGTATGGCCGTACAGCGTGAAGCGCTCCCGCCCCGTGGCCGCGTCCCAGACCTTGGCCGTCCCGTCCTGGCTGGCAGTGACGATGCTCTTGCCGTCGGGGCTCCAGCCGGCGTTCCAGACATTGGCGGTGTGGCCCCAGAGCGTCGCGAGCGGCTGCCCACTATATGCGTCCCAGACCTTCGCCGTGCGGTCTTCGCTGGTCGTGACCAGCCGCGTGCCGTCCGGGCTCCAGGCAATGTCGTAGATGCCGCCGGAGCCGAGGATATTGGCATCATGGGCCTTGATGGCGAGCAGGACCCGCCCGCTGGGCCCAGGGGGCGCCCAGTCCCAGACGTGGAGGATGCCGTCCCGTCCGCCCGCGGCGATCTTCGTGCCATCGGGGCTGTAGGCGGCCCGGCCCCACTCGTCGGTCCCGCTCTGCAGCGTCAGGCGCGCCTGCCCGGTCGTGGCGTCCCACACCCGCGCCGTGCCGTCCTGGCTGCTGCTCAGGATGCTCTTGCCGTCCGCGCTGTAGTAGACGCGCTGGACGGCAGCGCGGTGCCCGATCAGGCTGGGCAGTTCCTCGCTCTCGGTCAGCAGCCAGATGCGGGCGCTGCCGTCGTCGCTCGCCGTGACCAGGCTCGTGCCGTCAGGGCTCCAGGCGACGCTGTTCACCGGCGCACCGTGCCCCGGGAAGACGACCAGTTGGCGGCTGGGACCCAGGGCCCAGAGCCGGGCGGTGCCGTCGTTGCCGGCGGTGGCGATGAGCCGGCCATCGGGACTAAAGGCGGCCTGGCGCGGCCCATGCGCGGTGCTGATTAACCAGAGGCTGTCCATAAGATCGCCGCCGTCCGGCGCCCAAAAGCGGGCGTCGCCGTTCTCCTCGGTGGTAAGTATGGTCTGCCCATCTGTGCTCCAAGCTACGCTCAGCAGCGCATCCGCGGTGCGGATGCGCCCGCGCTCCTGGCCGCTCGCCGCGTCCCAGATATGGGCCAGGCCGTCGCGGCCGGCCGTGATCAGGCTCTTGCCGTCGGGGCTCCAGGCGACAGCGCGTAGTTCCACCGGCGGGCCGGGCAGCGTGCGCAGGAGCTGGCCACTGGGGAAGGCCCAGAGGCGCGCCGTGCCGTCGTCGGCCACGGTGGCGATGCGCGTGCCGTCGGGGTTCCAGGCGGCATCACGCACAGGGGCACCGCCGGCCGCCAGGCGGAGGCGCTCCTGGCCGGTGCGTGCGTCCCAGACCCGCGCGGTATCGTCGTCGCTCGCCGTCAAGATCGTCTGCGTATCGGGGCTGAAGCTGGCGCGCCACAGCCCCCGGCGGTGGCCCGTGATCTTCAACACCACCTTGCCGGTTTGCACATCCCAGATGCGCGCCGCGCCGTCTTCTCCCGCGGTCACGATCTGCGTGCCGTCGGGACTCCAGGCCGCGTCACGCACGGGACCTTGCAAAAACTCGCGGAGGACGAGATGAGCGGGCGGGGCGGCAAGCGCGGCGTGCAGGGCATCCACCGCGGCCGGCACGGGCGGCAAACCGGCGGCCTGAGTAGCGGCGATGGCTTCACGGGCGAGCAGCAGGGCCAGTTGTGGATCGGTCGCGAGCTGCCCTTGCGCCTCGGCGGCCAGCGCCTGGGCCCGCGCGGCCGGGACCTCCTGCGCCACCACAGTGCCAGCGGTGGTGAGCGTACTCACCTGCCGCACGAGCGCGGTCACCGTCGCCGCATCGCCCGCCGGAGCACCTGTGGGTCGTTGCCCCGGCGGCGAGCCTGGCTGTCCGCCCGCCAGGGAGGGGACCGCAACGGCGCCCTGGCTCAGGAGGGCGGCGCGCTGGCCGGTAGGCGTCGGCGTCTCAGGCTGCCGTCCACCATCACCTACGGCGCGGGCGGCGAGGACGAAGATCAGCCCGCCGGCCAGCAAGAGAATCAGACCCAGCAGTAGCACCCTGACCGGCGCTCTGGCCGGTGGGCGGCCCCGGCGCTCCGGGCCGGAGGCGCCCCGTGGACGATAGGGATCGTGGTGCAGAGCGGCCATGGCAACTCTCCTTCCTCTCCTGCCGGCCGATCGATCGTAACACACTTTGCTGCGGCAACCAAGAGGTCAACGGCGCGCCCACCGGGTGAAAAACCGGGCGAAAAAGCGGGTTGGCAGCCACGGAGCAGAGCCGTGGGCCGGGCTGGGACCCTACGGCCCGTTGACCCACTGGCGGGTGGCGATACAATCCTTACTCCCCGTGTGTACTCCATCATGTACGCCAGTATGGTATAATGGGAGGCTGCAAACGGACTACTCTGACGATGGAGGGACAGACTTGCCACAACCAGGGCGGCGTGACGCGCACGAAGGCCAGTATACCGGCGCCCGGAATCTGGGCGGCCCGCCGGTGCCCCGTGGGCTGGCCGGCTGGCTGCCGGCCGGGCTGGGCCTGCGGCCCTGGGCCGCCCTGCTGATCGTCAGCCTGGCGGCCATCGGGCTCGCCCTCGCCATGCTGCTGACCAACCTCTATCGCCTGTTCATTCTCCGCGAGACGGGCACCCCCTTCCTCTACTGGATGACATTACAGTTTATCGCCCACCCCTGGCGGGAAAGCCTCGTCGCCGTCCTCGGGCTCGCCGGGCTGCTCCTCGGCTACCGGGGCCTGGCCCACGCCGTGCGCGCCGCGCAGGAGAGCGGCCGGCCGCTGGCCCCCCCGGCCGTCCTGGCCCCGCTGCGCTATTCTCGGCCCCTGGATGGCCCGCGCGTGGTCTCGATCGGCGGCGGCACCGGCCAGCCGACTGTGCTGCGCGGGTTGAAGGCCCACACCGACCATATCGCGGCGGTGGTCACCGTTGCCGACGACGGGGGCTCCTCGGGCCGGCTGCGCCGCGACCTCGGGATTCTGCCGCCGGGGGACTTCCGCAACTGCCTGGTCGCCCTCTCCGATGTGGAGCCGCTGCTGGAAGAGTTGTTCCAGTACCGCTTTGGCGCCGATTCCGGCTCCCTGGACGGCCATGCCTTCGGCAATCTCTTCCTCGTGGCGATGACCGGCGTCACCGGCGGCTTCGAGATGGCGGTGCGGGAATGCTCCCGGGTGCTGGCCGTCCGCGGCGAAGTCCTGCCCTCCACCCTGGCCGATGTGACGCTGCACGCCGAGCTGATCGACGGGACGATCGTCTCCGGCGAGTCGCGCTTGCCCAAAGGGAAAGCCGCCGTCCGGCGCGCGTTCCTGACCCCCGCCCAGCCGCATGGCTACCCGGATGCGGTGGCGGCGATCCTGGAAGCGGACCTGATTGTGCTGGGGCCCGGGTCGCTGTATACCAGCGTGATCCCCAACCTGCTGGTGCCCGACATCGTGCGCGCGGTGCGCTCCTCGCCGGCCGTCAAGGTCTACGTCTGCAACGTCGCGACGCAGCCGGGCGAGACCGACCAATTCGGGGTGCTGGAGCATGTGCAGGCGCTGTGGGAGCATGTGGGCCCCGGCGTGTTCGATTATGTGCTCGTCAACGCCGACCTCTCGGCGGCCGGCCAGATCAAGCCCGAGTGGCAGGTCGAGGCCGTGACCCTGCCGCCCGATATCACCTATCCCGGCGTGGAGTTCGTCCGGGCCGCCGTCGTAAGCCCCACCAACCCCTTGCGCCACGACCCTGCCCGCCTGGCTGATGCCCTGCTGACCCTCTATGAAGAGAAAGGCAACCCCGCCGGCGAGCTCGCGGCCAGCACGAACGGCCGGGGGCCGTAAGGAGGCGCCGATGGCGACACGTGTGGGCATTAACGGCTTTGGGCGCATCGGCCGCCAGGTGTTCAAGGCCGTGCGCGATTATTATCCCGATGCGATCGAGATAGTCGCGGTCAACGACCTGACCGATACGGAAACGCTCGCCTATTTGCTGAAATATGATACCAATTATGGGGAATTCGACGGCGAGATCGAGGCGGCGGGCGCCGCGATCATCGTCGACGACCAGCGGATCAGGGTCTCGGCGGAAAAGGACCCCCGCCAGCTGCCGTGGCGCGACCTGGGGGTCGACGTCGTCGTCGAATCCACCGGCCGCTTTACCGACGGCGCGCACGCCGCCGCCCATCTCCAGGCCGGGGCCAAGAAAGTCATCATCAGCGCCCCGGCGCAGGGCGAGGATCTCACGATTGTGATCGGGGTGAACGAGGGGCAATACGACCCGGCCCGACACCATATCCTGTCCAACGCCTCCTGCACCACCAACTGCCTGGCCCCGGTGGCCCAAGTCATTCTCGATCATTTCGGCATTGTCCGCGGCATGATGACGACGATCCACTCCTACACCAACGACCAGGTCATTCTCGACTTCCCGCACAAAGACAAGCGCCGCGCCCGCGCCGCCGCCCAGAATATCATCCCGACGACGACCGGTGCCGCCCAGGCCGTGGCCCTGGTCATCCCCGCGCTGAAAGGCAAGTTCGCCGGCTTCGCCCTGCGCGTGCCGACGCCGACCGTCTCGCTGATCGACTTCGTGGCCGAGACGGAGCGGCCGGTCACCGTGCAGAGTGTCAACCAGGCGCTGATGGACGCGGCCGAGCGCGACCCGCGCGCGATCCTCGACTACACGGACGAGCCGCTCGTCTCGATGGACTTCAAGGGCGATCCGCACTCGGCGATCGTCGACGGCCTGTCGACGATGGTCCTGGGCGAGACGCTGGTCAAAGTGGTGGCCTGGTACGACAACGAGTGGGCCTACGCCTGCCGGGTCGCCGACCTGACGGCCTATATTGCGGAACGGGGGCTCTAGCCGTGGGGTCGGGGGTCAGGGATCAGGGATCGGGACTTCCCGACCCCCGATCCCCTGCCCCCTGCCCCCTGGTTCATGATGAGGAGGAGTAATGGGCAAACGAACGATTGACGATCTGGACCTGCGGGGGAAGCGGGCCCTGGTGCGGGTCGACTTCAATGTGCCGCTCGATAAGCAGACCAATGCGATCGCCGACGACACGCGCATCCGGGCGGCGCTGCCGACGATTCAGGCCGTGCTCGCGCGGGGCGCGGCCGTGATCCTGATGTCGCACCTGGGGCGGCCGAAAGGGGTCACGCCCGGCCTGTCGCTGGCGCCGGTGGCCCGCCACCTGGGCGGCTTGCTGCCCGGCGTGCCGGTCCACTTCGCCGCCGACTGTGTGGGGGAGCCGGCCGAAACGGCCGCCCGCGCGCTGCGCCCGGGCGAGATCTTGCTGCTGGAAAACCTGCGCTTCCACCCGGAAGAGGAAGCCAACGACCCGGCTTTCGCCCGGCAGTTGGCCGCCCTGGGCGACGTCTATATCAACGACGCCTTCGGCAGTGCCCATCGCGCCCACGCCTCGACGGAAGGCGTGGCCCATCTGCTCCCCGCCGCGCTGGGGGCGCTGATGGAGCAAGAAGTCTCCGTGATGAGCGCGGCCCTGGAGTCGCCTCAGCGCCCCTTCGTGGCGGTGTTGGGCGGGGCCAAGGTGAGCGATAAAATGGGGGTCATCACCAATCTGCTGGGCAAGGTCGATAGCTTGCTGATCGGCGGCGGCATGGCCAACACGTTCCTGCGCGCCCAGGGCTATTTCATCGGCGACTCGCTGGTCGAAGCCGACCTGGTGCCGGAGGCGGAACGCCTGATCGCGCAGGCACGCGAGCGGGGGGTGGCCTTGCTCCTCCCGACCGATGTGGTGATCGGCGACGCCTTCTCCGCCGAGGCGCAGCAGCGCACCGTGGCGGTGGCCGCCGTGCCCGCGGGCTGGCGCATTCTCGATATCGGCCCGCACACGGCCGCCCAGTATGGGGACACGCTGCGGGCCGCGCGCACGGTCGTCTGGAACGGGCCCATGGGCGTGTTCGAGTTCGCGCCCTTCGCGGCCGGCACCCGGGCGCTGGCCGAGGCGGCCGCGGCCGCCACCGACCACGGCGCGACCACGATTATCGGCGGCGGCGACTCGGTGGCGGCCGTGGAGCAGGCGGGCCTGGCCGGCCGGATCAGCCATATCTCCACCGGCGGCGGTGCGTCACTCGAGTTCCTGGAGGGGCGGGTGCTGCCCGGCGTGGCGGCGATCCCCGACCGCCAGCCATGAGTAGCCCGCGGCTGCCGATTATCGCCGGCAACTGGAAAATGAACACGACCGCCGACGGGGCGATGGTGCTGGTCGAGGACCTGCTCGACGATCTCGACGCGATCGACGGCGTGGAGATCGTCCTCTGCCCTCCATTTATCAGCCTGGTCCCGGTCTGGGAGATGCTGGCCGAGACGGCGATCGGGCTGGGGGCGCAGAATATGTACTGGGAGCCCCAGGGGGCCTACACCGGCGAGATCTCGCCGCTGATGCTGGCCCCGCTCTGCCGCTACGTGATCCTGGGCCATTCGGAGCGCCGGACCTATTTCGGCGAAACGGATGCGACAGTGGCCCGCAAGGTCCAGGCCGCCCTCGCCCATGGGCTGCGGCCCATTGTCTGCGTCGGCGAGAACCTGCAGGAAAACGAGGCGGGGCAGCGCGCGGCCGTGCTGGACCGCCAGATCCGGGCGGTCTTCACGCACATGGCGCCCGAGCACGCCCGCAGCTGTGTAGTCGCCTACGAGCCGATCTGGGCCATCGGCACCGGCAGGGCGGCGCACGGCGCCGACGCCCAGGACGCTATCGGCGGCATCCGCGCGCTGCTGGCGACCCTGGTCGGCGCCGAGCCGGCCGCGGCGCTGCGGGTGCAGTACGGCGGCAGCGTCACGGGCGCCAACGCCGCGGAGTTTTTCGGCCAGCCGGACATCGACGGCGCCCTGGTGGGCGGCGCCAGCCTCAAAGCCGCCGACTTCGTGCGCATTTGCGCCCTGGCGCAGCAGGCGAGTAGGTGGTAGTCGTCAGTCGTCAGTCGTCAGTCGTCAGTCGTCAGTCGTCAGTCGCCAGTCGTCAGTCGTCAGACGGCTGTATTCCGCACTCCGCATTCCGCACTCCGCACTCAAAAGCGGGATATATGGACTCGCTGGGATACGTATTGCATTTCCGGGCGGGCTGGCGTATAATGGGACCAGGAGGTCTACGTGATTACTCCACAGGGGCTAAAGCCCCGTGGCATCTACGGATTGGCTACCGATGCGTTGTAATCCCAACGCAAGAATATTGCGGGCCGCATTATGATCGCGGTCCAGAGTGCTGTTACAACAGGGACAGGCATACACCCGCTCGGTGAGAGGCATTTTCTGCCGATGCCCACAGTGGGAACAGGTCTGGCTGGTGTACGCCGGATTAACCGCAACAAACACTCGACCGGCCCATGCTGCCTTGTACTGAGTGAATGTGCGAAACTGCGTCCATGCCACGTCACTGATGCTTTTGGCCAAGCAATGATTATGCACCAGGCGGTTTACTTCCAGGTCTTCCACCGCGATGATCTGGAAACGATTGACAATACGACGGCTATGCTGGTGCGCGTGGTTCTCCCGCCGCCACTTGATCCGCTCGTGAACACGCGCCACGGCCTTGCGGTGTTTGCGCCGCCGCACCGACCCCACTTCCAGTTTGGCGTGTTTACGCTGGATTTTCGCCAGTGCCTGTTCTTCCGTGCGGAAAAAGCGCGGATTATCTATCGCTTCGCCGTTGGACAGGGTAGCGAACGTGTGCAGCCCCACGTCCAGGCCCACGTTTTCTTCGCTGGCCGGAAGCACGGTCGGCTCCCATTCACAGACGATGGACACATACCACTTACCCGTGGCGGATCGGCTCACGGTGACGGTTTTGGGGGTACCTTCCACTGGGCGGTGCAACACCACCTTGACGTGTCCGATCTTGCTCAGGTACAAATCGCTGCCTTCAAGTTTGGCCCCGTTGCCGTATTGTGGGTACGTGATACTGTTGTAGCGGCCCTGCCCTCGGAAACGGGGGTAGCCGGGGTTTTCCCCCGCTTTGACCCGCCGGAAAAACGCGGCAAACGCCAGGTCGATCCGCACGGCGATATTCTGCAACACCTGGCTGTGGACGGAACGCAGTACCGGGCGATCTTCCTTGAGCGCCACCAGGTAGAAGA
>Ga0070730_10001040_pt1 | contig 27858 bp, 25 predicted proteins | sample Coa_R1_3_FD_66447 | JGI IMG/M metagenome (GOLD analysis project Ga0070730, IMG submission 66447) | Surface soil microbial communities from Centralia Pennsylvania, which are recovering from an underground coalmine fire - Coalmine... | ecosystem: Environmental > Terrestrial > Soil > Unclassified ... | reverse complement strand
GGGCCGGCGATCGCCAGCGCCGCGGCCGTGGTAAACAGCTTGGTGTTGGAGGCGGGGACGAAGAGCTGTTCGGCGTTCTGGGCGAAGATCGCCTTGCCTGAATCAAGGTCAACCACATCGATGCCCCAGTGCGCATGATCCAGCGGAGGTTGCGCCAGAATCGCCTCGATCTCTTTGCTGAGGTCTTTTTTGGGAGCAGTCTTCTTGTCCGCCGCGACGGAAAACTGCAGAGATAAGAAGAGCGTTAGCGCCAGCAGCGCTTTTGCCGAATGATGCCGCATGGATGCCCGAGATTATACAATCCAGCCATGCCTCGACCGCTTTACAAGTGGCGACTGCGCACGCGCTCGCTCGAACTGGGCGCGCGCACGCTGGTCATGGGCATTTTGAACGTGACGCCGGATTCCTTTTCCGATGGCGGCAAGTTTCTCTCCCGCGATCACGCCGTGGCCCACGCGCTCACAATGCTCGATGACGACGCCGACCTGATCGATATTGGCGGCGAATCCACGCGGCCGGGCACTCCGGTCGTCGAGACAGGCATTCCCGCCGCCGAAGAGCTGCGCCGCATCATGCCCGTGATCGAAGACGTTCTGCGCGAGCGGCCTGACGCCGTGCTCTCAGTGGACACCTACAAAGCCGAGGTCGCGCGCGCCGCCGTGGGTGCCGGATGCGAGATCGTAAACGACGTGAGCGCGCTGCGCTGGGATGAGGAGATGGCCCCGGCCGTGGCCGAACTCGGTTGCGGGGTGGTCCTGATGCACACCCGCGGCCGCCCGCAGGAGTGGCGCGACCTCCCGCCCTCAGATGATATCGTCGCCGAAGTGAAAGCTGAGTTGCGCCAGTACGCCGGCAACGCGCTCAGCCGCGGCATCGCCCGCGAGCGCATCGTGCTCGACGTCGGTTTTGGCTTCGGCAAGAAGTTTGACCAGAACTATCCTCTGCTGGCGGGCCTCGACCAGCTCCATGCGCTCGGCTTCCCATTGCTTGCCGGCACCTCGCGCAAGTCGTTCATCGGGCGCACCCTCGCCCGTGACGGCAAAGACGCCGCGCCCAACGAGCGGCTCTACGGCTCCATTGCCGCCGTGACCGCCTCTGTCCTTAAAGGCGCGCACATCGTGCGCGTACACGACGTCAGAGCTGCCGTGGAGGCAGTGAAGATCGCCGACGAGGTTTTGATTCGCTGATCCCCTGAAACGCTCAAAGATTTTTTGTCACTATCTACCAGGGAGCTGCGTCTAAGGGACATACGCAGCCGATCGTCAGCAGCACCGTTCCACGATCTCCTGCGTATTGCAGGAAAACCGTTTTCCGGTTTTGTCCGTACAAGGATTGGAAGGGGAAGGAGTTTTGGATGTTTCGCAGTAAAGAGAGCCAGCGCGCCCGTGAACGTGCCACCGAATACGCAACCTGCAAAGATTTTCAGCAGATCTTCAAGGAAGACATGGCGGGGCTGCATCTGCTCGCCTACCTGCTGACCGCCGATCAGGCCAGGGCTGAGCAATGCTTCGTCGCCGGCCTGGAAGACAGCATTCACGGTAATCCGGTGTTTAAACAGTGGGCGCGGACCTGGAGCAAGCGCGCGATCATCCAGAACGCGATTAAAGTCATGGCTCCGGCCACCGTGCGCGCAGAGGCCGCTTCCCTGCCGACCGAGCCCAACGGTGAACAATCACCGCTCGTCTCCATGGTATTGCAGTGGCCCGTCTTCGAGCGCTTTGTGTTTGTGATGTCGGTATTGGAAGGTTATGCCGTGCGCGAATGCGCTGCCCTGCTCGCCTGCACCGACCAGCAGATCGTGGCTACGAAATCCCGCGTGCTGGAGCGACTGGCCGATGGCTCCTGGCAGGCCGCGACCGTGCTCAGCAGCCCACGCTGGAATGCGCTCTTCGCCGGCGCCCAGGTGGCGTGAGCAATCTTTCCACTCCTGAATCTCTGCTCGTTTCCAATGGAAAAGAAAATCGTGGGTAGTTTGGAGCACCAGCGACATATATAGACGAGAACCGTAAGCCCGCGAGGCCCCTGGGCCGCCGAGCGGGCTGCAGCAGGAGCAGAACAATCGAATGAAGAAGAGGATCGTCGGCGGGTTGGAGCGCCAGCGACATAAGAAAGTCGCGGGCGCCCGCACCACGCTGCGTGAAAGTTATGAGACCGGACACTGCGCTTGATCCTGCCTTAACTTAACGTGGTACCGGCGCCCACCGAATCCCCGACACCTGCACGGTTTTCGCGTGCGGGGGCGGAAGAGGCTGGCTTGATCATTCGTTTACGCCAGCGCCAGCAACACGTAACTGGCGCCTGACCACAGCGCGAGCACTGCCGTAATCAAGACAACGCGAAACGAAAAGCTATCGAGTAAGCGATTATTTTTGCCGTCAAACATGTGAATCTCCTGCTCTCTAAGTGAATTCTCTGACCGCTGCTCAACTGAGCCAGGTGTCATGCCATTTGTATTGGCACCCTTCGTGCCAAACTCGCCAAAGCACGCAAATGATTGAATCTGCTCGAAGAGCACGAGTAGGAAATATACGCAGCAAAATCGCGGGTGTCCGCTTTCGGCATCCAAGTGTCCGCCTGCGAACAGTCGCGGGACGGCGCGCCGCGCAGCGCAGCTGAATTTCCTGCTGACCATTCGCACGCTCGTCCGTCTAATGATCACAGCACTCCTCGTCTGCTCGCACTCTCATTTACCGTGTTTTATCGCGGTAGAATCATGAGTGGTCACTTCCCCCAAGATGAGCAAAGCGCCCGGGCCTCCTTCACTCAAATTCCTGCTGAGCCTGCCGCAATTCCGCCGTGACCCGCTGCGCGGCTTCTTCCAGATGGCGCTCGCCTATGGCGACGTCGTGCGCTATCGCGGCCTGTGGATCTCGCACCAGCTCAGCCATCCTGACCACATCCAGCACGTGCTCCAGGCGAATTTTGCCAACTACCGCAAAGGGCGCGGATATCGAATCCTGAAGCTCTCGCTCGGCGAAGGGCTGCTCACCAGCGAAGGCGCGCTCTGGCAGCGCCAGCGCAAGATGACGCAGCCTTCCTTTCAAAGCCAGCAGGTCGCCTCGTTCGTCGGCACCATGACGGAAAACGCGCTGGGCATGTTGCAGCGATGGGAGCAGCACGCAGCGCAAGGTGAAGTATTCGATGTGGTGCCGGATTTCATGCGCCTCACGCTCAATATAGCCGCGCAAGTGCTGTTCACCACGAATCTCGAAGCCGACGCGGAATCCATCCGGCGCACGCTGGAGATCGGCCGCGACTATTCCGTGGACCGCGCGTGGTCGCTCTTCCCTCCGCCGCTGAGCTGGCCGACCAAGCGCAATCGCGAATACCGCGCCGCGCTGGCCCATATTCATGGAATCATCGACCGCATTATCGCCGAGCGCCGCCGCGCTCCTGCGCGCGTGAATGACCTGCTGACCATGCTGATGGAGGCACGCGACGAGAACGGCGCGCCCATGTCTGACAAGCAGCTGCGCGATGAAGTTGTCACGCTGCTCACCGCCGGACATGAGACCACCACGCTGGCCCTGGCCTGGACCTGCTATCTGATCGGCACGCGGCCGGAGGTGATGGAGCGTATGGCCGCTGAAGCCGCGTTCCTCAATGGTCGCGCCCCTGCTTATGACGACCTCATGAAGCTGCGCTACTCCCGCATGGTCGTGGAAGAAACGATGCGGCTCTATCCGCCGGTGTGGACCATGTCGCGCACCGCGATCAACGAAGACGAGATTGGCGGCTATTATGTGCCGGCAGGATCCGAGATCCTGATCTTCCCTTACATCACGCAGCGCCACCCCAGGTGGTGGTCCGGTCCCGATGCCTTTCGTCCGGAGCGCTTCGCGCCGGAGAACTCCGCCGCCCGGCCGCGCTACGCCTATCTTCCCTTCGGCGCCGGCCCGCGCACCTGCATCGGCCTGAACTTCGCGATGACGGAAATTCTGGCCGTGGTCGCGCTGATCCTGCAGCGCTTTCGTTTGCGCTTGGCCATCGATCCGGAGAAGGTCCACGCTGATCCGTCGGTTACATTACAGGCGAGGCCGGGCGTGCCGGTGCGATTGCAACCAATCTAGCTGTGGAATTTCCTGGCAATAAAAAAGGCCGCCCGCGCGCGGCCTTTAAGTTCGCTTACACGACACAAACTAGAACCGGTAATTCAGCCCGCCGCGGTAGATATGAGCTGTGAGGTCTGCATTATGGGTAAACGGGTTCTGCGGAAAGAGAACCGTGGTAGTGCCGAATGTGGTGGTCAGATTGGTACTGCTGATTTGCTCCTGGCCGAAGTCGGCGTGGAGGAACTCTCCCTTGATCGACCAGTGGTGACTCAGCCTGAATTCGGCGCCGCCGCCGGCGATCCAGCCTTTGCGTTTTTGTTCCAATCCGGCGTTCTCATGCGCCGCGGCAAACGTGTCAGTAAACAGCGCCTTGTAGTTCAGATTGGTAGCAGCCAAGCCTCCGGTACCGTAAAGAAGTAGATGTCCGGCGGCAACTCCCAGCCTTCCGCGTCCGGTAAAAAGCCAGTCCGTCGAGACGGTTTGCGTAACGGTGAAATTGTTAGGATTGGTTAGAGTGGGCGGGCAGCAGGGATACTGCACTGGGCCAGTCACTGCCGTCTTGCTCGTGCTCATGGAGCCGAAGTCGGTCTCAACGCCGTAGACAAACCAGCGGTGTTGCAGGTTGAAACCAAACGTTCCGCCCCCGGAAGAGCCGCTTGGAGTCAGGTGCTGGTTGCCGGCTGTCGCAATGGCCGGAATGCTGCTGGTGGCAAAGTAGCCAACCGGGCTGAAGACGGTGAACGTGTGGGCGTCAGAATTCCCTTGCTGTCCCCCACCGTACGCTCCCGCGTAAATACCCTGAAAGTCCTGGGCGTTCGCCGCGCCAAACGCTGACACAACCAGTACAAGTACACAGATTCCCCTCACGAGTCTGTTCAAATCACACCTCATCCGTAGAATTGAGCTTTTGATTGTTACGGGATAGTGACTCTTATAGCACATTTGTTTGTGCATATCCCGTGTCTAGTAGTGCGGGCCGGGGAAAAATCGTTACCGAAGTTTTTTGCGCCGAAAGTGAAAAGCTGTCACGCGTGGCGACCTTAGAAATCGAAAAAGAAACGGGCGTCTACTTAAAGAAGCTGCCGGCCTTTGCCAGGCGTCGAAGTGGACTGGAACTCGCGGGATTTGTTCTTGACTAGCCAGGTCCAGCTACTGCCGAACCGGTTCGAGCCGCGCCTATTCGCTGCGCAGAGCCAGCATCGGATCGATCCGCGTCGCCCGCCGTGCCGGCAAATAGCATGCCAGCAGAGCAACCATGATGGTCAGAGCGGCCACAACCATGAACGTGACCGCATCTCTGGGGCTAACTCCGTAGAGCAGGCTCGCGATCACCCGGCTCAGCCACAGCGCCGCGCCCAGCCCGATCGCGAGTCCAATCATTGCCAGCGCCAGCCCTTTTCGCAGCACCATCCAGAGCACATGATGGGATTGCGCCCCCAGGGCCATGCGCACGCCAATGTCGCGCGTTGCGCGCTCCGTGGTGAAAGAGATCAGGCCAAACACACCGGCCGCGGCCAGCGTCAGCGCTATCAGCGAGAAAACAAAGAGGAGCCGCGCCAGGAATTTTTCCTGCCCCATCACACTGCCTACTTGCTCCTCCAGGGTTCGCGCGCGAAAGAGCGGAAGCGTCGGGTCTGTCTCCGCCACTGCTCTGCGGATCGCATTCAGCAGCTGTCCAGGATCGCCCGGCCCGCGCGCCAGCAGAGTGACGTCAGGTTGCCAGGGAAACATCAGATAGCTTTGCTCCAGCGGGAAATAGACTTTTGCCTCCGCCTCGCGTCGCAGATCCGCTCCAGCCGTGTTGCCAACCACGCCCACAATCTCGAACATCTGGTCGTGGATGCCCACCCGTTCAATGTGACGGCCCAGCGCGCCTTCATTTGGCCACCATTTGCGGGCAAAGCCTTCAGAGACTACGGCCACACCTTGTGCACCGGCCGTGTCTGCGCGGCGGAAGTCCCGCCCGGCAAGCAAGGGAATGCCAACGGTGCTGAAATAACCAGGACTTACACGATAGCCCTCAATCCATTGCTTCTTGCCGTCGCTGGCATCATGGCCTTCCAGCTTGACCGTGGTGCCCATATTGCCTTGCAAGGGAACAGGTCCCAGTGCGGCGGATTTCACTCCCGGCTGAGCGCGTAGCGCGTCGAGCATTGGCCTGAGCATGGTGACCGCAGCATTCTTTTCATACCCCTGCCGTATCAGATCCGTGGAAGCAAACGCCACATGCTCCGGATCAAATCCCAGATGGATCCGCGAAGCGTTCCACAACGTCCGGGTGAGCAAGCCCGCCCCTGTCAGCAGAAGCACGGAGGCGGCCACCTGCAATATAACCAGCACCGACTGGGCGGAAAATCGCCTCCCAACGGCGCTTACGCGGCCGGAGTCACTCTGGATTTTCAAAACCACGTCAGCTCGCGAATACTTGAGCGCCGGAACAAGCGCACTGAACAGTGCGGACGCGATTGCGATCAGAGCGGTGAACACCAGCACCCGCACATCAAAGATCGAGACTGCCCGGTCCAGCGGCAGATCGAGTGCTGGCGGCGCGGTCAGCGCGATCACCCGGGCTCCCCAGCCGGCCAGCAGCAGCCCTGCGGCCGCTCCCAGGACGGATACGAGCATGGCTTCTGCCACATGCATCTCGACGATGCGTCGCCTGGGAGCTCCAAGCGCCAGTCGCACCGCAATCTCCTTTTGCCGGCTTTGGGATCGGGCAAGCATCAGCCCGGAGACGTCAGCGCAGGCAATCAGCAGCACCAGCATGACGATTCCCAGTAGCAGGAATGAGGCTCGCGCGGTGCCCTGCCTTGCCGCGTCCGTGACCGGGACCAGCGCGGGCCAGGGACGTAACCAGTCAGGGCCCTCCGCGGGATCAGGCTTGCCGGCCCCCATCCGAAGAGCCAGCGCATCCAGTTGCGCCTGCGCCTGCGCGGCGGAAACTCCCGCCTTTAACCTGCCTACCACGGCAAATGGAGAAAACGATTCATGGTTCAGAGGGATCTGGCTCTTGAGCAGCGGATCAACCTCGACTCCATAGGTCAACGGGAGCCAGATCTCGGGAAAGTTTTCGAATGAGACGCCGCCAAAGCCTGCCGGCGTGACGCCGACAACGGTGAACCACTGTCCATCGACCAGGATTTGCGACCCGAGTGCACTGGCGTCATGGGGATAGTGGCGTCGCCAGAAACTGTGCCCCAACATTGCCACCGGCGGCGCCCCGGGGCGATCATCTTCAGCCACCAGCGTTCTTCCCATGGCAGCTCTGGTTTCCAGCAGCGGAAAGTAATTTCCGGTCACCATGCCCGCGTCTACTCTCTCCGTGCCGAACTTGCCGGCTGAGACGTTGGCGGGAAAGCGATCTACATACGCGGCGAGGTTTGAAAACGCATCCGTGCGATCGCGATATTGCTGGTAAGCGGGAAGAGAAGAAAATCTGCCGCCGGCACTGCCTCGAGTTTCACCCCAGAAAACCCGCACCACTTCATGCGGCCTGGAAATGGGCAGCGGACGGAACAGCAGCACGTCAACAAAGCTGAAAATGGCGGTATTTGCGCCGATCCCGAGCGCCAGCGTCAGTACAGACAGCGCCGTGAATCCCGGGTTCTTCCACAACATCCTGGCCGCGTAACGGGCATCCTGAAAAATAGTTTCGAGCATGGGAAGTGCCTAAGTATTGCACGGTTTCCTTGTCAGAACGCGGTGAAGAAAGAGTCATGCGTTGAAAAATCACTCCCGTCTTTTTCCGTGCCTCAAAAGACAAAGAGAAGGCCGCCCCGGAAAAGGCGGCCTCAATCGAAAAAAGAAATGTTTATTTGAAGAAGCTGTCAGCGCGCGCCAGACGCTTGTTGACTTCATCCCAGTTCACCACATTCCACCACGCTTTCAGGTAGTCGGGGCGGCGGTTCTGGTATTTCAGGTAGTAGGCGTGCTCCCAGACGTCGTTACCGAAAACCGGGAACTCACCGTTCGACATGGGATTGTCCTGGTTTGCCGTGGAAGTGACCTTGAATTCGCCGGATTTGGTTTTGACCAGCCAGGCCCAGCCGCTGCCGAACTGGTTGGCGCCGGCGGCCTCGAATTTTTCCTTGAAAGCGTCAAAGCTGCCGAAGGTCTTGTTGATCGCATCGGCAATCGCGCCGGTGGGATTGCCGCCTTTGTTTGGCCCCATGATCTGCCAGAACATGGTGTGGTTCACGTGCCCGCCGCCGTTGTTGCGGACTGCGCCGCGCACATCTTCCGGCACCGCGCTCAGGTTGCGCAACAGCTCCTCCGGGCTTTTGCTGCCCAGCTCAGGATGTTTTTCGATTGCGCCATTTAATTTGGTGACATAAGCCGCGTGGTGCTTGTCATGGTGCAGCTTCATGGTTGCTTCGTCGATGTGCGGCTCCAGCGCGTTGTACGGGTATGGCAGCGCCGGGACTTCATGTGCAGTTACGGTTCCTTGTGCCATCTCAACCACCTTTCGTTATTTCGTCATTATTACCGATTCAGAACTTTGGATGACCGGGCGACGTCTGCCGATTCCTGACTTCCGTTGGCGCCGAAAGAGCTGCCCTTCCAGCCGGTCAGTTCGACAACAAGCTAATAGCCAGCAGCTGGTGGCTAGCAGCTGTTTAAAATGCCGCGAAGGCCACTTCGAGCAGCGTCTTCTGTTCCATCTCATGCGCCGTGTGCGAACCAGTCGATGGGCTCGAAGACGGCGAGCGCTTCACAGAGCGGAACGACCTGCCGCGCGCCAGACGCTCCAGCTGCGGCGCCAGGAAATTCAACGCGCCCATGTTGGCTGGCTCTTCCTGAACCCACAGCAGCTCGCGCGCGTTCGCATGCTGCGCCAATGCCGTCTCCAGTTCTTGCTCCGGCAGCGGGAAAAGCTGTTCCAGGAAAATGATTGCGATTTTGGTGTCGCCGCGGCGCTTGCGTTCGCGGCGCAGTTCGTGCCCGATCTTGCCCGAGCAGAGAATGATGCGCTCAGCGTTGCTGATCGAATCGTCACCGATCACCGTCTGGAAGCTACCGCCGCTCAGTTCGCCCAGCTTGCTGGCTGCGTCGGGATGGCGCAGCATGCCTTTCGGCGTGAAAACAATGAGCGGCTTGCGCCACGGCCGCAGCGCCTGCCGCCGCAGCAGATGAAAATACTGCGCCGCCGTCGACGGCTGCGCCACCTGGATGTTGTCTTTCGCGGCAAGCTGCAAATAGCGCTCGATTCGTCCGCTGGAGTGCTCCGGCCCCTGGCCTTCATAGCCGTGGGGCAGCAGCATCACCAGTCCGGAGAGCAGTCCCCACTTGTCTTCGCCGGCCACAATGAACTGGTCAATGATCACCTGCGCGCCGTTGGCGAAGTCGCCGAACTGCGCCTCCCAGAGCGTCAGGCCGTCAGGATAGTCGCGGCTGAATCCATACTCAAAGCCCAGTACCGCGGCTTCCGACAGAATCGAGTTGTACGCTTCAAACCATGCCTGCCCGGACTCAATGTTGCTCAGCGGAACATACTCGGTTTCATTTTCCGTGTCGATCAGCACCGAATGGCGATGGTTAAAGGTTCCGCGGCGCGCGTCCTGCCCGGAGAGGCGCACCGGCACGCCCTCAACCAGCAGCGACCCAAACGCCAGCGCTTCAGCCATTCCGTAGTCGATCGGGGCTTTGCCCGTGCCCATCTTTTCGCGCTGCTCCAGCAGCTTTTTCACTTTGGGGTGGATCGCAAAGCCTTCCGGATAAGTGGTGAGTTTTCCCGTGATGCGGCGCAGCTTATCTTCGTCGACCGCGGTCGGGACTTCATATTGCGGCTTGTAGCGCCCGCCCACGTATTTATCCCAGTATTTCGGCAACACGCGCAGCACCGGAGACTTCTGCATCTGCGCTGCGTGGTCGTACGCAGCGTCAATCTTCGCGCGGAAACTGCGAGCCATCTCCGTGGTGTCGATGTTGTTGTTCTCCGCGTAGATCTCAAACAGCGGGCGGTGCGAGTTGATCTGCTTGTAGAGCAGCGGTTGGGTGATGGTCGGATCATCCACCTCGCTGTGGCCGTGGCGGCGGTAGCCAATCAGGTCGATCACCACGTCACTCCCGAATTTGTAGCGATATTCCGTGGCCGTGCGCGCCACACGCAGCACCGCGTCAGGATCTTCCGCGTTCACGTGAAAGATCGGAACGGACTGGCGCTTGGCCAGGTCGGAAGAGAAGCGCGAGGTATGCAGCTCACCCGGGTTCGTGGTGAAGCCGATCAGGTTGTTCACGATCACGTGGATCGCGCCGCTGACGCAGTACCCCTTGACGCCGGAAAAGTTCATCGTCTCCGCCCAGATGCCCTGGCCCGCGAATGCGGCGTCCCCGTGCATCACGATGGGAAGAACCTGCTTTGGGCCGTCCGGACCGGAATGGATCTGCTTGGCCAGCGTCCGGCCGAGCGCTACCGGATCGACCGCCTCAAGATGGCTGGGATTTGAGACCAGATGGGTGCGAATGACTTTTCCATTGCGCGTGTGGAACTCGCCCGTAGCGCCCTGGTGATATTTCACGTCGCCGCCGCCCAGCACCGAGCGGGGATCGACATCTTCAAATCCGGCAAAGATATTCTCAGCAGGAATGCCGACGTTCAAGGTCATTACGGTGAGACGCCCGCGATGGCTCATCGCCATGACCGTGGTGGTCGCGCCCAGATCAGCACCGGTTTCCAGAACCGTATCAAGCAGCGGGATCAGCGCAGTCGCGCCCTCACCCGAATAACGCTTGGTGCCGAGATATCGTGTTTGCAGGATCTGCTCGAAGAGATCGGCCTGGAGCAGGCGCTCAGCCAGCCAGCGCCGGTCCACCTGCTGCGGCCGCGGGCTCTCCATCTGCTGCTGCACCCAGGCGCGGCGGTCGGCCTGGGGAATGTGCATGAATTCCGCGCCAACGGTTCCGCAATAGATGCGGCGCGCCTCTGCCGCACCCTCGGCCTGCTTCGGCAGGTCAGAGTACCCGCCGGCAATGGCCCCGCCAAAGGGATTGAGGGCGGCATCCAGGTATCCCCAGCGGCGGAAGGCATCGAAAGTCTGTTCCCGTTCCAGGGAGATTTCCGTCAATTGTGCGCTCTTGGTGCTCATCTCGTGTGGTCCGGACTCTTGACAGGACTGCTCTGGCAGCGATTCCTGCGGGCTCCTAACTCTTGAGGATAACATTTTGGCCCGGACTCTGCCGCCTTGTTGGCGCGATTAAAACTGCGCAACTTTCCCCCTTTAGGGCGTGTTTACTACTTAATAAACCAATCTTTACGTATGCGGCTCTCAATGCCGCATCTAACCTGATAACCGAGCCTTCACCGCGAAATTCACAGGCAACAGTTTGAAGGTGTCTTCGAGGAGGAACCCGCATGCGCGGAGTGCAACCAGTTCTTATTACAACTCTCATTCTGGGATCGCTGGCTTTTACCGGTTGCGCGGAGCGCAGGTACAGCTCCGGTCCTTATTACGGAGGCCCCTATTACGGCGGCGCCTACGACGATTACGCCTATCGCCAGTGGCTGGCCGAGCGGCGCTACAGCTACATCGAGTACAACCGCCTGAACCGTGAGCGGCAGGAGGAATACTGGGAGTGGCGGCGGGCCAACGAAGCGCGTTTCCGTGACCGCGACAATGACCGCAGCCGCGACAGAGACCGCGACAACGGTCGCTTCCCCGGAAATCAGCGCGCCGTGGGCAATGACCATGATCGCGATGACCGCTGGAACAACAGCCGGCAGGTAGCGCGGGACCGCGACGGAGACCACGACCGCCATCGCAATGACCGCGACCGGCATGACGTTCGCAACCGCAAAAACAAGGATAAAGACCGGGATCACGATCGTGATCGCGACCACGACCGGCGCTAAATGAAGCTGAGAAAATCGTCGCGAACCGGGGACGAGCGCGAGTTCCGTCCCGGGTTCGCGGTCTTTTTGCGTATAAAAATCAAGCGTCCTGCGAATCATCGCAGGACGCCCGGCAGCCCTCCCCCAGAACTGCCTTACCACCGAAACCGAGCATAGTACTGCACTGGCCCTTCGTCCACGTCACTTTGGTAACCTGCGCCGGAGACTCGTATCTCCTCAACCGACAATGGTTTAACAGCTTCGAAACCAAATCGGCGCAGCTTCATCTAATGGATTTGTTAGGATAGTCAGTTCGTTTTCAAGCTGCCTCTCCCGGGGAGCAAATCTAAATATTTGGGGTTGAAAGGGTTTTCATGGCAACTACCGCGATTCTGGAGATTACTGACACAAATTTTGACCAGGAAGTTCTTAAGAGCGAACAGCCTGTGATGATCGATTTCTGGGCTGCGTGGTGCGGCCCGTGTAAAGCCCTGGCGCCCGTTGTGGACGAAGTGGCTGCGGCCTACACCGGTAAGGTGAAGGTCGGAAAAATGGACGTGGACGCGAGTCCGGTGACCCCGCAACGCTACGGTGTGCGGGGCATCCCTACGCTCTTGATCTTCAAGGGCGGTCAGGTGCAGGAGCAGATCGTCGGTTACGTGGCCCGCGAGGTCATCGAAAAAGCCCTGAACAAGCACGTAGGCTGAAAGTTCGCGCTCTCAAAATCTGCACTCAACGGACCCGGCCCATGGCGGTCGGGTTCGCTTTTTTAGCGAAGAGGCGTGGAGGTCGTTGACCAATCAGGCGCGGTCGCGGTGGACCTGCAGGCACTCTTCGCATTGGCAGATTTCGCGTAGATAGTCCCACGAGTAAATGCCGCTGGCGTGGCCGTCATTCCAGGCGATGTTCAGCGCGTAGCGGCCCACAGGTTTTACCTCTTTCGGGCGCGCAGGCTCTTTGTACATTGGCAGCAATGCGGGGGCAGCCTTGGCCGGGTCTCCCGGCTGGCGATTGGTATGGTTCCGCTCTTCCGTGCACGTGGCGCAGGGGCAGGCGTCACGCAGCCACTGGAAGGTGTAATGCGTGCGATGCCCGTCGTCCCACTCGATGTCCATGCCTGTTCCAGTGGTGACGTTGACCTTGACGGATTTGGGATTGATGACCGCCATCAAATCAAATCTACCACGGAGGCACGGAGAAAGGCCCCGGATCTCCGCCGCTGGAGCGCGCAGTTGAGCAGGGATCAGGGACTACTTTTTACCCGGTACTACCAGGTTGTTCTGCACGGAAAAGACTCCCGCCACTCCATTGGCGCGGATGCCGGCCAGGTTCTTGTCTGACTGGCGGTCCACTACTCCCTCCAGCGTGACGTGCCCGCGATTCACGATGATGCGAATCGGGCGGTTGGACCCCACGCCGTAGTGCTCCAGCGGGGCATACCGATAAATGGCAATGAACACATCGCGGCGCAGGCGATCGTCGTTGGGCGAGGCGGGCAGCACCTCAATGCGATTCTCCACGCGCTCTACGCCTTCAATCTTCTTGACCACGCGCTCCGCGGCATCTTTCAACTGCGGCTGGGTGACTTGCCCGAGCAGGACCACATCGTAGCCGTTCAGCTGGAATGCGATGTTGTCAAAGGTGCCAAAATCAGGGAGCATCAGGATCTGGTGGCGGATCTCCTTGGTGATGCGCGCCTGGGCTTTGGGCGAGTAGGTGGGCTTGGGCTGCGAAAACGCAACCGTGGCCACGAGCATGAGAAGCAACACAACGCGCGTGAAGGAGAAGCCTGCCAATGATCGACCCTCGTGAGCGATTCTCAACTTACAAGCGCGAAAATACAAGCTGCACTGCGGGGGCCACGGCGGAATGGCGCCTAATCGCTTAAGATAGAAGTTTATGACCGCAACGAACGCCCAACCGGAAGCGACTCCGCCAGCCGCCGAGCCGGCGCGCCCCTCCAATTTCATCCGCGACATCATGATCGAGGACCTTAAGGCCAACAAGTACAACGGCCGGGTGTGGACGCGCTTTCCTCCGGAGCCCAACGGCTATCTGCACATCGGCCATGCCAAGGCCATCTGCCTGGATTTTGGCCTGGCGGACGAGTTCAAGGGCGGCACCAATCTCCGTTTTGATGACACCAACCCGGAGAAGGAAGAGACCGAGTACGTCGACTCGATCATGGCTGACGTGAAGTGGCTGGGCTTTGAGTGGGAAGGGCTCTATTACGCTTCCGATTATTTCCAGCAGCTCTATGACTGGGCGGTCGAGCTGATCAAAAAAGGGAAAGCTTACGTCGATGACCTGAGCGCTGAAGAGACACGCAAATATCGCGGCACGCTGACCGAACCGGGCAAGGAGAGCCCGTATCGCAACCGGAGCGTAGAAGAGAATCTGGACCTGTTCACGCGGATGAAGGCCGGCGAATTCCCAGACGGCTCGCGCACGCTGCGCGCCAAGATCGACATGACCTCGCCCAACCTGAACATGCGCGATCCGGTGATGTACCGCATTTTGCATGCGGAGCACCATCGCACCGGCGACAAGTGGTGCATCTACCCGATGTACGACTACGCGCACGGGCAGTCGGATTCGCTGGAAAACATTACCCACTCCATGTGCACGCTGGAATTTGAGGACCATCGCCCGCTTTACAACTGGTACATCAAAGAGCTCGGCATCTTTCCGTCGCAGCAGATCGAATTTGACCGGCTCAACTTGACCTACACGCTGCTGAGCAAACGCAAGCTGCTGCAACTGGTGCAGGAAGGCCGCGTGACCGGCTGGGATGATCCACGCATGCCTACACTTTCCGGAATACGCCGGCGCGGCTACACGCCGGAGGCGCTGCGGAATTTTGTCGCCAACATCGGCGTCACCAAGACCAACGGCACGATCGAACTGGCGATGCTTGAGCATTTTGTCCGCGAAGACCTGAACCGGCGCGCGCAACGCGTGATGGCCGTGCTGCGTCCACTGAAGGTGGTGATCGACAACTATCCCGAAGGCCAGACGGAAGAGATGGACGCCATCAACAACCCGGAAGATGCGAGCTCCGGCACGCGCAAGGTACCGTTCAGCCGCGTGCTGTACATAGAGCAGGACGACTTCCGCGAGGTGCCGCCCAAAGGATACTTCCGCCTCTCGCCGGGCAAAGAGGTGCGGCTGCGCTACGGATACTTCATCACCGCGACGAACGTGGTGAAGAATGCGAGCGGAGACGTGGTCGAGGTGCACGCAACGTACGATCCGGCAACACGCGGCGGCAACGCGCCGGACGGGCGCAAGGTGAAATCGACTATCCACTGGGTCTCGGCGGCGCATGCGATCAACGCCGAAGTGCGGCTCTACGACAACCTGTTCAACAATCCCGATCCCAATGACGTTCCGGAAGGCCAGGATTTCACGGCGAATTTGAATCCGAATTCGCTGGAGGTGGTGAAGGAAGCTAAACTTGAGCCTTCGCTGAAGGATGCGAAAGCAGGGGCGCGCTGTCAGTTCGAGCGCCTGGGATATTTCTGCGTTGATCCTGACTCCAGGCCCGGAGCGCTGGTGTTCAACCGCACCGTGGCGTTGAAAGACACGTGGGCGAAGGTGGAGAAGAAGCATCTGGCAACTGGCCGCTAGCAACTAGCTCTCGGGTTCCCGCGGATTTAGCTGCGCTAGTTGCTAATTGCCAGCTGCTTCTAGCCCCAATTCTCGGCCGGCTCCATGTTCACTACTTTCGGTCCCACGCTGCCGGAGCGTTTGCGGTTCGACGCGTGGCGGTAGGCTTCGTCATACTTCTGGCCGATAGCGTGGCTGTTGCGCGTCTCAAACATATACATACGGCCGGCAACGCCCAGCGCAGCGCGAAATTCCGGGTTGCGCCCGAGGAAGGCCATGCGATAGCCGAGATCGCGCGGGTTTCCCGCTTCAAACCACAAGCAGCCGCGGCCATCGGGCGTGGCGTCGCGATTGCGGGGAACATCGGCGGCCAGCAACGTCTTGCCTTGCCACAGTGCCTTCAGGCAAATCTCATTGGCCTGGTACGCCGCCACCGGATTGGGGGAATCATCCAGGGCGACCACAACGTGGGCGCTCTGCATGGTCGCCAGCGCATCGAGGGGGTGAACCAGCGCGACGTGGCCGGAGATTCCCAGCCTTCCTGCGTGCTCGTTGATCGCCTTGCGCGCGCTCTCCGGCGCTTCCAGCAGCAGGCTGAACTCAGGCAATTCATTGGAAGCAAGCGCAAAGCCTTCGAGCGCAGAAATCGCAGCCCCGGAGAGTTCGGACACGCCTTCCCGGGCAAATTGCGGCACGAAAAACGAGACCGTCTCCGGCGCCAGACCGTATCGGCGGAACAAAAAATCGGTGTCGGGAAAGAGCGGCGAATTATCTTCGCCTGCGATCGGATCCGGGACCAGGAACAGGTTCTCCGGCGGGGCGCTGCGCTCGATCGCCGCCTGTTTCATTCCCTGGGAATGAACAATGACCGCCGCCGCGCGAGAAAGAACGAACTGTTCGGCGACACGAAACGACCGGCCCATCCAGCTTCCGGGCTCGCACAGGTGTGCGCCAATGGCCATCTCTTCAATGCAGGCGCGGAGATCATAGACCACGCAGGAGACGCTGCGCACGCCGGCCATCCCCGCGGCGAAGCAGTGGGCGTGAACCAGGTCGGATGAGACCTCAGGGTCGCAGTCCAGCAGTGATTTGCGCCAGTTGCGAACGTCCTGCCAGGAGCGCAAAAGAGAGAGCGATCGCGGCTGCTCATTGCGCTTGCCGGAGAGATAGAGCTCGGCGGTTCCGGCCCCCTGCGGCGTAACGATATAGGGCCGCATGCCGGCCGAGATCTGCCCTTCCACCACCGGCAGCACGTCGCGGGCGTATTCGCACGCGTGGATCACCCGCCACGCGCGGGCACGCCGCGGCTGGACGAGAGTCTCTGTGCGAAGGCTGGCACTCATAGTGTTCTAAGAGACTTCTTTTCGTTCCTTCTTGGCCAGCTCGGAATAACAAATCACGCGATTGCGGCCTTCATGCTTGGCGGCATAGAGCGCCGCGTCGGCAAACTCGATCAGGTCGCGCTTGAACTGAGCGTCGCTATCATACACAGCCACGCCAATGCTGATGGTAAGGCGCTGCACCGTATGCGGCGACCCGGCAAAAAACCTGGCCTGCTCCACCGCGCGGCGCAGGCGCTGTGCCACGTAAACGGCTCCGGTCTGGGTGGTTTCCGGCAGAATGATCACGAACTCTTCGCCGCCGTACCGCGCTACGGTATCCACCTCGCGCATGTCCTTCATCAGGATTGAGGTCACGTCGCGCAAAAGCTGGTCGCCGATGTGATGGCCGAACGTGTCATTCACCTGCTTGAAGTGGTCAATATCGATCATCAGCAGGGCGAACTTCTGCTGGCGGCGCTCGGCGCGTTTGAATTCCAGCTCCAATTGCTGTTCGAAGTAGCCGCGCGTGCGCAGCCCGGTGAGGTAATCGGTGAAAGCGAAGCGGAGCAGCCCCTCATTGGCGTACTCGCGGGTGAGCAGGTTTTCCGCCACCAGCGAGAGTATCCAGAGAAGCTGCGCGTCTTCCCTGCAGAAGTTGCTCGTACTGGCACTGAAGAACTGCATGGAGCCCATCACACGATTGTTGACGAAGAGCGGCACGGCCAGTGACGATGTAGCTGCCACAACTTGCAGAAGCGCGTCAGCCTGCACTTCGTGACCGCGTGTAACCAGCAGCGGACGGCCGTACTTAATGGCCCAGAAGTTCAGGATGTTGCCGGTCGCCAGTTCCTGGCCCACGCTCTTTTCCACGTTGCGGGCGAGCCGTAGCTGCATCAGTTCCTGGCCTTCGTCCCAGAAGTAGATCAGCGCGCGTTCGAACCGGGCGATCTCGGCGGCCATGTCGCAAAGCATGTTCAAGGTGGCATCCAGCTGCATTTGCAGGCCGGTGAGCATGCTCATACGCAGGATGACGTTTACGTCGTCCCAGCGTTTCTGGATCGTTTCCGCCCGCAGCTCGGAAAACACCTCTACGGCAAACCGCTCCGGCGCAGATGAGCCGGGATCGGTGGATTCGTACGGGAGCATGGGCGTTTTCCTTGACGAGCTCAAAGTAAGTGGCTCCTGACGGCCATCCTGTGAGATGCCGTTGCCCGATTCCGGGAAACTTACGGAAGTCTGCATGTCCTTTTTACCGGCCGCTGCCCAAATGTACAGGGACCCTGCCGACTATCAGCTCGGTTCTCATCCGGGAAACTGGCATCGGCCATCATAACCAGAGAATTCAGATGCCCATTTACTGCCGTTTATTTGCACGGGTTCGGTGCAGAAAAGGGAATGGCGCAAACTGGCCAGACATTTGCATGACACCCAGGACAGGAACGAACGTTGGGCCGGAGGTGAAGAAATGTTCTCTACGAAAAAGGAACTGATTCGCGAACTGAAGCACCAGATCAACAGCCCGCTGGCGGCGATCCGCAATGCCCTCTACCTGGCTGGGGTTCGGGTTCAAGATCCCCACGTGGAGCGATACCTCGAGCTTGCTGATGCCGAAGTTTCACGCATTGCCACAGCGCTGACCCAGATTGAGCAATCGAATGAAAATAAAGGGCTTTGTCTCTGCTTTCCCAAAGTGGACGCAGCCAGCCCGGCGGCCTGAAGGCGGCGCTGCTTCGCCAGAGACGGCGTTCGGGAATCCAGCTGCTTACGATTTGTTACTCTTCATGCACACTAGTTGTTGCATTTCTCAGCTTCTCAGCTTAGGATACGCGTAGCGCTGGAAAACCCGCTGGCGCCGATGCAAAGCTCTTCGCAGTAAACTTCGCCCGTTAAAACAAATCACCGCCGGCCCGAACGTTTTTCCGACAGGAGAAGCTCCCCAATGGCATGGTACGCGTACTGCATCGTTGAGCAGCAAGCCTTCCAAAATGGTATTCGCGCTCGCCGCCCTGTTCCTATCGAAAATTTAAAAGGCATAGCTGATGCGCAGATTTTTGCTTATCCCAGCGGCGACTTTTCCGTGATGGTGAGCGAATACATTCCCACCGGGGACCTTGGCCAGACAGCGTTGTTGCAGCATGCGCACGTGGTCAGCGAGTGCTTTAAGCGCACCACCGTGCTGCCCTTCCGCTTCGGGACCGTGTTTGATACGGACGATGCTTTGCGCCGCGCCGTGCGCCTGAATCGCAAGGGCTTCCTTGAGAGCGTGATCAAGCTCAAGGGCAAGGCGGAGATGCATTTGAAATTGCTGATCAAAGACGGCTCACTGCGCGAAGCGCTGGAAGAGATCGAGCTGCCGGCCACGGTCGGCAGCGAATATCTCACCAAGCTGCGGGAAAAGGCCTCACGCCAGCGTGAACGCCAGACCAAAGCCCGCGCCCTTTCCGTTCAAGTCCACAAGATCTTCTCCCCGCTTGACCAGGACGTCTGCTGCCGCAAGATCGATTCCGGTGGCATGCTGATTGACATCGCGCACCTCATCGACCATAAAAAGGTCCAGAAATATCAGAATCGCTACCAGATGGCCACGCGCCATCTGCCCGGCATCGAGGTGGTCATGAGCGGTCCCTGGCCGCCGTATCACTTCATCACCGGCAAACGCTCGTCCTAGCCCATATCGCAGCCATATCGTAAAAGGCACGATCCCAAGTGCCTGCCTAAGGATAGCTGTGGCTCTGATCGTCTAAAACGGCAGTTTTTCAGCCTTAGATTAGGCATCCTGGTACCTGAAAATGGAATCAGAGTACAATATTCGGGGCTAATTCAGCCCGGGTGGAACTTCGCTTCCTATCCTGACTCTTTACATGCTTCCCACATCGAACCGGCGTAGTACCGGCCAGGAGTGAGAATGAACCAGAAGACCCGCGTACTGATCGTGGACGATGACGTGGTGATGGCCAAATACCTGGCCTCACACCTCTCCCGGCGCAATTTTGAGGTCACGGTCGCCTCAAGCGAGCAGGAGGCCCTGCGGGTTTTTCGTACGTTCGATCCAACGCTGGTTCTGGTGGAAGTGTCCATGGATGGCGAAGCGGGCACAGAGACCTTGCAACGCCTGAAGCAGATCAAACCTACGGTTTCAGTCATGGTGCTTTCCGCCAGCAGGGACCCGGAATTCATATTTAAAGCATCGAAGCTCGGCGCGGACGACTACCTGAGCAAACCCGTCGATCCCAAAGAGCTGGACATGCGCATCAGCAAGGTGCTCGACAACCAGCGGCTTTATCGTGAGGTCACGCAGTTGCGCGAGCAGGTGCGCCGCCAAAGCGACTTCACCATGCTCTTCGGCACCAGCCCGAAAATGATGGAAGTGAAAATGACCATTGAGCAGGTGGCGGACACGACCGCAACCGTGCTCATCCGCGGCGAGAGCGGGACCGGCAAAGAAGTGGTTGCGCGCATGATTTACTCCGAGTCATCGCGCGGTGACAAGCCGTTCGTCAAGGTGAACTGCGCCGCCATTCCGCATGAGCTGCTGGAAAGCGAGCTTTTTGGCTATGAAGCCGGCGCTTTCACCGGCGCGAACCGGCAGAAGCTGGGCAAGTTTGAGCAGGCCAATAACGGCACCATTTTTCTCGATGAAATCAGCGAGATGCATCCGGCGCTGCAGGCCAAGCTGCTGCATGTGCTTCAGGACCACGAATTCTCGCGGCTTGGAGGCAAGCGCGATATACAGGTCGATGTACGCGTCCTGGCCGCCACCAACAAGCCGCTGGAGCGTGCGGTGGAAGAAGGCGTGTTTCGCGAAGACCTTTTCTATCGTCTCAACGTGGTGACCATCCACATTCCGCCGTTGCGCGAGCGCCGTGAAGAGGTCCCGGTCTTCCTGAAATACTTTCTGGAGAAATACAGCGAACACTACGGTAAAAAGCCGGCCATGTTCAGCGAGTATGCGGTCGCGCGCATGATGGAGTACGCCTGGCCCGGCAACATCCGCGAACTGGAGAACCTGGTCAAACGCTACGTGATCGTGGGCAATGAGGCGCAGATCATCCGCGAGCTTTCCACCCACAAGCCGATCATGACCTCTTTAGGCGCGTTGACGGCTGATATGCCTGGAAACACGCCGACACGGGCTTCCATCCCGACGGTACAGGCTGGCAGCAACGGAGAGCTGGAGATGCCGTCATTGCTGGAGATCGGCCGCCGCGCTGCGATGCAGGCCGAGCGTGAGGCGATCGAGCGAGTGCTGGCGCAAACCCGCTGGAATCGCCGCCAGGCAGCTAAGATCCTCAAAATCAGCTACAAAGCCCTGCTCAATAAGCTCAAAGCGATGGAAGAGCAACCCAAAGCACAGGCTAAGCATGAAGAGCCATAGAAGTGGCATCAGGATGCCATTAACCTTAGGGACTTACGCCTGGTCTGCTCCCAAATTGACATTCATGAAAGCCCATAAGCTGCACAAATTAAAAGTCTTACGTGGCACTTAAGGTTTCCACAACGCTACGAAGGCGCTTTGGTTTGAGAGTTGCTTGTTCATCAGCAAACAAAAGAGGCCGTAAAAACAAATGACTTCAACCCTCTTCCAAGCTTTTAGACTTCTTCAATCCGTGTGTCCTGGCGTGAGCCAAGACTTCATCTTGCATCGCCTTCCCTGAGAGATTTTCCTTCCTCCTTCGCCTCTTTGCTGAAAGCGGCCCAACCGGGCCGCTTTTATGTTGCCGAAAACTTTTTTCGCTCCTCTCAGTGACTGTGACCGCAAGCACAGCATCTAACCCTCGTTCCATCTACATTCGGTGCACACACATTTGACGGTAAATCGTATGCCTACTAAGATGACTAACTTATCGAAATCCATGGACAAGAAGAAGCTGGACACGTTTAAGAAGCGTTTGGAAGAGCGGCAGCAGAGTTTGCGGAAGATGGTGAGCCGCACCGAGGAGGACGGCCGCATTGCCGACCAGGATGCCGCAGCCGCGGACATTGCTGATCGCGCAGCCAGCTCCTACACCAAGGAGTTCCTCTTCTCGCAAAGCAACAACGATCGCCAGCTGCTCCAGATGGTAGAAAGCGCACTGGCACGAATCCGCGAAGGATCGTTCGGCGAATGTGTTAGCTGCGGTGATGAGATCAACGCCAAGCGGCTCGAAGCCGTACCCTGGACGCGGTACTGCATTGAATGCCAGGAGAAGCTGGAAAAAGGCCTTCTGGAGGAAGCAGGGGACTAATTCAAAGCGGTTGTGGAAATCAAAAGCAAGAAGGAGATGCGTAAAGCATCTCTTTTTTTGTTTCAGAAGCCAGCCTGATCTAGTACAGGTTGAAGGCGACCTCGACGTTCATCTCAACCGCCACGGGATGGCCATCTTTTCTGGCGGCGTCAAATTTCCACGTTTTTACGCCCTCAACGGCCTTCTCATCCAGGCCCATGCCCAGCGAACGCAAAACCCTCGGGCTATAGACCCTGCCATCCGTGCCGACGACAATTGTCAGCACAACCACGCCCTGGTACTTGGCTTTGCGCGCTTCTTCCGAAAATTCCGGTTCCGGGGTGTAGATGGCGCGGGGGCGGCTTACGCCATCGCCCACATGATAAATTCCAGGACCTACGCCAGGACCGCCGCGTCCAGAGCCGACGCCGCCACCGTTGCCGCTGCCGATTCCACCGCCCACGCCGGTTCCGTTGGAGGGCGTCATCAGCTTGGAGAGTGGATCGCCGATCTGTGCGCTCTGCGGAACGTGGAGATCTGCCACCACGGTGGGTTCGATCATGAGTTTGCTTTTCTGCTGCACGATCACGGTTGGCGGAGTGAACTGCTCTTTGGCTGACCGGGGAGGATTACCGGCTGAAGCCTTCAACTTGCTGGCATCGCCGCCACCGCCGCCGCTGGGACCGTTCTTCCCGACCTTCTGGGGTAGATACGGAGCCAATTCCACCGAGTTCGCCGTTGTGGGAGGAATGATTTTTGCCGGCACGGCAACGTGGAGCAACCACAGCATCAACGCGATAGCGCCGCCGTGGGACACAAATGAGAGCAGGAAGTTTTCCGGACGCACCTGGTAGGTGCCATAGCCCGCGCCCAGCAACGTTGGCATTACGGACATATCCGCCGGATTCTCTTTGGCGAACTTCACCACCTCTTGTTGTTCAGGCTTTGCATCGCCCGGGGGTGTTGGATTTTCGGGATCGCGCGGAGACATAGAATACCTAGTATAGACGCCTTGAAGCTGGAAAAGTTTCACGATCGTGCATGGGCTAACGGTAGTGTACCTAATTGATCCACTGGCAACAACTTATCGATGAAAAACCGAGCCAAAAAAACCCTTAATTCGCCCCATAAAGCCCTTCTTTTCCTTCCTGGGCGCCTGCACCGGCCTGGGTGTTTGCGCCTTAGCTTGTGAAGACACTTCTGGCGCCTTTGGCGGAAGAACGATTGGATTGACCTGTTCTTGCACAAAAATTACGTTGGGTAGCGTGGAAACATGGATCTTCGCGACGGCGTACGGCCTGTCTCCAGACGGCTTGGCGCTGAAAACAAAGGGCGTGTCTACTTCCACATGGACCGGATTGCCCCGGTCCGAAGGCGGCGCTGAAGAGATATCACTTGCGACCGCAACCGGCTTCTCCGGCGCAGGAGTGGGTACCGCTTGCGGCGGGGGCGGCGTTGGCTGAGGCTCTGCGCGCATGACCGGCGCGGGCGCAGGACAGCCGCATTCGCCGGTGAAACCGCTGTGCTGGTCGAGTTTGCCGGTGAGGAAAAGCACGGCTTCGTCGGCTTTGGATTTGTAGGTCCCTGATCCGACCAGCTCCGCGAATGCCAGTTCAGCCGAATTCCCTTCCAATGGCTTGACGCAGGTATTTCCGTTCTTGCTCACTCCCAGCGCGAAATGAAACCTGCCCGGACCGGGCAGCGTGATATTGAAGTCCGGGGTCATCACGATGTCGGCGGATTCCTGCGTCAATTCATAATCGACTTCCAGGGAGCCGGCCCCGGTGGCCAGGGTTAAACCTCGTCCACTGGCGCTGACGTTCACTCCGCTGTGCGGGCAGAGGCGCACCTCGCCTCCGCGGTAAAGCTTCAATGTGGCTGCGGCAATGCCGGCGGACAAATCCGAGCCCGAGACGACGCTCATCCCGGAGCCCGCCAGCTGCAGTGTCTTTTGCCCGTTCGCGTCGGAGGCAAAAAGTTCGCCCAGCGGGACCGGACCCTGCGCCCGCGCTGCGGCGCAGAACAGCAGCCCCGGGAACAGCGCCAGGATTGCGTTGCGCAAGAGCTGAAATCGAGGTATCAAAAGAGCGAGCTACTCCTGGGTGACAAAATCGTATTTATCGATGGCAACAGCCACACCCTGCTCATGTCCCGTTTTGTCGATCCGCAAAACCCGTCCGGTGCACCGCACGCGAATCGGATCAGACAAGGTGATCTCCGGCGGCAGCGTCATGATGAACTCGATGGGCGCGCCCTCTCTGATCTCAGTGTCCAGGTACATGAAAACACCGCGGGAGCTGACGTCGCGTGTGTGTCCGGCCAGCTCGTGCTTGCCGTTGTCCAGGAATTTTACTGAGATGGGCAAATCGAGTGAAAATCGCCGGGTCGAACGCTTCTCCGTTCCCGGTTGCGCCATGGGCCCCTCCGATGCAAGTAGCCGTGCGCTGATTCTAGCGTATGTGGGGCAGATAAAACATTGCCAAAATCGTCGAAATTGCCCAATGGACCGAGGGAACGCCGCAACGCTGCCGGTCACACTCTTTCTGTGGCTGATCGGTGTCAACAGTGTTTTTCGCTGGTGACGGTGTTACAACGCCAGGAAGTTCTTCAGCAGCAGCCTGCCCGATTCCGTGAGCACGCTTTCCGGATGAAACTGCACACCTTCAATCGGAAATTGCCGATGGCGCAAGCCCATGATGACTCGCGTGCCGTCGGATTCGGTGGTTTCGGCGCTGATCTCCAGCTCTTTGGGCAGGCCCTTCTCCGCGACAATCAGCGAGTGATAGCGTGTAGCGGTCAGGGGTAAAGGCGCGTCCTTGTAGACGGTCTTGCCATCGTGGTTAATGCGGCTCACCTTGCCGTGCATGACCTGGCGAGCGCGCACCACGTTCCCGCCGAAGGCCGCGCCGATGGCCTGATGTCCCAGGCACACTCCGAGAACCGGCCGCTTGGCGGCAAAATGACGAATCAGATCAATGCTGATGCCCGCCTGCTGCGGCGTGCACGGTCCGGGCGAAACCACAATGTGGCTGGGCCGCATGGCTCCGATTTCTGCGAGCGTGACCTGGTCATTGCGGCGCACCTCAACTTTTTCCCCCAGTTCGCCCAGATATTGCACCAGGTTGTAGGTGAAGGAGTCGTAGTTGTCGAGGACGAAGACCATGCCAAGCCGTGGCAACCAGTTTAGCCGAGGAAAAGGAATTGCCAAAACTGCCAAAAATCGCCGAAGTTGAATGTAGCAATTGAACGAGAACCAGGCTCGCTTCCTGAATGCAAGCGTTGGATTTTCAATTTCGGCATTGTTTGGCAATTTCGGCGATTTTGGAAATTTGCCCTGTGTTAGCCTTTTCCGATGCTCCACATTACCAACGGAGATTCGGTCGTTGGTACCTTCCGGCAGGTAAGGTTTCCGGGCTCATATCTTTCCTGGATCGACGTCCTGCACGACGGCCCGGTCCCGCAAACGGCCACGCTGAGCGAGCTTTCCGACGTGCGCGCGCAGGCCCTGGCCGGCTTTGGCGCGGGCAGCTACGAAAGTATCCGCGCAGGTTTTGCGGCGCGCGATCAGGCGCTGGAAAATTTCCGCAAGCACGATGAGGTGGTTCTCTGGTTCGAACACGACCTGTTTGACCAGTTGCAACTGATTCAACTGCTGGACTGGTTCGCGACACAGGAGTTGGGCAAGGTAAAGCTCTCGCTGATCCAGATCGATTCTTTTCCCGGGGTGAAGCCGTTCTACGGATTGGGGCAGTTGAGCGGAACGCAATTGGCCCGGCTCTTTCCTACGCGCACCAGTGTAAGCGCGGCCCATTTCGATGCAGCAACGCGGGCATGGAATGCCTTCCGCGCCAATGATCCCGAGGCGTTGCTGGAGTGTGCACGGAAAAAGTCACCGGCGCTGCCATTTCTCGACGCGGCGCTCGAACGTTTTCTTGAAGAATATCCCTGGACGAACGACGGCCTTTCCCGCACCGAGCGCCAGATCCTGCAGGCTGCGGCCGCCGGGAAGCGCAAAAGGAGGGAAATATACACGGCAGCCAGCAAACAGGAAGAAACGCCCTGGGGCGATGCCTCAGTCTATTTGCGCATCGAGTGGCTGACATCGGGGCCGCAGCCCGCGCTGGTAAAGCCCAACAAAGAGGAATACGCACTGACCGACGCCGGCCAAAGGCTGCTCGAGAACAAAGCCGACTGGATCGCATTGCAGGGCGGGATTGACCGCTGGCTGGGCGGTGTTCACCTTACGGGCAAGCAGTCGCAATGGCGGTGGGACGGGAATGAGAAGACGCTCCTGGCAATTAAATGATCGGGTCGATTGCCAGCACTGCCAAAATTGCCAAAGATCACCGAAATTGATTTTGGATCTTTTTGCAATCCCAGCTATCTTGGCACTTCTTTATTTGCTCTGACTAGTTGAGGGCTGACCGCTGGGCAGCGTTTTCTTCACGTCATTAAAAATCACCACAGCGGCAAACAGCAACAGGAAGACAAACGCCGCCTGGTAGACGCGTTCTTTGATTTCCTGCTTAATATCGCGGCGCATGATGCCTTCCAGCAGCAGCATCAGCATCAGGCCGCCATCCAGGATGGGGATGGGCAGCAGGTTGAAGATCGCCAGATTCAGGCTGATCAGGCACATGAACTCCAGCAGCACGATCAGTCCCAGCTGGGCCGCGCGGCCGGATTGGCGGGCTATCTCCACTGGACCACCAAAACTCTTCAATGATCCCTTGCCACTGAGCAGTTGCCCCAAGAGATGGAAGATGAGCGTGGAGTTCTTCTTGCATTCCACCGTGGCGGTGCGCAGCGCCGCGGGTAATGGAAGTTTCTCGAGGTGAAACTGCGGAGGCAGCGTGACACCAATCCGCCAGGCCGCAGGCTCGCTGCCAGACGACATCCACTTCGGACTGACTGTCAGATCCTGTGTCTTCCCGTTGCGCAGGATCGTGAGCTTGACCGGCTGATCTTTGGTCTTTTGCAGCACTTCAAACAGGCCGGGCAGAGAAGCGTTCCTTAAATCGGACCCATTGACGCTCAGGATCTCGTCGCCTTTCTGGAGGCCCGCCGCTGCGGCAGGATCGCCGGGTTCAACTCTATCTACAATCGCGGGCTCCGCCGGAACCAGGCCCAGATCGCCCAGAATGTCGCCGTCTTCCTTGTCAGGGATGCGCACGGGCAGACTGAAGTGCAGCTGCTGGGCTCCGCGTTGCACGTCGAGTTGCATGTCCTGATTGATATTGGCAAAGATCTGGTAGCGGACGTCACTCCATATGGGATTGCTCTTGCCCTGGACGTTAACAATCTTGTCCCCCGGCTTTAGTCCCGCTTTTTGCGCGGGCGAGCCGTCCTTGATCCAGCCGAGTTCCGCCGGACGGTCAAAATATGCCGGATAATCGTGCCGGTACATATAAATGCCGGTCAGCACCACCACCGCGAGAATGATGTTCATGGCGGGGCCGGCAATGGCGATCAGAAAACGCTGCCAGCGCGGATGGCTCATGAACTCGCCGGGATCGCCGCTGCGCGCCTCCAGTGGGCTCTCGCCCGCCATTTTGACGTAGCCGCCCAGCGGCAGCAGGCTGATGCGATAGTCGGTATCGCCGCGGCGGAAGCCGATCAGCCGCTTGCCGAAGCCGAGGCTGAAGACCTCAACGCGGACCTTGAACAGCTTGGCCACAGCGTAATGGCCGAACTCGTGCACAAAGACGAGCACGCCAAGGACAAAGATGAAAGCTACCAGGGTTATGGGTAATAACTGCATAAACGGGGCGATCTGGATATTGTAACTGCAAATTGAATCAGCGCGTCAGCTGATGGCTCAGCTTCTGCCGCGCCCGTTCGCG
>Ga0070730_10001039_pt1 | contig 27875 bp, 23 predicted proteins | sample Coa_R1_3_FD_66447 | JGI IMG/M metagenome (GOLD analysis project Ga0070730, IMG submission 66447) | Surface soil microbial communities from Centralia Pennsylvania, which are recovering from an underground coalmine fire - Coalmine... | ecosystem: Environmental > Terrestrial > Soil > Unclassified ... | reverse complement strand
GGTCAGCCAGTTGTGGCGGTCGGGCCTGGTGCCGCTGGTTATGGCGAAGAATTCTTCCTGCAGCTTACGGGTGATGGGGCCGGCGACGCCTTTGCCCACCTGGATGTGGTCGACGGAACGGATGGGTGTGATTTCGACGGCGGTGCCGCAGAAGAAGACTTCGTCGACGATGTACAGCATCTCGCGGGGGATGACCTGTTCCTTCACCGGGATTTTCAAGTCTTCGGCGATTTTCACGACCGTGTCGCGGGTGATGCCGGGCAGGATGCTGGTGGCCAAGGGCGGAGTGTAAAGCGTGCCGTCGTGGACCAGGAACACGTTCATGCCGGAACCCTCGCTGACATGGCCATCGGCGTCGAGCGCGATGCCTTCGGCGTAGCCGTTGAAGCTGGCTTCCATGCGGATGAGCTGCGAATTCATGTAATTGGCGGCGGCTTTGGACATGGCCGGAAGAGTGTTGGGAGAAATGCGGGTCCAGGAGCTGACGCCGACGTCAACGCCCTTGGTTAGCGCTTCGGGACCGAGGTAGGCGCCCCAGGACCAGCAAGCCATGTAGATGTCGATCGGCGAGCTGAGCGGATTGACGCCGACTTCGCCGTAGCCGCGCAGCACGATGGGCTTGACGTAGCAGGAGTGGAGCTTGTTGAGGCGCACCAGTTCGGTAGCGGTATTGCAGAAATCGTCGAGCGCGTAGGGCAGCTCCATGCGATAGATTTTGGCGGAGTTGATCAGCCGCTGCATGTGTTCGCGGAGGCGGAAGATGCCCGGGCCTTGCTTGGTTTCGTAGCAGCGAATGCCCTCAAAGACCGCGGAGCCGTAGCTGACCACGTGGGAGAGGACGTGGAGGGTGGCGTCGTCCCAGTTGATGAATTTTCCGTTGTGCCAGATTTTTTCGGTTTTGTTGATGGGCATGTGCGCTCCTCGGATCGTTGCCATTGCAGAATACGGGAGAGGTGGAGAAGCGTCAATTGGAGGGAAGTACCGGAGGGCGCGGAGAGAAAGACAATTTGGCGGTTGGTGGCGTGAAACGTGGGCGAGTTTGGCGCGGGGCGGAAACTGCATGGGATAGGGGTTGAAATCTTGCCGAGGTGGGGCGCAGCGGTGCTGCGCCCCTACATCATTGGGGGTTAGTGCTGATAGGGGCGGCTTTTTGGGGATGGGGCGTGCCCATGGAAGGCTGATCGGATTTGGGCGGCTGATCGGATTTTGCGGGTTGATCCAGGGAGCGGTAGGCGGCTTGCGCTTGCGTCAGGATTTGGCCGTTCTTGTTTTCCCAGACGCCGAGGAAAAAGAAGGGAAGAGCGGTGGCCAGCGCCCACAGCTTGGCGTTGCGAGGGATTTTGGATTCCGGCTCCCAGCGGAACAGCTGCGCGGCGACGAAGAAGGTAAGGACGGCCCAGAAGAAGAGCGAGAGAATTTGGGTGAGCAGCTTCCAGACCGGGAACGAAGAATACATAGCGCCTTGCAGACCGGTCACCAAATAGGTGGCCGGAAGGAATACGGCAACGCTCTGCGCAACCTTAGGCAGGTAAGCGATGGGAAGGGTTGCGCCGGAAAGAAAAATCAAGGGGAGCCAGATGAGCTGGTTGAGGACTTGCGTTTCCTGCATGGTGTTGGTGACGCTGGCGACCACCAGCCCCAGGGAGGCGAAGGAGACGGTGCCGACGGTCACCAGGATGAGGAGAGAAAAGAGGTCGCCGAGATTCTGGACGCGGAAAATCAGGCGGGCGAAAAGCAACTCGATGAAAACGGTTGGCAGGGTGAGCAAATAATTGGCCAGGATGCTGGAAGCCAGCATGTCGGCGGCAGTGACCGGAGTCACATGAAAACGGCGGAGAATGCCCTGTTCGCGAAAGGTGACCAGCATGGCGCTCAAGCCCCAGAAACTGCCCATCACGTTGAGCGCGATCACCGGGCCTAGAAAAAAGCTTACGACGCGCGGATTGCCTTTGGCGAAGATTCCGGCGTACAGAAAGAACATTCCGATGGGAAAGACGACGCTGAAAAAGAAAAACATCCGGTTGCGCAAGGCCAGTTGAATACGCATGCGGGTGAGGCTGGCAAAATTGCTCAATCGCGTAGCCTCCTTCCGGTCATTTCGATGAAGACATCTTCGAGGGAAGGCGTGGCGATTTCGAGGCTGACCAGTTCGTTGCCCTCGGCTTCCAGATGTTTGACGAGGGAGACGATGGCTTGCGGCGGACGCTGGGTATGCAATACGTAGGCGCCACCGACTTCGCGGGCGTCGGCGACGCCCTCCAAAGTTTGCAGTGTGCCGTTTGCGGCCGGCTTGGCCAGTTTTACCTCGATGCGCGTTTTGCCTCCGGAGCGCTGCTTCAGCTCGCGTGGCGAGCCGAGCGCGATCACCTGGCCGTGGTCGACGATGGCCACGCGGTCGCACAGGCGTTCGGCTTCTTCAATGTAGTGCGTGGTCATGAGAATGGTTTTTTTCTCGCGGCGCAGCTCTTCGATGATGTCGTAAATTTCGCGGCGGACTTGCGGGTCCAAGCCGGCGGTGGGCTCGTCGAAGAACAGCACACGCGGATCGCTGAGCAAAGCCATGGCCAGAGCGAGCCGTTGCTTTTGGCCGCCGGAAAGCTTGCCGTAATGGGTGTTGCGTTTCTCCTCCAGGCCGAAACGCTTGAGCAATTCTTCGGGATCGCGGCGGCGTTTGTAGAATCCGGCAAACAGCCGCAAGGCTTCCATCACTTTTAACTTTTCGGGGAGGGCAGTGGATTGCAGCGCAGCGCCGATGTCGTGTTTCAGCTCGCGCGAACTGACCTGTGGATCGAGGCCGCAAACGCGCACATAGCCGCTATCGGGGCTGCGCAAACCTTCCAGGATTTCGACGGTACTGGTTTTCCCGGCGCCATTGGGGCCCAGCAAGCCGAAGACCTCGCCTTCCTCGACGCTGAAGCTGACGCCGCGCACGGCTTGCACATCGCCGTAGCGCTTGAACAAATTATCTACCTGCAGGATGGGTTCGGGCATGACCGGCAAGCCGATAGGATACCGTAAGTGGGAGAAATTGCCGAAGAGGAAGGCCGGCGTCCAGCAGGATCACCAGGGATGCGAGCCCGAACACCTGCTCCACAAACCCTGGATACAAGATGGACCGCGCTCTGACCGGATTTGTGGGCTTGCGGCAAGTCCGCTACACTCTGCGGCCGGAAAAGAAATCCTTGCGAGAGCGCGACACACCGAAAGGGGACGGCGGGCGTCCAACGCAGGTCCGTGGCAGGAGCGGCGTAGCCGCGTGGCTAACGAGCGACGTCGGGCTGCTCGTGGTGTTGGCCGTTGTTCGCGTCGTAATTCACACGGCGACCAACGGACAATATGGCTTTCACCGCGACGAACTGCAAACGCTGGATGACGCCAGGCACCTCGATTGGGGATTTGTGGTTTATCCTCCGGTGGTGCCGCTGCTGGCGCGGCTGGAACTCCTTCTGTTCGGGACATCGTTGGCCGGGTTTCGGGTGCTGGCGGCGGTGGCGGTCAGCGCCGCGATGGTGCTGGCCGGCCTGATCGCGAAAGAGCTGGGAGGCGGCAGGCGAGAACAGATGCTGGCGGCGGTGGCGACCGGCGTCTCGCCGGTATCTTTGGCGCAGGGCGCCGTATTTCAGTATGTCTCCTTCGATTATTTGTGGTGCGTGCTGCTGACCTATTTCCTGGTGCGATTGCTGAAGACCGAAAACGCGCGCTGGTGGCTGGCCATTGGCGCGGCCATTGGCGTGGGCATGCAAACGAAGTACACCATGGCGTTCTTCGCGGTGGGAGTGGCGGGTGGTGTGCTGCTAACGCCGGCGAGAAGGTATCTGTCGAGTGTGTGGCTATGGGCTGGAGTGGCCGTCGCGCTGATCCTCTTTCTGCCTAACCTGGTTTGGCAAGCGCAGCATCATTTTATTTCACTGGAATTTCTCAAGCGCATTCACGCTCGAGACGTAAGCCAGGGACGCACGCGCGGTTTTCTAGTGGAGCAACTGCTGCTGTGCATCAACCCGTTTACCATCCCACTGCTGTTTCTGGGCCTTTGGTTCTATTTCGTGCGGGATGAGGGAAGGCGCTATCGTTTGCTGGGCTGGGCGTACGTAGCCACGCTGGCCATTTTTGTGGCGGCCCAGGCGCGATTCTATTATTTGGCGCCGATGTATCCGGTCTTGCTGGCGGCGGGCAGCGCGCTGTGGGGGCAATGGCTGCGGAGGCTATCGCCGGGGCGCTCGCGAACGGCGCAGGCGGCGTTATGGACTGGAGTGGCGGCCGGCGGAGTGATGTTCAGTCTGATCGTGCTGCCGGTGGCTCCGATGGGGTCGAGCGTGTGGAATTTTACCAGCAAAGTGCACGACCAATTTCGTGAAGAGATAGGCTGGCCCGAGCTGGCGCAAAACGTGGCGAGAGTTTATCAGCAACTCCCGGCCGAAGAGCAGAAGCGCACGGGAATCCTGACCGGCAATTATGGAGAAGCGGGCGCGCTAAATCTGTACGGTCCAGGCTACGGTTTGCCGCGGGCCATGGCGGGGACCAATTCTTTCTGGTATCGCGGATATACCGAGCCGGCACCCGAAACGGTGATCGTCGTCGGATTCGATCTCGACGAAGCCGAAAAACTTTTTTCCAGCTGTAGGGTGGCGGCGAAAAACACCAATCGATACGACGTGGTCAACGAAGAATCCCGCGACCATCCGGACATTCTGCTGTGCCGCAATTTGCGAGAAGGCTGGCCGGAATTCTGGAGGAGATTTCGCCGGTTTGGATGAGCGGCAAAAGTTTACGCGGCGATCGCGCGGCGCAGGTGAGGCAGTAGAAGTGCGCCGCGGTTGTTGCAGCTACCTGGGCCATACGCCGGCGGTGAAGCTGCGGATGGTGCTGAAGTGCAGCTTTTCGTAGAGGCGGACGGCGGAAACATTTTGCGAGGTGACGGTCAGGGTTAATTCGCGAAATTTCAGGGCGCGCAGGGCTTCGGCCGAGTTTTGCATGAGCATGCGGCCCAGGCCATGTCCTTGATATCCGGGCAGCACGCAGATCTGGGTGGTGTGGCCGACGCCAGGGGATACTTCGCTGGTCAGCACGGCGGCGATGAGTTCGTCGCCGCCCGGTTCGCGCAAGACGAGCGAGGCGCCGGGCACGAATTGGCCGCAACCGGGGAGGAGAATAATGTTCTTGAGGAAGCGCAGCGCGCCGGACCGGCTGCGGTATTGATCGTTGATTTCGCCGTCGACGTGATTGGCGTAGGACAAATAAATCAGCTTGGCGCACGGGTCGAAAAAGCGATCGTTCCAGCGGTCGATGCGCATGCCCGAAGAGGCGGCCGCGCGCTGATCGCCATTGTCTTTCTGCAGATCCAGGAGCATGAATTGGCGGGTGTAGAGCTTGAAGCCTTGCTCGCGGAGAGGATGATCCACCGGGCCGCCGAAGGGCATCAACTGCGCTTCGATGCGGGAAAGCTGCGGAAGCGCGCGCATGGAGTAGAGCATCTCTTCGAGCAAGCGCCGGCCGATCTCGGCCTGCGGAAAACGCGGGGAGACGTACAGGCCGCCGATCAGGCCCTTCTGCTCCTCCAGAACGTAGAAGGAGTAACCGGCTGCTGAACCGTGTTCAAAGGCCACGCATCCGCACAAGGCATGCGCCTCCAAAAAGCGTTTGATCAGGTCCAGCGCGCCGCGGTAATCCCAATGCAATTCATCGTGCCAGTGGCGCGCTTCTTCCTCGAGCAGCGGCTCAAGCTGGCGGACGCTGGTTTGGCGAAGGTCCAGGATATTCATCGAAAGGCGGCGCAGCAGCGCAGCTCAATCATAGCCGATTCCGCAAGCCCCACGCGAAAAGCGGAACGCTGAGGGACGCGCAGTGCTACTGCATGCGACACAGGGCGGCCAGTTCCGAAATGGAGCGCGCAGGGCGCGTGCTAGGATGAGAAATATTTCGTGTGAGGAATCGAAAACGGGCTATACGCCAGCCCAGTGGCGCGGGTACGAATGTCCATTCTTGATGAGTTTCGATTTCCGACGCAGTGGTACACCAAAATATTGACCGGTGTTCTGGCCATGCTGTTTTTTGCGGTAGTGGCCACCTCCGCCATCGCCGGGTTTGTGGTCTACCGCATCGTGAAGCCGCAGCGCTCCAGCAGCGAAATCAATATGGACAGTTTTCCAGGCCGCCCGGATACGGTGTTGTTTTCGGTGCCCGGCGGAGGACATCGCGAAGGCTGGTTCTTCCCCGGTTTGGTGGGTGCGCCTGCCATCGTGTTGTGCCACGGTTACGGTTCGAGCCGCGGCGAATTGCTGACCTTGGTCTCCGCGCTGCAGGACCACCAGTACAACGTGTTCGTGTTTGATTTCGCGGCCCATGGGAAAAATGACGGTATTACTTCGTTCGGGTATCACGAAGCGGATGAAGTGCGCGCGGCCGTGGATGAACTGGCCCGCCGCAGTGACGTCGATCCCAATAATTTTGGATTGTGGGGCTACAACCTGGGAGCGTATGCGGCCTTACGCGAAGCCGAAAACGACAAGCGCGTGCATGCGCTAATTCTGGATTCCGTTTACGATTCGCCGGACCAGATGGTCAGGATTGGAGTGCAGAAGCAGGGCCTGGCCGGCATTCCGTTGATGTTGCGCTCCGCGGAAGTCAGCTTCGACTGGATCAATCACCAATATCGCGGAGAGAAAGCGCTAAGCTGGAAGTTCGATACGCTAGCCGGTGTCCCTAAATTGTTTATCGAAGCAGCCGACGATCCGGAGCTGGCCGGCATCACCCAGAGCATGTTCAAGAAGGCGCCGGAGCCGAAGGAGCAGGTGACCATCCTGCACGGCAACTTTGTGGATATGGACGATGCCGACAAACGGGCGTACGAGAATCGCGTGGTCAGCTATTTCTTACTGCACCTTCCCGCCACGGGCAGCGCCAGCCGTTAAATTCTTTGCTCGACACAGAATCGCTGCGGGAAATACCAAGTGCGATTGGCACTGATAACCGGCCTTCGTCAATACTGATTGCCCTTTATAAGAGGTGAACACAGCGTCGCTATTGCCCGGGCTCCATTCAGGCATTTCGCGGCGCAAGTAAAAATTTAGGCCATAGTGAATTCCGCGTGGCAGGTCATACACCGCGATATCGGCGGCGGCCAGAGAGCGCAGGCTCTCGCGGCTGGTGTTGATCACACCTCGCGCCGAAAAAAGCGGATCGACCCAAACTAATCCACTGGAAAAAAACCAAACCGCCAGGACAATACCCATTTGTAGCACGCAAAGAGCCGCGGATGCCATGCGGATGGCGAGTATCGCTGCGACCAATGCGGCGACGAAAAGCGAGAGTTCAACATTTGCCGTCCAAGGCGCTGGAACAATGTCCGTTCCCAAAGCGCGGTGAGCAGCATAGAAGAAGATCGCAGTGGCCAGACCGGCGGCCGTCGTGGCCGAGATTGCGGCCAATATTCGTTTTCCCCGGCGGGTTGCGACGGCGGTCGCGATCAGGCACGCGAAGGCCGGCACGGCCGGCAAAATGTAACCCGGGAGCTTGGAACGTGAAATGGTGAAGAAGGCTACGGAAAACAGGGCAAAGGACAGAAAGTAAAAACTCGGCATGGCACGGGAAGCGGCATTCGCCAAGACCAAAAATAATCCTGCTGTCCAGGGCAGGAGTGCCGCCAGCAAAACGGGGATGTAAAACCAGAAGGGTTGGATGTGCTGGAATTCGGGGGTAAGGTAGCGCTTGAAGTTGTGTTCGATGATGAAGATGCGAAAGAAATCGGGGTTGCGGCGGGCGCAGAGGATGTACCAGGGCAAAGCGGTGACGCAGAATGCTGCGATTGCGGCGGGATGCAGGAGGCGGAGAGCGTCGCGCCAGCGTTTGGTGAAGAGCGCCCAGAAAAAAATGGCGCCACCGCAGAGAATAACGCCGGCAGGTCCCTTGGCCAGCACCGCAAGCCCAAGAAAAAATCCAAACAGAATCCGTGCGAACCATCGCCGCCGCGTGGCATGGGGGTCACTCCGTAGGGGCGCAGCATGCCGCGCCCCAGGTCCGCAAGATTCATGCGGTGCGAGCTCCAGCACCACCGCCGCGCAAACCATGGCGATGGTCAACATGGCGCTGAAGGGCATGTCGGTTGCGGCGGCGTGGGAAAAGCCGATCATGCCGACGGTGGTGGGGAGCAAAAGCAGCAGCCAGCGTGCGGTGTCCGCGCCGTAGATGCGCCACGCCAGCCAGGCGAGCGCCAACGTCGCCAGCAAGGCGGAAATGGCGCTGGGCAAGCGCGCCGCGGCCTCGCTCACACCGCAAGCTTTGAAGCAAATCGCCGCCCCCCAATAAAAGAGCGGTGGCTTCTCGAACCACGGCTTGCCGTAAAGACGGGGGGTGACCCAGTCGCCGGTCTCCACCATGTCGCGTGCAATCCACGCGTAACGCGGCTCGTCGGGTCCTACAAAACCGATGGCGCCGAGATGGCTGAAGTAGCAGACATACAAGGTGGCGCAAATCAGCACGGCCCAGCCGATGCGGGCGGGCAGCCCGTTGGCACTTGGCGGCGCAGCGATGTCCGTGGAAGAGGTCACGAAACAGTGAGTCTAGCATTGGTGCGCGCGAACGTCAGCGCGTAGGATACTTGCTTTACTGCAAGGTGTGGTTACGGGGACGAATGAAAGAGTGGCTGGAGTACGCCGCGGTGTGGGCGATCTTGAAGATGCTGGGTGCGTTGCCGCGCCACTGGGCGCGAGCATTCGCGGCGCGGGTGGCGCGGCTTTTCTATGTCATGCTGCCAAAATTGCGGCGTACGGCCGAATTTAATTTGCGGCTGGCGTTTCCGGAGTGGGACGCCGCCCGAAGAAAGGCCGTGATTCGCGGGATGGTGCGGAACCTGGGATGGATGGCCGCCGAGTTCGCCCATTTCCCGAAATACACGCGCACGAATATCGAAGAGATCGTGGTGCTCGACGGACACGACAACTTCCTGGAGGGGCAGCGCCGCGGCAAGGGTGTGCTGTACCTCACCGGACATATCGGGGCCTGGGAGCTTTCCTGCTTTGCGCACGCCTTGTATGGTTTTCCGCTGCACTACATGGCGCGGCCGCTCGACAATGCGCGGGTCGATGCGCTGGTCAATCGCTACCGCGGCTTGTCCGGGAACCGGCCGATTTTTAAGAATGAATCGGCGCGAGCGTTGTTGAAGATCCTGAAGGAAGCGGGAACGGTGGGGATCCTCGCCGATCAAAACACCATGCCGGAGGAAGGCGTGTTCGTGGATTTCTTTGGCAAGTCGGCGTGTACCACGACGGGAATCGCCCGCGTTGCGCTGCATAACGAAGCCGCGGTCGTTCCGGGCTACGCTTATTGGGACCGCGGCATCGGCAAGTATCGCCTGCGCTTTGAGCCGCCGGTGGAGCTGATCCGCACCGGCAACACCGAGCAGGACGTTTTCGTGAACACCCAGAAATTTGCGAAAGTGATTGAAGATATTGTCCGCCAGCACCCCGAGCAATGGGTCTGGGTGCACGCGCGGTGGAAGACCCGCCCGCAGGGCGAAGCGGAACTCTACTGAAACGGCAGAGCGTAGTAGCACGGAGGGGGAGCGCATACAGCGCACGGAGAGAGTCCTTATGACCAAGACGGCTGGAGAATTGGCCGGGGCAATTGGCGCCGAATTAGAGGGCGACCGCAACGTCGAACTCCGAGGGGTGGCCGCCCCGGAACGCGCCGGCGCGCACGACCTGATTTATGTGGAATCGGCGAAAAATGCCAGGCGTGCCGCCGCGTCGCCGGCCGCCTGTGTGATCGCCGGCGAAGGCATCGCCATTCCGGGAAAGACGATCCTGCGGCACCCGCATCCCAAGCTGGCTTTTGCGAAGGCCGCTGCACGGTTGGTCGAGCCTACGCCGATTGCCGCGGGGATTCACCCCACCGCACTGGTTGCGCCACTGGCCCGCATCGGAAAAGACGTAAGCATCGGCGCTTACGCGGTGATTGGAGAAGATGCGCACGTCGGTGAAGGCACGCAGATTGGAGCGCATTCCGTGATTGGCGCGGGATGTTGGATCGGGGAATCCTGCCGGATTCATCCGCACGTAACCTTGTACGCCCGCGCGCGCCTCGGCCAGCGGGTGGAGATTCACGCCGGCGCGGTCATTGGCGCGGACGGCTTTGGCTATGCTTATGGCCAAGGCCGCTATTGGAAGTTTCCGCAAGCCGGCATCGTGGAAATTGGCGACGACGTGGAGATCGGCGCAAATACGACCGTTGACCGCGGTTCGCTGGATGACACCCGCATCGCGGAAGGCGTCAAGATCGACAATCTGGTGCACGTGGGGCACAACGTCCAGATTGGGGCGCACACCGTGATCGCGGCGCAAACCGGCATTTCCGGTTCCTGTTCGCTGGGTCACCACGTTGTGGTAGGCGGGCAGGTGGGGCTGGGGGAACACTGCACACTGGAAGATGGCGTTATCGCCGGGGGGCAAGCCGGCATCCTCAACGGGAAAACGATTCGCGCGGGCCAGACGGTTTGGGGCACCCCCGCGCGCGAGCTCTCCAAATTTAAAGAAGCGTATGCTTGGTACGCGCGCCTTCCGGAGCTTGGCGCGCGCATCCAACAGGTGGAGAAAAAATTGATGACGCCGGGGAAGAAAGAAAGTTCGCCCAAACGATCGCCACGGCCATCCCAACAGAAAAGAAAATAAGGGCGTATGCGCTATCACCTCATCGTCGTCGGAGGGCACACCCGCAGCATCGGCAAGACGCAACTGGTGTGCGATTTGATTGCCGCGTTTCCCCAGGAGAATTGGATCGCCGGGAAAATCACGCAGTATGGGCACGGAGTCTGCGCCCAAAATGGCGCGAACTGCGATTGCGCTCCGGATGAACATATCTGCGCGATCAGCTGGGAACAGCGGCCAAATGAAACCGACAGCGGGCGGTTCCTGGCCGCGGGCGCGCGCCGCTCCTTCTGGCTGAGGACCAAACAGGGATTCCTTGCCGAGGGCATGCCGCTGCTGCGCAGCGCTCTGCTCGATGTCGAAAAGGAGCAGGGCGCAGTTTACCGCGTGATCCTGGAAAGCAACACTTTGCTGCAATTCGTAAAGCCGTCTCTCTACCTGATGGTGCTCGATCCGTCCAAGCGGGACTTCAAGGAGTCCGCAAAATTGCAAATGGACCGCGCTTCCGCTTTTGTTTTTCGCCAGCCGCTGCTAACCGCAAGCGGCACGCACGCATGGGACTTTTTGCCTTTGCAGCTTCTTCGCGGCAAGCCCCAGTTTGTGCAGCAGGAAGGGGAAGCATTGCCGCCGGGCCTGCGGAACCAGGTGCAAGACATCATCCGTGACACACCAAGTGTCTGCCTGTAGACAACCACGGCATCTTAGCGGTTGACCCATTCTTGCCCCCCGGCGATAATTTAGTAGTACCGACGCTATCCGCAAAACAGTAGGCGCTTGCCATAACGTTCGCCGGGCGTCTGCTTTGTAGGCTGAAATGGCACTGGGGGATTCACTTTGGCTACGAGTACGCGCGGGCTGGAAGCACCCGTTACGGTAGGCGCGCCGGCCTCTTCCAGGATTCTGGAATGCCTGGAGAGCCTTGAGCAGGCCATTGAACGCGGTGCGAATCACCTGCTGTCTCTGCAAACGGAGGCCGGCTACTGGGTCGGCGAGCTGGAAGCAGATACCACCCTCGAATCTGATTACATTTATTATTTGCACGTTCTTGGCAAGGCAGATCCCGAGCGCATCGCTAAGCTGGCCAACTATGTGCGCCAGCGGCAATTGGCAGACGGCGGCTGGAGCATTTATCCTGGCGGCCCGTCGGAGCTCAACGCCACTTGCAAAGCGTATTTCGCGTTGAAACTGGCGGGAGATGCGCCCGATTCGCCGCACATGTTGCAGGCGCGCGCCACGGTGCACCGTCTGGGCGGCCTGGAGCGCACCAACTCTTATGTGCGCTTTTATCTCGCGCTGGTGGGAGCGGTCGGATGGGATCTGGTGCCGGCGATTCTGCCGGAGCTGATGCTGCTGCCGAACTGGTTCTACATCAATATTTACGAGATGTCGTCCTGGACCCGCGGGATCGTCATACCCATGGCTATTTTGTCCGCGGTGCGGCCGGATTGGCGTCTGCCGGAGCGCGCCCACGTCGACGAACTTTTCTGCGATATCTCCAATAAGAAGGCGGCATTCGACTGGAGCGAGCAACGGCTCTCCTGGCGCAACTTTTTTCTGGCGCTGGACCGCGCTCTGAAGCTCTACGAGAAATTACCGTGGAAACCATTGCGGCAGCGCGCCCTTCGCGAAGCCAAATCCTGGTTGCTCACGCACATCGAGCGCACCGAAGGACTAGCCGCGATTTATCCGGCGATGATGAATTCCATTTTCGCGTTGATCGCCCTCGGCCACGGACCTGATGATCCGCTGACGGCGCGCGAGATTCGCGAATTCTCCCGCTTCGAGATCGAAGATGGCGAGAGCATTCGCATGCAACCCTGCGTCTCGCCGGTGTGGGACAGTTGCATCGCCATGGTTGCGCTTGAGGAAGCGGGCGTGCCTCCCGATCATCCGGCGCTGGTCAGAGCCGCCGATTGGATTTTGTCGCAGCAAGTCCTCGGCGCGGGCGACTGGCAGGTCAAGAACAAGGACGCCGAGCCGGGCGGCTGGGTCTTCGAGTTTCGCAACGATTTTTATCCGGATGTGGACGACACCGCGTTCGTGCTCATGGCCCTGCAGCGCGTAAAATTTCCCGATCCCAAGCGCATGGAAGCTGCGGTGCGCCGCGGCATCCAGTGGCTGCTCAGCATGCAGAACCGCGACGGCGGCTGGGGCGCCTTCGATCGCGACAACAACAAGGCATTTCTTTGCAACATTCCGTTTGCCGACCACAACGCGATGATCGATCCCTCGACGGCCGACGTCACCGCGCGCGTACTCGAATGCCTGGGCCGCTACGGCTGGCCCGCCGATCATCCGGCTGTGCAGCGGGGCCTGAGATTTCTGTTGCAAGATCAGTGCGAAGACGGCTCCTGGTTCGGACGCTGGGGCGTCAACTACGTCTACGGCACCAGCGGCGTGCTGCGCGCGCTGGAAACCGTCTCGCTGACCGCCAAGGAATATTGCCAGCGCGCCGTGCGTTGGCTGCGTTCCGTGCAAAAGCCGGATGGCAGCTTCGGCGAATCCCTGCGCAGTTATCACGAGCCCGCCACCAAGGGCCAGGGCGACAGCACCGCCTCGCAAACCGCCTGGGGGCTCATCGGCCTGCTGGCCGGCGCCGAGACTGGGGATCCCGCAATTCAGCGCGCAGCCGCCTATCTGGTCGAACAGCAAAACTCCGACGGCTCCTGGAGTGAAGACGAATTTACCGGCACCGGCTTTCCCTGCGTTTTTTATTTAAAATATCATTTGTACCGCAATTCGTTCCCCTTGTATGCGCTGGCTCGCTTTCGCAACCAAGCGCAAGAAGCGCAGCAGTATTGCGCACTCACATTTCAGCCCGGCGAGTTCCGCCTGCGCAGCGGGTTTTAGCCAAGCGAATGACTACTCTGGTCACGGGCGCCTCCGGCTTCCTGGGAAGTCACGTTGCGCGGCAACTGGTCGCGCGCGGCGACCAGGTGCGCGTGCTGCTGCGTCCCTCCAGTCACAATCGGGCCATCTCCGACCTCTCGCTCGAGTATGTCACCGGCGATTTGCGCGACCCCGCTTCGCTTGAGCGCGCCATGAAAGGCGTCCAGCGCGTCTTTCACGTGGCCGCCGATTATCGCTTGTGGGCTCGGCGCTCCAAGGATATTTACGAATGCAACGTGGGCGGCACAAAGAATCTTCTGGCTGCGGCGGAAAACGCCGGTGTAGAACAGTTCATTTACACCAGCACGGTGGCCACCATCGCGGTCGACCGCGCGCAGCCGCCCAACGAAGCCACCGAAGCGCGCCTGGACGAAATGGTCGGGCACTACAAGCGCTCCAAGTGGCTCGCCGAGCAGGAAGTGCTCCAGGCCGCAAAAAATGGCGCGCCGGTGATTATCGCCATGCCAACCACCCCGGTGGGTCCCTGGGATTGGAAGCCGACTCCCACCGGGAAAATCATAGTCGACTTTCTCAACGGCAAGATGCCGGGTTACGTCGAAACCGGCCTGAATTTCGTAGGCGTGGAAGAATGCGCCGCCGGACATCTGCTGGTTTCCGAGAAGGGCAAAGCCGGCGAGCGTTACCTGCTGGGCGCCGAAAACCTTACCCTCAAGCAAGTCCTGGACACGCTGGCGAAAATCACCGGCCTGCGCGCGCCCAGCATGAAGATCCCGCACGGCCTGGCCCTCAGCGCCGCCTATGCCAACACCATTTTTTCGCGGCTCACGTTTCGCCAGCCGCAAATCCCCATCGAAGGGGTGAAGATCGCGCGCCACAACATGTTCGTGGACTGCTCGCGAGCCCAACGCGAATTGGGTTTCCGCCCGGGCTCGGTGGCGGCGGCATTAGAGCGGGCCGTCCGCTGGTACGAAGCCAATGGCTACGTCTCGGCCCGGCGCGCGCGGCGCATAGTGCACGCGGCTGCGGCTTTGTAGGGGTGCAGCAAGCTGCGCTCCAGCGTGGCGCGATGCACGCGTAGTATGGGTAGCGTCGAGCCAGGCCCCGGCATCTGAACAATTACGTGAAAGTCCTCGTCACATTCGCGGTCGAAGCCGAATTCGCCCCATGGCGCCGCAGACATTCTTTCGATGTAGTGGAGATGCCCACTCCCGTTGGCATGCGGAGCTATCAGCTATGCAGGGGAGTTGTTCTGGGAAATTACGTGGATGTACTTATAACTGGTATTGGCTGGGAGACGGGTAGGACCGTGAATCGCCCTCGCTACGTGCTTCGAGACCTGCTTAAGCTTCAACCGGACGTCTGTATCTCTTCGGGATTTGCAGGAGGACTTGCGCCGGACCTGCACTCAGGCGACGTCGTCGCGGCCCGCGCGCTATCCCTTCGCACCGGTGGAGATGTTATTCACTGCAATTCCAACCTGGTGCGCCTCGCCCAAGAAGCGGGTGCTCAGGTTAAGGACATGCTCGTCACTGAAACGCACGTTGTTTCCGAAGCCTCCAGCAAAGCCTCCCTCTCGGCGTTTGCTGATTTCGTAGACATGGAAAGCTACTATATTCTTCAAATCGTGAGTGGTTCAAAAATTCCGGCTATCTCCGTGCGCGCAGTTAGCGATGCGCACGAGGACCACGTACCGTCAGGAATCGAGAAAATTATTGATGGTGCTGGCCACGTCCGCATGCTGCCTTTGATGAATTTCCTCTTGCGCCGCCCTTTTCGTATTCCGTCCCTTATTGAATTCGGCTCAAAAACTAGGGCTGCTGCGGCCGCTCTGGCGGATTTTCTAGATCGATTTCTCGAAGTTCTGGACGGTAGCACCTCGGAAGCCCAGGCAAAACGGGAAAGAGTTGCCGTCCGATGACCGCCATTGCATCGACCACCCGTGCGCATCGTACCCTCGGGCCCATTCCCAAAACCATGCGCGCCGGGGTCTACCGCGAAAAGGGCATCGTACGCGTCGAAGAAGTCCCCGTACCCGAAGTCGGCCCCGGCGAAGTGCTCATCAAAGTCGCCGCTTGCGGCGTCTGCGGTACCGACATAAAAAAAATCTTCCAGCGTTACGTTGAGCCGCCGCAAATCCTCGGACACGAACTGGCCGGCACCGTCGTCGCCGCCGGCCCTGGGGTCACCCAATGGAAGCCCGGCGATCGCGTCATGAGCTTCCATCACACGCCCTGCGGCAAATGCTTCTACTGCGAGAAGCGGCTCTTCTCGCAATGTAAGCAATACAAAACCACCGGCCTGACCGGCGGCTTCCAGCCAAACGGCGGCGGCTTCGGCGAATACGTAAAAGCCATGCCCTGGGTCGCCGAGCGCGGCATCATCGCGCTCCCCGACGATGTCACCTTCGAGGAAGCCACCTTCATCGAGCCCATCAACACCATCGTCAAGGCCGTAGACAAGGCCCGCGTCGCTGCCCACGAAACCGTGCTGGTCATCGGCTGCGGCCCCATCGGCCTGCAACTTCTGATGGTCAGCAAGCTGCGCACACCCAACCTCTTCACCAGCGATCCCATCGCCGAGCGCCGCGCCAAAAGTGTCACGCTTGGTGCCATAGAGTCCTTTAACCCAACCAATGGTAAACTGGTGGCTGCCATACAGGCCAAGACCGAAGGGCGGGGAGCCGACGCCGTATTAGTTGCCGTGGCTCATCCCGCGATTGTGATTGACGCGCTTGCGGCGGCGCGCCCAGGGGGACGCGTCTTGCTGTTTGCCGCTAACGACCCGGTCACCACGATCGAGTTTCCCGCAGCCGCCGTGGGGATCGACGAAAAGGAGATCCTGGGCAGCTATAGCGCCGCGGTTGACATCCAAGACACTGCGGCAGCTCTGGTGCTACATAAGAAACTTCCGGTAATGGACATTGTCACTCATCGCTTCCGGTTGGATAGAATTCAGCAAGCGCTGGATCTTGCGGCGCGGCCCACGGCTCAATCTCTTAAGATTTTGATCACGCACTCATGAGAACCACGACCCCCAAGAGAGCGGAGTTCATTGGCGAAGAGGCCGCAGCGGTATTACACGCTCCGGTCCCTTCCAAAATGATGGCCGCCGTGTTGTACGGGAGTGAGGACTTGCGCCTGGAAAAAATCGATGTCCCCCCGTTGGCTGCCGAGGAAGTCTTGCTGCGCGTACGCGTCGCCCTCACCGACGGCACCGATCTCAAAGTCTGGCAGCGCGGCTACCACGCCATGATGATTCAGCCGCCGGCTGTCTTCGGCCATGAAGTGGTCGGCGAGATCGCCGCTGTCGGCAAGCGCGCCGATCCCCGCTGGCGCCTTGGGCTCCGCGTGGTCGCTGCAAATTCCGCGCCCTGTCTGCGCTGCTTTTATTGCCGGCGCGCCCAGGAAAATCTCTGCGAAGATCTTCTTTTCAACAACGGCGCGTATGCCGAATACATGCGCATCCCCGCGCGCATCGTCATGGAGAACATGCTGGAAGTCCCGCACTCCGTGGACGACAGCAGCGCCGCCCTGGTGGAACCTCTTGCCTGCGTGCTGCGCGGCATTCACGAAATGGAAGTGCGCGCCGGAGACACCGCCGCGGTCATCGGTTGCGGGCCCATCGGCTTGAAATATGTCCGTATGCTCTCGCGCCGTGGCGTCCGCGTCATCGCTCTGGCGCGCCGTCTTGCCCCGCTCGAGGTGGCCCGGCGAATGGGCGCGATCGCCACCATCAATGTCACGGAAGTGCGCGACGTGGTAGGCGCGGTGAGGAATTTGACCGAGGACGGCCGCGGCGCCGATTCCGTGGTCGAAGCCGCCGGCAATCCCGCCACCTGGAAGCAAGCCCTGGCCATGGTGCGGCGCGGCGGCGTGGTAAATTTCTTCAGCGGCCTGCCTTCCGGCACCCGCGTCGAAATCGAGCCGGCTGCCATTCATTATTCGGAGATTAAACTGATCTCCCCGTTCCACCACACTCCGCGTTTCATTCGCGAGGCTCTGGAAGCCATCCGCCGCGGCGACATTCTCGCCCACGATTTTGTTACCGAAGAGATTCGCTTGGCCGATCTCCCCCACGCTTTCCAAAAAATGAAATCGCGCAGCGGCGAAATCAAGCTTGCCGTCCGTCCGTGACCATTTTCATCGTAGGGGCGCAGCAGGTTGCGCCCCATTTCAGCAAGATGTGAGCATTTCCGTTGCTGAGTTCGGTGGAAGCCTCGGGGATCGGACGTTCGAGTGCCGCGGCAATTGCAAATCAAAAAGGGGTTTCAGCCCAGGTCGGCGGCGAAGCCATGTTGAACAAATCTTGTGGTGTGGGTAGTTTCGGTGCGCCAAAAACGCCCCGGCGTCCCGGTGCCTGACGCAACAGCCCACGGTCGAGGATCGTTTTTTACCGCAACAAAGGAAACCATGCTGCGCCCCAACGAACTCGAAATCGCCGCCAACGCCCCTCCCGCGGGCTGCACGCCGGAGGCTGCGCAAACGTATACCCGCTGGCTGGCCACCCACCACTACGAAAATTTCAACGTCGTCTCCTGGCTTCTCCCCAAGGCGCTGCACCAGCATTTCTACAATCTCTACGCCTATTGCCGCTGGGCCGACGATCTCGGCGACGAAGTTCGCGACCCGCAACGCGCCCTCGAACTCCTGGATTGGTGGGAGCAGGAATTGGACGCCTGTTATGCCGCTCATCCCTCGCATCCCGTGTTCATCGCGCTTCGCCAAACCATCGTCGCCAAAGATATCCCCCGGCAGCCTTTCGCCGACCTGCTGAAAGCATTTCGTCAGGATCAAACCGTCAAGCGTTATGCCACCTGGGACGCGGTCATCGCATATTGCGTCTACTCCGCCAATCCTGTCGGACGCCTCGTTCTCTATCTGTGCGGTTATCGCGATGAGCAGCGCCAGCATCTCTCCGATGCCACCTGCACCGCTCTCCAGCTCGCCAATTTTTGGCAGGATGTGGCGCGCGACCTCGAGAAAGGCCGTATCTACATCCCTCTTGATATCGCCGCCGCCCACGGCGTCTCCGAATCCGACATCGTCGAGCGTCGCTTCAGCGACCGGTACGTCCAGTTGATGCAAGATGTAATCTCCCGCACCCGCGAACTCTTCTCGCAAGGCGCGCCGCTTTCCAAAATGGTTGACGCCAGCCTCAGCGTCGATCTCGAAATGTTCACCCGCGGCGGCCTCGCCGTCCTCGATGCCATCGCATCGTCCGGCTATAACACGCTGCACCGCCGCCCTTCCATCGGTAAAGCTAAGCAAGCACGCCTGCTTGGCCGCGCCCTGGTCACTCATCTAGTGGCCAAGGATCCCAAGCCCGTGGTAACCGCGCCGCAACAACCTACCGATCCACTCGTAGCGCAGTCTTACGAAGCCTGTCATCGCATCGCCCGCGCCTCTCACAGCAATTTCTACTACGCGTTTTTTCTATTGCCCAAAAAGCGCCGCGATGGCCTGGCCGCGCTCTACGCCTTCATGCGCCTGGTTGACGACGTAGCCGACGAGGGCCAGGACCTGGCCGCCAAACAGCGCGGCCTCGCTAAATGGCGCGCCGCTCTCGATGAAGCCGTCAACGCCAACGCGTGCGCCAATTCGCCCGCACTGCCCAGCGCGATCGAGGTCTTACCCGCACTGGTCGACACCATGCGCCGTTACAACATGCCCGCCCGCTATCTCCACGATCTTATTTCCGGCGCCGAGATGGACTTGACCGTTCGGTCCTATTCCACCTTCGATCGTCTTCGCGAATACTGTTACCGCGTGGCGGGCACCGTCGGCCTGACCTGCACCCACGTCTTCGGATTCCGCGACGCTCGCGCGCTGGACCTCGCCGAAAAGCTGGGCTTGGCCTTCCAGCTCACCAACATCATCCGAGATGTGCGCGACGATTTCGCAATGGGCCGCGTTTACCTCCCGGATGAGGATCTCGCCCTGTACAACGTCGTTCGGGAAGACTTCGCGCGCAACGCGCCTACCCTCGGCGTGCGGGAGCTGCTGCGCTTTGAGGCCCAGCGCGCATGGCAGTGCTATCAGGAAGGCGCCGCGCTTCTCCATCTCGTCGAACCGGAAAGCCGTCCTGCTCTTTGGCTGCTGGTTCATACCTACAGTGCTTTGCTCGCGCGCATCGAAGACCTGGATTTCGCCGTATTCGGCCAGCGCGTGCGTCTGGCCAAGTCCGAAAAGTTGATTTTCATCGCAAAAGCGCGCTTCTCGCGCTTGACGGAAGAGAACATTCTTGAAAAACGTGATCGTGATTGGCGGCGGGCTGGCGGGCCTGGCGGCCGGCGTCGCGCTGGCTGAATCCGGCTGGCGCGTTCGCCTGTTTGAACAGCGTCCGTTCCTCGGAGGCCGCGCCACGTCGTACGTCTTGCCCGATGGCGAGCACGTCGATAATTGCCAGCACGTCACTCTCGGCTGCTGCACCAATCTCGACGACTTTTATGCCCGCGTCGGCGCCTCCGCAAAAATCAAGTATTTCGACCGCCTTCTCTTTCTCGATCCCCAGGGCCGCCGCGGCGAAATGCGCGCTGGCATGCTCCCCGCGCCATTCCACATGACCGGCGCCTTCGCTGCATTTGCCCCGCTCACGCTGAAAGACAAGCTCTCCATCACCTGGGCCATGCTCAATATCCTGCAGACCAATGGCCGCACCTGGGACGTCAACCAGCATGGCGGCATTTCCATGCTCGAATGGCTGCGCCGCCGCCATCAAACCAAGGGCGCCATCGAACGCTTCTGGCGCGTCGTCCTGGTCAGCGCCCTCGATGAAGAACTGAACAAAACTGACGCTCGCTATGGCATCGACGTTTTCTGGAAAGCCTTTCTCTCCAATCGAACCGGCTACCGTATGGGCGTTCCCACCGTTCCGCTCGCCGAACTCTATGACGGCTGCCGCGTAGCCATCGAGCAGAAGGGCGGGGAAGTGAACCTGCGCGCCCCCGCTCGCCGCCTCCATCTCGAAAACGGCGTCGTCACCGCCGTGCACTTCGACGCCGGACGGGAAGAGCGCGCCGACGCTTTCGTTCTTGCCGTGCCCCACACCGCCGTTGCCGATTTGCTTCCCGACGGCCTGAAACGCAATGCCTCCTTTCGCAATCTCGCTATGCTCAAGTGCGCGCCCATCACCGGCGTCCATCTGTGGTTCGATCGCCAAGTCATGAGCGAACCGTTCGTCACCCTGTTGGATACCACTACCCAGTGGATTTTCAACAAAACCGCCCTGTACGGCTCCTTAAGTGGCGGCGCCAAAAATTCTCCCCAAGGGCAGTACCTGCAACTGGTGGTCAGCGCGTCTTATAACTTGTTGCAGAAGCCCCGGCAGGAGATCATTGATCTTTGCCTGAAAGAAGTTCGCCAGGCGCTGCCTCTCGCGCGTGACGCCAACCTAATCAAGGCCACCGTCATCAAAGAGGCAGCAGCGACTTTTTCCCCGGAACCCGGAGTTGACCGCTGGCGTCCCAAACAAGAAACTAGCTTGCAGAAGCTTTTCCTCGCGGGCGATTGGACCGACACCGGATGGCCGGCCACCATGGAAGGCGCCGTGCGTAGCGGGTATCTGGCAGCGGAAGCGGTGTTACGCAAAGAAGGCCGCCCGCATCAATTTGTCAGACCCGATCTCGGTCCTGATGGGCTGGTCCGCTTTTGGGCTCGCAATTGATCGATGCTGCATCACTCTCTAACGAGCCGAGGTGTCGTTCGCTTAGAGTCAGATTTTCGGTAGCCGCGTCTAGCGCTTCATACTCGCTGCGCCGAACGGCCAGAAATTCCTCGTACGCTTTGCGGGTGCGCCAGTAGTCTGCAGTGAGATACGCATTGCTCCGAGTTATGTCGCGGAACAGTCTGGTTTCCACATGATTCGGATCGCTGCGAAATAGGGTATCCCAGTCACCGCCGGGACCATAGACTTGTACAAAACGTTCTTTGTCGTCCGGCTTGACTTCGAACTCCCACAGGACTAAAAACATAGATGTCCCATCTCCTGCTTGGACCGTCGGCAATCCTGTTCGTTAAAGCCTTGAGGAAGATTGCGTAACGGTCGAGTGTAGCAATCCGATTGGATACAAGTCAGTAGTGTAGTGGGAGTGCGCCAGCTCTTGCAGGCCCGCGCCCAGGCTCGCATGCCAGGCAGCGCGTCCAAAGCGCCGCAAGGCGCGTTAAAAAAAAGGGTCCCGCAGCATTAGTAACCGTAGTAACCGTTCATACGGCAGCTAGACAAGCAGTAGGAGGTTTTCGTGGATAGAAAGTATAGTCACCGCGGCTATCGCGACGCGGAAAAGCAAGATAAAAAAGACCGCTCGCATGACCGCAAACCGCCGCAAGGCGGTCCCCGCGCCGATCAATTCGGCCCGCGCACCCCGCGCATGGTTGGCACCGTTACCCGCGCCCGTTGTTCCAACTGTGGCGCCGTACTCACCGGCGGTTTCGACCCCAACGGCCAATGCCCCAAATGCGCTTTCGAGCTGCACAGCTGTAAGCAATGCCGTTTCTTCGACAGCGGCGCTCAGTTCGAGTGTACCCAACCGATTCCTGAGCGCATCACCCCCAAAGACGCCAAGAACAATTGCAAATTTTACGAATTCCGCACCACCGTCGAAAAGGACACCGCTCCCACGTCTTACACCCAGAAGGGCGCTACCGCCGCTTCCACGCTGCCTCCCCCGCGTCACAACGACGCCCGCCAGGCCTTCGAGGACCTCTTCAAGAAGTAATGTGGCACTGCCAATTTTAGTACCTGCGTTCCCGCTGTGTCCCGGTTTCCTCCTTGCGTCTGCGTCTCCATACGCGGGATCCTGGAGCGTCGGCTTGTGGGCGTGGAGATCACAACTCCTTCATTTACAACGGCCAACCCCTTTGGTTTGTTTAGGACAGAATAGGCGTGAACATAATTGCTTGACTTGTTGGTACGAAGTGGTATACATGTTTCCGTAAACAATTGCGTTCAGCACCTCCCACTGTAGGACAGCCACTTTGGCTGTCCGCCTAAACTGCCAAGAAATGATCTCAGCAAGCCGGAAGAAGTAAGCTAAGTCCTTTAGAATCCGCAGTTCCAAAGAATGTGCCCGTAACTCCTTTAGAATCTGCACTTATGGGGAACCCCGGGGGGAGGGGGGTGCTCCTTCACTTTTGCAGCGGAAACAGCGTGGGGGATTCCGGCGGGTTGCTGGCGATTCCTTCCAGCTCGGGATAGCGCAGCCGCAACGGCTCCGGCACCTGCACTTTGCTCGATTTCAGCATGCTGATCAGTTCCAGGGCATTGACCACCGCTTTGCCCAAATAATGGTTGTTGGTAATCACAAAAGTCCTGGCCGCTTTCGCCGCAACCTCCTGTATCCGGTCAGCCCACGGCGCCAGCTCCTGCGCCGGATAAAGATAGTTGTAACGCTCGTGCGCCGGAATTTCCGGATCGTCGCTGAACCAGGTATCGTACCGCCGTCCGTGCAGGCGAACGTAGCCAATCGCCGATGTAGTCTCCGACGTCGGTTCCAGCGAGCGTCCGATCACCGGCTGATCGATGTTACAGAAGCCCGCGCGACGTTCGCGGAGCAACGCAAACGTTTCCGCATCGTTCCAGCTGGCATGGCGCACCTCCACCGCCAGCGGGTAATCGGCAAAGCGTTCCAGCACCGTGCTGAGATACGCGCTCGTCTCCTTGGTGCGATGAAATGCGAAAGGGAACTGCAGCAAGACCGCGCCCAGCTTTCCTGCCTCATGCAACACATCGAAGCCCGCGCGCACCGCTCGTTCCTCCTCGGCGGTCGCGCTGGGATCATGCGTAAACCTCTGCCAAAGCTTGGCCGTAAACATAAATCGCGGATTTGCGGAAACCCGCTGCACCCACAGCCGCGCATGGCCGGGGTTCAGCGGCTGGTAAAACGACGTATTGATTTCGATGGTGTCGAAATATTGCGCCAGGTATGTCGCTTCGTGAAAGCCTTTCGGCCGTGGCGCCGGATACACGTACCCGGCCCAATCCGCATACGACCAACCCGCCGGCCCCACCCTGATGGCAGTCATGAATCCGTACCGAAGTGCGCTGTCCGCGCGGCCCTGCATCTTTTCCGCGCCGATCCGTCCGTCGCCGCATCGCAGAGTAGGAGCACCAGCGCCGCGGTGTCAACGCGACCTCGAAATGTTGCACCGGCGCGGACCCGATTGCCGCCGGGCGCACCAGTTGTTATGCTCTCCTTACAATGCGGTGCGGAAAGATTATCTGCGTCGCCGTTGCTCCCTCCAGCAGTCATTCCTATAGGTGCATACATGAAACGTTCCATCAGTTACAAGCACGTGGACGCACACGAAGCGGTCGAAAAACAAAACGAGCGCCATATCAAGAAGCTGGAGCGCTTGCTCAAGAGCTATGAACCGGACTTGATCCAGCTGCACGGCGCTTTTTCCCGCAATCCGCACAATCAGGAGCTTTCCTTTTCGCTGAACCTATCCTTGCCCACCGGCACGCTGCACGCCACCGGAACCGGCGACAATGTCCGCGCCAGTTGCAAGCAAGCCTTTGCTGAGCTGGAAGCGCAACTGAAAAAACACCAAGCCCGCCTGCGCAAGGATTATGAGTGGAAGCGCAAGCGTCCGCGCTCGCTTCCCGCCGAAGCCTCTTGAGCATGCGCATCGTCCATTTATCGTGCATTTATCTGTGCGCGGCAAGAATACCGTGATGGAGGAAGCTCGTGAATCGCGCGGCTTTGCTGCGTTCCGCGGTGGTGGCCTTGCTGCGTAACAAGATGCGCAGCGTGTTAACCGTGCTGGGTATCACCATCGGCATCGCGGCGGTGATTTGCGTGGTGTCCATCGGCAAGGCCGGCCAGGCCCGCGTGGAGCAGCAACTCAATAATCTAGGCGACAACTTCGTGTGGATCGAAGCGGGAGGCCGCGCGGTCAATGGTGTGCGCACCGGAACCCATGACACTAAGACCCTGGTCGTGGCCGACGCTATCGCCATAAAAAATCAAGTCTCGCTCATTAAGAGCGTCTCTCCCAACGTCGATGATCCCGTGCAAGTCGTGTACGGCAATCAGAACTGGCACACTTCCTACCGCGGGGTCAGCCCTGAATATTTCGATATCAAGCGTTTGTACGTGGATGAGGGCGCCATCTTCTCCCAGGACGACGTAGACCGCGCTGCCGACGTTTGCGCCCTGGGGCGCACCGTGCGCGAGCAACTTTTTGGCGTGGAAGATCCCATCGGCAAGGTCATCCGCGTCAATAATCTTCCGTGCAAAGTGGTGGCCACGCTGCATCCCAAAGGCCTGTCCCTCGACGGACGTGATCAGGACGACACCGTAATCCTGCCTTACACCATGGCGCAGAAGAAAATTAAGGGCATCACCTGGCTCGACGATATTTTGTGCTCCGCCGTCTCCCAGGACGCTGTCAAGATGGCCGGCCAGGAAGCCACTGCGGTGCTCCGCGATCGTCACCATCTCCGCCCGGAGGAGGAAGATGATTTCAACATCCGCAATCCGGAAGACATCATTCAGGCGCAACTGGACGCCAGCAAGACGTTGACGATTCTTCTGATCGCCATCGCCTCCGTGTCCCTGATTGTAGGCGGCATCGGAATCATGAACGTTATGCTGGTTTCCGTCACGGAGCGCACTCGTGAAATCGGCGTCCGCGTGGCCGTGGGCGCCACCGAAGAAGCCATCCAGCTCCAGTTCCTGGGAGAAGCCATCCTGCTTAGCCTGGTCGGAGGCGCGGCGGGAGTTCTCTTCGGAATCCTGGGATCCTATCTGGTGGGGCAGACGCTCCATTGGCAGACCCAGATGTCCCTCGAGTCCGTAGCCGTCGCGGCGTTTTTCGCCATAGCGGTCGGCGTGTTTTTCGGATATTACCCGGCTCGCAAAGCATCCTTGCTGGATCCGATCGAAGCGTTGCGATACGAATAAGCCACATCGGGGATTTGTCGAAAACCGAATGAAAATAAAAAATAAATGGCTGGTTCTGGCCGGCTTGCTGATCGCCATCGGTTTGTTCGCCGCCTTTGGCCTGAATCGCGGCGGACAGGTTCAGCACTTCACCGCCAAAGTGGAGCAAGGCGAGATCGATGACGTGGTGGAGGCCACCGGCACCATCAACGCCGTAATCACCGTGCAAGTTGGCTCGCAGGTGTCCGGTACCATCGCCAAGCTGAATGTCGATTTCAACTCTCGCGTGCATAAGGGCGATGTTGTAGCCCTGATCGACCCCGCTTTGTTTCAAGGGGCGCTGCTGCAGGCGCAGGCCGATCTGGAGAATGCCCAGGCCAATCTGGCGGCGGCCAAAGCCAATCTGGAAAAAGCCAAAGCCGGCGCGGTGCAAACCAAGGCGGACTTCGACCGCACCGTGACCCTGTCCCGGGAAGGGATAATGAGTCAGCAGCAACTGGACTTGGCCAAAGCAAATTCTGATTCCGCGAATGCGGGCGTGAATGGCGCGGTGGCCAACGTTACGCAAGCGGAGGCGCAAGTTACGCAAAAAGCGGCGGCCGTGACGGTGGCGCAGACCAACCTGAACTATACGGTGATTCGCTCGCCCATTGACGGCACGGTAGTGGCGCGCAACGTGGATGTGGGGCAGACGGTGGCCGCTTCTTTGCAAGCGCCCACCATTTTTACCATTGCGCAAGACCTCACCAAGATGTGGGTGTACGCCAAGACCGACGAATCCGACGTGGGCAACATCAAGGTCGGCAAGCCGGTGCGCTTCAAGGTCGACGCTTTTCCGAAAGACACCTTTCGCGGGGTGGTCAGCCAGGTGCGCATGAACGCCACCATGGTGCAAAGCGTGGTGACCTACGACACCATCATCGAATTCGCTAACCCGGACCTCAAGCTTTTCCCGGGCATGACCGCCTACGTAACCATTCCGGTGGATACCGTGCAAAATGTGGTCAAGGTGCCCAACACCGCGCTGCGCTACAAGCCGCCCATGACCTCTGAAGAAGTTCTCGCCACCTTCAAACAATATGGAATCGAAGAAGGGGACAAGACCGAAACATCCGGAACTGGCGCCACACAAGCCGCCCCGGGCGCTGCTCCGCGAGCGCCCAAGGCGACAACCGCCATCGTGTGGAAGGTCCATTTGGATAACACCCTGGAGCCGGTCAAGATCGCCATTGGAATCACCGACCATGCCTACACCGAAGTGCGCGCGGTCCTGCAGGGGGCGCTGAAACCGGGGGATGATGTGGTCATTCGTTCGGTCGCCTCCAAGACCCAAGGGCCCGGCGCCCTGCGGCGCTAACGGGACCTGCGCAGCCCGCACATGGACTCCGCTCCTATCATCAAGTCAACCGAACGGCCGGGCACCGCGGCCGGCCAGGTCATCCAGATCGAACAAATCCATAAGTATTACGAGTTGGGCGAAACGCGCGTGCACGCGTTGCGCGGGGTCAGCCTGGAAATTGCGCGCGGCGAATTCGTGGCCATTATGGGCGCCAGCGGCAGCGGCAAATCGACGTTCATGAATATTCTGGGCTGCCTGGATAAGCCCAGTTCGGGCCGGTATTTGCTGGAGGGCACGGACGTTTCGCAGCACGACAAAAAGGCGCTGGCCCTGATTCGCAATCAGAAAATTGGTTTTGTGTTTCAGGGATTCAATCTGTTGGCCCGCACCACCGCTTTGGAAAATACCGAACTGCCTACGTTATACACCAAAATCGATAATGAGGAACGCCGGCGCCGCGCCTCCCAAGCATTGGCCATGGTCGGACTGGCCGACCGCGCTCGTCATTTTCCTTCGCAGATGTCCGGAGGACAGCAGCAGCGCGTGGCTGTGGCCCGCGCCCTGGTGAATCACCCATCGATTTTGCTGGCCGATGAGCCGACGGGAAATCTGGACAGCCGCACCTCCGTCGAAATCATGGAGATATTCCAGAATCTGAACGGCCAAGGGCTGACCATTGTGCTGGTCACGCACGAACATGACATCGCGCAATATGCCAAGCGCGTGCTGGTCTTCCGCGACGGAAAGATCCGCAAGGATGAAGCGGTGATAAACCGTCCAAATGCTTCGGAAGTCCTGAAGACACTGCCAACCCTGGAAGATTAGAAGTAACAACGCACAGGCGAACCGTGGCGCCGGCGCGTCGTCTATTTGCATTGTGGCGCCGAGGCTCACCGGCGCACTCGGATTTGTCCGGCTCGTCTTTTGGTGCTGGCTGTGGCAGCGCATCCCAGCCAAGTTACTTACTGCCGGGGCGTTGCGCACCTGGCCAGAGATGCCGTTCCGTAGGGATGCCGTTCCGTCGAGACCTGTGCTGCCCCATGCTACAATGGAAAATCTTGACCACAGGGGCGTAGCTCAGTGGTAGAGCAGCGGCCTTTTAAGCCGAAGGTCGTGGGTTCGATCCCCACCGCCCCTACCAAAAGTCCTGTTGAGTCTGTTGCCTTTG
>Ga0070730_10001038_pt1 | contig 27901 bp, 23 predicted proteins | sample Coa_R1_3_FD_66447 | JGI IMG/M metagenome (GOLD analysis project Ga0070730, IMG submission 66447) | Surface soil microbial communities from Centralia Pennsylvania, which are recovering from an underground coalmine fire - Coalmine... | ecosystem: Environmental > Terrestrial > Soil > Unclassified ... | reverse complement strand
CTTCCAACGGCGAAAAACCGCAACCCTGGCTGGATTATCCGCAAATTTTTCGGCCCTGGCGTCGCCGTGACGCGGCGCCTCGTTGCGCGTTTCTTGCAAGGCAACTTCTTTCGCCGGATCGTCCCAGCCATCTTTGAGCCAGGGCAGAACTTCCCGAGGAGGCTCAGGCGCAGCGCTTAATCTCGGCCTCTGCACCTTGAACACAAAGCTCCCGCCGCCGGCGTTATCGCGACGCGGAGTTTCTATGCGTGGGATTTCAGCATCTTCAAGCGTGGCATCGTCCGGGTTGAGCCCCGAGTCTGCGCGCGTCTGGCCCCGCTCGATGGAGGAATGGCAGGGCAGATCATGCAGCCATAGACTCCAGGGCTGGGAACCAAGATGCCGCTGAACCGGATTGCGATGCTGATTGAGCGCTTCCAGGTAACGAAAAACCCTGGTGATCTTGTCGCGGGCAACTCGGAGTTTATCGCCCTCCGGTGTTCTCTGAAGTCGTCTGCGGGGGTTAGCGTCTGGGCGGTGTCCGTTCTGTCGTGTGTTTTGACCTGGGATGATTTCTAAGGTGTTAGTCTTATTCTTCATTTGCGCCCATCTTAACGCAAGCTGACCCAAGCTGGATACCCCCTTGCGGGTCAATGTTACTTTAGGCCAATGAAATTAACAGATTGTAAGATATTGAAATATTAGGATGTTAATCAGTAGTACATGTACTATTGGAAAACCGAGGCTGTGTCCTTCTTTCCGGCTGTGTGTGCACGGTTTCCTAAGGTTTTTGTCTGGACAACTGACTTACTGGCCGCGGAAAACTCTTCACGCGTGAAAACCATGGTCAGTTTGGATGAAGAGCAAAGTCCCCAACCTCTGTCATCCTGTCTCTAACAACAACGGCGAGCGAGGGCGAATGCCCGAGTCGAAGGATCCCGAGAGTTTGTACCGTGCCCATGCTGTTTCAGGGAATTCTCTCGATTTACTTCATCTCTTCTCCTGGAGATAACATTTGCCCACCCCACTTCTCCGCCAAATCTTGCCATCGCGGGTTCATCTTCTCAATCAATGCAACCTTCTTCGAGCGCCGCCACCCTTTTAGTTGTTTCTCACGAGCAATCGTTTTGAAATATTGTCAAACTTTTCGTAATACACCAGCCGTGTGCAGTGCTGCTGTGATCGAGTGCTACGCCTGTCATCGCTTCTACTGTGGCCGCTGTTACGTCTCTTATCACGACGTGGAAAGTAAAGAGTTTGATAGCTCTAAGCGTATTTAGTACGCAACTAACACGCCAGCCATAATCGAAGGTCTTTAGAAGACGAAATGCAAAGGTTGCATTGTGAAGGTTTGGGGTAGATAGTGGAATTTGAAGCGACGACAGCCGGCGGTCACTTCCTCATGCAGAATCGACTGCATCCTGAAGAGACCACTGGCCGCGTTGCCGCGCGCCAGTGGTCTCCCACGTTGCACTCCAATGTCACATACAGTTTTTTACTGCACAGCGAAGTTGCACACGTTCAATGTGCCTCCCGGTGTGGCGTTCACCAGCGCTCCCCAGGTGTCCAGGCTCGTCACTGTGCTCTGTGAGGAGCGGAACATGAAGTTCGAGCCCACTGTCTGCTCCGTGCCTCCGGGCGGCGTCACGAAGATCGAGTACGTATGCGACGCGATGTCTATCGTCAGCCGGAAGTGATACGGCTGGCCAGCCACCGAATACCCAACCGTGCCCTGATATCCCGCGCTGCCGTTGTACGCCTGGATTGTGCCCGCCGAGCTGAAGACCACCAGGTTGGCGAATCCGCTGTAGGCCGTCTGCGCACCTTGCGAGATGCCAACTCCTGCGCTGAGCGGAGCGATAGACGGCGTGGCATCGAAGGTTGCGGTAAACGCGCCCGTTTCCGTCACGCCGATCGGCGTATTGTGCCATGCGCCGTCTGCCGGCGCCTGCACGCACACCGGAGCTACCGGATTCACGATCAGCGTTACCGTCAGGGAGTGGGTCAAACTGGTGTTCACCGAGTCCGTCCCCGTGATGGTGATCGTGTATGTGCCCGCCGGTGTCGAACTCGAAGTTGATACGTTCAACGTTGAAGAGCCCGAGCCGCCACTGATCGAAGCTGGTGTCAGGCTGGCGGTCACGCCTGCAGGTGAGCCTCCCACCGACGCGCTCAAATTCACCGTGCCGCTATAGCCGTTCACCGGCACGACCGTAGCGGTGTAGCTCGTACTCCCGCCCACTGTGACCGTTTGCGACGCCGGGCTCGCTGAAACCGCGAAATCCGGCGCCGGCGTGCTGACCGTCACGTTGTCGAAGGTTGAGGTATTCAGCGCGGTGTTGTCATGTGCCGTTACCGATAAGCCTTCCAGCGCATTGGCCGCCATGGTCACACTGATCGTCCCCACTTGGGTCCAGGTCACGCCATCAGCCGATGAGAATCCTGTGAACGTGCTGCCCGACCGCACCAGCCGCACCCAATACGGCGCCACCGGCCCGGCGTTCTGCGCCAGTTGCACCGCCCCGGCTCCGGTGGAAGCGCGATACTGCATGTTCACTCCGTGGCCAGGGGTGATGAATACATGTACGAAGCTGGAGTTGGCCGCTGTGCTCTCGCGGATCATCACCCCAGACTTGGCCCAGGCATTCGTGTTCTGCTGGCTGGCTACGCGCGCTGTGATGGTCACATCGCCGGAAACCGATTCTGAGGCATAGTTGAAACTATCGGAGGTGCTCCAGATATCCGATCCACCGCCGTTCACCGTAAACACACCAACGCTGAAGCTGGCGCTGCCGGCTAAGCCCGGAGTACCGATATCGCTGTCGCTCCAGCCCGCAGGCAGACCTGTGCTTGGGTTGATGGTCAGGGTCACTGTGCTGGAGTGCGACAGGCTGCCACTGGTGCCTGTGATGGTGAACGTGAACGTTCCGGTGGAGACCGTGCTCGAGGTTGAAATGCTTAATGTGGATGAACCCGAGCCGTTGATCGAGGTTGGATTCAACGTTCCTGTGGCCCCGCTCGGCACTCCGCTCACACTGAGATTTACCGTTCCCGTGAACCCATTGATGGCACTCACACTGGCTGTGTAGCTCGTGCTGCCTCCTTGTGTTACGGTCTGCGAGCCTGGCGTCGTCGAAATAGAGAAATCCGGAGGGGGTGGTGCATTAATCGTCAAACTCACGGTGGTCGAATGCGATAAACTGCCGCTCGTTCCTGTGATGGTCAACGTGAACGTGCCCGTGGACGCCGTGCTCGTGGTCGAAATGCTCAACGTGGATGATCCCGAGCCGCTCACCGATGTTGGATTGAACGTCGCACCGGCTCCGGTGGGCACTCCACTTACACTGAGACTGACCATTCCCACGAAACAGTTGCTTGCATTTACGTTGGCTGTATAACTAGTCCCACTTCCCGCGGTCACCGTCGCCGATGAAGGCGAAGCGGAAAGCGTGAAGTCACTCGCAGCCGCGTTTACAACTAAAGTTACTGTCGCGCTATGGTTGAGACTGCCGCTGGTTCCGGTTATGGTCAAGGTGTAGGTTCCGGCGGGAGTCGCGCAACTGGTGGAAACAGTAAGCGTCGAAGACCCCGATCCGCCGCTGATCGAAGCCGGACTGAAGCTTGCCGTTGCTCCACTGGGCAAACCGCTCACACCCAGGCTGACCGTGCCGGTGAATCCACTGAGAGGGTTCACAGTTGCCGTGTAACTGGCGCTGCCGGTCGCCGTTACCGTCTGCGATGCCGGTCCGGCTGACAAGGTGAAGTCCGGCGGCTGAGAATGGACAAAGATCCAGTGCTTCATCCACAGAATTCCCGACGTCATGATCGTCGAGGTTTTCTGTCTTCCCGAATCAATAGCCGCTTGAGCGATGGGTTTATAGACGTCTGTGTTGTAGGGAGTCAGAAAGAACCATCCGGGCGAAAGATAGTTCTGGGTCGTGCCGCCCGACTGGTCCACGCGGGCGAAGTAGAGGTCGGGGCCATCTGCGATTTCATGGACCACGGTATCAGCATAAGTTTTCATCTGTTGGGCAGTGGCGTCCGTATAGCCCGCCGTGTAGGCCCGCGTAAGTCCCCACATGTCGTATTGGCCGTGGCCAACATCCTCGCCGGTCGAGTGGCCCGTGCAGTCGCCGAAGTTGCAGTAACCCCAGTTGTAGACGGTAGTGCCATCGGGCGAGGCGTACGGTGTCCCATTCTGCGCGAACAGGTTTGTGGTGTTCTTGGCGATGCTCGTATACATCGTCACGAGGCTAGGGTTGTCTCCCAGAATCACGTGGCATTGCGCCAGTCTCTGATAGGCATTGATCAGCATCATCATCACGTTCCAGGCATTGACATTGTGGAACGTCGAGAGATATCCCTGTGACGTGCTCGGCCGCTTGATCAGAAGCGTGTTGGGATCGATAAAGTACGGTGTAAACGATGTACTCATGCTGAATTCAAGCATGCTGACGTAAGTCTTCGCGCGGGCCAGATAAGTGGCGCCAAAACCGTTCGGGTCGCCATCGGGCACGGTATCGTTCCAGATCGAGGGCGTGTTCAGAATGTTGTACGCGGTGTAGCCCATGTGCCCAATCGTATCTCCGACCTCACTCTCGTAGTAGGTGGGACCGCTGCAAGTGGAGCAGTTCGGCGGCCAAACGGGTTCGATATTTCCTGTCCACATCACGCGGTGTTCGCCCAGGGGCAGGTCATTGCGGTGGATCAGCCAGGTATCGGTCCAGGCGATGGCCAGGTTGAGCAACTGCGTGTGCTCCGTGTTCATGGTAGGGATGTCGCCGGTGATTACGTACAGGTCATTCATGGCCTCGAGAGTGACCCCGCCCGGGCCATCGGCGAGATAATTGTGGCTGGTTCCCGGGTCCTCGATGGTGGGGATGGGGAGAGCAGATACATTGTTGATGAATGTATCCACCTCATTTTGCGTCACCTCGCCGTCGAGGCTGTCAATCACGTACTGCGCGTGGCAGGTAGTAACGGCAAAACAGACCAGTAAGAACGAAAATATCCAATGAATCACTCTCCGTGACATCTTATTCATCAAGGTTCTCCTTTGAGTTGTCGATCTATGCATCGATCTTGATCTCTCCTCAATCCCATACTTCTGTATAGAAAACTTTTCTACTTTATCGAGACACACATGGACAGTCGTTACGGTGCATCTTAATCAGTTTTTAAAATATCTATTTCATATATTGAAATTCCTTTGCACCCAAAACTGGTCGTTTAATATAGTTTCCCAACACGCCATGCAAGGTAAGACTCCGAGATTCTCTGAGACTCTCTTGAGACTCGCTGCCTAAAACTTCAGCTGCTTAAACGTGAGCCGTTTTCGCGGCGTTTGTCAGCGTCCTCGGCAAGCCCGGTTTTGGCTTGCTGGGGTGATCGTCTGGACCGCGAGGCGAAATCCTGAGCGTAGCCGAAGGACTCGGCAAAGGTCTTTGAGAATGCAGATTGAATCAGGAAGGAGTTTGGGGTGGGTAGTGGGATTTGAACCCACGACAGCCGGAGCCACAGTCCGGAGTTCTACCGCTGAACTATACCCACCGTAAAACTGAGATTTTATTGTACACGACGCGAACGTGCGATGCAGTGACCAACGCGTCGTCGTGCGGCACGTCCGCTTTAGGAATCGAGCGAGCAAGCGCCCGGGCCGCGCGGGTCTCCGCAGGAGCCGCAGGCCCCGGTGGCGGAGCTGGCACTCTTGGGCGTGCCTGTGGCGACGGCAAATACCGAGAGCTGCTGCTTGAGCCGTTTGCTGTGGCAGGCTGGGCAAGCTGGTTTCTGGGAGCCCTGCACCAGGGCCTCAAACTCTTTCGTGCATTCCTGGCAAATATATTCGTAAATAGGCATTTTTTCCTCCCGAACATTGCTCTCTTGCTGCTTCGTCGTTACCATCATTATAGATTAGATATAGATGCCGCCAAAAAATCTCCCAACCGAGGTTCCTGCTGAAAATAACCCGGAGCCGCTCCGCGAAGCGGAAGACTTCCGCCCACGCCGCTGGCTTGCCGGTGGACACCGCATGACCCTGGCCGGCAACTTCCTTCCGCGCAAGAACCTGCTGGCTCCTCCGGAGGAGAGATTATTTTCCGTGGAAGCTGAGGTGCAAATCCTCTGTCACTGCCACTGGCAGCCCGAGCGTGTGCCGGCCACTACGCTCATTGTGATCCACGGTCTTGAGGGTTCCAGCAATTCGCAATATGTGATCGGCACAGCTAACAAGGCGTTTGCCGCGGGCATGAATGTGGTGCGCATGAATATGCGCAACTGCGGCGGCACCGAGAAGTTGACGCCCACGCTGTACCACTCCGGCCTTTCGGCCGACGTGGCTGCGGTGATCCGTGCGCTCATGGAAGAAGACAAGCTCGCCGGCATTGCCCTCGCGGGTTACTCCATGGGTGGAAACCTGGTGCTCAAGTGCGCCGGGGAGTGGGGCGCGCAAGCCCCTCGTCAGCTCCGCGCGGTGTGCGCCATCTCGCCGGCCATGGATCTGGGGCTCTCGGCAGACGCGCTGCACCGGCCCGCCAACTGGATCTACGAGCAGAAATTTCTCCGGGGGTTGATGCAACGCTATCGCCGCAAAGCTGCGCTATTCCCCAAACGTTACACGGTTGCCGGTCTGAAGCGCATGCGCAGCGTGCGCGAGTTTGATGACGTGATTACCGCGCCCCATTCCGGCTTTGCCGGCGCGGATGATTATTACTATCGCGCAGCCGCGGCCCGCGTGATTGACCAGATCAGCGTGCCCACTCTCATCGTGCACGCCCAGGACGATCCTTTTATCCGCATTCTTCCGGAAACGCGCGCCAAGCTGTTGGCCAACCCGCATATCCGTTTCATTGAAACCCAGCATGGCGGCCACTGCGCCTTCCTGGCCGAGCCCAACGGATACGATGGCCGCTGGGCCGAGCGCAAGATCATTGAGTTTATCCGGCAGCACTCTCCCGCAAGCTGAATTGCCGGGCGAGAAACGTGTGGCACAGCCGTCCCGGCTGTGAACCCTTATTGTCCGCCGGCGACGAAAATACTACATTTTTCGCCCACTTGTGTTTTCATACTTCCATGCAGGCAGATTTTTCGGTCGAGCTAGGCGCGGAAGACGACAGCCTGGAGCTGCCCTGGGCAGCGCCCGACGGGGCTCTGCGCTACTACGACCTGCGGCGCCAGCCCGAGCTCTTGCTGAATATTCAGGAGGCCTTTGAGAACGAAGAATTAGGACACTTTCTTGCCTCCATCAATTCGCCCGGCAGCATTCTTGAAAGCTGCAAGTGCGACGTGTGGACCACGCGCGAGCTGAGCGAAGAAGAGCTGATCTACGGCGCCGGGCGCAAATGGGCTTCTTACATAGACCTGGTTTTTACCCAGCCGGGACCGCGTTATTCTTTCGAGCAGCATGAGGAGATGGCGCGTGCGATCTGCGGCCTGTTGAAGCGTGTCCCGGAGGTTTCTTCGGCAGCGGAATTCATGATCCGGCGCTGTTATTTCACGGCCGAGCCGGAAGAAAAGCAGGAGGGCTTCGGCATCACCTTTTATCTTTCCGGCTACGGTGAAGACGAAGATACGGCCCGCAGCCACTGGAACATCGGACTGCGGCTGGTAGAAAATGCCTTGCTGCAAATTTCGGCAGCACAACGAAAGAGCTAGTATTCGGTACTCAGTACTCCCAATGAATAAATTAAACCGCCCACGGCATGCCGGGGCAGGCTGAGGACGCGGAGGAGCGCAGAGGCTTGGGAAATCAGAAGTTCGATTTGTGGCCGTTTGCCGGGATTTCTGCTGCCTGTTCTACAATAAGGTAACGATGTTTTGCATTTGCGAACGGGCGCGTAGCTCAATTGGATAGAGCATCAGCCTTCTAAGCTGAGGGTTGCTGGTTCGATCCCAGCCGCGCCTACCAAATTAACAACCCAGCGCTGTAGAGACGTAGCTTGCTACGTCTCATGCGGGGAGCACGCCAACTACAACAACGCTATCATCTTCCCATTTTGGAGTTTCCCATGGCGGAAAAAGCAGAAAAAGAGAAAAAAATTAATAAGACCGAAGCCGAGTGGAAGGCCCAGCTCACGCCTGAGCAGTATCATGTGACCCGGGAAAAAGGGACGGAACGTGCTTTCACCGGCGAGTATCACAACGCCAAGGCTCCCGGGGTCTATACCTGCGTTTGCTGCGGCCAGGAGCTGTTCAGCTCCGATACCAAATTCGATTCCGGCACCGGCTGGCCCAGCTTCTGGCAGCCGATTGACAAAGAGCGCGTAGCCACGCATAACGACGTCAGCTACGGTATGGCGCGAACGGAGGTTGTGTGCAGCCGTTGTGATGCCCACCTGGGACACGTTTTTCCCGACGGCCCCAAGCCCACCGGCCAGCGCTTTTGCATGAACTCGGCTTCTTTAAAGTTGCAGCCGAAATAGAGTGGATTGCAATACCTTGATGACCTAAGGGGCTATTAATAAAGCCCGGAATTTTAATTGGGCATTTGCGCCACGAGTAAACTCGTGCCCTGATACAAGCAAACAAACTGAGAACCGGGAACTGAGAACCGAGAACTGTTTTTTAGCTTTGCAGCAATTGCGCAACCGCATTCATCTGGGCGCGCAACTTATCCTGGGTTGCGTTCATGGCTTTTATTTTTTCCGCCAGGCCGCGCTGTTCCGCGATTAATCCCACCTGGGAACAGCCGTCCAGCGCGTGCCGGGAGGCGCTGAGCAAGTAGGCAAGGGAATCGGCGTGGGGCTTCCAGAGATACGAGGAGTCACGCTTGCTCTTGTACTCATCCATCTCCTGCTGCATCCGGGTATGGATGGCAACCATGGAACAGATGGCGTTGACATAATCGGCGCGAAAGCTCTTCTCCGCGTGGAATTCGGCGCGGAACGCTTCGGTCTCTGCCGGCGTGAGCACGATGTTGCCGTTGCGCATGGGAACAATATTGGCCATGTTGGGATCGGCGGCGCGCACGAAGTTGCGCATCGATTCCACCGCGCCCCGGATCTTGGTTTCCTCCATCATGTTGCTGCTCAATCCGCGCCCCGGTGCCTCCGCCAGCGACTGCACTCCGGTGGGCGTGGGTGGCAAATAACTGCGCGACGGAGGAGCCGCCGTGGGTGACGCCGGCCTGGGCGGCGGCGTTGTTACCGTAGCGCCCGGGCGGTGAGAACGCCGGCTGTCCACCGCTTTTTTGAACTTTGAAATTTTCTGGAAATTCTCTTTGGCTCCGCCATATTCCTGCGTGAGAATCTTGTTTTCCTCCACTTCGGCCAGGTTCTTCACGGTCACATCGCCATCCACCCGGCTCATGATGCTGCCGCCCTCTTGCTGCACTTTGGCGGCAAAGGCCTTGATCTGGTTGGTGGCTTCGCGGAACAGGTCATCGAAGCGCTTGCCAAAAAAAACGTTGTACATGGCGCTGCAGGCAAGCACCTGGGGATGATAAAACGACGCCCCGAAGTGGCTCTTCAGCTCGCGCACCCGTTGCAGAATGCCGGAATCCATCAGCTCGTCGAAGGTGCGGAACTCATCGGCTTCCTGGTGCAGGTACTGGAACTCGCGCAGCAGTTGCTGGTGTTCGCCGGGCAAAGGCGCAATCTGCTCTCCCAGAATCTGCTGGATCTCCAGCTCAAACTCCTGTGCCTGCTTCTGGATGATCAGGTAAGCCGGGTTATCGCCCGCGGACCCGCCAACCGGCGCCGGCGGACGGCGGGCCGTCGGCCCCGGGTTCCGCAGAAGATGCGTTCCCAAAAAATCAGTCTTGTCGCGGTCGGCGTCGCGGATTGACGATTTAAGAATGTAGTAGCGAAACAGCGACTCCGAGATTTCACCCTGCAATCCCTGCTGCTTCAGCGCGTCACGCATCATGGGCGCGGTAATGGCCATGTCGAGCAACCGCAGCCATGCCCTCATCTGCTGCAAGGTCTGGGTTTGTTTTTCAGGGGAAACGTCAGGCTGGCGCACTTCCTGGGGCACAGGGAAAGATTGCCCCATGTGCTTTTCGAGCAGTTGTAAATAAAATTTGTGGACTGCCGTAGCATCCAGCAGTTCACGTGTAACATCCTGTGCCACGCGGTTCTCCGGAACTCCTCGCCGCAGATATTCAATCTGCCCGGGGGACGAGGCGGGGAGATGATGCGCTAAAGTTTAGTGCAAAACAAACGCAGGTACAAGTGGCGGGGTAGATTACCCTTGTGAAATCAAGGGCTTAGAAGATTGGGTCATTGAGTCATTGAGGGAAGTACGATTTCCGATTGACGATTTCCGATTTTCGGAAACAGCGACAGGCCTTTGAAAACATGGCAAGGATCGAACTTTCCACATCCTGAGCAAATCGTACTTCTTAAATCGGACTTCGTACTTAATCAATGACTCAATGACTCAATGAATCAATGATCCAATTATTTCATCACCAGCTTTGCGATCGTCTGTAGCTGCATGTTGGAAGTTCCCTCGTAGATTTTTCCAATCTTGGCGTCTCGAAAATATTTCTCTACAGGATAATCCTTGGTGAAGCCGTAGCCGCCGTAGATTTCCACGCACAGCGAAGACACGCGCTCGGCCACTTGGGAGGCGAACAGCTTGGCCATGGCCGCTTCTTTCACGAAGTTCATGCCGGCGTCTTTCATGCGCGCGGCGTTGTAGACCAGCAGGCGCGCGGCTTCGATCTCAGTGGCCATCTGCGCGATCTGGAACTGGATGCCCTGGAACTCCGCCAGCGTCTTGCCAAACTGCTTGCGTTCCTGCGTATAGCGGGTGGCATACTCCCACGCCCCGCGGGCTACACCCAGCATCTGCGCTCCAATGCCGATGCGGCCTTCGTTGAGCGTCTCAATGGCGATCTTATAGCCCTTGCCAACCTCGCCCAGCACGTTGGCTTTGGGCACGCGGCAATCTTCCAGCAGCAGCTCGCAAGTGCTCGAGGCGCGAATGCCCAGCTTGTCTTCTTTCTTTCCTACGCTGAATCCGGGGAACTCTTTTTCAATGATGAACGCGGTAATGCCCTTGTAGCCGGCGGAAACATCCACCGTGGCAAACAGAATAAAGATGCCGGCCTCTTTGCCGTTGGTGATCCACAGCTTGCGTCCGTTGAGGACGTATTCGTTGCCTTTAAGTTCGGCGCGGGTTTGCAGCGCGAAGGCGTCGGAGCCTGAGCCGGCTTCGCTGAGCGCATAGGCGCCCACGGTGTCGGCCGCCAGGCGGGTAAGATATTTCTTTTTCTGTTCGCTGGTTCCCCATTTCAGGAATGCGTTGGCGGTGAGGGTATTCTGCACGTCAACTATCACCCCGGCGGAAGCATCCACGCGTGAAATCTCTTCCACGGCAAGGCAAGCCTCAAAAAACGTCCCGCCGCCGCCGCCGTACTCAGGCGGGATTTCGATCCCCATCAGGCCCAGTTGAAAGAATTGCGTAATGATGGCGGGATCGAATATCCCTTTTTCGTCCATCTCTCTCACCTGCGGACGAATTTTTTCTTCCGCAAACTGCCGTATATTTTCGCGGAACAGAGTTTCATCTTCGGTGAGCGCAATCAGCGGCAGCGGCGCAGCATGCGTTTGAACAACAGCTTCAGACATAAAAGCCCTCGGCAAAATTCTAACACCGCCGCTTGTGCCGAGTTTGCCGCTCTTCTTCGCGAAATCCGCGGCTCTTGCAGCGTGCCGGGAAATTGCAGCTTGCCGCCTGCGGTGGTAGCCTTGATCTTCGCGGAAAAATCCATTGAGCCAGGCTGCTTACCAACCCGCCCCAGCGTGCCGAAAGTGCGGCCAGCCCGTTCCCATCAATGAAGAGGGGATCGCCCCGGTCTATTGCGATGATTGCGCCAATCGCGCCATCACCCGCGCGCGCAGCGGTTTGTATACCGGCACGCTGGTGCGCGACTTTCCCATGACGTCAGCTCTCATGGCAATCAACATAGCGGTATTTTTATGGATGGCTTTTACTGCCGAGTCTTTTACCGCCGCTTTAATGGGTTTCTCAGCAGATGAACTCATTCGCTGGGGAGGAAACTATGGTCCATTAACTTTGGGAGGTGATTACTGGCGGCTGGTCACAGCCTGCTTCATACATGGAGGAATTCTCCACATCGTCCTCAATATGTGGTGCCTGTTGAGCCTGGGACGCCTGTCGGAAAGGTATTTTGGCCGCTGTTTACTCTCGCGATTTATATTGTGACCGGCGCAGGCGGCAGCCTGTTGAGTATTGCTTACGATCCCACGCGATTATCGGTCGGGGCTTCTGACGCAATCTTTGGAATCGCCGGTGCCATCATTGCCGGACTAAAGTTCGGTACTCTCTCTATCCCATTTGGGGAACGCCGCACAGTTCTTAGCAGTGTGATTTCTTTTGCTGTCCTCAACTTCTTATTGGGAGCTGGATATCTGGGCATGAGTCTGAATACCGATAACATGGCCCATCTCGGAGGATTTGCCTCCGGATTGCTTGTAGGTCTTCCACTCGCGACCTCGTTCACCAGGTCGGTTGTTAAAAATACAGCCATCCACGCAGCCGCCCTGGTGGTTATAGCTCTGCTGCTAGGCGTGGGCTACGCTGACAGGGCACGCACCAGCGGGTACAAGAACTGGATGATCCATGCCGCATGGTCGCTCGACGATAAAGATTACTCCACGGCCATAAGAGTTTTGGAAAAAGGTATTGCGGCTGATCCGGGCAATGCTGAAGCCGAAGCCTGGCTGGGCGACGCCTATGCGTTGAACAATCAACCTGAAAAAGCGATTGTTGCTTATAAAAAAACGTTGGAGCTAGATCCCAATCTCTCTGATGTGAAAGAAAGTCTACAAGACTTGCAGCAAGCCGCGCCCGCCTCCGACCACCCAACAAAATAACCCGCTGCTCGAAAATTCTATGCACTGTTTTGAAAGGGCACGGCTTCAGCTGTGCCGTAAAGCATCAAGAAGGGCTGGCTTTAGCCGCTGAGGTGAACTTCTTAAGGATTAAGGAGATTCAGGAACTGCTTTGACCGCGGTATCGAACATCTCGGTTCAATGACCCAATGATCCGATGACCCAATGACTCAATCGTTCAACTCTTCGCCCGTTGCATGGCGCGCGCCAGAGTGGTATCGAGCGCGGCTTTGGCTTTGGTGTATTCTTCCACAGAAATCTTCTGCTGCAGGCGGTCGCTCTCCAATTGAAAGAGCTCTTCCTTCAGAGCTTCCAATAGCTGGCCGGAGCGGCTCCCGGGTGCAGCCATCACCGGAGCAGAAGCGGCCTGCGGCCTCGTCATCCAAAAAGCTCCGGCGCCCAGGACCACCACAAACCCGATCAGGAGCGGCCACCTGTAAGTCTCCATGGGATCGGGGGTCCCCTCCGGCACTGCCATGCCTCCCCCCGGACGATTTGCTGGCGCAGCCGCCGTTGCGCTTTCGTTTCCATTCTCCGAAGTGTCTTCCCCGCCGCCCTCAAGGTTTTTCAGCGCCTCCGGGGAAATGGCGCCTGTTCCGGTGATGCGGAACGCGGGCCCGGCTCCGGGTGCAACATTCTTGGCCACTTGTACAACCACGCCCTTTTCATCCAACGCGGTGCCGTAGCTTCCCGCTTGTGCTGGGGAAAACTCAATGGATTTGGGCAGCTCAACCGCCATCATATCCATAGGGACCGTAACTCGGGGGGCGAAGTTTGCCGAGCCCGAGTAGGGCATGTGGTACTCAATGCGAAACTGGGACTCGCCCGGACGCAACGGAAAAACAAAAGCGTAGTGGCCAGGCTCTGAAAGAGGAACAGGAGCCGAGTTGACCGCCATACCGCCCGGGCCTGCAGCCGAGGAAGCGTCCATTTGCGCGCCTTCGGGCAGGTAGATTTCAAAAGTCCTGTCGCTCATCAGCGTACGCGAGGGAGTGGAATTATTACGCAGGGCAAACATTTCGGTAACTCGCAGCGTGCTGCCATCGCTCTGCATGCGCATCACATCAGCGCTGCCGGTAATTCCCTGCAGTTTTCGCACAGCCTCATAGACCACGACCTCGCCCACCGTAGCCGTTCCCGGCGGGGCGATAGCGTGATACATCACCTTCTCGTGCACCACCCGGACCAAATGCGGCGTGCTGCCGTCTTGCGCCTCCAGCGTAAAGCGTCCCTGGCCATCGCTCGTGGTGCTGGTCTCTTCTTCCATGCCGCCGGCCAGCTTCAGCAGGATTACTTTATCGCCCGCCGAAGGTTTGTTGGTAGTGCCGTTTCTCACCGTGCCGGTGATGGTGGAAGCGTTGCTTGCCCATGTGGCCAGCGCAAGAAATAAAACCAGAAAAGTGTTTTTAGCATTCAGTAATAAAGACATGATTTGATCTGCGTTCATCCGCGTAAATCCGCGGCGAAAAACTTATTTTCCTTCCAGCTCCGCAATTTCGGCGAGCGCGCGGGCGGCTTCTTCTTCCAGCGAGGTCCGCAGGCCCTGATAATCTTCCGGCGAAAACTTGCCTGCCTTGTTTTCGAAATTCAAGTCGCGCAGGTTTTCGTAAATTACCTCCTTGCGCTCGTGCAGGTAAGCCAGGCGGTCTTTGACCGGAGCGGCGGCGATCTGCTGGGGCACGGCAAAAACATAAACAACCAATCCCAGCGCAAAAACAATGCAAGCCATGAGCGTAATGATCATAATTCAGTCTCCCGCCTGGCCTGCTCCTTGAATTCTTCCAGTTGTCCGCCCGCTCCAGGTGTTCCCGGTGATAGTAAGGGTTTGTTCTTCCAGCTCAGCACAATCATGCCGGCAAACGCGAACCCGGCCAGCAGCACGGCGAAGGGCATGATCCATGCGATCCGGTTGAATCCGGTGGTTGTCGGCGCGGCCAGGACGATAGGCCCGTATTTCTGCACAAAGGCTTGCAGCACCAGGTCATCGCTATCGCCGCGTTGAACGGCGGCAATCAACTCGTTGCGCATCCTGTCGGAGTAGGTGCAGCCCACGTGATTGCACTCCAGCAAAATCTGGTTGCAACCGCAAACACAAATCAGTTTCTTGTGGCCAAGAGTATTGAAGCGCGCCTCGAAGTCGTCGCCCGCTCCCAGAAAAAATACAGAGAACAATACCACCGCAATCACCTGCATCCAGCGGGTTGCGGTCAGCAATTCCCCGGCTTTGGCGCTGCCCATGTTTGTCTTTAAGGTCATCTCAATCCCCCGCGCCCGTCGTCTGCGCCATGCTTACCTCCGGCGCGGTGGCGCGCGCCGGAACCGGTTGCGTCACTTTGACCGCGGCTTCGTTAGGAACCAGGGCCAGCAAGGTTCCCAGGACCAGGATCAGCCAGCCTGCCCAGAACCATCCCACCAGCGGATTCACGTGCGCGGTAATTATGGGATGGTCGGTAGTGTCATTGTGTCCGGCATAGACGAGATACAAGTCTTCAAAAAGCGAAGAGTGGACCGAGGGAAGCGTGTTCGCCTGCTGGCTCGACTTGAAGAAGCGCCGCTCAGGATACATTGTTACCAGCGGATGTCCATTCTTGAAAACGTCAATAATGGCGGATGCCGACCCGAAATTCGCATTGTCGTCCTGCGTATAGGAGCGGCACACCAGCGTGTACTTGCCGATCTGCAGGGAGTCGCCGTTGCCCATCTCCTTCTCTTGGGTCTGGTTAAAGACCGAGCCCGCAAGTCCTATGACAGCCACGGCCACGCCAAAGTGCACAATGTATCCGCCGTAGCGCCGGGTGTTTCGCCGCCACAGTTGCAGGACGGAAGAAAATAGATTGCGCCCTGTATGGCCGCGGATGACGCGTGCTCCGCGCAAAAATTCTGAGACGATCGTCACCGTCACCATCACCGAGAGCGATATGGCCATGAGGCTATAGAAATAAGAAACGTCTTGCCGTGGCTTCATGCCGCCAATCATCAGTGCGCCTGCGGTGGCCACGGCTGCCACCGTGGGGATCGTGAAATTGCGCCGCAGACTGGCGAAAGAAGTCCTTCTCCACGCCAGAAGTGGCCCGGTTGCTGTTAGCAGCAGCAAAAGCAAGGCGATGGGAACATTGACGTGGTTATAAAATGGCGAACCCACCGTGATCTTATTGCCGGTTACCCATTCTGAGAGGATGGGAAAGAAAGTTCCCCATAGCACCGCAAAACATGAAGCCAGAAGAAGCAGGTTGTTGAACAGGAAGCTGGATTCACGCGAGACCAGCGACTCCAGCCGGTGCTCGCTCTTCAGATGAGAGCGGTTCTTCACAAAGAAGAAGAGGCAGACCGCAAAAATAATCGCCAGGAATATAAGGAACCAGTCTCCGATTGAAGACTGGGCAAAGGCATGCACCGAGCTGATGACGCCGCTGCGGGTCAGGAAGGTTCCCAGAATGGAAAGCATGAAAGTGGCGAAGATCAGCCAGACATTCCACACTTTCATCATGCCGCGTTTTTCCTGCATCATCACCGAGTGCAGAAAAGCCGTGGCCGTCAGCCATGGCAAAAGCGATGCGTTCTCCACCGGGTCCCATCCCCAGTAGCCGCCCCAGCCCAATACATAATAGGCCCAGTGCGAACCCAGAAAGATGCCGCAGGTCAGGAACATCCATGTGACCATGGTCCAGCGGCGGGTGATGTGGATCCACTTCTCGCCGGGGTAGCGCATGATAAGCGCACCCAGGGCAAACGCAAACGGCACCGACATTCCCACGTAGCCCAGGTAGAGCATGGGCGGGTGAATCACCATTTCGGGATATTGCAGCAGGGGGTTCAATCCATTGCCGTCCGGGGGAATTTCGCCTTGCATCAGGGCAAAGGGCTTGGCGGCAAAATTCAGCAAAAGAAGAAAGAATACCTGCACGCCGGCAAGAATCACCGAAGCATAGGCCGTCAGGCGGATATCAACCTTGTGCCGCAGGCGCAGCACAAATCCGTAGGCCCCCAGCAGCAGCGACCAGAACAGCAACGAGCCCTCTTGTCCCGACCACAACACTGCGAATTTGTAAGGAATAGGCAGGTCGCGGTTGCTGTGGTGCAGTATGTAGGCGACAGAAAAATCGTCGTGAAACGCAGACCACAGCAGCGCCGCTGCGGCAGCAGCCACGGCAATGAAAGTTGCGATTCCGGCGCGGCGAGCGGTCTCGGTGAGCCGTTGGCTGGCGGGATTTTCCCGGAGCAACGAAATTGCTCCCACAACCAGGCAGTAAAGACTCAGGGCGAGAGCGCAAAGAAGTGCGAAACTACCAAAATAGGGCATGAGGTTAGTGAGTCCGGGTGAATTTATAAGTTTATATTGTTTCAAACATACCCGCAGGATACAAGGCGGGCTACCGGAGCCACAGTCTGAGACGACGAACCATTGTATCAACGATGCGTGCATCCAAACCAAAAGAAATATACCTAGTACTTTTGCATTATCGATTGCGACCGTGGGTTTCGAGTTCTGCACTCAGCGGCGTTTGATTGATGCGGCTCAAAAGCTCGGGCGGCAGGTCTGGCCTGTTATGATCGGTCGCGGCAGGAGCGGCGAGCTGCCACGCATCCGTCTCGCCTTTTAACTCCGGTAAAACCTTTGATGTTCAGCGTTATGCACTGCGACATAATCGATATCAGGCAGTAATGTCCCAATCATGCCGCTTGCGGAGCACGGTGGGAGCCCCCGGCTTTAGCCGGGGGTAAGGTTGAAATGACTTTGGGCTTCAGCCCCGGCGTTTTGCAAAATTAGGACATTATGTGGCTATCAATAGCCTCCGAGGTTCAAAATCTACTACCTCAAAGACTTATGCAACCAGCTCTAAGCCGTTCGTCTTTCGCTATGGCCCAGGATCTCTGCTTCGGCGCGCGCCCAGTCTTCTTCAGCGTTACCGTGTTGCCCGCCGCGCTCCTGGAAGAGCTCGTAGGCGCGCTGGCGGACCCTCTCTTGTAAATTTGACTGCGCGGTTGCGGACGATTCAAATGCCACAATAGAGGCGGTAGGATGAGAATCGCCATTTTCGTTTGGCACGGACTGGAGTTTTTTGGCGGCTTTTGCTTTTGGCATGAGGGTGTCTCCTGAATATTGACTTTATACGGAAGCCCCGGGTGATCCGGCGTTGCTTCGCGTTTTTAAAATCATAACGCCACTACCTGTGAAAAATACCACTACCAATGAAAATTTTTGTAAAAATTATTTCTATTCTGAAGGAAATTTTTTTCTATAGTTCAGGAAACGGAATAAAATGCAGGGAGCTGCTGTTGTCAACATAATCTGCCATCTTTCGTCGAATTGATTTGCCTGGAGTGTGCCATGCGTACTTGCTTCCGAGTTCCCGTGCTTGCTGTTGTGCTGCTGGTCGCCTGCTGGTGTTTCGCAAAGCAGCTTCCCACAGCCAAACCTTCAGAAATTGATGTCGCGCATTCTTCCATCACCGTGCACGTTCAGCGCGGAGGCGTGTTCGGCTTCACCGGCGACAACCACGAAATTCACGCGCCAATTTCCAAAGGAAAAGTTGACGAGGCCGCCAAAAGCGTCGACTTCCAGGTCGAGACCGCCAAAATGCAGGTCCTCGATCCCAAAATGGACCCCGCCAAGCGGACCCAGGTGCAGGAGAAGATGCTTGGCCCTGACGTCTTAGACAGCGCCCACTATCCGCTGATTGAGTTCAGTTCCACGTCGGTGCAGTCCGACAAGACCGGCCACTGGTTCGTCACTGGCAACCTGAAGCTGCATGGCCAGTCGCACCCGGTGACGGTGCAGGTGAGCGAGCCCGTGGAAGAGGTGAGCGCGTCCGCCCCTCGGCCAAAGGTCCGCCACTACAGCGGCACCGCCAGCCTGAAGCAAAGCGACTACGGCATCAAACCCGTCAGCATCGCCGGCGGAACGGTAAAGGTCAAAGACGAAATCAAAATCGATTTCCAGATCGTGACCCACTGAAGCTGTTTCATAATAAATTTCGACCGCAAACTCGAAACGTGTATGAACACACGAGTTTTACGTGGATTATTCATAAGGGCACGAGAACGATAGTGAAACAACACACAAGCCCGGCAGGGCGGCATTAGGTAGCCCAGGGCGGAAGCCCTGGGTGAGGTTTGCAGGAGATTTGATCCAATTCATTATTGGTGATGACCTGCATCATTTAGAAAATAACCATAGATTAGAAATAACCAGCGTACGAGAGCGATGATAAAACGACACACCAGCCCCAACGGGGCGGCGTATTATAGCCCAGCGCTTCCAGCGCTGGGTGTCGATGCCAAAATGATTTCAGTCCCGTAGGGACGACGCTCGCTTCTTATCCAAATACGAAGCGTTCGAATCCAGAAAATTACAGATTGCTTTACCCGGATCACGATGAAGTGGTATCAAACCATTGCATTTCGAGAAAATTGTCGCCCATGATTGTGCTAGACGTGTGCCTGAGGCGAAGGCGAAGCCGCGTCAGCATTCAAGAATGCGGCGTGCGCCCTAAGGTCTTTGAAAATCCGTTTGCCGGGCGGATTCATCAAATCCGCCGCGCTCGGCAGAAGAAGAGCAGGTCTGCCCACACGTTTCAAACCATGCACAAACATTACTCCCTCTATGGCCGCATGTTATTGAATTAATGTGACCTACGGTAAATTTAACTACTCGATGTAATACCCCACCCCCACAACTACTCACAACCGGAAAACCGACGGATTGTGAAGCCTTTTTACGTATACGGATAGAACACAAAGAACAGCAGCGACAACGCTGCCAGCACCCACAACCCGGCCTTGACCTCGCGCCCGCGGCCTGCCACCAGCTTGCAGAACGGATACAGCACGAACCCAGCCGTGATGCCCACGCCGATGTTATAGGTGAAGCTCATCAGCGCCACGACCCCAAACGCGGGGATCAGCTCGGTGAAGTCGTCGAAGTGAATCTTGGTGATGGGAGCGAGCATAAGCAGTCCGACGACGATCAACGCCGGCCCATAGGCCTGCGGCGGAATCGAGCTCACAAACGGCGCGAAGAAAAGCGCGACCACGAAGCAGAGTGCGGTGACCACGCTGGTGAATCCGGTACGGCCCCCTGCTTCAATCCCCGTCGCGGATTCAATGTAGGCGCCCGCAGTAGTCGTGCCCACCAGTGCGGCAAAACTGGTCGAGACTGCATCCACCAGCATGGGCCGCTCGATCTGCGGCAGGTTGCCGGAAGAATCGAGGAAACCCGCTCGTGCCGAGACCCCGATCAGCGTTCCCATCGTATCCACAAACGCCATGATGAAGATGGTCAGCACTACGGGAAAGAATCCCCAGCTCAGCGCGCTTTTGAAATCGAGTTTGAACAGTATTGGCGCAAGGCTGGGCGGCAAACTCACCCAGGCTTTGGGCGGCGACGCAACCCTGGTTGCAAAGGCCAGGAAGGTTGTAGCCAGAATGCCCACAAGAATCGCTGCCGGAAAACGCCGGATCATCAGCGCCGCAATCATCAGGAATCCGAAGATCGCCACCAGCACGGGCGCGGCGGTCAGGTGACCGGTACGCACCGGCGCTCCCGCGCTGCCCAGCATCACGATTCCCGTTTGGTTCAGCCCGATGAAGGTCAGGAACAGCCCAATGCCGACAGCAAAGCTATAACGCAGGCCGGCAGGGACTGCCTCCACCAGCCACTGGCGCAACCGAAAGATGGTGAGCAGCAGGAACAGCACGCCGCCCAGGAACACCGCCGCCAGCGCCGCTTGCCAGTTGTAGTGCAGCGCCAGCACAACCGTGTAGGCAATGAAGGCATTCTCGCCCATGTAGGGAGCGACGGCAAAGGGCCGGTTGGCGTAGACGCCCATCAGCAGCGTGCCGAAGATTGCGGTCACGATGGTCGCCACCATTGCGGGTTGGGCAGGAATGCCGGCTGCCGCGAGAATCGCCGGATTCACCACGATGATGTACGACATGGTGACGAAGGTCGTGATGCCGGCCACAGCCTCGCGGGCGAGCGTGGTCTTGGCGCGCTCAAATCCAAAATATCTCTGGATGGCTTTCAGGGACATGATAACAATGGGGTAGAACGATGTTGATTTTAACCTCAATGTGCGCCAAATTCAGCCGATTGATTCCATAATGGAACCATAACCATAATGGGAATAAGCATGCTGCTTGGGCTCATAAATTGTATTGAGAAGCAGCGGAAGGATGAGACGCTAGAGCAACTTGTCTGGAGGGACCTCATGAGTGAGGTAATAAGACTGAAGGGCCTCTTGTTCACAACTGACGCCCAGGTGCTCTCAGTCATGAACCAGGTACTCGACAATTTCGAAATCGAGACGGAAGTCTGCCTGGAAACCGCCTCGGCGCTGGATGCTGTGACTCACATGAAGCTCGACACTTTGATCATGGATTGGACCGGTACCGAACAATCCACCCAAATCGTGGCTGCAATACGCAATTCCGAGCAGAACGCCAAATCCACCGTGCTGGCCATGGTGAATGGGGACCCCGAAATGCAGGCTGCCACTCGCGCCGGAGCCAATTTTGTCGTCTACAAACCGATGAATGTTGACCAGGCAACACGTTTTCTGCGCGCTGCGTATGGGAACATGCTGATGCAGCGCCGGCGCGCCGCGCGATGCCCGGTGGACATTCCGGCAGTTGCAAGCTTTCTGAATGCGGGACGGGTCGAGGGCAGGATCATCAATCTCAGCGTGCGCGGACTCGCATTTGTGAGCAAATATGCCGCTGAAGTGGACCAAAATATTTCGATAGAATTCATGCTTCCTGAGACCTCCATCACAATTCATGCCGCAGGCCAGGTGACAAACGTGATTACCCCCGCTGGCATGACTCGGGCAGGTGTTTGTTTTTCTTCAATGCCGCCGCGCGACTTGGCCGCATTGGAGCAATGGATGTCTGATCATCTGCCGCCACCGCCGAGTCCGTTCACGCCTCACGCCACCGGCAGGCAATCGAACTGAACAACACTTAAAAAGCGGAATGACTAAGAGAAAAGTTTATGGCTAGAGTGCTTCTCATTGATGATTCCAGGTTCCTGCGGAGCGCGCTGGAAAAAACGCTCTCCGCAAAAGGCTTTGAGGTTCGGGCAGCCGGCGATGGTGAGGAGGGCCTGCGATTGGCCCGGGAAGATGGAAAGTTCGACCTTATCCTGCTCGACCTGTTCCTGCCCAAGATGACAGGGCACGAGGTGCTGAAGCGTCTGAAGGAAGATCCGGCGACGGCTCCCATTCCTGTGCTGGTGCTCAGCGGCCTTGCCAAAGAGAAGGAACGGCAAGAGTTGATCAACAGCGGCGCCGTTGACTGTTTGCCCAAGGCATTGGATTTGATGGCCGTCGTTGCCAGCGCCGAGAAATGCCTGAAGCTGGAAACGGGCAAACTCTAAACCAGTCAGTACACTTTCTTATTCGGGTTCCTCACCCATTCCCGAAATGCTTCCAGTGCTTCGGTGCGCATCATCTGGGTCATGGGGATTTTTCGTTGCGTGAGCGGCGCAGCCAGTTCTTGGTAAATCAAAGCATCATCGAAGCCGATTCCGGCGGCGTCTTCCCGTGTATTGCCATAGAAGACCCGCGCCGGATGCGCCCAGTAAATCGCTCCCAGGCACATCGGACAAGGCTCGCATGTGCTGTATAAATCGCACCCGGCCAGTTGAAAGGATTGAAGCCGGGCGCAGGCCGCGCGAATGGCAACGACCTCGGCGTGCGCAGTGGGATCGTTGGTGTCGGTGACCCGGTTCGTGCCCTCGGCCAGCACCTGCTCCCCGCGCACTACCAGCGCGGCGAAGGGACCGCGCCCATTGCGCGCATTTTCCAGTGAGAGCGCAATGGCGCGCCGCATGAAGTCTTCTGAAGGCATACTGCGTGAGTAAAAAACATTCTTGTAAATTGCCGATTCAATTCCGGTTGGAAGCTGAAAGCCTGGGCCGCTAATCTGCTCCCACTACGCTTTGCAGCTCGGAGGTGTCCTGCTCCTGTAGCTTCTGCGAATAGAAAGAAGCTGCTTCCTCGCCGCTGCCGCATTCCCTGGCAAAATGAATCAGGTGATGACAAACCACTCCCACGTGGATAATGCTTTCGATGTCGCCTTTCTTAAGCGCCGGCCATGCCATCTTCCAGAATGTCTTGCGGTAAAAGCTGAATATTCCCACGAAAACGATCACGCGAAGAAGCATGTCGAGGCCGCGGCAGATATTGCCAAAATTCACCCTTTCCTTGCTGGGAGCGAGCGGGATACGTTTGGAGAAGGTGTTGTGGATATTGTAAATAAAACGCTCGTAAAGAAACTCAGGCTGATAAGCCGTGGTGATGCAGTAGCGCCACTTTTCCACCACTTGCTCGTAGGGCAGCAGAAACTTGACATTCGATTCGCGGTTTTCCCCCGAAACTAATCGTCCTTCCTGTTCCAATCTGCGCCACAGCGGTGTCTTGGGCAGCGCGTGCAGAACGTTGATGGTCAGCATGGGAATCTGCGACAGGCGGATAAAATCGAGCACATGGTCGGCGGTTTCTTCGGTATCGGTGTCGAGGCCAAGGATGATGCCCGAAACCACCTCCATGCCGTAGCTGTTCAGCAGCTTGATGGAATCCAGCATGGGCACGCTGAGGTTCTGCGACTTGGAAATGGCTTTCAACGCCGCGGTCTCCGGGGTCTCAATGCCGCAAAATACGGTAGCGAAGTAAGCTTCGCGCATCATCTCCAGCAATTCTTTGCTCTTGGCGATGTTGAGGGTAGCTTCGCAGGCAAATTGCACCGGGTATCCATTCTTCTTCTGCCATTCGATCAGGTGCGGCACCAGGTCCAGGGCCGCTTTGCGGTTGCCGACAAAATTGTCGTCTACGAAATAAACCCCGCCTGGATTGCCGGCTTTCAGGATGGCATCCAACTCGGAACAAACCTGCTGGGGAGACTTCAGCCGCGGGTTGCGGCCATAGAGCTCCGGGATATCGCAGAACTCGCAGGTGTACGGACACCCGCTGGAGAACTGCACGCTGGCCATAAAATATTGCTTCAACGGGATCAGGTGGTAGGCGGGAGTAGGGAACTGCTGCATGGGAAGCCGCTCCACCGTCTTGAACTGGATTTGCTGCTGCGGACGGCTTATATGCTTGTCCAGGTATTCGATCAGCTTGTCGGTGGCATCGCCGAGCTCACCCACGTGCAGCAGGTCAAAATCCGGATAGTATTCTGCGCATCCTGAAACCGAAGGCCCGCCCAGCACGGTGATCTTTCCAAATTTGTGTGCCCGCTCGTTGATTGCGTTCATGTGGTTCCGCTGGATATGCATCCCACTCACCATCACGATGTCGGCCCACCGGTAGTCGGCGTCAGTGGCGGGCTTGATATTTTCATCAATCAAACGCACCTCCCATTGCTTCGGCAGATAAGCGGCAACCACCAGAATGCCCTGCGGCGGCATACAAGCGCGCACGCCGCGCATCAGTTTGTAGGCGTGGTGAAAGGTCCCAAACGAGCGGCAATATTTGGGGAACACACATAGGATCTTGCGTTTGTTCCCGGGAACATAAGCCGGCTGTTTGTTGCCCGAAATAATGGAGGTTTCAATAGACGAGGCTGTATCAAGCGATGTAGGCGTGGCGCTCATGCATTATTTTCCAGACTGATAAGTGTGATCGTGCCAAACTACGTTACAAGTGCTGCCTTGTCAAGGAGAAGGGGAAATAGCTCAAAAATTGGACCAGCAAACCATGTCCAATGACAAAGCATCATACATGACATTAGGGACATTTACACGCAATTTCATCTGCTGGGTGGGTTTACACATCAGTTACAATGCCCAGCTTGGTGAAACAGAGCAGCAAACATAGCCGCAACGTCTGGATTCTAATTTGGAAGAGCACAGGTAAGCAAAAGTGAGCGCCCGTTGTGCGTGAACGGAGCCAAGTGCGAGCGCGAGCAGCGAATCCGCAAAGCGGGGAAAACGTTGCGGAACCCTAAATTTAACGACAGAGGATGAACAATTATGAGCAAACAGACAAAACTGGCATTGCTGGCAGCAGTTATAGGCGTGGTTCTCTTGCTGGCCGGATGTCCCCAACAGACCAGCATCGGCAATATTTCACGCGATCCCGGGGCCTATATGAATAAGGAAGTTTCGGTGGTAGGCACGGTCAATCGCTCCTACGGCGTGCTCGGCAACGGAGTCTATGAACTCACCGACGGCAGCGGCAGCATCTGGGTGCTAAGCGAAGGCTACGGCGTTCCCAGCGATGGAGCCCAAGTGGGCGTAACGGGCACCGTCATTCCTACGCTTGAATTTGGCGGCAAAAGCTACGCTACCGGCATCCGCGAGACCCGTCGTCGTTCACATCCGTAACCTGGTTCAAAAGATTACCTTGAAGACTATGGCGTGAGCGGTCCCAGGGCATGGCGGCGTAGTTCCGGAACATTTGTCCGATTGAGGGGTTAAGTTTCATGGCGGCAGAAGTTAATTGCGAATTTCCAGCGTATCATCTGTTGAAATCCCATCTTTTCATGAAATCTGCCGTGATACAGTAATTTTGGCCCTTTTCTGGAGGTTAAAATGTTTGTTTCACGCGGCCTTAGCCTCGCAGCCGTAGGGGCTGCGCTCTTGTTTCTGTGCGCATTCGGAGTGGCCCAGTCCGTGCCGGCCGGAATGGGATCTATTGTTCCCAACGCCGGAGGCGAAAACTCCAACTCCCATGAGGCTCCAAAAATCGATCTGACCAGCCGCACCGAGTTGGTACAGGTGCCGGTGGTTGTCAGGGATGGTTCCGGGGCTCCCATCAAAGGCCTAAAAAAGGAAGACTTCACCGTTCTGGAAAACGGCAAACAGCAGTCAATTTCGACCTTTGAAGAAATCAACACCAGTTCTGCTCCCATCAAACGTCCTGCGTTAAACGCCACTCAATTCAGCAATGTGTATATCGGCTCGCCAGAACCCCGCCGGGTGACCATCATGGTTCTGGATTCCATCAATACGCCCTATCTCGACCAGACCACAGCCCGCAAGGAGCTTATCAAGTACATATCCAGGAACCTTAAGAACAGCGATCTGATTGCACTTATGGCGATGGATCGCAAAGGCGTGCACATGATTCACGACTTCAGCTCCAGTCCTGAGATGCTGATCGCCGCGCTTAGAAGGGTCACCGGCGCGCTGCCCAACATGAATGCGAGCGATAGCGCGGCCCTGGCCAATGGCGCAGACACTAGTACTCTGAGTGACGCAAACACGATTGACACTACGAGTCTCGACAATGAAGCCGAGGCCCTACAGTCATTCATGGACCAATCCGACAATCTCGTGGCCCGGTATCGGCAGGCTGAAGCGGTTGAAGACACGTTCAAGAATTTCCTCAACATTGCCCAGGCGTTCTCCGGAGTGCCGGGCCGCAAATCCATCGTATGGCTCACCGGTGGGCTGCCTTTCAACCTGTACGATCAGTCTGCCGAGCCTACAGGCCGGGATCTATCGGGACTCTATGAGCGCACATTGCAAATGATGAACCAGGCCAATATTGCCGTGTACCCGGTAGATGTGCGCGGACTCATGAATTGGGGCTACGGAAACGCCTCTGCCTCTTCTCCGATGGGCCAGAGCGCGCAATCTTTCCGCACCGGTGGCCAGGTGAATATCATGACAACTTCGGCGATCGAGGCCGGCAACCATCAGAACCTCAATGATTTTGCCGAGATGACCGGCGGGCGCGCCTTCTACAACAGCAATGACCTGGCGAATGGAATGCAACAAGCCTCCAATGATGCCGCTGCTTATTACATGCTCGGCTACTACCTGGATCGCAAGATTGACCGGGCGGGCTGGCGCAAATTGAAGGTGAAAGTTGATCATCCCGGTGCGCATGTGCTGGCGCGCAGCGGATTTTTTGTTACCCAGGCCACGGTGGATCCTTCGGTTGACAAGCGTTATGACATCGTCGCTGCCCTGAATTCTCCCCTTGATTCCACCGCGTTGCCCATTGGCATGCGCTGGATGGGAATCCAACCTGTGTCGGGCAGCGATAAATACAGGGCAAAGTTTGCCATCGTTGCGCCTCCCAAGACCATATCTGTGGATGCTTCCAGCAAAAACCACTTCAGCGTTGAACTTGTTGCCCAACCCAGAGCTGCTGACGGTACCCCGGTAGAAGGGGGCATCTCGCCAGTCATCTCCGGCGACCTTTCGCCCGAAAACCTGGAGAAATTTCAGAAGACCGGCTTTGTTTATTCCGGAGCATTGGAGCTGCCGCAGGGTGAATACACCGTGCGCTTCGTCATGCGCGACGATATTAGCGGAAATGTGGGCAGCGTCTCGGCGCCGCTGAATCTGCTGCCGTCAACCAATGGATCTTCGCCGGCGAAAGACGCCTCACCAGCAAAAAATCCATCATCATCGAAAGATTCTCCGCCCGCCAAGTAAGAATTGTATCGCGTAAAAAAGCGGGCCGTTGAGCCCGCTTTTTTCATTTAAACAGACAAACTGAAGTCAAGCCACGGCTTCTTTGCGCGTGCCAATTTTCTGCGAGGTTGAGCTGGCCACATTCGCCTTGTTCACCGTCGGCGGGCCGCTCAATAGGGCTTGCAGGCTGTTGAGTATGTGGGGATAGGTTTGCCGCTCGTAGCGTTCGGCATCTTCTTTGCTGTTCCAGAAGGTGAGCACAATCGCCTGCCCCGGGTTCACATCAGAGACCAGGGTGATTTCTTCCACAAACCCGGCTTGTTCCTGCAGGATAGGCCGCACTTCATCCTGCATGGCGCGGGTGAAATCGTTGATTTTTTCGCTTTTTAGGGTGCATTCGGTGATTCTGGCAAACATAGAAGGACTCCTTTCAGGGGTAGTTGCAATCGTTGTATTCGCCGTGCGTCGGAAGCGCAGCGGCAGGAAAGAGAATTGCGAAATTATACACCCGCAAACCGGACGAGAATTCAGGCTGTTCTCCGCATTTCCACGTGTTTCCCAGCCGGGCGACGTAATGAGCACAGTCTGCGGTGGTGCAAAACCAATCTTTCCGGTAGATTAAATCTCTTATGCTCGATTTGGGATTCGTACGTGACAACCTGCCTCTGATTGAGGAAAAGCTTCGCCAGCGTGG
>Ga0070730_10001037_pt1 | contig 27914 bp, 19 predicted proteins | sample Coa_R1_3_FD_66447 | JGI IMG/M metagenome (GOLD analysis project Ga0070730, IMG submission 66447) | Surface soil microbial communities from Centralia Pennsylvania, which are recovering from an underground coalmine fire - Coalmine... | ecosystem: Environmental > Terrestrial > Soil > Unclassified ... | reverse complement strand
TGGCCTGCGCCAGGACTTTGGTGATCGCCGCCGTCAAGGTCGTCTTGCCATGATCAATGTGCCCGATGGTCCCCACGTTCACATGCGGCTTCGTCCGCACAAACTTCTGCTTCGCCATGATGTGTATTCTCCTTCTGTCTCAACCTGATGGTCGGCTGCCTACTTTCCTCGCTTTGCCTTAATTTCCTCAGCAATAGTCCTGGGCAACTCAGCATAGTGAGAAAACTCCATTGAATAGGAGGCTCGGCCACTGGTCATTGAGCGCAAATCGTTCACATAACCAAACATCTCTGCCAGCGGCACATTCGCGCGAATGACCTGCGAACCGCCGCGTTCTTCCATGCCAATCACATGCCCGCGCCGCCGGTTAAGGTCGCCCAGGACATCGCCGTAAAAATCGGGCGATGTGACTACCTCGACCAGTGTGACAGGCTCCAGCAGAACTGGATGTGCTTTGCGCACTGCTTCCTTGAAGCCCATCGAGCCTGCCGTCTTGAAGGCCATTTCACTCGAATCGACCTCATGGTAGGAGCCATCGAAGAGCGTCACCCGCACATCCACCATCGGATACCCTGCCACCACGCCGCCTTCCATCGCCTCGCGCACACCTTCCTCAGTCGGCCTGATGTACTCGCGGGGCACCGTGCCGCCCACGATGCCATTGACAAACTCGAACCCCTTGCCGCGCTCCAATGGCTCAACCTTCAGCCAGACATCGCCATACTGGCCGCGTCCACCCGTCTGCCGGATAAAGCGCCCCTCGGCCTGCGCCTGGCTGGTGATCGTCTCTTTGAACGCCACCTGCGGTCGGCCAACGTTCGCCTCAACCTTAAACTCGCGGAACATGCGGTCCACAATCACTTCCAGGTGCAACTCGCCCATCCCAGAGATGATCGTCTGGCTGGTATCCTCATCAGTCTTCACCTTGAAGGTGGGGTCTTCTTCCGACAGGCGCACCAGCGCAATGCCCATCTTATCCTGATCGGCCTTCGTCTTAGGCTCAATAGCAATGGAGATCACCGGCTCAGGGAACTGAATAGCCTCTAACGTGACCGGATGATCAGCCTCACAGAGCGTATCCCCGGTGAAGGTGTTCTTCAATCCTACTGCCGCGCAGATGTCACCCGCGTGAATCTCGGTAACATCTTCGCGGTGGTTCGCGTGCATTTGAAGCAGGCGCCCGATTCGTTCTCTCTGGCTCTTGGCCGAATTATAGACATAAGAACCAGCGGAGAGCGTACCCGAATAAACCCTGAAGTATGCCAGCCTCCCAACAAAGGGATCGGAAACAATTTTGAAAGCCAGGGCAGCAAAGGGAGCATCATCACTGACCTGTAAGCGCTGCTCTTCACCAGTTTTAGTATTTATCGCTACGGGAGGGGGAATCTCGAGGGGAGAAGGGAGGTAGTAAATCACCGCATCCAGCATCGCCTGCACACCCTTATTCTTCAGGGCCGAGCCGCACAACACAGGAATCAGTTTTCCCTCAATAGTGGCCTTACGTAGCGCGGCGCGAATCTCGTCGTTGGTAATCGCCTCACCTTCGAGATACTTCAGGGTCAGTTCCTCGTCGGTTTCGGCCACTCGCTCAATGAGGAAATCGCGCTGCCTGGCAACCTCTTCCGCTAAATCAGCAGGAACAGTGGTCTGATCGGACTTGGTACCCAGATCATCCACAAAAACCACGCCCCTCTGCTCGATCAAATCCACAAAACCCTTAAACTGACTTTCGCGGCCAATTGGAATCTGAATGGGCACCGGCGCCGCGCCAAGGCGATCACGAATCATCTGCACCGTGCGCCAGAAATCGGCGCCAATCCGGTCCATCTTATTCACGAAACAGATGCGCGGCACATGATACTTATCTGCTTGACGCCAGACCGTCTCGGACTGCGGCTCTACGCCAGCTACCGCGTCAAAGACGACGACGCCCCCATCCAGCACACGTAACGACCGCTCTACCTCAACCGTGAAGTCTACATGTCCAGGAGTGTCAATAATATTAATACGATGATCCAGCCAAAAGCAGGTGGTCGCAGCCGCTGTAATGGTAATGCCGCGCTCCTGCTCCTGAACCATCCAGTCCATCGTCGCAGCCCCTTCGTGAACCTCGCCCATCTTATGAATGCGCTTGGTATAAAAAAGGATGCGCTCAGTGGTGGTGGTTTTGCCTGCATCAATATGGGCAATGATGCCAATATTTCGCGTTCTTTCGAGCGGGTATTCTCTCGCCATAATTCCTTACCAGTAGTACTCCTCTAGCCCCTGGCGCGCTGAGATCGCACCTCCCTTACCAGCGGTAATGAGCAAATGCCTTGTTCGACTCAGCCATCTTGTGCGTCTCTTCACGACGCTTAATCGTGTTCCCCTGGCCTGCCGCTGCGTCCATTAGCTCTGCCGCCAGCCGCTCTGACATCGCCTTTCCCTTGCGCTCACGCGCGTAGCGGATGAGCCAACGCATCGCTAGCGCATTGCGGCGCTCACCGCGAATCTCCACAGGCACCTGATATGTGGAGCCACCCACGCGACGGGGCTTCACTTCCAACGTCGGCGTTGCATTGCGCAGTGCCTGCTCAAAGACATCAATAGGATTGCGCTTCTGACGCTGCTCGATCAGGTCAAGCGTATCGTACATGATGCGCTCCGCCAGACTGCGCTTGCCATCTAACATCAACTTCCCAACAAACCGGGTTAAGTTCCGATTACTGTACTTGGCATCGGGTATAACAACGCGCCGATCAACCTTGGCTCGCCTTGGCAAAGTATGCCTCCTTAGTACAGGGCCACCGATAGTCAGGCCCAGGTTCTACTGGATGTAGCCACTTCCAGAGCGTTTCAGTCATCAGGCTACCAGAGTATACGTCTTGCTCTTCTCTATTTAGAGAGATCCCAGGGCGGAGCTATTGAAGCCATCTTAAGACAGCGCCAGGGGTGCTGAGACATGGTCTCAGCACCCCACACGCAAGTGCCTTTCCGCTTCGCTCAGCTATCGGTACAAAACACGCTGAGCAGCGGAGGACACTCGACTCTGTCAGCGCGCCAGGCGCCGACCGTGTGTTCATCGCTGACCTGACTACAACTCTTGTACCATTGTATTGCCTTGCAGCCGGTATCAGCTTGCCGGGCGCGCCATCAACGCGCCACAGGCGATCTTTTCAATTTGAAGGGCCAGACCACCTGACCCTGAAGTTAGCGACGACCCTTTGCCGCTTCCTGACCACCTTTTGGTCGCTTGGCCCCGTATTTTGAACGCCCTTGGCGGCGCTTTTCAACACCGCTGCTATCAAGCGTTCCGCGCACAATATGGTAACGCACACTCGGCAGATCCTTCACACGTCCACCCCGGATCAGCACGACCGAGTGTTCTTGCAGGTTATGCCCCTCGCCCGGAATATACGCTGTGACCTCCATCTGGTTGGTCAGACGCACGCGAGCGATCTTGCGCAACGCAGAGTTCGGCTTCTTAGGCGTCATAGTACGCACTTGCGTGCAAACTCCACGCTTCTGGGGCGCGCCGCGCAGCCGCCGGGTCTGGTTCGTCAGCGCATTAAACGCAAATTGAAGCGCAGGCGCCTTGACCTTCTTAACTTTTTCCTTGCGCCCCTTGCGCACCAACTGATTCATCGTCGGCATGTGTATCTACCCTCATGGCCTTTATCAACCAGGCTAACGACAGTTCTGGGAATCGACTGAGGGATCAGCGCAGAACTGTTCTTTACCTAGCGCACAATGCAGTATGGTATCACGAACCGAAGGACATGTCAATAGTCGGAGTAGCTGCCGCCAGACGCTCGGCCTGCTGCTTTCCCAGCAACTCCTTGCGCCCAACCACACCCGTTCCAGCGGGAATCAGCTTGCCAATGATGACATTCTCTTTGAGGCCCACCAGATGATCGGTTGAACCATGCACGGCAGCATCCGTCAGCACGCGCGTGGTCTCCTGGAACGAAGCCGCAGCCAGCCAGCTCTCGGTGTTCAGCGACGCCTTGGTCACGCCCAGCAATACCGTCTGTGCTGTCGCAGGTTCGCCACCCTCAGCCAGCACCCGCGCGTTCCTCTGCTCGTAGATGAAACGATCAATCAGGTCGTTGGGCAACAGGTCCGTATCGCCCGGATCATCCACGCGCACGCGCCGCAGCATCTGCCGCACAATCACCTCGATATGCTTATCGTTGATATACACACCAGTGGAGCGATAGACCTTCTGGACTTCCTTGACCAGATACAACTGGACGGCATCGCGCCCCTGGATGCGCAACACATCCTGCGGATCAACCAGGCCCTGCGTCAACTGCTGGCCTGCCTGCACCCGCTGGCCTGGCTCAACAATGATGTTGACCGCACCCGGCACCGGATACTCGCGCTCCTCGCGCTCCTCAAAACGAACTACCAGCCGATTCTCCGCATTCAGGAATGCCTCGCCAGCCGTGCGCGCCAGAATCTCCTGCGGCGCGCCATCAGGCTCCTCAGTGGGAATACGCACAATCACCTGATCACGCTCTACGCGGTCACCATCATGCGTCAGCACCACTGCATTGGGCGGCAGCGGATACTCATCCACGAAGACTTCCGCCGAAACAACCTTGAGCCTGCGCGTCCCATTCTCATCCACCATAATCTCGGCCAGGCCGTCGATCTCACTAATGATCGACTTATCTTTGGGTACACGCGCCTCAAAGAGTTCCTCCACGCGCGGCAGACCCTGCGTGATGTCTTCCTGCGCGCCGGCAATACCGCCGGTATGAAAGGTACGCATCGTCAACTGCGTGCCAGGTTCACCAATCGACTGCGCTGCAATGATGCCAACTGCATCGCCCAGCGCAATCAGCTTGCCAGCCGCCAGAGCGCGCCCATAGCACTTGCGGCAGACGCCGTGAGGCGCCAGACACTGGAGTACCGAGCGCACATAGACTCTATCAACGCCACTCTTGAGTACCGCATCTACCGTTTCCTCGGTCAACTCATCGCCAGCCTGCACCTGTTCAAAACCAGGCACCTGCCCCGCGAGGCTACGGCCAACCAGCCGATTCCTCATCGGCTCCATGATCTCCTGGCTGTCCTTGTCCGTGACCCAGACACCCTCGGTCGTGCCACAGTCCTCCTCAAGGACAATCACATCTTGCGCTACATCGATCAGCCGCCGCGTTAGATAGCCCGACTCCGCCGTGCGCAGCGCAGTATCAGCCAGACCCTTGCGGGCGCCGTGACTACTGATAAAGTACTCCAACACCGTCAGCCCTTCACGGAAGTTACCACGAATTGGCACTTCAATGATGCGTCCGGATGGGTCGGCCATCAAGCCACGCATTCCGGCAAGCTGGCGAATCTGCTGGAACTTCGCCTTTGTCGCCCCGGAGTTCGCAATGGTATAGATAGAACCATACGGATCGAGGGTCGTCTTGACGGCATCTGTTACCCGATCAGTCGCCGTGTTCCACAATTCCACCAGGCGCTGATAGCGCTCGTTCTCGGTAATCAGACCCTCACGATACTGATCGTCAAGCTCAAGCACCCGTGCGTCGGTCTCTTCAAGGATTTGTCGGCGCTCCGCTGGCACGATCACATCGCTGATGGCAATGCTGGCGCCAGCCTTGGTCGCATAAGAGAATCCCAGACGTTTGATCTCGTCAGCCAGCTCAGCGGTCGGCTGCCGACCATACTGGCTGAAGCATTCAGCTACCACGAGCTTAAGATTCCCCTTATCCATTGGGTAATTCTTAAACTGCAAGCGCTCCGGTAGCACCTCGTTAAAGATAATCCGGCCAGCCGTCGTCTCGGCCAGCTTTCCAATGACGGGAGTCACCGCCCCATTGGGCGACTGAAAGATTGACAGGCCCACAGGCAGGCGAACCTTGATCTTCGCCTGAAGGTCAATCACGCCATGATGGAACGCCAGCAGCGCTTCGTTCCTATCGGTGAAGGTGCGTCCTTCACCCTTCAGCCCTTGCCGCTCCATCGTCAGATAGTAGCAGCCCAGCACCATGTCTTGCGTCGCGCCAATCGACGGTTCGCCGGTCGCTGGGTGTAGGATGTTGCGCGTCGAAAGCATCAGCTTGCGCGCCTCTTCCTGCGCCTTCTCAGAAAGCGGCACATGGACAGCCATCTGGTCACCATCGAAGTCAGCGTTGAAGGCTGAGCAGACCAGCGGATGCAGTTGGATGGCGCTACCCTCCACCAGCACCGCCTCAAACGCCTGGATGCCCAGGCGGTGCAGCGTCGGCGCTCGGTTCAGCAGCACTGGATGGTTATGGATAACCTCTTCCAGCACATCCCAGACTTCCGGCTTCACCCGCTCCACGAAACGCTTGGCGCTTTTGATGTTGTGCGCCAAATTCTGCTCCACCAGCTTGCGCATCACGAAGGGCTTGAACAACTCCAGCGCCATCTTCTTGGGCAGACCGCACTGATGCAGCTTCAAATCTGGACCAACCACAATGACCGAACGACCAGAGTAGTCCACACGCTTGCCCAGCAGGTTCTGGCGGAAGCGCCCAGCCTTGCCCTTGAGCATATCCGAGAGGCTCTTAAGCTTGTGGTTGCCCGACCCGGCCACTGCGCGCCCGCGCCGCCCGTTGTCGATCAGCGCGTCACATGCCTCTTGCAGCATGCGCTTCTCGTTGCGGATGATAATCTCCGGCGCGCCTAGCTCCAGCAAGCGCTTGAGCCGGTTATTGCGGTTAATCACCCGACGATAGAGATCATTCAAGTCGGACGTGGCAAAGCGCCCGCCATCAAGCTGCACCATCGGGCGTAGATCAGGCGGCAGGACCGGCAGCACCGTCATAATCATCCATTCAGGCCGGTTGCCGGACTTACGGAATGCCTCCACCACCTTCAACCGCTTGGTCGCCTTCTTGCGCCGCTGGCCGGACGTCGTATGAATTTCATGGCGAAGTTCATCTGCCAGCTTGTCCAGATCAATCGCCGCCAGCAACTCGCGGACCGCCTCGGCGCCCATCCCAGCGCGGAAGACATGTCCAAACGCATCGTTCAGTTCCCGATAGCGCGGCTCCTGGAGCAACTCACCTCGACGCAGCCCCTCCAGATCACGGCGGCGCGTCTCCGTCTGCGCCTGCATCTGGCCGATCTGGCCGACAAGTTGGTCCTGAATCGCGTTGATCTCCGCATCAGTATCAAGCCGAGTGCGCTCTGCCTCACGCTCGCTCTCCATCCGCGCGCGGTCAATCTCGATCCGCGCCTGCTCAGCCGCAGCATTGCGCGCCGCCTCGGCAGCCTTCTCCAGCACTTCCAGGTGCCGCTTCGCCGCTGTATCCCCCTGACGGGCAATACGCTCACCCGTCGGCTCATAGATCACATCCTCGGTGAGAACATTGCCCATGTCAGCGCGTAAGAGGTCGCGCGCGGCGCTCTCAGCGCGGTTTGCCGCTTGCAGCCCCTCCGTGCGACGCATCTCCGCTTCCTCGCGCACCACCTGCGCCTGCCCGTGTCCACGCTCAATAGCCGCATCGCGCTCAGCCTGCAACTCCTGGATGCGCGCAGTGGCCGTCTCCTCCTGCCGCTGAATCTGGCCCTGGAGATCTTCATCCATCTGCCCCAGCATCTCGCGCCGCGCATCCTCGTCAATATGCGTCACCACATACAGCGCAAAGTACAAGATGCGCTCCAGGTTACGCGGCGAGAGATCCAGCAGCAGACCAATGCGGCTGGGCGTCCCTTTGAAGTACCAGATATGGCTGACCGGCGACGCCAGCTCGATATGGCCCATCCGCTCGCGCCGCACCTTGGAGCGCGCGACCTCCACGCCGCATTTATCACAGACAATCCCCTTGAAACGGACACGCTTATACTTGCCGCAGTAGCACTCCCAGTCCTTCGTCGGACCAAAGATGCGCTCGCAGAAGAGGCCGTCCTTTTCCGGCTTGAGGGTACGGTAGTTAATCGTCTCCGGCTTCGTCACCTCGCCATAGCTCCAGGAGCGAATCTGCTCCGGGCTGGCAAGGCTGATACGGATGGCATTGAAATCATTCACTTCGAGCATGGGCGCTTACTCTCCTTCAAACCCAGACAGGTTGATGCCCAGCTCCGGCATCACATCGCTGGAGGTATCCTCCACGAACTGAATCTTTTGTTCGTCTTCGTTCAACACCTCAACGTTGATACCAAGGCTTTGCAACTCTTTGACTAGTACTTTGAACGACTCCGGCACACCCGGCTCCATGATGTTCTCGCCCTTGACAATCGCCTCATACGTCTTGACACGCCCGACAACATCATCAGACTTCACTGTCAAGATCTCCTGCAAGATGTTGGCAGCGCCATACGCTTCCAGCGCCCAGACTTCCATCTCACCAAAGCGCTGGCCGCCAAACTGCGCCTTCCCGCCCAGCGGCTGCTGCGTAATCAGGCTGTATGGGCCGGTCGAGCGGGCGTGTACTTTATCCTCGACTAGATGCGCCAGCTTGAGCATATAGGTATAGCCCACCGTCACCGGCTTATCAAATGGCTCGCCCGTCCGCCCGTCATACAACTGCACTTTGCCATTGCCTGGCAACCCCGCCTGCTCTAACAGCTTTTCGATGTCTTCTTCATGCGCGCCATCGAAGACGGGCGTCGCCACCTTGAAGCCCAGCGCCTGCGCCGCCCAGCCCAGGTGTGTCTCCATGATCTGGCCGATATTCATGCGGTGCGGCACGCCCAACGGATTGAGAATAATGTCCACCGGCGTTCCATCTGGCATAAAAGGCATATCCTCAATCGGCAAGACCCGACTGATCACGCCCTTGTTGCCATGCCGCCCGGCCATCTTATCGCCCGCGCCAATCTTGCGCTTCTGCGCAATGCTCACGCGCACCAACTGGTTGACGCCTGGCGAGAGTTCATCGTTGTTCTCGCGCGAGAAGACCTTGACCTCGACGACCTTGCCACGCTCGCCATGCGGCACACGCAAACTGGTATCCTTCACCTCGCGCGCCTTCTCACCAAAGATTGCGCGCAGTAGCTTCTCTTCCGCAGTCAGTTCGGTCTCGCCCTTGGGCGTGATCTTGCCAACCAGAATATCGCCGGGTCCAACCTCAGCGCCAACGTAGATGATGCCGCGTTCGTCCAGATTGCGCAGGCCCTCTTCGCCAACGTTAGGAATATCGCGCGTAATTTCTTCCGGCCCAAGCTTCGTGTCCCGCGCCTCAACCTCGTGCTTCTCAATATGCACGCTGGTGAACAGGTCTTCACGCACAATGCGCTCGCTGATCAGGATAGCGTCCTCGTAGTTGCCACCCTCCCAGGACATAAAGGCCACCAGAATATTCTGGCCGAGCGCCAGTTCGCCGTTCTCCGTCGAGGAGCTATCGGCAATCGACTGGCCTTTCGTCACCACGTCACCCTTGTTCACAATTGGGCGCTGATTGATGCAGGTGCCCTGATTCGAGCGAATGAATTTGCGCAGTCGGTGCGTATGCTCTACCCCCTCCTCATCCAAAATCACGATCTGCCGCGCCGTCGAACTCACCACCGTGCCATCGACGCGCGCCAGCACCACCTGCCCAGAATCCACCGCAACCTGCCGCTCAATGCCGGTGCCCACCACAGGCGCCTGCGGCTGAAGCAGCGGCACTGCCTGACGCTGCATGTTCGCGCCCATCAACGCGCGGTTTACATCATCATGCTCCAGGAACGGGATCAACGCCGCCGCCACGCTTACAGTCTGTCTGGGCGAGACATCCATATAATCCATACGACCTGGAGGGTCTTCGACGAAACGCCCCTCATAGCGCGCCGAGACGCGATCATTCAGAAAGTGTCCCTTTCCATCAAGCGGCGCATTGGCCTGAGCAATCACAAAATGCTCTTCATCATCCGCCGTCAGGTAATCAACTTCTTTCGACACCCAGGGAAAAATGGCAACGTCCTGCGCAGGCAACTTCGAGAGCTTCGCAAAGAGCGCTTCATCAATCTCGGTCTGCGCCGGGGCGATCACCTGCTCAGCGCCATCCTTAACATCCCGGCTGGGCCTCTGCCCAATCAACCGGCTATCATCATTCTTCAGCCGATGGAACACCTTACGATAAGGCGTTTCAATAAAGCCGTAGGGGTTGATCTGCCCATATGTTGCCAGCGCGCCGATCAGACCAATGTTCGGGCCTTCTGGCGTCTCGATGGGGCAGATGCGCCCGTAGTGCGACTGATGGACATCGCGCACGTCAAAACCGGCGCGCTCGCGCGAAAGGCCACCCGGACCCAGCGCCGAGAGGCGCCGCTTGTGCGTAATCTCAGAAAGCGGGTTCGTCTGGTCCATAAACTGCGAAAGCTGGCTGCCGCCAAAGAACTCCTTCATAGCCGCCACCACCGGGCGAATGTTAATCAGTTGGTTTGGGGTAGCCTGACCTGGCTCCTGAATCACACTCATCCGCTCCTTGACCACGCGCTCCATGCGCAGCAAGCCCACGCGAAACTGATTCTGAATCAACTCGCCCACGCTGCGCACGCGCCGGTTGCCCAGATGGTCAATATCGTCTTTCTTCGCCCGTCCATTATTTCTATCGATCAGGCGGCGAATAATGTTGACCAGATCTTCCTTGGTCAGCGTGCGGGTCGTCTGCGGAATCGCCAGGTCCAGCTTGCGATTGAGCTTATAGCGCCCCACCCCACCCAGATCATAGCGGCGCGGATGGAAGAACAGGTTATTCACCAGCGTGCGCGCGTTCTCCAGCGTCGCTGGATCACCCGGACGCAGCTTGCGATACAGCTCGAGCAGCGCATCATCCGGTGTTTTCACCGGGTCACGGTCGAGCGTTGAGCTAATATAGCGGCGCTCCGAGTCGGTATCCACCTCCTGGAACAACTCCAGAATCTCGTGATCCTGGCTATAGCCAACTGCCCGCAGGAGCGTCGTGATGGGAATCTTGCGCTTGCGATCAATCTTGACCGAAAGCAGGTTCTTGTTGCTGGTCTCAAACTCCAGCCACGCGCCGCGATTAGGAATGAGCTTGGCTGCAAAGAGCATACGACCACTAGTGGGGTCTTCATCGGCGGTAAAGTAGACGCCCGGCGAGCGCACCAACTGGCTCACCACGACCCGCTCCGCGCCGTTAATAATAAAGGTGCCCTCTTTAGTCATGAGCGGAAAATCGCCCATGAAGACATCTTTTTCAATAATCTCGCCAGTCTCTTTGTTGGTTAGACGCGCTTTCACCGTCAGAGGAGCCGCAAAGGTCGCATCGCGGTCGCGGCATTCATCTTCACTATACTTGGGTTTTCCAAAAGGGTCATCAGGAACAAAGAATTCCAATTTCAGGTTTTTGCCGGTAAAGTCCTCAATGGGGGAGATTTCGCTAAAAAGTTCGCGTAAGCCTTCTTTCTTAAACCAGTCAAAAGAGTCCAGCTGAATCTGAATAAGGCTGGGCATTGGACGAATGTCGGGAATGTGCGCGAACGTCATGCGCTCTGGAGGCATCACGGCCATGCTAACTGCCATGCGATACAAACTCCTCTCGCCAGTTGCCCAAGCCGCCTGACAAAACGGACCCTCAGCAAAAATGGCCTCATTGCTGAAGGTTGGGAATGAAGAGATCGGCGGCTGCGCTGCATGAGTAAACAACGAAAATAGACAACAAAAGTAACCGCTCTGTATCTCACTGAACGCAAGATAAGCGGTTACAGAAAAATAGCGCTCCTATACCCCAGGCGATAATCCGGCAAAGCCACCCAATGGTTTAACCCAACTCGTTTGCGCTCGCCCTACCAACGCTCTGGCAGTCGTAACCAAACTGTCGCGCCAGCTAGAGACTGAGCAAGAAGAGGCGCTAGAAAAGCTATCCAGCAGTGGTTCGCGGGAAGTCCTCGCTCTTTCAGAGAGGACTCATCTCCACCCCTGGAAGGTGAACTTAGGCGAAATGGTAAGATAGCGTACTCCTACAGCGTAGGATTATATCACCTCTTATCAACCACGTCAAGGGATTTAGGCCATTTTTGCTCTGCGTGCCAAAATGAGTCGCGTCATAGTTTGGCAGAACCATACAGACGGAGTAGACCATTGTGGCGCGGGCAGCGGGTGTTGTATCTTGAGCAGGGCACACCATCTCTCGTGGGGAAAGTATCCTTCTGGTCTGGAAAGCGTGAGTACCATCCTCTTGCTTATCAGCGAATCCACCGCTCAGACGCCGCTTACCAACCTGTTCATCTCACTCGCGTTCGGCTTCGGTCAGATCGTGATCGGCGCGGCGATGATGTTCTACGCGGCGCGCCGCAAACGCTGGCGGCAGGTGATCTTCTTCGGGCTGGCCCTCATCGGCGCCTGGATTGCCGCCAGCGGGCTGACCGAACTGGTCGTCTCTGGAGCAGAGATGCTCTCTCGCATAGGCAACAGCGTCTCCGCAGACGAAGCCACACGCATTCGCGCGAACGCTGACACCGCGTTTTTCTACGCTTCTATCCTCTTGCTGTTTCTGGGCGTCGGCTATCCGCTTCTTACTTCCTTCATCCTGGCCCGACAGAGCGCAGCAAGCGCCAGCGCCAACAGCCAGGATGGCAACGCTACCAATGCCGGGCAAAATGCAGAAGCCACAGCCGCTGAGACAGTCCAGACTCCTGAGCCGGAAGGCTAAACATCGCCGCTCTCATCGATGAATGCCAGGTCTTCCTGTACAAATCCGGCATCCAGCCCAAACTCCTCCGCCGCATCCATTGCGGCGCGATACTCGCTCCAATGCAGCCGCCGATTGAGATTGGGATCATCAAACGCCTTCCAGGCTGGGAAGTATTGATCCATCACGCTCACCGGCACATCCGGGCCAATCTCCGCAGCGATCCAGCGCAGAACCTCGCGCGTGCCAGAAATATCGTTGGGCATCACCAGATGGCGAATCAGCAGCCCGCGTACACCAATGCCCTCCTCATTTACCTGAAGCGGCCCCACCTGGCGATACATCTCTTTGAGCGCCGCGCGATTGAAATCCACGTAATGGTGCATCTTGGAGGTCTTCAGCGCCCAGGTGTTATCCGCATACTTGGCATCGGGCATATAGATGTCGATGACCCCGTCGAGCAATCGGAGAACGTGCAAATACTCATAGCCCGCGCAGTTATAGACAAACGGCAGCCGAAACCCTTTGGGGATCGCCACCAGCAGCGCCGCCAGAATCTGGGGCACAAAATGCGTCGGCGTCACCAGATCAATATTATGGCAGCCCTTCTTCTGAAGGTAGAGCATCATATCGGCCAGGCGCTCCGGCCCCACGCGATGTCCACGCCCATACTGGCTCAGCCAGAAATTCTGACAATAGGTGCAGCGCGCCTGGCAATAGCCAAAAAAGATCGTGCCCGCGCCGCGCGTCCCGCTGATCGGTGGCTCTTCTCGCCGATGCACATTCCACGAGCCAACAATCGTCTCCGTGCCAGAATGGCAGGCGCCTGTCTTGCCCGCGATACGATTCACCTTGCAGTTCTGCGGGCAAACCGTGCAGGCACGTAGCAGTTCCCAGGCCGCCTCGGCGCGTTGCGCCAGTTCGCCCGTCTCATACAGCTGCATATACGCTGGATACGGCTCCGTCACCTTCCAGCGCTCACGATCATCACTCTTCACATCCGGCCCGACGGGCACTTCGAGTAGGCGCATATGGTTCCCTCAAACAAGGGCAACTCTTTAAATTAGCAAGAGTCCCTCAGTGAGATAGGCAAGGTCTTTCACTGGCGGCTGAGAACATCGCTCAAGCCCAGGCATGCCTCCCCAAAGGAGGCAGATACGTAGATAGTTGATAAACGTAGTGCTATGCCACTCCCAATTAAGCGGCGCATCGATAGCCCTATTGCCAAGAGCAATCGCATAAGACCCCCCTCCCCCTGCACCCTCTTTGAAAAACTCATCGGGAGCAATTGGAATATAGAAGCACTCATCATCCTCATCATCACTACTATATGTATCACATAATTCCAGGGCTAATTTTGGTGGAATAACCTCCAAAGGGTCCAGATTGCCACAGTTGCGCCAGTTGGGATGAGTGCCCGCCAGGTTCACCGCTCCAACAACCTTATAAAAGGCTGCTACGGAGAGAGGCAAAATTCCCCCTTTATGCTCGATAGCTCTAATAAGATCATCAACAGCGTTCGCTGGAGGGGCAAAGATTGGCATCTCCCTATGAGCTTCCTCACTCTCTTCAGGAGTAAAACTTTTATAGACGTCTTCGCCATAACGGAAAAAGTGATACCCAAGCTCTTCAAGGCGTGGGATGAGCAATTCGATGTTCTGGCGAACCCGCCGCATCGTTTCATGTGCCACCGCCAGCGCATCCGAATACAGCGGCTCTTCCCGAACCCGCGCTCCCAACGCCAGCAATTCGGCCCACACCTGCGTATGCTCTCCGTCTTGATAGCGGCTGAGAAAACTTGCCATGATGCTTACCCTTGCGCTGCCCGATACGCCGCCAGTATTTCATCGATCTGATTGAGATGGTCGCGCTCGTGCCAGACGGCGCGCCGCAGCGCCTTGCGCAGTGTCCATTGCTCGCCGTGATGCGTGAAGACCTTCCCGCGCAGTTCTTTTGGATAGCTCTTCACGCGCATAATCGCCGCCTGGCGGACCCGCTGAAGCCGCTCAAGCGTCGTGCCAGGGATAGTGGCAACGATGACATGAGGCGGCGCCTCATCCAGCCGCCCCAGATACCAAACCTCCGCCTGAGCCATATGATCGAGCGTCTCGCGGATGCTGCGCGCATCGGGCGCATCCGTCAGCTTCCAATCCAGCGCCTCATCGGAGAGCGCACCCACCCGCTCAAGCACATCCTCGCGCTGCCAGCCCAGCAGCGTCAGCGCCCACTCAATATCCTCATCAGTGGCTGGCTCAGCATCCGGCGCAAAGAAGCTATTGACCTCGTAATCGGCCTCATGGGTGATCTGAAAGACCTCTTTGACGTTAAAGACAAACGGGCCAGGCACCTCCGGTGTATAATCGTCATGCTGCCGCAGCCAGGCGTGATAGGCAGCCGTTGCCCCCTGGAGCTTGTCAAGCGCCTCCTGCCGACTCGCCCCGCTGGCGAAACAGCCAGGGAGATCAAGCATCAATGCCAGCGTCGCCCCCTCTGTCGTCTCCTCCAGATAGACATCATAGGTGGCCGCAGCAACCTCCTCAGACTCGGCCTCTATCTGGCTCGCTTCCTGCGCCTCTTGCTCCTGGCGCTCGTCAATCTCCCGATCAAGCATGGACACGTCCCTCTTCTCTCGCGCCTGCCCTGCGCCAGCCGTGCTGCGCATTACTCCAGCACATGGCGGCGCAGCTCGACAATCTGGTCGCGCAGGTCAGCCGCTTTCTCAAACTCCAGTTCTTTCGCTGCCCTCCGCATCTGCGCTTCCAGGTCTTTAATCAGCTTCAACGCCTCTTCCCTTGGCATCGTCAGGAGCGAGGGCACGCTCCCAACATAGATCGCCTTGGACTCCGGCGCCTTCAGACGATCCGAGAGCGCTCTGACCTCTTTCTTGATGCCCACAGGCACGATCTGGTTACGCTCATTATACTCAATCTGAATTCGGCGACGGCGATTGGTTTCATCAATCGCCCGCTGCATCGAGCGCGTCACCCTATCAGCATACATGATGACCTGCCCCTCCACATGCCGCGCAGCGCGCCCGGTCGTCTGAATCAGCGAACCCTCCGAGCGCAAGAAGCCTTCTTTATCCGCGTCCAGAATCGTCACCAGCGAAACTTCCGGCAGGTCCAATCCTTCGCGCAGCAGGTTAATGCCCACGACCACATCATAGACGCCCAGGCGCAGATCGCGCAGAATATCCACCCGCTCGATGGTTTCGACCTCGGAGTGCAGATAGTGAACCTTGATGCCTAGCTCCTGCATGTAATCGGCCAGGTCTTCGGCCATCTTCTTCGTCAGCGTCGTCACCAGCACCCGCTGGCCCTTCTCCGTGCGCAGCCGAATCTCCGCCAGCAGATCATCGATCTGCCCCTCCGTCGGGCGCACCGAGATCACCGGATCAAGCACACCTGTCGGGCGAATGATCTGCTCAACCACCTGCTGGCTATGCTCATACTCATACGGGCCAGGCGTCGCCGACACAAAGATGGCCTGATTGAGATGCTGTTCAAACTCGCCAAAGCGCAGGGGCCGGTTATCCAGCGCCGAGGGCAGCCGGAAACCATACTCCACCAGAATCTCCTTGCGCGAGCGGTCGCCCGCATACATACCGCGCGCCTGCGGCAGCGAGACATGCGACTCATCAACCACCATCAGAAAATCATCTGGCAGGTAATCCATCAATGTCCACGGCTGCTCACCGGCCTGGCGGCCCGCCAGGTGCCGCGAGTAGTTCTCAATGCCAGAGCAGATGCCCGTCTCGCGCAGCATCTCCAGATCAAAGTTTGTGCGTTGGCGCAGGCGTGCCGCCTCTAGCAGCTTGCCCTCATCAGTCATTTCCTTCAGGCGCTGCTCAAGCTCGACCTCAATGTTGACAATCGCGTGCTGAAGCCGCTCCTGCGTCGTGACCCAATGCTTGGCTGGATAAATGTCCAGCCGCTGGCGCTGGCCTAGAATCTCGCCCGTCAGCGGGTCGATCTCGACCATCCGCTCAATCTCGTCGCCAAAGAACTCGATGCGCACCGCCAGATCTTCATAGGATGGGAAGATCTCTAGCACGTCGCCGCGCACCCGAAACTTGCCGCGCACAAAGTTGGTGTCGTTGCGCTCATACTGAATCTCGGCCAGATGCCGCAGAATCTTATCGCGGCGGCGCAGCTCGCCCTGCTTGAGCGTCAGCACGACCTCACCATATTCTTCTGGCGACCCCAGACCGTAGATGCAGGAGATCGAAGCCACAATCAGCACATCGCGGCGTTCAAACAGACTGCGCGTGGACGAGAGCCGCAGCTTCTCAATCTCTTCGTTGAGCTGGCTCTCTTTTTCGACATAGGTATCCGTGCGCGGGATATACGCTTCAGGCTGGTAGTAATCGTAGTAGCTGACAAAGTATTCAACCGCATTATTCGGAAAAAACTCTTTGAACTCGCTATAGAGCTGGGCAGCCAGCGTCTTATTGGGCGCCAGCACCAGCGTAGGACGCTGCACTGCCGCCACGACATTGGCAACCGTAAAGGTTTTGCCAGTCCCAGTTGCTCCGAGCAGGGTCTGATATTTATCTCCCCGCTGGAGACCATCCACTAACTGCGCAATAGCGCTGGGCTGATCACCAGTCGGCTGCCAGGGGGCAACGACCTGAAAATCAGGCATGGTGGTAATCTCCCTTCCATTTCCATACCCTCGAAATGTTTCAATAGCCTCATAGTGGGTCGTTCCTCGTAACACCTTCCCTGTCCAGGGGCGCCCCCGGAGAAAGTATAACACAGCAAGCAACAGCACAGGGAAGAAAGCAGGATGCCCCACTCACCACCGAGGAAAAATGAAACAATCGTTCTATAAGTATATCAAGGAAAAGCGCGCAGGTCAAGAGACATGAGCAGGTTTTCACCATTCCGGGTGTGATACAATCCTGCATAACGCGGCCATACGAAGCAGCTATCGGCCTGAATAGATCAGGCATATGGGACAATATGATGCAAACTGGTAGCATCTCTCCGCTCTCTGGCCTGTAGCTTGCGAGAGACCCTAGCAATAACTCTCTTACGAAGAGTGATGATAGACGCATAGAGCGCGTTGGCTCGCCCCAGTTATGAAAGCGAGCGGGGGCGCTAACGCTGGTGATTGGCTCATGTTAAGGAAAAGCGATGACTTTCATTTCGCCATCCTCCCAGCCGCCTACGAATACCTTCAATGGCGCTCTCGATCCCCAGGCAGCGATTGTGACCAGGGGATTAATGCGCGCCTTCGGTCCTAAAATTGCCGTCAACTCCCTGAATCTCACCATCCGCAGGGGAGAGTTCTTTGGCTTTCTCGGCCCGAATGGCGCGGGGAAGTCCACCACGATCAAGCTGATGGTGGGTCTGTTACGCCCAACAGCAGGCCATGTCTGGGTCGGCGGGGTCGATGTCTGGCACGACCCGCTGGCAGCACGCCGACTGATGGGTGTCCTGCCGGAGCAACTGAACCTCTATGAGCGCCTGAGTGGACGGGAGTTTTTGACGTTCGCCGGGCATATGTATGGTATCAGCAAGCAAGAGGTAAGACGCCGCTCGGAAGATTTGCTTTCGGTACTCACCCTGGCAGATGACGCAGATAAGCTGATCGTCGATTACTCTGTTGGCATGCGCAAGAAAGTCGCGCTGGCGGCAGCGCTCATCCACCGTCCACAAGTGTTGTTTCTTGATGAACCATTTGAGGGCATCGATCCGATCAGTTCGCGTATTATTCGCACCATCCTGCGCGACCTCACAGGCGCGGGCGTAACCATCTTCTTTTCCTCGCATATCATGGAAGTCGTTGAGCGCCTGTGCAGCCGGGTGGGTATCATCAATCAGGGAAGTCTGGTAGCCGAAGGCACCTTGCAGGAGCTGCGCGAGCGCGGCGGACAGAATGGGCACAATCAGGAAGCCGCAACGCTGGAGGATATTTTCCTCCAGGTCGTGGGCGCCCGGCAGGAAGGGGGGAACCTCAGTTGGCTGGAGTAGCTTCCGCACCCCACAGCAGTACATCGCAGATGACGACGCACCGACGGTTCCTGAACTGGTCCAACATCTATTGGTTGTTCTGGCTGCGCGCGAAATTACTGCTGCGGGGCTACACGCGAGATTGGCGGCGCGTGCTGGGCGGCATCTTGTTGCTGCTGATTGCCATTCCCTTTCTGGGTGGGCTAGCGCTGGGAACGTTTGCTGGATACGTCGCCCTGCCCCAGGGCGAAGCGACGGAACTCTTGCTGCTGGTTCTGGTCGGACTCTATCTCTTCTGGTCGTTCTTGCCATTGATCGAATTCAGCGTCAACGAAGGGCTGGATGTCACCAAGCTCACGCTCTATCCGCTGACGCGCGTCGAACGGATGATTGGCCTTCTGCTGGCAACCATCCTTGATATTCCCACATTGGGCATCTTAGCCCTATTTCTCGCGATCCTACTTGGTTGGAGTAACCCCCTCAGGACGCTGATCATCGCTGTGCCCGCCCTGCTGGTAGCCTATGTCCATATTGTGGGACTGAGCCAACTGGTGCTGGCAGCCTTTATGGGTCTGTTGCGCAGTCGCCGCTACCGCGACCTCGCTATTATTGCTTTTGCGCTTTTTGGTTCTGCCTGCTCGATTAGCCAACAACTGGTCGCGCGTCAGATTGGCAGGCTCGATCTCTCGCAGCACGGCAACATTTTCGCCTCCATCCATCTGGCGCAATACCTGCAATTCGCGCCGCCTGGCATGGCCGGGCGGGCCATCTCGCTGGCAAATGAGGGCGCTTGGCTCCCAGCCCTGGGATGGCTCGCGGTGAGCGCAGTTCTCACGATTCCAGTACTCTGGCTCTGGATAGTCCTGCTAGAGCGGGGGATAGCTATGGCCGAGACAGGAACCGGGCGCACGCGCCGCCAGCGTAAGCGCGCTCAGGCAAGCCCTGCGGTGCAAGCTACACCAGCGGCCAGCCTTCTCCCTAACGCAGACCTCGCTGCTGCAAGGTCGATAGGAGGGCTTGCACCTGAACCCATGATCAGCACACCAACAGCCCGCAATACGGCTATCACGCAAGCAACTGACCTCATCACTCACGCTGAGAGCGCTCGCAAGGGCATCCTGCCCCTCCCTGTTCAGGCCGTCTTCATCAAAGATGTGCGCTACCTCTGGCGTGACCCCCAGATGAAGGCAAGCATGCTTAGTTCAATCTTTATCCTCATCATCATCTTCGTCGGGCCAGCGTTTGGCTCGCACAGTGGCCCAACAGCACACCCCTGGGCAGTCCTGCTTTCGTGCCTGGCGCCACTCTTTTTAGCCATGAATCTCTCTCTAAACACACTTGGCCTGGAGCGCCAGGCGCTCACCACCCTCTTCCTCTTTCCCGTGCGTCCGCAGTATATTTTATGGGGGAAGAATCTGGCAGTGGCAACCGTTGCGCTGAGCGAGCAAGTACTGATTGCCGCAGCTTTTGCCTTCATCACCAATGGCTGGGCATACTACATTCCAGCGGTTATGGTGGGAATAGCCGCCATCGCTGTTATGCTGGGTTGTGGCAACCTTTTATCCGTCCTGTTACCATTTCGTGCGCCCCAATTTAAAATGGGCACATCTACCAGCGGCACGCCCGAATCCGGCTGTTTGCGCTCGCTGATGGGCATGTTTTCTCTGGGCATTACGCTGGTCGTCCTTGCGCCTGTGATTGCGGGGGTGATTCTCCCGCTCGTCTTTGACGTGCCTATCGTGCTGTGGGCAACGCTGCCACTCGCGTTGCTCTACGGCCTGGGTATCCACCAGGGCGCCACGCGGCTTATTGCCCCGCGCATGGTGCAACGCATCCCTGAGATTCTAGGACAAACCACGAGAGAGTGAGGAGAGTGTGAATACCTCGATTACCTTTGTCATTGCCTTTAGCGCTGGCCTGGCCTCATTTCTCTCTCCTTGCGTCTTGCCGCTGGTGCCCATCTATCTGGCGCAGCTTGCCGGACCAAGCGTCATCCAGTCCACCGAGCGACACAGCCTATCCACGCGCCTCTACACCATGTTACATGCGCTGCTCTTTGTCCTGGGGTTTTCGCTGGCCTTTATCGCTCTGGGAGCCACCGCCAGTGTCATCGGGCACTTTTTGCGCAGCAACCAGGTCCTACTCCGCCAGATCGGTGGGGTGATCCTTGTGATCCTGGGGCTGCACTTTTCTGGCCTACTCCGCCTGCCGTTTCTCTACCGCGAGGCGCGATTTGAGTATCGCATCAGCCGCCCCAGCTTCCCAGCCTCGTTCCTGATGGGCCTGATCTTCGCCATCGGCTGGACCCCATGTGTTGGGGTCATCTTAAGCAGCATCTTGATCCTGGCAGGCGCCAGCGCCACCCTCCAATCCGGCATAGCCCTGCTATCCGTCTACTCGCTTGGACTGGGCGTGCCCTTCCTGGCAATGGGGCTGGCAGCCAATTTCATCTCAGTCTGGCTCAAACGGCTCAAACCCCATCTGGGCAAGATTGAATTCGCTACCGGCCTGCTCTTAATCGCGGTCGGTATAGCCATGTTCTTTGGCCTGATCAACTACTTGCCGCAATACTTCAATTTCTTGCCAGTGAACGGGTAGAACCGCGAAGCAGCTATTTGAGTTACCCCGTCTGGTATACTATTGTATATGCGTGCAAGCTGGTTAAGATCGGATGGTATACCATCAAGTTCGCTAAATAAGCGCCTATGTAGGGTAAAGGACAAAAAGGTGGAGCCACAATGAGAACCTCCTCAATGCCAGCCACAGAGACAGCGGAGAACATGAAACCGGCATCTGGCCCACCGACCTGGCTCATCATTGGTTCCGCAGGCGCCCTGGTCATCCTGGCAGCAGTGATGGTATTCTGGCCGGGCGCCACCCTGCTAGACCGTTTGCGCGCGCTGGATGGTGGCATTTGCGCGCAGCTTCCCACCCACTCACTCTATCCCGGCGGCCAACGATTACCACTCTGCTCGCGCAATACTGGTATCTACCTTGGCTATATGATTGCCTTTATCATGCTATTTCTGACCGGGCGAGGACGCGCCGCGCAATTTCCGCGCTGGCCGATGGCCTTGGTTATGCTCGCCTGTATTGCCGCGCTAGGCGTCGATGGGTTTAACTCGCTTTTTCTCGATATGCGCCTGCCACATCTCTATCAACCCCACAATTTACTCCGTCTGACCACCGGCTTGCTGACGGGCGCTTCGATGGCCTGCTTCTTGCTCCCTGTCACCAACGCTGTTCTCTGGAAAAATATGGGCGACCAGCGCAGTGTAGATTCCTGGTGGCAGCTTCTTCAACTACTGCCGATCCTGGCGCTCACCTTCCTGGCTGTAGGGACTCAAACTGCCATCTTCCTCTATCCGGTGGCAATTTTGAGTTCGCTGGGTGTGATGGTGGCGCTCTGCCTGATAACTCTGACCGTCATCGTCGCTATCTCTGGCAAGGCTTGCAAGCTCAGCACCTATCGCCAGCTTTTCCCATTCTTCACGGTGGCCTTTTTGCTGGCGATTGGAGAACTGGCAGGTCTCTTCTTCCTCAATCACTGGTTACTCGCTCAACTGACAGCTTGAGACTTCGGCCTGGCGCCTTCATTGGCCTGCCTTTCTGACTTGCATTTTGAGAGAGAAACCCGTTATGGTATCCTTGGCTTTGCGGAAGAAGGACTCCTTCAGCAATCTATATCGTGCCAGACAGAGTTTAGACTGGTTGTATGTTGGCATTATTCTTGCGCCAAAAGTTTAGTAGAGAGTGCCCTCTTCACCAGCATCTTCTCCAGTACAGGCATCATGGCCCAATCGCTGCTCGCGGCAGCCGTCTGAGTAAGGACACGGTCTGCTCAGCGCGTGCCTGCCAAGCAAGCTTGAGCGCCAGAGCAGGGCGACCAGGAGGCAGCTACAGCATGCTTGTGCAGAATCACGAAGTAGGGTATAATGATAACCAACACAGCAGAGGCGCTTCGCGTAGCGACAATTCCTGCTCTTCCGGTATAGCGGGGGGTGCCGGTCATGCCAAACAGATATGAGCGGGAGATCGAGGAAATCCTGCGAAACATGGAGCGCACTGAGCCAAAGCCATCATTCCGCGAGCGGCTGAACATGCGCATGCGTGGGCAACCCAGGCGACCGGAACAGATGCGTCCCAGGCCGGCGCGGCCCTCTCTTCACCTCAACTTCACAACTTCGGAATGGTGCTTTATCGTCGGTATTTTGCTCGCCCTGGTGGCAGGCGGTATCGCCTATACCAGTGGGATTGCTAATGTGCTGACAGGGTTTCTGGCTCTTCTGGCGTTTATCTGTATAATTATGGGTATTGTCATCCCCTGGCGGGAGAGCCGACGACCATCAACTGGAAGAGGCTGGTACGGAGAACCACCGACAAAACGTTCACTCCCGCGCCCCTTACGCCTATTGTCCACTCAATGGAAGATATTCCGACTCAAGATGCGCTATAGGCGCAACCGGGGGGATTAATCCTCCAGACTGCGGGCCCATAGCTCAGTGGTTAGAGCAGCCGGCTCATAACCGGTTCGTCGCAGGTTCGATCCCTGCTGGGCCCACCTTATGCAATTTTATGATCGCGCAAAAATCTTCGTAAAAGCTGGAGATGGCGGCAACGGCTCGGCCCATTTCCGGCGCGAAAAATATGTCCCCTATGGGGGACCAGATGGCGGCGATGGGGGCCGAGGCGGCAGTGTCTACCTCGAAATCGACACCGGCCTCAATACGCTGGTAGACTATCACTACCGCCAGCATCATCACGCTGGTAATGGCGGCAATGGCTTCAAACAGCGCTCGCATGGTGCCAAAGGCGATGACACAGTGCTGCGCGTGCCTGCTGGCACAGTCGTCCGCGATGCCGATACCAGCGAACTCCTCGCTGATATGGTCGATCCTGACCAGCGCGCCATGGTCGCACGCGGCGGACGCGGCGGCCTGGGTAATGTGCATTTTGCCACAGCAACCAATCAGGTTCCCCATGAGGCGCAAAAAGGCGAGCCAGGCGAAGAACGCTGGCTTACCCTGGAGCTAAAACTCATCGCGGATGTGGGGCTGGTTGGCTTCCCCAACGCGGGCAAGTCTACCTTGCTCTCGGTCGTCAGCGCGGCACGGCCCAAAATCGCCGATTATCCCTTCACCACTTTGACACCGAACCTGGGCGTGGTACTCATCGGCGAGCCTGGCGCCCGCGACGAAGTGAGCTTTGTGCTGGCTGACATTCCTGGCTTGATTGAAGGCGCTGCCCAGGGCGCCGGGCTAGGGCACGAGTTCCTGCGCCATGTCGAGCGTACCCGCCTGCTGCTCCACTTGCTGGATGGAGCTTCGGCAGAGCGCGACCCCTGGGAAGGCTTCCAGGCGATTAATCGTGAACTGGCCGAGTATAGCGAGGCATTAGCCACGCGGCCTCAAATTATCGTCTTCAACAAGATTGACGTACCAGAGGCGCAGGAACGCTGGGAGCTTGTGAAGCGCTATGCCGAAGAAGCTGGCTTACCTGTCTTTGCCATCTCGGCGGCCACCCGCCAAGGCGTAGATGCGTTGATGTACTTTACTGCCAATCGCCTGCGCGAATTACAGGCCCAGGCCCGCCAAGCCACCGAGCGCGCGCCGATGCCCTCCGGGCCGGTGTTGCGTCCCCAGCCAGAGGATGCCTTTACCATCAGCCGCGAGCAAGGCATCTATCTGGTGCGTGGCAAGCGCGTGGAGCGGATGGTCGCCATGACCGACCAGGAAAGTCCTGAAGGGATGGCGCGGCTCGAAAACCACCTCCGCCGCCTTGGCGTCACCCAGGCATTGGAAGAAGCTGGTGTGCAGCCTGGTAATGTCGTTCGCTTTGGCAAGGTGGAACTCGTCTGGGGAGCATGAACCTTCCAGAAAGATTACCTCAAACGCTAGGGCAGCTTTCTACTCCGCCCGGTTGACCGCATCTACTTTGTCTCTGTTGCTTTTCTCGGCTGCTGAGATTGCTCCAGAGCGCTCCCCATCTCCTCGCTTGAGCGCCGCCGCCGTGCGCGGCGCACATGCTGCAACAGATGCGAGACGATGAAAGTCATCTGACTGCGCCCACCATCCTCACAGACGCGCTCATAGATTGATTGGCGCAACGCTAGCAATTTCAGTGGCTCAGCCCCACCATCAAGCACGACACAGGGCAGGCGCAAGAAGCTTCCTTCTCTGACATCAACTACCACCCCGCTCACAACCTCCGTTCCACTCAGCAGATCGGCGATACCTAGAATTGCTAGCGCCAGCCCTAGCACCCCCAGTAGCGCCAGCACGCCTCCAAACGGCAGCAAGAGCCAGCAATCCAGCAGCAGTTGATGACCGCCAGGATCAAGCTCCTGGCGATTCCAGGTGACACCATCATGTGAGGTCGCCAGCGCATAAACATGCCCTGTTTGCGCGCCAAGGTCCAGAGAGATCAGCATACCATCAGCAATGGCGCTATAGGTATCCGCATCCACATGCACGGTGAAGGTCGCGCCGGGGTCATGTTGGTCAATAAAGCCAACTACCAGCGAATGTTGCACAACGAGGTCAGTAAAGAGCAAATTGCCTTCCTGGTGTTGGACCACCACACCATGCCACTGTTGATGCGGGCCGCTCACATCAACGGCTGACTTGATACCTTCGACCAGCCAGGAAACGCCCAGGCTGGCGGCTAGCAACGCCAGCGCCAGGCCCACGAGCAGCATTGGGCGCGGTGAACGCCCCCAGCCAGGCCAGAGTCGTTTCTGCGCTTCCCCAGCCGCCCAGTCATCATCAATGCTCCTACGACGAGGCATAACACCATCCATCCGAGCAATCATGGCACTCCAGCCACCCCACCAACACAGCGCCAGCATAGCAAAGCAAACGGTCCAGTGTCAAATAACTCTCCCATGTTTCCTACTAACCAACAGCGCCGTATGATCGCATATTCTCTGCCAGCAGCGAAGCTTCTCGCATGTTACAATACCTGAAAGCTTTTCTGAACCGCCTGTCTTTCAACCTTCCACATTGGGCGCTTTTCAAGCAAAGGGGTATTCAGTTAGAAGGAGCGACAGATGGATTTTGGTATTAAAGGACAGGGCGCAGTAGTTGCAGCGGCAAGCAAAGGACTGGGCCGCGCCTGCGCCATCGCTCTGGCGGCTGAAGGTGTCAACGTCGCCGTCTTTGCGCGCGATCTCAATGGACTGACCGAGACCGCCGCCGCCGTGCGCGCAACGGGCGTGCAGGCGCTCATCATCCAGGCTGATGTGACCAAACCAGACCAGATTCGCCAGGTTGTTGATCGCGCCGCCAGCGAATTCGGGCGGCTGGATATTCTGGTCTGCAACGCGGGCGGGCCGACGCCGGGCAAATTCACTGATGTCAATGACGAACAATGGGAGCAGGCTTTTCACCTCAACTTGATGAGCGTGGTGCGCCTAATCCATGAGGCGCTCCCCCATCTGCGTCGCCAGGGCGCTGGGCGCATCATCAACCTTGTCTCTACCTCGGTACGCGAACCCATTGAGGGCTTGATCTTGTCCAACAGCATCCGCTCCGGGGTGATTGGCCTGGCAAAAACGCTGTCCCAGGAACTAGGGCCGGATCACATCACCGTCAACAATATCATCACCGGCAGCATCATGACTGACCGCCAGCGATCCCTCCGTGAGCGCACAGCACAGCAGCTTGGCATCTCAGTCGAAGAAGCCATCAAAATGGCTGAAAAAAACATCCCACTCAAACGCCTGGGCGAACCCGAAGAACTGGCAGCAACCGTTGCCTTCCTCGCCTCTCGCCAGGCCGCCTACATCACTGGAGCCAGCATTCCGGTGGATGGCGGCGTGATGAAGGGCATCTGGTGAGCGCCAGGCGCCGCCAGACAAGACGGACCAGAGAGAATATAGACCACAGTGAGCATGTAAAGGAAGCGCATGGCTGACGAGGAATCACACCTGTGGACCCACCAGGATGGCGCGCTTCGCCTGGAGCGCCGCCTGGTGGATCGCAAGAGCTTTATCATTGAAGAGAGTGACGGCTCCACCTTCATCCATCCCAAACATACCAAGTGGGATTGGACTGAGGAGGAGTTGCGCCTGCGCTCAACAGCAGTAGACCACCAGGGTCTGGTCGTCTCCAGCGGCTGGCCCAAGTTCTTCAACGCGGGCGAACGCCCAACCAACGATGCCCAGCTTGAGAGCGCCCTGAGCAGCGGCGAAGAAGTCTTCTTCACCGAAAAGCTCGATGGCACGCTCATCATCCGCAGCGTGCTGCCCGATGGCCGCATTATCTTCCGCACCCGCGGCACCTGGGACGGCGGCGACTTCGCCCCCGTCGTCCAGGCAATTGCAACCAGGCGCTATCCAGCACTGTCCGACCCGACACTCATGCCAGCATGGTCGCTCCTGTTTGAATATGTGGGACCGGCCAACCTCATTGTCATCGCCTATGCCGAAGAAGACCTCTGGTTCCTGGGCGCCGTCCGTCACGCCGACCTCCATCTGATGCCTATAGAGCAGATAAAGGGGTTCGCTGGGCAGCATGGCTTGCGCTGTGTCCCCCTGGTGGAACTGCCGCGTGATCTCAAGGGACTCCAGCAGGCAGTACGCGAGTGGAGCGAACGCGAGGGCGTGGTCGTGCGCCTCCATCAGGGGCAACTGCTCATCAAGGTCAAGAGCGCGCGCTATCTGGCCCTCCACGCTATGCGCGCCAACATGAGCTACTCGCTGATCGTCGAGTATGCGCGTGGCGCCGAAGTGCAGACGGAGGGCGAGCTAGAGGCCGGACTGCGCGAACTTGGCTACGACTACGAACTCTGCCAGACCGCCAAAAGCCATTTCCGCAGCTATCGGGAGCATCTAGCCCGCAGCGAAGCAGCACTGGCAACCGCGCGCCAGTTGCATACCGCCTTTCTGGTCGAGGCCGATGCTCCAGCCAGCCCGCCTGCCAACGAACGCGAGCGGCGCAAACGCTACGCCATGCAGGCCACGCGCCAGCCCGACCCGCTGCGCGCCGTCCTCTTCGCGCTCTATGATGCGCGCCCGGAACGCGCGCAAGCATTGCTCTTCCGCTGGTATGTGGCTGAGCGCCGCGCATAGACTGAAGGCGCTGGCAGCTTTGCCAGCGCCTTTGCGAGTTTCCCTAGAGCATCGATCAAGAAGTCACATGTTCGTCCCAGCCTGCGTAGGCAGGCTTCGTGGCGCAGCCTCCAGGCGCGGGCGCACGAGCGCAGCGAGAGGAGCGGCGCCCAGCGCCGTCCAGCGCCCGCCGCCGCAGGCGCGGCCTTCAGCCGCCAGCCACCCGGCTGAGGACTTCTTGACCAGCGTTCTAAGCACATAGTCAGATATTGGGCACGATTTTGGCAGCCTCCGAGAGCAGGAGGTAAGGAGAATGATCTACGTCCACCTTTCCCAAAGCCAACATGACGAACTGACCCGCGTCAGCCG
>Ga0070730_10001031_pt1 | contig 27972 bp, 20 predicted proteins | sample Coa_R1_3_FD_66447 | JGI IMG/M metagenome (GOLD analysis project Ga0070730, IMG submission 66447) | Surface soil microbial communities from Centralia Pennsylvania, which are recovering from an underground coalmine fire - Coalmine... | ecosystem: Environmental > Terrestrial > Soil > Unclassified ... | reverse complement strand
GCCATGTGCACCGACTGCAGCGTCTCGGTTGACATCGTGGCCCCGGGGATGAACTCCAGCACCATGACGTCGAGATCGGGGAGGTGCTCGAGGACGCGCGGGCCGACGCCCGTCTCGGCCGCGGCCACGGTGTTGTGAACCTCGTTGGCGCGGTCGATCGCCAGCAGCTCGGTCGATGCCCCGGGTAGGCGCATCACGTAGCGTTCGCCGTCCGCCTCGACCAGGTAGTTCTCGTTGGTCAGCCCGCCTGAAAGCGTCGAGACGCTAACCTCGTGCCCGCGCCAGAGCGCTATGCGGCTTACCGCGTCGTCAACGCGAGGCGACAGCACTCTTCGCCAGCACCGAATCGGCGACGACCAGCGATGGGACGCGCGACCCGAACACCTCGACCTCGACCTGGGCGCCAGGCTTCAGCTCGACGGGAAGGTAGGAGTAAGCCAGATTCTTCTTCACCGTGAAGCCGTAGGCGCAGCTGCGAAGGCGACCGACCACGCCGCCGTCGAACGTGACGGCCTCACCACCGTAGATCGGGAGGTAGTCACTGTCACCGACCGCCAGCGTGCGCAGCCGTCGCGTGATCTCACGGTTGATCCCAGGCCACTTCTCTCGGTTCACGCAGAATCCGAGCCCGGCCTCATAAGGGTTGTCGAGAAGGGTGAGGTCGGTCCCGTAGTACCGGTAGCCCTTCTCCATGCGGAGCGAGTCGAGGGCGCGATAGCCGCCCGGCCGGATCCCGTGCTCCTTGCCTGCCGCCATCAGCCGGTCCCATACCTGGCCGGCCCACGCCGGCTCGACGTAGAGCTCCCAGCCGAGCTCGCCGACGTACGTGACGCGCTGGGCGAACACGCTCGCGCCTCCGATCCGGATCATGCGCGCCTGCATGAAGGGAAACGCGGCCTCGGAGACGTCGTCACCCGTCACGCGCTCGACGATGGCCCGCGCATGTGGTCCCCAGATGCCGATCACCGACAGATCCTCCGTGGTCTCGCGGATATCGATGGGCGGATCGCCCTCCCGCACCTGCAGGCGGAGCCATCCGAGATCGCTGTTCACGTAGCCGGCGCCGGTGACGACGCGAAATCGCTCCGCCTCGAGACGGGTGATGGTCACGTCCGCCGCCATGCCGCCGCTCTTCTCCAGCAGCTGGGTGTAGACGACGCTGCCCACGGGTCGGTCGATCGAGTTGCCCGCCGACCGCTCGAGCAGCGGCAGGGCGCCCGGCCCGCTGACCTCGATCTTTCCAAACGAGCTCATGTCGATGATGCCCGCCCGCTCGCGGAACGCCCGGTGCTCCTCCGCCACCAGGTCGAACCATGGCGGCCTGGTCCAGCCGAACTGGCGCTGGTCGGCGCCGGCTCGGCGCCATGGGCGCCCGGGCTCGAAATGCTCGGGCCGCTCCCAGCCGTGCTTGGCGCCGAACACGGCGCTGAGGTCCTGCAGCCGCGCGTGCAGCGCGCTGGTTCGCTTCGGCCGCCCCCACTCGTCCGCGTCGAAGGGATAGCGGAGGAAGTAGTAGTAGCGGTAGGACTCGCGCGCGAGCTCGGCGGCGTAGCGCGCATCCCGGTGAACGGGACCGAAGCGCCAGGGCCTGTAGCCGTACAGGTCGAGATCGGTGTCTCCCTCCGTGATCAGAGCGGCCAGGATGCGCCCGATGCCGCCCGCGCCGCCAAACCCGTTGAGCGAAAGGCCCGCCGCCAGGTAGAGGCCGGGCACGCCCGGCATGGGACCGACCAGCGGGTTGGAGTCGGGCGTCATGGCGTCGGGGTGGCAGACCAGCTTGACGATCCCGGCCTCGCCGAGAAACGGAAACCTGCGCGCTGCCCCCTGGAGGAGCGGCTCGAAGCGGCGCTCGTCGGGTGGCAGCGACGTGCCCGAGTGGTCCCACGGCGCGCCGTCGATCCAGCGCGCGACCGGGTCCGCCTCGTAGCCGCCGAGCACCACGCCGCCCGCTTCCGCCTTGCCGTAGACGAGGTTGTCCGGGTCGCGAAAGCACGGCATGTCGTGGGGGACCTCGTGGCCGGGCACCGCATGCAGCGCCGCGTGCTGGTGGTCGACTGGCGTCGAGACGACGAACGCGCCCGCCATGGCGGCGATCTGGGGCGCCCAGAGGCCGCCGGCCACCACCAGGACCTCGGTCTCGATCCGCCCCTGCTCCGTGAGCACGGCCCGCACCGCACCGCGGTCGGACAGCTCGATCCCGGTGACGCGGGTGTCGGTCACCACGCGTGCGCCGAGGTCGCGAGCGGCGCGCGCCAGCGCATGCGTCGCAGTGTGCGGGTCGAGATGGCCGTCTTCCGGCATCCAGACGGCCCCATACAGCGACCGAGCGGTGATCACCGGCATCAGCCGCACGGCCTCCTCGGCGGAGACCAGCTCGGCCTCGAGCCCGATGCCGCGAGCCCGGCTCACGCCTCGCTGCAGCTCCTTGAAGGACTGCTTGCTCGAGGCGAAGCGAAGGCTGCCCACGGTCTCGAACACGCCCAGCTTTTGGTACAGCTCGATGCTGTAGCTCCGAAACCGCATCATCGTGGGCGAGGGGTTGAACTGCGTCACCAGGCCTGCCGCGTGGCAGGTCGAGCCGCTCGTCAGCTCACCCTTCTCGATCAGCAGGGTGTCGCTCCAGCCGGCCTTGGCCAGGTGGTAGGCGACGCTGGCGCCGGTGATGCCGCCGCCAATGACGATCGCCCTGGCCCGGTCTTCGCTCACGTCGAGCCCTGCGTTCGCTTGCGCTCGACCGCCTCCGACAGCAGCGAGGCCAGGTCGATCACCTGGAGTTTCGTCCCCGAGTTGCGCACGCCGTCGTCCAGCATCACCGTGCAGAACGGGCAGCCCACGGCCAGGGTGTCGGCTCCTGTGGCGGCCGCCTCGCGCACGCGCTCTTCGTTGATCGGCTTCCCGCGCTCCTCCATCCACATCCGGGCGCCGCCCGCGCCGCAGCAAAAGGTGCGCTTGCCCGCTCTCGCCATCTCCACAGTCTTGCCCGACGCCGCGGCCAGCTCACGAGGCGCGCCGATGACGTCGTTGTGGCGCGCGAGGTAGCAGGAGTCGTGGTACGTGATCGTCCGCTCGCCGGCCGCCGCCTGCAGCTTGCCTTCGCGGACCAGCCCGGCCAGAAACTCGGTGTGGTGCACCACCTCGTAGCGCCCGCCGAAATCGGCGTACTCGTTGCCGATGGTGTTGAAGCAGTGCGGACAGGTGGTGACGATCTTCGTCACCTTCGATTCGTTGAGCGTCTTCACGTTGTCGTTGGCCAGCCGCTGGAAGGTGTACTCGTCGCCCATGCGCCGCGCCGGGTCGCCCGTGCACGACTCGCGCGGGCCGAGGATCGCGAAGTCGACTCCCGCCGCGAGCAGCAGCTTCGCGGTCGAGCGTGCACCCTGCTTCGCGCGTTCGTCGAACGCCGGCGCGCACCCGACCCAGAACAGCACGTCGGGCGGAGCCTCACCCGGCTGCAGAACGCGCACGCCGAGGCCCTCCGCCCACGAGATGCGGTCCGACGGCGCCTTGCCCCACGGGTTGGAGGCGCGGCCGAGGTCGCGCAGCATCGTGCCCGCCTCTTCCGGGAAACGCGACTCGAGCATGACGAGGTTGCGGCGCAGGTCGACGATGTGGTCGATGTGCTCGATGCCCACCGGACACTCCTGGATGCACGCGCCGCAGGTGACGCAATCCCAGACGACGTTGTCCGTCACGGCGTTCGGCACCAGCGGCTTGTCGCTCTGCGCGCGCACCTGGTCGCGCAGGGCCATGATGAGCAGCTTCGGCGACAGCTCCTTCCCGGTGTTGTAGGCGGGGCATGCGTCCTGACACCGGCCGCACTCGGTGCACGACATGGTGTCGAGGACCTGCTTCCACGTCAGGTCGCTCGCGATCGCGGCGCCGAGCCTGACCTCCGCCTCGGGCTTCTCGAAGTCGACCGGCTCGAGGCGCCCGCGCGCGCGAGTGCGGGTGAAGAACACGTTGATGGCGGCGACCAGGATGTGAAGGTGCTTCGAGTACGGGAGGTACACGAGGAAGCCGAGGATCAGCAGCACGTGCGCCCACACGGCGACGCGCTCCAGAACGGCAACCCACGTCCCGCTCAGCGCGTGCGAGATGAGGTTGGAGACCGGCGCCCACTCGCGCGGGTAATCGTTGAGGCCGAGGGCGATCTGGCTGGAATGCCAGAGCAGCAGGGAGACGACGATGCCGGCGATCCAGGCCAGGATGAGGTCGGCCTCGCCCAGGTGGCTGCCCTTGAAGCGGCCTGGCCGCTGGACCTTACGGATGTAGAAGGCGGCGATCACGCCCGCCAGCACGAGCACGGCGAACGTGTCCACGAGCGCCGCGTACCAACCCTGCGCCCCCAGCCACGGGAGCGTGGCGTGGGGATCGACCGCGCCGATCATCGCGATGACGATGGTCGGGAACAGCACGAGGAAGCCCCAGAAGATCACGGCGTGCATCAGTCCTGGCCCAAGCCGTTGGAGGACCTTGCTCTGCCCCAGCACGACGACGGCCTCTGCACGGGTGCGCTGAGGCACTTCGCCCGAGCGGTCGGACGGCTTGCCCGCCCGCACGATCTGGAACAGCAGCAGACCGCGACGCGCGAACAGGCCGCCGGCGATCAGCAGCGCGACGGCGAGGGCAAGTGCGGTCAACGTGACTTGCGAATCTCGGCCGAGATCGCCGGCACGATCTCCTTCAGGTCGCCGACCACCGAGTAGTCCGCGAGCGACATGATCGGCGCCTCGGCGTCGGCGTTGATGGCGAGTATGCGCTTGGCGCCCTTGCACCCGGCCATGTGCTGGGTGGCGCCGCTGATGCCGCATGCGATGTAGAGGTCGGGCGAGATCTTGGTGCCGGTCTGGCCGACCTGGTCGGAGTGCGGGCGCCAGCCCGCGCTGGTCACGACGCGCGAGCAGCCCACGTGCGCGTCGAGCAGCAAGGCCAGCTCCTCGATGATCGCAAAGCCCTCCTTGGAACCGACGCCGCGCCCGCCGCTCACGACCACCTTGGCCTCGGCCAGCGACACGCCGCCGCCCGGTGGCGCAACATGCTCGGAGACCCGGACGACGAGATCCTTCGGGTCGACCCTCGCTAGCAGCTGCGCCACGTCCACCTCCGGCGGCGCCCCGCGGTCGATCGCCGCGATGGTGTGCGGCGCGACAGTTATCAACGGCCGCGGACTGCGGAGCAGCGCTTCCTCGAGCAGGCTGCCGCCCCAGCGCTGCCGTGTCAGCGCCACGGGATCGCCCGGCGTCGCGGCGATACAGTTGGCCGCCAGCGGAAGGTCGGTCCGCGCCGCCAGCCGCGCCATGACGTCGTTGCCGCGGTCGGACCCCGCCGCGAACACCGCGACGGCGCCGAGCTCGTCCGCTGCCATCTCGAGCACCGCCGCGACAGCGTTTGGCGCGAACGGCTCGACTGCTGCCATCCGCACTGTGCGCGGCTCGCCGAACGTGCGCGCGAGCGTCAGCGCCTGGAGCGATGGATCGCCGTCCTCCATCAGCACGAGAACGGTGCTCACAGCACTCCCGCCTTCCGCATCATCTCCACGACCGCGGGCGCAGCGTCGGCGCCCCGGCCGAGCAGCTCGGTCTTCCGACCCGGGCCGCCAGGGACGGCGAGCCGGACCATCTCCAGGCGGGCTTCGGCGCGAATGGGCGTCGAGGTCACGACCGGCTTGCGCGCGGCCCGCATCCGGCCCGGCACCGAGGGGTAGCGCGGCAGGTTAAGGCCCTCCTTGACGGTGACCACCGCCGGCAGCGGCACCACGTACGCGTCGCGTCCGCCGCCCGCATCCTGCTCGCATCTCACGGTCGAGCCTTCGACCTTCAATCCCTTGAGCCCAGTGACGCAGGGGCGGTCGAGCGCATACGCCACCCGGATGCCGACCTGATACCCGCCCGCGTCCGCCGATTCGCTGCCGAAGAAGATCAGGTCGAACGGTCCGGAGGCGGCCTCGTCACTCCGAATGGCTTCGGTGATCGCGGCCGCCGTCGCCTGCCCGTCTGCCTCGCGCCCATCCGTCTGCAGATGTATGGCCCGGTCGATCCCAAGGGCCATCGCGTCGCGCAGCTGCTCCACCGCCGCCTGGGGACCGAGCGTGAGGACGACCGACTCGCCGCCGGCCGACTCGATCAGCCGCACCGCCTCTTCGACGCCGCACTCCTCGTGCGGGCTGATCGTGAAGCCGAGGTGCTTGGTCTCGAGCGCGGTCGATTCCGCGTTGAGCACCATCTTGCCGCCCGTGAACGGCACCCTCTTGACGCAGACCAGGACCCTCAAGACCGAATTCGGGTGTTCTCCGGGTCGAACAACGGCGTGGCGCCCGCGACCGCGACGGTGACCGGGTAGCGCTCGCCCATGTACTCGACCGCGAGCCGCTCTCCGGCGACGGCCCGTTCGGGAGGCAGATACGCCATGAGGATGTGCTTGCCCACCGACGGACCCGCCCCGGCGCTGGTCACGTACGAGCCACGTCCTCTCCTGTCCACGAGTCGCTTGCCGTCGCGCGTGAGGATGGGCTCTTTGCCGAGCATGTATCGCTTCTCGCCGCTCTTCGACGTGTGGTCGTCGACGGTCAGCGTGCAGAGGATCGCGGCGGGCTCCTCGTCACGGTGCCGGAGGTGCGCCTCCTTGCCGACGAAGTCCTCGGCCTTCACACGCGGAGCGCTCATGCCGGCCTCGACGACGTTGTACTCGGTCTCCAGCTCGTTGCCGTGCGCGCGGTAACACTTCTCGAGGCGGCCGGTCGTCCCGTACACGCCGATGCCGCACGCGGTCAAGCCCTGGTCGCGGCCGGCCTCCCACAGCGCGTCCCACAGGCGCAGGCCCTGCTCCATCGGCACGTACAGCTCCCAGCCGAGGTCGCCGACGTACGAGATGCGCGAGGCCAGGACGCGCACCGTGCCGACGTCGATCGTACGGCAGGCGCCGAACTTGAAGCCCTCGTTGGAGACGTCGTCGGAGGTGGCGGCCGCGAGGATGTCCCGCGCCCGCGGGCCCCAGAGGCCGATGGTGGTCATGGCCGAGGTCAGGTCGTTTAGCTGCGCGGAGCCGTCGGGCGCGAGGTGGTCGCGGAACCACTTCTTGTCGGACATACCGGCGGCTCCGCCGGTGACCACCCGGAAGTGATCGTCGCCGAGCCGCATCACCGTCAGGTCTGATCTGAATCCGCCGTGCGGGCTCAACACCGGTGTGTATACGTTGCGGCCGACGGGCACGTCCATCTGGCGCAGCGTCACGCCCTGGACCGAGGCCAGCGCACCTGGCCCGACGATGTCGAAGATCGTGAAGGCCGAGAGGTCGAAAATTCCCGCGCGCTCGCGCATGGCCAGGTGCTCGGCGTTGATGATCGGCGACCACCAGCGCGACTCCCACTCCGCGGTGCGGCGGGTGACCCGGTCACCGAACTCATCGAACAGCGAGGAGTTGGACTCGTACCACATGGGGCGCTCCCATCCGGCCGCCTCGAAGAACATCGCCTGCAGCTCACGCTCGCGCTCGTGGAACGGAGCCAGCCGCACGTTGCGATTGGTCGCCCACTGCTCGCTCGGGTGGACGATGCCGTAGGTCTTGTTGAAGCCCTCGGCGGCTCGCGCGCGCACGTGCGCGCGTGTCTTCTGATGGAGGTGGAAGCGGGCGGTGTCGGAGGCGTGCACGTCGATCTCGGATTCGCCGTGCACCATCCACTCGGCCAGCGTCTTGCCCGTGGCCGGGCCTTCCTTGACCCACACCGCCGCCGCCGACCACAGGCCCGCCACGCTATCCGACTCACCGACGACAGGCATGCCGTCCGGGGTCAGCGACAGGATGCCGTTGATGGCGTACTTCACTCCGACCTTCTCGTCGCCGACGATCTCGGGCATCAGCTCGAGCGCGTGCTCCATCTGGGGAGCGAAGTCGGCCTGGGTGAACGGGAACTCGGTGGGCGAGAGGGCGGCGTCCCTCACTGAGGGCAGGTCCTCCGGGTTGTAGAGGATCGGCGGATGAGCGTACGAGCCGATCTCCAGGTCGCCGCCCGCCTGCCGCTCGTACATGTTCGTGTCCATGTCGCGGACGATCGGATTCTCGATGTCGCTCTTCGCACCCGCGAAGCGAGGCACCGGCCCCACGTCGATCATCTGGTGGACCGCCGGGGTGAGCGGGATGTCCGCTCCGGCCATCCTGCCGACGCGCGGGCTCCACACCCCGCACGCGATGACGACGGTGTCCGTCTCGATCTCGCCGCTCGTGGTGCGAACACCGTGGACGCGCCCACGCTCCACGTCGATGCCTAGGACCTCGGTGTTGGCTGCCACCTGCAGCGCGCCCATCGCCATCGCCTTCTCTCGCATCAGCGTGCCGGCGCGCAGCGAGTCGACGACGCCCACGCCGGGGGTGTAGAAGCCGCCGAGCAGGATGGTTTCGTTGATGTAAGGGACGAGGTCTTTGATCTCGGCGGGCGACACCAGAGACACCGGCTCGATCCCCCATGACTTCGCCGAGGCCATGCGCCGAGTCAGCTCCTGCATGCGCTCGTGCGTGCGGGCGACCTCGATGCCCCCCGACTCGGTGAACACATCGAGCTCCCGGTACTGCCCCACGCTCTCGACGGTGAGCGCGGTCATCTCCTTCGAGTGGTCGACCAGGTAGATGAAGTTGGACGCGTGCCCGGTCGACCCGCCCGGGTTCGGCAGCGGGCCCTTGTCGAGCAGCACCACGTCGCGCCAGCCCAGGCGGCACAGGTGATAGGCCACGCTGTTGCCGACGATCCCGGAGCCGATGACGACCGCGCGCGCGTGTGCCGGAAGGGTCGCCATCTACTCGGACTGGTAAGGCGAGCGGGTTTCCTCTGGCAGCTCGTACCACTGCAGGCGGTCGCCGACCTGGGCTCGCAGCCGCCAGCGCAGCGGCTTCGGCGAGCTGTCGACGGCGGCCCACAGCTTCTCGATGCGTGAGCGGGCGAGGTCTCTGTCGACGTCGACCTCGTCGAGCGTCGCCAACAGCTTGGCGATGTTCAGCTCGAGGGTCCGGCAGAGGCCCCAGTCATCGCACGCGAGCCGGGCGACGTAGCGCGGATCGATCGCGTCGTCGTCACCCTCGGCGATCTCGTGATCGAGCAGCAGTGCGATCACGTCGATGAGGTCTTTGCGGTTGACCTCGTAGATCTGCAGCTTGCTCAAGAGGAGATCGGAAGGGCTGGCGCACGGGCCCTCATGGTCCAGCCGGCCGCGAAGGTCGATCACATGCGACATCTTGAAAATGTCCACGAACACGTCGACCTGGCGCCCGTTGGCGGCGTCGTAGAAGTACAGGCGGCGGTCGCCGTTCATGAGGTTGAAGCGCTCGTTCGCTTCGTAGCCGAGCGCCGGGAAGAGCTCGAGCATGCCTTTGCGGGCCTTCTTGGGGATGGCGTAATCGAGGTCGCCGTACTTGCGCTTGAGCGGTGGCTTGCGGGCGCTGGGCGAGTGCAGGTGGATGCCGGCTCCGCCGAGGAGCTTGGCGTTCACGCCCTTCTTCTTCGCGGCCGTCGCGACCCGCTCGGCCTCGGCGATGGGATCCTCGAGTGGTCCTTCCAGCATCGCTACTCCGCGTCGATCTCGGTGGGGAGCCTCACGTTCGTGCTCCATTCCGTTGATCGCCCAGTCGGAACGCCTGCGCGTAGATCCGCCGGTAGGCGGCGGCGTCCACGTCGCGCGGATTGCCGATCGTCTGCGGGTCGGCGAAGGCTTTGTCCGCCAGCATCGGGATCTCCTCTTCGCTGAAGCCGAGCGCCTGCATGCTCGGGATCTCCACGTCGACCGTGAGCTGGTGGACGTACTCCACCGCCATCTCGGCCGCCCGCCACATGGTCACATTGCGCGTGTCCAGGCCGAACGCCGCCGCCATGCGGGCGAAGCGCTCCGGCTCGCCCGCGTGGTTGTACTCCATGACCGGCCCGAGCAGGCGGGCCGTCAGTGCGCCGTGCGGGGCGTCGTGCACGCCGCCGGCGGTCTGGCTCATGGCGTGGGCCGCGCCCGCCGAATCGGTCCCGTAGGCGAGGCCCGCGAGCATCGCGGCGGCGCTCATGTGGTACCGGGCCTGCAGGTTTTCGCGCTGCGAGAACGCGACGCGCAGGTAGCGCGCGACGTATTCCATCGCCAGCAGCGCGACGGCGTCGGTGAACGGCTGGTGATAAACCATCGTGTAGCACTCGACCGCGTGGGCCAGGGCGTCCATCCCCGTGCCCGCGGTGACCGGGCCCGGCAGCTTGACGCTGAGCTCGGGGTCGATGAGCGCCACCCACGATGCGATGTTCGGGGTGCCCCCGACGTTGAACTTGATCTTTCGCTTGGGGTCGGTGATCACGGCCCACAGCGTCACCTCGCTGCCGGTGCCGGCCGTGGTCGGCACGGCGATCATCGGCGGGATGCGCTTGGCGATGGGGCTGTGGCCCCACTCGTAGTCGACGATGCTGCCGTCGTGGGCCGCGACTACGCCGATGCCCTTGGCGGTGTCCATCGAGCTGCCGCCGCCGATGGCGACCAGACCGTCGCAGCCCTGCTTGCGGTACTCGGCCGCGCCGGCGTCCACGAGTTCGACGGGCGGATTGGCCTTGACGCGGTCGAACACCACCGGTTCGACGTCGGAGCCGCGCAGCGCCTCGAGCGCCGTGTCGAGCAGCCCGGCCGCCTTGACCCCGGGGTCGGTGACGAGGAGGGGCCGCCGCATGCCGAGCAGCGCGGCCTCTCCGCCGAGGTCGCGGATGGCGCCCAGGCGCTGGACGAGGCGTGTCGGACTCTGGTAGGTGCGGAGCGTGTATTCGAGCATGAGGTCCTTTAGTGAGAGCGGCGGCCGCCGCGGTTGCCCGCGGCGGCCATGGAGTCGTTATTCAACCGGAATCTCGTGGTGGATGCGGGCCAGGTCGATGCCCTGCCGCTTGCGGATGATCCGCGCCGCGACGTAGATGACGATGGCCACGACGTAGGTGGCGATGAAATACCACATCGAGTTGGTCGTCTTAGCCAGCGTTGTCCCGTATAGGTTGTCCGGGTTGAACGACCACTGGTAGAGCATGAAAAGGAGGAACACACCCGTTATCACCCCGACGATGGTGATAGTCGGGATTCCGGCTATCTTCCAATCCGCGATGGGCGAGGCGGCGTAGAGATCCTTGCGCCGCCACGGCAGGATCACGGCGGCGATGACTGTGGCGAGGAAAGTCAGAGCCAGGACGGCGGTCGCGTCCAGAAACACGCTCTGAAAGTCAGGTCTGTAAGCCCATATGGCGCTGACAACGATCGACGGCACGATCATCAAAGCAAGCGAGCCATACGGAACGCGCCGCTTGGCCGAGATGTTCGCCGCCCACGAGGGCAGCACCCGGTCGAACGCGGCCGCGAAGATGACCCGGGTCGAGGACAGGAACAGAGTGCCGGCCCAGCCGAAGAACCAGAGCCCCATCACGACGATGAGCAGGGCCTGGAAGAGGTGGTTGTCGACCAGCCAGCCGGCGAACATCACCGGGTACGGCCACGTGCCCACCGGAGCTGTGCCGCCGTACCAGGCTGCATTGGCGGCGTTGTAGAACTGCCAACCCATCGTCTTGACAATCAGGACCATGACGAGGGCAACCATTCCGATGGTCACCCACAGGCCCCAGAACATGCTCCAGAAGGGTTTCCGAACATCCTTAGCGCCGCGGACCTCGCCGTAGAGAGTCGCCCCCCAGTTCGGCCACAGGAGGTAGAAGGCGAGAAATGGCAGGACCAGGAAGATTGGCCCCAGCGCGAAGAAGCTGAAGTCGTGGGGCGCATAGCCTGCCTTTGTACCGGCGGTGATGGTTGCCTGGTATGCGTTTGCCGGCGCGCCGAACAAGCTGGTGGCCTCGCGATTGAATGCATTCTGGAAGTCGCTCTGGCTGGCAAACAGGAGCAGCCCACATACGACTGCCAGACCAACGATGCCGATCCAGAAGCAGATCTTCTGGATTCGAGCATATGTCTCCATGCCAAGAGTCACGACCACGCTGACGAAAGCCAGGACGATCAAGCAGCTCACGAAGATGCCGTTGTGGCTGTTGAAGAAGGTCGCTACGTTGGACCACCCCAGCGTGTACGCAAGGGGAAGGAAGAACTGGACGTTCAGGATGTTGGCGTATATCGGCGCCCAAAGAAACAGCGTGAACCACCACCCCGTGATCGAAAGCACAAAACCAAGGCCCCCACCGAGGACGCGGCTCTGCCATGCATAGTCGCCGCCGGTCCGCGGCATGACGCTCACCAACATTGCGTAGGTGATGACAAGGAAAGTAGTCAGTACGCCGAATATCAGGATGGCGGCAAGGAGCTGCGCGTCGGGGACCCAATACACGTATGACATTCCGTAGAGGCCGAGGGTGATCAGGTTGACCGACCAGAACGAGTAGACGAACGCGTCAAACGTCGACCAGGCCTTGACCAGGCCGGTTGCGTTGCGCAGGAACAGCGAAGGTCGCGCCGCCCCTGCCGAACCCATCGTCGTATCTGCCATCTTTTCCTCCCTAATCCGGACTAACCGTTCACCAGCTGATAGCTCTTGATCCCTTTCTTGGCGTCGAGGTTGATGATCGCCGCCATCAGCATCCCCTCCTCGTAAGCGCTGCCCGGGTTGATGGACAGTGTTTTGCCGAGGTTGACCGCGCCCTTGCTCTCGTGGATGTGGCCGTGCAGCGAGAGGAGGGGTTGATATCGATCGATGGCATCGCGCACGGCCTTGGAGCCGACCGGCCGCAGCGCGCGGCCGCCGTGCAGGAGCTTGAGGTCGGCGTCGATGGCCGGGGCTTCGTCGAGGCCGGATCGATAAGGCGGGCAGTGCAGGTTGAAGATCGCACGCGCCGGATCCTTCACCTGCGCGGCCATCGCGTCGATCCGCTCCGCCAGCTTGTCCTCGGCCTCTTCGCGATGGGTGTTCCAGGGGGTCGGGTTCGACCAGCCGCTCGAGATCATCGTGAAGCCGTCGATCTCGATCACGCGGCCCTCGCCCAGCTCGACCATCTTGGCCTGGCGGAGGACGTCGTCCACCTCGAACTCATCGTCGTTCCCGGGGCAGACGAAGACGCGCACGCCGGCGCCCCCGAGCTTCTCGTCGGCGAGGTCCAGCCAGCGCTTGACGCCGTCGAGCATCACCTGGCGAAACGTGTCCGCGCGGGCCTCGGAGCTTCCATCCAGCTCGGAGAGCCGCTGAGGGCTCACGCGCAGCGGGTAGTAGCCCTTGCGCCGGATCTGGGTCTCGACCTCGGCAACCTGACCGGCCGAGACCACCTGCTGGTCGCCGGCGAGGGTGTAGGCGAAGTGGCCGTTCTCCTCGACGAGCGGGATGATGGCCTTGCCGGTCATGTCGCCGCCGCAGATCAGCGTGTCGCAGTCGTAGAACTTCGCGGCGTTCAGGAATTTCCGCCAGCAGGTCTCAGAGCCGTGCAGGTCGGTGGCGAAAAAGATCCTTGGCATTCCTATCCCTCCACCAGCACCTTGCGGATCTCGCGCTCGAATCCCATCACGTGTCGCCGCATGATCGATTCGGCGAGGTGCGCGTCACGGGCCAGCACCGCCTCCAGCAAGGCGACGTGCTCATCCACGGCTTCGCGCAGCCGCACCTCGTGGTCCAGGACCAGGAACCACAGCCGGAGGCTGAGGTTGAAGTACCGCTCCAGGGTGCTCTCGAGAAACGAGTTGCGCGCGGAGCGGTAGATCTGGCGGTGTATCTCCTGGTCGAGGTTCATCAGCTGGCGCTGATCGGCAGCCGCTCCCGACCGCAAAGCCGCGAGCAGCTCGTGCATCTTCGTTCGGTCGGCCGCCGTGCAGCGTTCCGCCGCCAGTCGTGCGGCGTGGCATTCGAGCACGACTCGCACCTCGGTGATGCGAGCGAGGTCGGTGATGTTGACGTCGGTGACGAACGTGCCGCGGTGCGGCACGCTGCGCACGAGCTTCTCGTGGGCCAGGCGCTGGAGGGCCTCGCGGATGGGCGTGCGCCCGATGGCGAGCTCTTCGCGGAGGCGGGCTTCGTTGACGACCGAGCCCGGCGCGAGGTCGAGGGAGAGGATGCGGTCGCGGATCTTGAGGTAGGCGTTCTCGCTCTGCGACCGCGGCTTGTGGGCCTGAGGCACGGCGCCGAGGTGCGGCTCGGTCTCCAGCACCCCGACTTCGGACGGCATCGCCTCGGTCCCCCAAAAGGCACCGGCCGATATGCGGCCGATATACCGCGCGAACCCTAGCACCGCCCGGTCGGCCCGTCAAACCAGCGGACGGCATTGTCAGTCCGGAAGAGGTTTGCCCTTGGTCTCGGGAAGGAGAAGCAAGATGGCCGCACCGCCCAGCGCGATGACGCCCGCCAGCGCGATGCCTGGTCCAAGCCCCAGCCGCGGCGACAGATAGCCGACCAGCTGGAGGCCCGCGATGCCTCCGATCGCCCCGGCGACCGCACCCACGGCTTCGGCGGTCGCGCGCGCGCGCGTCGGGTACAGCTCGCCGGACCATGCGCCCATCACCGGCGTCGCCGCGCTCGCGAAACCGCTCCACAAAAGGTTCGAGGCTATGAATCCCACGATGCCGGTGACGAAACCGAGGCCCGCGAAAGCCGTGTACGCCGCGGTCAGGGCCGCGCCGGGAACTCGGCGGCCAAACCGGTCGCTCAAGTAGCCGCCCGCGAGATAGGCGACGAGAGCCGCTGCTCCGGACAGGAAGATCACGACGCTGATCGCCGTGGGCGAGAGCTTCAGCGTGGTGCTCGCGAACAGTGTGTAGAGGAGGCCCGCGGGCTCGAGCACGAGGGCCGTCAGCACCGTCGTGCAGGCGAGAATGCCCACGCGGAATCGCCACGGCCTCGAAAGGATCAGCCGGATGGCGCAACTGCTCACATGTACCCGCTCCCAGGCGCGGCCCTCGGGCAGCAGCCTCCAGATGCAAGGCGCGGCGACCACGCCGGCGCCGGCGGCGAGGAAGAGCCAGCGCCAGTGCGGCGCCACGATCGGGTACGCGACGATCGTGATCAGCAGCCCGGAGCCACCGAGCACGGCCAGCACGCTCAACGCCAGCCCACGGTGTGTTGGGGGCGCCTCCTCGACGATGAGCGCGGTCGCGACGGCGCCGACGAGGACCTCGAAGCAGACGGCCAGCAGGCGGGCCGCGGCGAGCCATTCGATCGTCGGCGCGAAAGCGCTCGCGAGATTCGCCACCGAGAAGCCGGCAACTCCGGCGGCGATGAGGCGCCTGCGCCCGAAGTGATCCGCCAGCGTGGCGAGGGGAAACGCGCCGAGCCCGCCCAGGGCGAGCAGGGAACCGAGGTTCGAGAGCGCGGGCACGTTGGCCTTGAAGTCGGCGGCCACGGCCGGCAGGCCGAGGATCAGGACCGAGCCTCCGAACGAGGACAGCACGACCGCGAGGCCGGCCCAGGTCAAGGTGCTCCGCTGACCGGCGTCCAGCTGGACCACGCGCGCTAGACGAGTCGCAGCTTGCGCAGGAGGTACGGACCCGGACCCAGGAATCCGCACGTGGCCCCGATGTGGGCGATCGACACGCCCAGCAGCGAGGCAGGTCCCGGGAGCAGCCAGAACGCCAGTCCCACCGGCACTCCGAGCAGTGCGGTCGCCAGCGTGTCAGGCCACGACCAGCCGAGCCGGTGATAAAGGACGTAGGCGGCAGTGCCCACCAAAAAGCCGATGGGCGGCGCGGTCAGCGCACCCAAGCCGCCCTGCAGGAGCCCGCGGAAGAACGCCTCCTCGATCGGCCCGTTCAGCGCGTAGTAACCCGCCTGGAAAGTCGCGTCAGCCGGGCCCGCAGGCACGCTCAAGGCACCGCGCCGCCGGGCAAGGCGGAGCTGAACCCCCGTCGCGCACACGAAAAGGACGGGCGCCGCGATCAGGCCGAACGCCAGCTGCAGGCCGGCGCGACCGGCGGTCAGGCCCATCCAGGAGGGCCGCCACACGAGCTCGACCACCGCGCACACGGCGGTGAAAGGCACGAGCCTGACGAGCAGATCGCGGAGCATCCAGGACCAGCTTTCGGGAATATCGGTCGGGACGACCCGCGTTGCAGCATCCGTGGACCTCATCGAGCTCGACCTCTTCTACGACTACAACTGCCCGTTCGTCTACCGCTCCGCGGTGATGCTCGACAGCGTGCGCGCTTCCGGCGAACGCGACGTCAAGGTGAACTGGCGATTCTTCTCGCTCACGCAGGTCAACTATCGTCCGGCATCGCCCGACGACGCGTGGACGGTGTGGGGCGCGGACGCCTCGGAGCAGGTGAGGGGCCGTCTTGCTTTCAAGGCCGCCGAGGCCGCGCGTCGCCAGGACGCGTTCGACTCCTTTCACATGGAGGTGCTGCATGCTCGACATCGCGACGGGCTCGACATCGAGAGCCCCGAGGTGGTGGACCATGTGGCCGAGGAGTCGGGTCTCGATCTCGGCCGCTTCCGCGCCGACCTGTCCGACCCGAAGATCCTTGCCGCGTTGGAGCGCGACCACCTGGAAGGGCGCGCCCGCCACGGCGTCTTCGGCACGCCGACCTACGTCTTTCCTGGCGGTGGCGCGACCTACGTGCGGCTGGCCCAGCCGCCGTCTGGCCGGGAGGCCCTGAGGATCTTCGATCGGATCGTCGCTGTCACCCGGGAGGAGCCTGCCATCCTCGAGATCAAGCGGCCGGTGCGCCCCACTCCCGACTGACCGGTACCAAAGGGTACTCATCCGTCCTCCGGGGTTATCCATCCGAAGGACTTGTAGATGCACCCGACCGCGCCCGGCGACTCGTGGCGAAGCTGGCTCACGACTGGAAACCGTTCCGGCGCCGATCGCCGCCGGGTGAGCGGTGCTCATCGCGGCCTCAAGAAGATCCTGGTCGAGGGCACGAGCAACGGCGGGGAGCACCCCAAGCCGTGGAAGGATTTCTCCGGCGCCATGGTGCGGCAGGCCGTCAACGAAGCGCTGAACCAGCTCCCGCCCGATCACAGGCAGGCGGTCCAGCTGGCGTACTTCGGCGGATTGTCCAACCGTGAGATCGCGCAGCGGCTGGGGCTTAGCGTCGGGGGGTCCAGCGCCGGCTTCGGCAGGCGCTCGCGCGAGTCAGCGAGCACGTCGAGCACGGCCGCGCGATCGGGCATCGTGTGCTCCTTGGGCTTTTCGGATGCCTGGCGGTCCGTCAGCTGGGCGGCGCGTTCAAGATCGCCACATTGACCGTCGCCGTGTCGGTGATTGCGGTGCAACCGGCACCGCCGGCGCAGAGCCCAAGCGCAACCTCGTCACTTCCGTCGGCGACTTCGGCCGACCGACGGCCCGTTCCGGCCGCCCCACCGGCCGGGACCACCGCAACGGTGCAGGCCAGGGCCGCTGACGTCGTCAAGTCGGCGCCCGCGCTCCCGATCAAGCTGCCCGCGCTTCCGACGCCGCCGCCGCTGCCCACGCCGCTGCCGAAGCTGCCTCAAGCGACGCGCGCGTAGATCACGACGCCGTCCACGGTCGCCACCTGGCGGTAGTCGGCGGCCACGAGCTGGGCCAGCACCGGGTAGTTGCTCATCGGGTAGCTCGAGAAGTCGCTCCAGCCCGCGGCGGCCGTGTCGACGATCAGCGCCGGGGGATTGCGATCCAGGTCCGACTGCAGCGCGGGCCAGACGTCCGGGGCGGTGTCCCAGTTGTTGGGCGGCAATCCCGACCCGCGGGCGAATCCGCGCAGGAATCCCGGGAAGCGGCTCGACGGCAGCCGATCGGATTCGACGTACAGCGCCGGCCAGTCGCCCCAGACGAAGACCCGGTCGCCCGCCTTCGTGTGATCTCGGATGTAGGCCGCGACGAGCTCGTGCTGCGCGATGGGTGGGCTCCAGTCGTAGGTGAGCGGGTCGGCCTGGAAGTTGAACGCCGTCCACCACAGCGCCGGCGCGGCGACGCCCACGACTGCGATGGCGGCGACCCAGCGACGCCTGGGCGTGTCCAGAGCGTTGTCGAGGCCGAGCGCGGCCAGGGCGGCGAGAGGCGCCATGACCTGGATGAAGTAGTGCCATGACCAGTGGCCGCCGGCGACGGCTCCTGCCCCCGAGACGACGAACCAGGCCACCACCAGGCGCCCACCGGGACCGAGGCGCCGCCAGCGCAGCGCCGCGGTGACGGCCGCGACCCAGACCACGATCAGGTCGAGCACGAATGGCACGAGGCTGTCCCTGGAGCGCTGCCACAGCGTCGCGAGCGTCCAGTTCGCCTCCGCGTAGCCGACGAGCGTCTGCACCGTCCAGCGCCAGAAGCCCTCGATCGAACCCGTGGCCGCCAGCAGCCCGGCGCTGGCGACGAGGCCGGCCGCGATCCCGCCGCAGAACCACGCGCCGGCCCGGATCCGGCTGTCTCGGGGTTCGAGCAGGACGAGTCCTACGGGCAGCAGCAGCACCTCGACCGCGGCGACCTGCTTGAAAGCGCCCGCGAGCACCATCAGCCCGGCCGACCAGAACCACTGCCTTCGCATCATCAGAAGGAAGGCGGCGGTGAGCGGCAGGGTCATGAACAGCTCGGTGTTGGCGGCCAGCAGTCGTGGGTTGCCGGCGCCGGTGAGGACGCCGTAGAGAAGCGCGGCCAGCAGCCCCGCCCGCGGGCCGGCGAGGTCGCGCGCGATCACGAACAGCAGCACGCACGTCGCCGCCACGACCAGCAGCCCGATCACATGGATCGCCGTCATCTGGTAGCGGCCGAAGACGTCGAACGTCGCGGCGTACACCCAGAAGATCCCCGGGGGCTTGTTGTCGACGCCGCCGTCGGCGTACAGGCGGCCCCCACCGTCCATCAGCACGGCGATGCTGCCGTACACGGCCTCGTCGCCGTCCAGCAGCCGGTGGAAGAACGACGGGAGGTGGACGACGAAAACCGCGGCTGCCGCGCCGGCCGCCAGCAGCCAGGTGCTCCGGGCTCGCACGGCCCGGAGCGTGACGGCGGTGGCGGCCATACCGTTTTGACTATATGCGGCGCCGCGGAATCGCCCTGTTCGAGCCACCCGCCCGCGTTTATGCGTTGCTATAAGGTCGAACAGTGACCGACACCCGCCGGCTGCTCGTACCCATTCTGGGCGTGCTGATCGTGATCGCGATCGCGCTCGACCTGCAGAACCGGCCGCCTGAAACCGGTATCGACTTCCACACCTACGAGGCGGCCGGCCTCGTAGGCATCCAGCAAGGCTGGACGCACCTGTACGACCAGGGCCTGGTCAAGCTGGCGCAGCTGCAGCTGGTGCCGGTCCAGCGGACGCAGCCCTTCCTCAGCCCGCCCCCGGTGGCCTGGATCACAGCGCCTTTCGCCGCCCTGCCGTACTGGCTGGCGTTCGGCGCCTGGACCCTGCTCACCCTGGGCGTGTTCGCCCTGGCGCTCGCCTACTCGACCACCTATGGCGACTGGGCGCGCCTGGTCGCGGTCGGCGCGGCCCTCGTTCCGTGGTGGGTGCTCTATGCCGTAGGCGTCGGCCAGGTCGTGCCGCTGGTGGCGGCGGGGATGCTGATCGCCTGGCGGCTCCTTCGTGACCGGCGCGACGTGCTGGCCGGGGTCGCGCTCGGGCTGGTGCTGCTGAAGCCGAACACGGCCATGTTCGTCCCGTTCGTGCTCCTGGCGACAGGCCGCCTGCGAACGTTCGTCGCCTGGCTCGGCATCGGGGCCGTGGTGGTGGCGCTCAGCGTCGTCACCCTGGGCTCGGCCGGGGTGTCGGCCTATTTCGGCAGCCTCAGCCACCTGCCGAGCGGCGCCAACGCGCTGACACTGAACGGCACCTTCGGACTCACCGGCGCCGTCGCGGCGGCCGTGCGGGTGCTCATCGTGGTCGCCGCTTTCGCAACTGCCTTCAAGATGCGGTCGTCGCCCGGTCTGGCCATCGTCCTCGGCGCGCTCGCCTCTTTGCTCACCGCCCCGTACCTGCACGGCTCAGACCTGTGCGTGTTTGTGGCCGCGGGCTGGATCGTCTGGCACGAACGGCCGGCGCCGGTGTGGCGCGCGATGCTGGCCGCCATGTGGCTATTCGCCACGCCTGCCATATTCGACACCGCCATCGGACCCATGCTGAACCGCTGGGCCATCGCCGAGCTCGTGCTGTTCGTGGCCATCGTGGTCTGGGCCTGGGCGGGCGACCGGCTGGAAGTGATCGGCGGCAAGGCCTTTACAGGCTCGGGTGACACCGGCAAGCACGCCCCCGCATAATCCAGAGCGCCCGTCACCATCCCAGGGGAGTTTTTGCCACTCGACATTCGCGACATCCACGGCCCGCTTCGCGTGCTCGCCGGCCCGGGCACCGGCAAGACCCATGCGCTCGTCGACCTCTATGAGCAGGCGGTCCGCACCGGTGTGGCCGATCGGAGCCAGATCCTCGTCCTGACGTTCTCGACCGGCGCCGCCGGCGAGCTGGCGACAAGGATCGATTCCCGGCTGAGGGACGATTACGGCGAGGCGTGGATCTCGACGTTCCACAGCTTCTGCGCGCGGCTGTGGCGCGACCACCAGCCGGACCCCGACCGGTTGCTGCTCGACGGCTTCCAGGAATCGATGGTCATGCGCCAGGTGCTCGCCGACATCGATCCCGCTTGGCTCGGCGGCCTTGCCGGCGTGAGCCGCTCAGACGCGTTCGCGCGGGACCTGCTGACCTTCGTCGCGCTCATGAAGCAGAACCTCGTGCACCCGCTGGCGCTCCTGCTCGCGGCCGAGACGAGCGCGGGCCCGCGCCTGCATGCACTGGCCGCCATCTACCGCGCGTATCAGCTGCGCCTGGAGGCAGGCCGCATGGCCGACTTCCGCGACCTGATCACCGGCGCGATCGAGCTCTTGTCCTCCGACGTGAGGCTGCTCGAGCGGCTCCGCTCCAAGTTCCGCCTCATCCTCGTGGACGAATTCCAGGACGTCGACCCGGCGCAGTTCGCTCTGCTGCGTCTGATCGCGCCGCCGGAATCGCGGCCACGTCTGGTGGTGGTCGGCGACCCGGACCAGTCGATCTACGGGTTCCGGGGCACGGTGCCGCGACTGCTGAGCGTCGACTTCACCGCAGTGTACGGAGGTGAGACCGTGCTCCTGGACGAGTGCCGGCGATGCTCGCAGGAGGCGCTCGATGCCGGTGAGCGGCTGCTCCAGGCCACGCAGGGCGAACGCCGGCCCCGGCGCCTCCGCGACGTGCGCGCGGGCACTCCCGCCCAGCCCGCGATGGTGATCACACGCGAGACCGACGCGGTCGACGAGGCGTTCTTCTGCGCCCGCGAGATCAAGCACTTGCTGGCGACCAGCCCCGGCTTGTCGCCGGGCGACATCGCCGTCCTACTGCGCAGCACGACCATGCTCGGCCCGCCCTTCGAAGAGGCGCTGCGCGCGCTCGGGGTTCCGTACGAGGTGCGCGGATCGGGCGCCACCGCGCGCAACGAGGTGGTCCGCTTCCTGCTCGGCTACCTGGAATCGCTGCGGCGCCCGGACGACGTGAATGCCTTCCAGGCCTCGCTGGCCTCGGGCCTCGGGCGCGTGAAGCCCGCGACCCTGAGCCGCCTGCGCGCGCACGCCTACGAGCGCGGACGGCCACTGACCCGCGTCGTGAGCCGGCTGATGTACGTGCTGGCCTTCCGCGATCCGCAGCGCTGGCCGCTCCCGTGGGGTGGGGAAGCGCCTGCCGAGGAACCCAGCCTCCCCGATTACTTCGAGTTCCTGACCGAGGAGGAGCTCGACACCCTGCACGGGGCGATGGTGGCCCGCAACCGCCTGCTGGAGCGCGCGGGCCGACTCTCGCTCGCCGCCCTCGCATACTCGGCGCTGATCGAGGACGGTGCGCTCGGCCGGCTGCTCGAGCTCCAGCTCACCGAGCCGCAGCGGATCGAGGCGATGGCGGACCTGCGCGCGGCCATCGAGGGCCTGGAAGGCATCGAGGACGTGTTCGAGCGGCTGCACGGGCGGCGGCCGCTCTTGTCCGACATGACGATGTCGCTCGATGCGCTGCTGGCCGGCGCGGCGGACGATACCGAGGCGGCCTCGGCTCGGTCAGACGCGGTGCAGATCATGACCGTGCACCAGGCCAAGGGCCTCCAGTTCGAGCACGTCTTCTGTTCCGGGTTCGCGCATGGCCTCTTCCCGGTGGCGGCCCGGCCGCACCCGCTGCTCGACGCCGAGGACCGCGCCTGGCTCGAGGCCTTCAAGGTCGGGTTCATGCCGTCGTGGCCGGCGGACCCCGACGGCCACACCGCGGAGGAGGCCCGCCTCGCCTACGTGGCCCTGACGCGCGCGCGGCGGCGCGTCTACATCAGTTTTGCGGACTCCTATCTGCGGCAGGCCGGCCCCTCGGTGTTCCTGGACCTGGCGGCGGTGGAGGCGGAGACGCGCGAGCTGACTCGAGCGTCGGCGCGCCTCGAGCCGCGCGACATCCTGCTCGGCCGCGAGGCGGAGGTGCTCATCGCCTCGCAGCGCCCGGTCCTCGAACCTCACGACCTCGAGCTCGCGCGGTCGCTCGGGTTGGACGTCGACTTCCTCGCCGACCCGCAGGCGGGCGAGCCGTTCGAGCCTTACGGCGCTGAGCGAAACCCGATCGGCGTCGAGATCGACCACTTCAGCCCCACGACCCTCAACGACTACCTGAAGTGCCCGCGGCTGTACTGGTACAACCACCACCCCGGTCTCGTGTCCGAGCCGCGGTCTGTGCTGATGGAGCGGGGTGGATTCCTGCACCAGGTGCTCGAGGACTTCCACGCACACGAGCCGGAGTGGCGCCCGCTCGACGGCGAGCATCAGCGAACGTGGCTCGAGGAAGCGCTGCAGCGCCACCTCGAGGGTTACCTGTCGAGCGCGGAGGGCGTGCTCGATCGGAAACGCGAGGAGCAGCAGGTGCGCAACATCCTCGGCAACTACATCCGTTTCGCCACCGGAATGCAGCGCGTCCGCAGGCTCGGGACAGTCTCGCTCGAGCGCCGCTTCCACCTGCAGCTCGACGGCGCGCAGATCGTCGGAAAGATCGACCGCATCAATGACGTCGGGGACGGCATGGTCGAGGTGGTCGACTACAAGACGGGCGGCGGCAAGGCCATGCGCTGGGCCTACGAGGCGTACTTCGGCCCCGAGCTGTACGACGTTCAGCTCGCGCTTTACTACCTCGCTTGCCGCTTCGGCTTCGACGACGAGGGCAAGCCGCTCGGACTGAACCCGCGCTTCCTCTCCCTCTGGTACCCGAAGGAGTGGGTCTGGGGCTCCATCCGCGAGGTGATCTTCAGCGTCGGCCAGGCCGCCGGCCTGAAGGAGTACCGCGAGCGGCTCCTCACCGACGAGGACCTCCAGCGGAGCCGCGACGTCGTGATGGGCGCCATCGAGGGGATCAAGGGCGGGCACTTCGAGCCCGCGCCGCGCGACCTCGCGGGCACGTGCGTCTCGCGCTTCTCAAGCTGCCCCCACTCGTCGCTGTGCCCATACGGAGGCCAGCCGCCCGAATGAGTGTGGCGCTCGAGGCACCCAGCCAGGAGCAGGCCGCGGCCGCCCACGCCGGACCCGACGGCGCGTTCCTCATCGCCGCCGGGCCGGGCACCGGCAAGACGTTCACCGCGACCGAGCGGTTCTGCTGGCTGGTCGAGCAGGGAGTCGCGCCGGAGCGGATCCTCGCCCTGACCTTCAACGACCGCGCGGCCGAAGAGCTGCGCCTGCGCATCACCACGGAGCTCAGCCGCCGCCGTCCCGACATCGGCGCCCAGGACCTGGACGGCGTGTGGATAGGCACGTTCCACGGCGTGTGCGCCCGCCTGCTCGACGAGTTCGCATACCTGATCGGCGCGCCGCGTGAGTTGAGAGTCCTCGACGAGACGGGGCAGCGTCTGTTCGAGCAGGGCCTCATCGCCAGGCTCGGCAGCGGCGCAACCGCGCCGCTCGACCCCGACTCGTTCACCGCCCTGGGCGTGGAGGACCTCGACGATCTGCTGCGCTCCGGCCTGCGCTTCGTGCTCAAGCTCAAGGGTCGCGGCATCCGCCCAGATCAGTTCCGCAACCGCGCGCTCGAGCTCCACGCGCACAACTGGGGCGCATCCGATTCCGACCGCCCCGCGGTGGCGGAGAAGGAGGCGATCGAGGTCCTTTCCCTCATCTACCGCACCTATGAGGAAGCCCTGGCCGCGGGGGGCTTGCGCGACTTCGACGACCTGATCCTCGCGGTCACCGACGCCCTCGAGCGCGTGCCCGAGTTCCGCCGCCGCTGCCGCGAACGCTTTCGCTACCTCCTGGTCGACGAGTTCCAGGACACCAACCGCATCCAGCTCGATCTCATCCGCCAGCTGAGCGCGGACGGCTTCAGCAACGTGGCCGCAGTCGGCGACGCCAAGCAGTCGATCTACGGCTGGCGTGACGCGGAGATCGAGAACATCAGGTCGCGCTTCGGCGGCCGCCGCCTGCCCCTGACGCACAACCGGCGGTCGTTCCAGGAGATCCTCGACTGCGCGACCGACTTCATCCGGCGCGACGTCGACTTCGCCGCCGAGCCGGACCTCACGGCGACCCGCGGTTCCGCCGGGCGCCCGGTGACCGTCGTGATGGCGCCCGATTCCCGCACAGAGGCACGCACTGTCGCCGAGACGATCCGCCGCCTGCACCGCTCGGGCCGGCCGCTCTCCGACGTCGCCATCCTCTCCCACTCGGTGCGGATGCTCCCGCGCGAGTTCGAGGACGAGCTCCGCCGGCAGGGCATCCCCTACCTGACGAGCGGCGGGTCGGGCTTCTTCGACCGCCAGGAGATAAAGGACGTGCTCGGGATGCTTCGCCTCACCGAGAACCCGATGGACGACGGCGCGATCGTGCGCGTTCTCCAGGGCCCGATCGTGCGCGTCACCGATCGCTCGCTCTACCGCCTTGCGGCGCGCCGGTCGGAGCGCCGGGGCATGCGGCTTCGCGACTGTTTCGAGGAGTCGCGTCGCGAGGGCTTTCCAGAATTCGACGAGCGCGCCGCGGCGCAGGCGGTGAAGCTCATCGACATCGCCGACCGCCTCGGCGAGATGCGCGATGCGATGACGGTCGCCGACATCCTCAATCGACTGCTCGAGGAATCTGGTTACCTGCGGTGGGCCGAGCTGCGGGCGCAGCGCGACGGCTCGCCGCGCGCTCTCCTGAACCTGCGCAAGGTCTTCCAGCTCGCGGCCTTCTTCGAGCGTGACCTGGCCCTGGCCGGCGTCGGCGATTTCGTGCGCCACCTCGACCAGGTCATCGACGCCGACCTTCCCGTGGGCGAGGCGCTGGAGCAGGTCGCCGCCACCGACGCCGTCTCGCTGCTTACCATCCACTCCGCCAAGGGGCTCGAGTTTCCCGTCGTGTTCCTCGTCAACCTCAGGCCGCCCCGCCCGCGCGATTCCGAGCGCCTGTTCTTCGATCCCGACGGCCTGGGCTTCGTGATGAAGAGCTGGCGTGGAGAGAAGCATCCGCGCTACCAGGCGACCTCGCCCGGCGCGCCGGCGGTCAAGCTTGCCATCGGCGAGCGCAGGCGCGTCGTTTACGTGGGCATCACGCGCGCGAAGGACGCTCTCTACGTGACCGCCACCCGCGAGGAGCAGTCGTCCGCCGAGGTCGAGATCGGCGACCACGACCACTTCGCGGAGATCCTGAGCTGGGCCCTCGCCAACCCCGAGGAGGCCACCGTGGTCGAGGCCGAGCAGCTCGAGCTGCCCGCGCTCGAGGTGTTGAACGGAAAGGCCACGGGCGACGACGCGGTGGTCGCGGAGGTGCTGGAGCGATACGCCCAGATCCGGCCGCGGCACGAGGTGGCGGCTCCGCGCCCGCCAGCCGCGCTCGAGCTGAGCTTCTCCCACCTCCACGACTTCGAGGTCTGCCCCGTCCGCTATCGCTTCAGCAAGGTCTGGGGGGTGCCGGCCCCGCCGGACGACCTCCTCAACCGTGCCGCGCGTGCGGCGGGCTCGGCCGAGCTCGGCTCCGCGGTCCACGCGGCGCTGGCCGCCTGGCACACGGCGGGCGGAGACCTGACGGGCATGTACAGAGGGCCCGCGTCGGGCCGCGCGATGCTGGCCGCCTACCTCACGCGCCCGCTGGCCCAAGCGCCGACCCTTGGCGTCGAGGTCGAGTTCAACCTCACGCTCGCGGGTGCCCGGATCAGAGGGCTGGTCGACCGCATCGCGGAGGTCGACGGCCGGAGCGTCCTCATCGACTACAAGACCAACGCCACCCTCGACGAGGCGCTGCTCGACGCGTACAGGCTGCAGCTGCGCCTCTACGGACTCGCCGCCCGCCGCGGCCTGCTGCCCGGCGGCGAAGCTCCCCGTCTGGTGCTGTTCGACCTGCGCCGCGGCGTGGAGATAGAGGTCGATCCCGACCACGCCGGGGTAGAGGCCCGAGTGGCCGAGGATGTGGCCAAGATCCGGGCGGGAGACTTCGGGCTGGGTCCGCAGCACGCGAGCCGGCCATGCCACCTGTGCGCCTACAAGCCGATCTGCAAGGACGCGCGCGCAACCCGGTCGGGGTCGTGACCGAGCCTCCGCTGGAGGAGCGCTACTTCGAACGCCGGCAGATTCGGGAGGCGATCGCCTTCGCCGAGGCGGGCGGCATCGCGATCCACCGCAACCTCGACTCCTACCAAGGCTCGACGATCCGCGGCATGCGCCGGGAGAAGCCCTTCCTGCACATCATCGGGCTGCGGCCCAGGCTCGAAGCCTGGGGCCGACTGCACGGCCTGCGGCCGGAATGGATCCAGCCGGAGAAGCGGCGCCGGGTGGCCCACTACGACGTGTTCGGCCCTGCCGCCCAGCAGCTGATCGATCGGCTGCGAGACCCCCTTGACCCAGCTTGACGCAATGCGTTATAATGCGACGCGTCAAGAAACAAGGCCAAAAGCCAAAGTCACCGAGGGGGACAAACCAATGAGCACAGACGTACGAGACATCACCGACACCATGGAAGAGGTCGCGTTCGGGGCGGCTGAGACGGCCGCCGAGGTCGCGTCCGACCCGATCGGCACCGTTCGGAAGCAGGTCAAGGGACTCGAGCGCAAGGGCACGCCGGCCGCGCGCAGGATCAACCGCAAGATCAACTCCCAGATCGACTACGCCACCGCGCCCGCGAAGGACGCCTTCAAGACCTTCAGCAAGACCGCCGAGCGGGTCGTCACCGAGCTGATGCCGGAGAAGGTCGCGATCAAGGGACTTCGCCTCGTCAAGGTCCAGGCCAAGCGCCAGGACATGGTCGGCGACGTCGCCAAGACGACCCTTCGCTTCTTCAACCGCTCTTTCAAGACGGTCGCCCGGGTCGCGAACCGCCTCGAGAGCGCCAGCGAGCTGGCCCCACGGAGCTCGGCGGCCGCCGCCAAGCCCGCCGCCACGGCCAAGCGCCCGGCGCGCCGCACCGCCCGCAGCCGCCGCCGCGCCGCTTAGGCAAGAGCCGACACAAGAAGGGGCGTCCCCTGGGGGCGCCCCTTCTTCTTTTGCTACCGTTCAGCCGTCGTGGTTGTCTGCACCGGGTCCATCGCCTACGACTACATCCTCAACTTCAAGGGCCGGTTCAAGGAGCACATCCTCCCGGACAAGACCCACATCCTCAACCTCAGCTTCCTCGTCGATAACCTTCACAAGCGGCGGGGCGGTGTGGCCGGGAACTACGCGTACAACCTCTCCCTGCTCGGCTATCCCGCCGCGGTCCTCGCGACGGCCGGCGCCGACGCGGCCGAGTATCGCGACTGGCTGGAGGCCCGCGGCATCGATTGCAGCGGACTGCGCCTGATCGATGGTGAGATCACCGCGACCGGCTTCACGACCACCGACCTGGACGACAACCAGATCACGGGCTACTACGGCGGCGCCATGCGTCAGGCGGCGATGCTCGGCCTGGACGACGGCCCGGCCGCCATGAATGCCGTGGTAATCGGCCCGAACGACCCGGCCGCGATGATGCGGCTGACCTCCGAGTGCCGCGAGCGCGGCGTGCCGTTCGTGTTCGACCCGGCCCACCAGCTGCCGCGGCTCGAGGCCGCCGATCTCACGGTTGCCGCCGACGGTGCGTGGATCCTCATCGGCAATGACTACGAGATCGAGCTGATCAAGCAGCGG